>OGCL01000789.1_pt1 | contig 30990 bp, 30 predicted proteins | sample 1570041 | NCBI WGS metagenome assembly OGCL01 (sample SAMN06266162, study PRJEB24511) | hot springs metagenome | isolation source: Hot spring water | place: South Africa: Limpopo | collected 2015-06-22 | reverse complement strand
TCAGCCCACGCACCAGCAGCGCCAGCAGCACCACCGCAAACCCCACAAAACAAACGAACGACCAGTTGGCAATCGAACCACCCAGGAAGGTCCAATCAATCGCAGCACAGTCGCCCGAGCCCCGGAAGATCATGGGGATGGCGCGGCTGATGGGGTAGTTTTCGATCATGCCGTAGAAGTCGCGGCCGCAGGTGGCGACTTCGGGTGGGTACCACTGCAGCCAGCTTTGGCGGGCCGCCACAAAGGCGCCGAAGCCGGAGGCGATCAGGGCCAGCACGCCCCAGCCCATCCACCAGCCTTTTGAGGCCCTTGCGCTTGCCAGGCCTGTAAAGATTGCTACACCTATGAGAGCATACCGCTGCACGATGCACATGGGGCATGGCTCCAGGCCCACCACATGCTGCAGGTACATGCCAAAAGCCAGCATGGCCACGCAGGCCGCACTGACCAGCGCCAGCACGCGGCGCGGGGCCTGATCGATCCAGTTCAACAACATCTTTGTTATCCCTCAAGGCCGCGCGGCAACTGGCGCGGCATCCCAGGGGAAACAGCTCAGATACCAGCGGCGTGATCCAAGAACACTCGGGCGCGGCGTGGTGTGACCACCAGCGTTTCGCCCTCTTTGAAACCCATTTCCTTGAACTGCTGCGCAGGGATCTGCGCTTCGATCAGGGATTCTGGGGACGCATTGTCCGCTGGTTTGTGGTCGTCGGTCGGAATAAGTTCCAGCCGCGCAATCGGCCCCACCACAATGGCGCGACTCAGCTGGGCCACGATGCCACGTGGGCGGCCTTCGGCGTCCAAACCTGCGCCGGGCGAGTAGCGCTCCACATCCAGGTCGTGCGGGCGTACATAGGCAAAGGCCTTGGCGTTCTGCGCCGCCTGGTGTTCGGGCGAATCGAGCTGCATGCCTTCCAGGTGCACCAGGCCCTCGTGGGCGCGGCCATGGAACAGGTTCACGTCACCCAAAAAGCCATACACGAACGGGCTGGCGGGCTGGTCCCACACCTGCTGAGGCGAACCACTTTGCTCGATCTTGCCCTGGTTGATCACCACCACGCGGTCGGCCACTTCCAAGGCCTCTTCCTGGTCATGGGTCACGAAGATGCTGGTGACGTGCAGCTCGTCGTGCAGGCGGCGCAGCCAGCGGCGCAGTTCCTTGCGCACCTTGGCGTCCAGGGCACCGAAGGGCTCGTCGAGCAGCAGCACCTTGGGCTCCACCGCCAGGGCACGGGCCAGGGCAATGCGCTGGCGCTGGCCGCCGGACAGCTGCGAGGGGTAGCGCTCGGCCAGCCAGTCCAGCTGCACCAGCTTGAGCAGATCCATGACCTTCTTCTTGATCTGCGCCTCGCTCGGGCGCTCGCTGCGCGGCTTGACGCGCAGGCCGAAGGCCACGTTCTCGAACACGGTCATGTGGCGGAACAGTGCGTAGTGCTGGAACACAAAGCCCACGTTGCGCTCGCGCACATGCACGTCGGTCGTGTCTTCGCCGCTGAAGTGGATGGTGCCCACGTCGGCTGTCTCCAGGCCCGCGATGATGCGCAAGAGCGTGGTCTTGCCGCAGCCCGAGGGGCCGAGCAGCGCAATGAGTTCGCCAGACTGGATGTCCAGGCTCACATCGCGCAGCGCCTGGAAGTCGCCGAACTGCTTGCTGACGTTACGGATTTCAATGCTCATGTTCTGTTTTCCTTCACACGCCAGCGGGCGCGGGGCGCTCAGGCGGCAATTCGGCGGCGGCCTTCAGGGCCTGTTCATTGCGGTGTTCGGCGATGGTCTTGATGACCAGCGTGACCAAGGCGAGCAAGGCCAGCAGCGAGGCTGCGGCAAACGCGGCCACCGACTGGTACTCGTTGTAGAGAATTTCGACATGCAGCGGGATGGTGTTGGTCTGGCCCCGGATGTGGCCCGATACCACCGACACCGCGCCAAACTCGCCCATGGCCCGCGCGTTGCACAAGATCACGCCATACAGCAAGCCCCACTTGATGTTGGGCAAAGTCACGTACCAGAAGGTCTGCCAGCCGCTCGCACCCAGCACGATGGCGGCCTGCTCCTCGTCGTTGCCCTGCGCCTGCATCAGCGGGATCAGCTCGCGGGCGATGAACGGGAACGTAACGAACACAGTGGCCAGCACGATGCCCGGCACGGCGAAGATGATCTTGATGTCGTGCGCCGCCAGCCACGGGCCAAACCAGCCCTGCGCGCCAAACATCAGCACATAGATCAAACCAGCCACCACGGGCGACACAGAAAACGGCAGGTCCACCAGCGTGGTCAGGAACGCCTTGCCCTTGAACTCGTACTTGGCAATGCACCAGGCCGCCGCCACGCCAAACACCAGGTTCAGCGGCACCGCGATCAGCGCGGTGATCAGCGTGAGCTTGATGGCCGACCAGGCGTCGGGTTCGCGCAGGCCTTCCAGATACGCGCCAAAGCCCTTGCGCAGCGCCTCGGCAAACACGGCGGCCAGCGGCAGCACCAGGAACAGCAGCATGAAGCCGAGTGCCAGCGTGATCAGTGTGTAGCGCACCCATGGCGCTTCGGTCGTGCCCGCCTGTGCGCGGCGAGTGGTTCGGGAATTGTTGCCGCTCATGCCGGAGCCCCCGCGTGGCGGCGCTGCCAGGCTTGCAGCGCGTTGATGATGAGCAGCAGGATGAAGGAGATGACCAGCATCACCACGGCCACGGCCGTAGCACCTGCATAGTCGTACTGCTCCAGCTTGCCAATGATGATGAGGGGCGTGATCTCGGACACCATGGGCATGTTGCCCGCGATGAAGATCACCGAACCGTATTCCCCCACCGCCCGCGCAAACGCCATGGCAAAGCCGGTGAGCAGTGCGGGCGTTATGGAGGGCAGGATGACCTTGGTGAAGGTCTGCAGGCGTGTGGCGCCCAGGCAGGTGGCGGCTTCTTCCAGCTCCTTCTCTGCGTCTTCCAGCACCGGTTGCACGGTGCGCACCACAAATGGCAGGCCGATGAAGATCAGCGCAATCACGATGCCTGCTGGCTTGAACGCGAGCTGGATGCCCAGGGGCTCCAGGATGCTGCCCACCCAGCCGTTGCCGGCCAGCAAGGCCGTGAGCGAGATGCCCGCCACGGCGGTGGGCAACGCGAATGGCAAGTCCACCAGCGCATCCACGATCTTCTTGCCCGGGAACTTGTAGCGCACCAGCACCCAGGCGATCAGCAGGCCAAACACCAGATTGACCAACGCCGCAAGGAATGAGGCCCCAAAAGTGAGTCGGTACGACGCCATCACGCGCGGTGCGCTGATGGCTGCCCAGAACTGCTCCCAGGTGAGCGTGAAGGTCTTGAAGATCAGTGCCGACAGCGGGATCAGCACGATGATGCTCAGGTAGAAAAGGGTGTAGCCCAGTGACAGCCCGAAACCGGGCAGCACGCGCTTGGGCGCGCGCCGTCCGGCCGGGGCTGCGGCCACAGCAGTCGCAGTGGTCATAGATGCAGTGGTGAGTCGGGAGAAGCGCTGCGCCTGCTTACTTGGCGCCGGGCGTGTACAGCTTGTCGAACTGGCCGCCGTCATTGAAGTGCACCTTCTGCGCTTCGGTCAGCGAGCCGAAGTACTTGGCCACCGTGAACTGCTTGAGCGGCTTGAAGGTGTCGGCGTACTTCTTGAGCACGGCCTCCGACCGGGGGCGGATGGCGTGCTTGGCCGCGATCTCCTGCGCTTCTTCAGAGTACAGGTAATCCAGGTAGGCCTTGGCCAGCTGGGCCGTGCCCTTCTTGGCCACGGTGCGCTCCACGACGGCCACGGGGTTCTCGGCCACCACGCTCACCGAGGGGTAGATCGCATCGACCTTGCCGGCGCCGAATTCGCGGTCGATGGAAACCACTTCGGATTCAAAGGTGATCAGCACATCGCCCTGGTTGCGCTGCAGGAAGGTCGCCGTGGCATCGCGGCCGCCCTTGGCCAGGATGGGCACGTTCTTGTACAGCTTGCCGACAAACTCGGCGGCCTGCGCCTCCGTGCCGCCCTTTTCGCGCACGGCGCCCCAGGCGGCCAGATACGCATAGCGGCCGTTGCCGCCGGTCTTGGGGTTGACCACGATCACCTGCACGCCGGGCTTGATGAGGTCGTCCCAGTCCTTGATGTTCTTGGGGTTGCCGTTGCGCACCAGGAACAGCATGGTCGAGGTGGTGGGCGATGCGTCGTGCGGGAACTTCTTGGTCCAGTCCTTGGCGACCACGCCGTTGTCGGCCAGGAACTGCACGTCGGTGGTGGTGTTCATGGTCACCACGTCGGCGGCCAGGCCATCGTTCACGGCGCGGGCCTGGGCGCTCGATCCAGCGTGCGACTGGTCGATCTTCACGTCCTGGCCGGTGGTCTTCTTGTAGTGCGCGGCAAAGGCAGCGTTGTAGTCCTTGTAGAACTCCCGGGCCACGTCGTACGACACGTTGAGCAGCGAATTTTGTGCGGCAGCCATGCCACTGGCGGCCAGGGCCAGCGAGGCCAGGAGGGTCTTGAGTTTCAAAGAAGTCATGGTGGTGTCGCCCTAAAAATTGCTGGAGATGCCGGATTGTGCGGAGACGCTCTTAAAACTCAAAAGAATATATTCTTGTTAAATAATCAACTATTGGCATATAGATTGTTGATGGCCTGCGCACGGCAGATAGCTGTCGCATTGTTCACATCAAAAAGAGCCTCTTTCGCCTGACTAGCAAGGCTTTTTTGCTATATAAAATATAGCATTTAAAACACGGAAGGCTGGGGGTGCGCGTGGGTGACAGCAGGCGGCTGGGCGGTGGGCCCATCTGCCAGCGACTGCAGCAGTGCCCAGCCCAGGGGCCATTCGCCATGGCCTGAATCGATGTTGATGTGCCCCGCGTTCTGCATGCGCACAAACTCGCTGCCCCAAGCCCGCGCATAGGCGCCTGCCAGGCGGATGGGGCAAAACGGGTCGTTGCTGCTGGCCACCACGATGCTGCGGTAAGGCAGCGCAGCATAGGGCACGGGCGCAAAGTCGCTCAGGATGGCGCGGCGCTCCGGGTCGGCGGGGGCCACCAGCAGCGCACCACACACCTTGGCGGCGGCCTCGGGCCCCATGTGGTTGGTGGCAATGCAACCCAGGCTGTGGGCCACGATCACCACGGGGTGCGGCGCGGCCAGCACAGTCTTTTCGAGCTGGCTCACCCAGGCCGAGCGCGTGGGCGTGATCCAGTCGTCCTGCACCACGCGGCGGGCGTTGGGCAGGCGCTCGGCCCACAGGCTCTGCCAGTGGCCGGGGCCCGAGTCCCGCCAGCCGGGGACGATGATGATGGAGGTGTTAGGGGTCACAGGGCTGGCATTCTGCGAGCCGCGCCTTAAAACCCAAACGACTTAATTCTTGTTATTTAATCTCCAAATCATCTAAAAACCACCCATTTCCCGCCGCAGCCGGGTCTTTGGGATTTTTTTCGCCCGCTTCAACCCCATCCACCGGCCCCGTTCGTTTCACCCAGCACCACCACTTTTTTGATGGAGCTGCCATGAAACCCCGTGCCTTCACCCTGTCCACCCTCCCCGCCCTCGCCGCCCTGGCCACACTGCTGGGCCTGGCCCACCTGCCCGCCCAGGCGATTGGCCGCCTGGCCGACGTGACCATCGTGGACCGCGACACCGGCGCCACACTGCCCGTGCACTACGCCCGGGGCGAGTACTGGGTGGCCGGGCGGCCCGGGGCGCGTTATGCCATCAGCGTGCGCAACCGCCTGGGCGAGCGGGTGTTGGCCGTGCCCTCGGTGGACGGCGTCAATGTGCTCAGCGGCGAGACGGCTGCCTGGGACCAGCGCGGTTATGTGTTCTCGCCGCACGAGCGCTACCAGATTACCGGCTGGCGCAAGAGCGACAGTCAGGTGGCGGCGTTCGAGTTCTCTCACATCGCCAACTCGTATGCCGCACGCACGGGCCGCCCAGCCCATGTCGGCGTGATTGGCGTGGCGCTGTTCCGCGAACAGCCGCCGGTGCCTCTGCCCGCACCTGCCATCACCCCCGAGCCCTACGGCCAGCGCCGCGACAACGGCCTGGGCCTGGGGCGCCTGCGGGAGGAACCCGCATCGCCTGCTGCCGCAGGTGCTGCCGGTGCTCCGGCTGCCCCAGCCCCATCGGCCGAGGCCGAGTCCTCTGCCCGCTCGCAATCTGCCGACAGTGTGGCCAAGGCCGCCCCCATGCCATCGGCCAAGCTGGGCACGGCCCATGGCCAGCGTGAGACCTCGGTTGTCACCCACACCAGCTTCACGCGCCTGCAGGAGCAGCCCAATGAAATCATCAGCATCCGCTACGACAGCCGCGAGAACCTGATCGCCAGCGGCGTGATCCGCGAGCCCATCGCCCGGCCCTACATGCCCCCGGTGCCCCGCGCGTTTCCGCAGTCGGACAACCTGTCGTACGTACCCGACCCACGGTAGGCCTGGCCCGGCTCGTGAGCGCATGGGGGTTTCGCATAATGCCCGGGTGCCTGCCGCCCCACCCTCTGACGATGCCCACGACGCCGACGAAGCGCTGATGCTGCGCTACGCCGGGGGCGACATGGCCGCGTTCGACCGGCTCTACGCAAGGCACGAACTGGCTGTGTGGCGGTTTGTGTTTCGCAGCGTGAAGGTGCAGGCGGTGGCCGACGACCTGCTGCAGGACGTGTGGTTTGCGGTGGCGCGCAATGCCGCCCGTTACGAGGTGAAGGCCAAGTTCCGCACCTGGCTGTTCACCCTGGCGCACCACCGGCTGGTGGACCACTTGCGCACCGTCAAGCACCACACCAGCCTGGACGCCAGCGACGACGATGCGCGCACACTGGCCGACACGCTGGTGGCCGACTCGGGCTTCGGGCCTGTGCGGCAGCTGCAGTCGCGCGAGCAGGCGGCCGCACTGATTGCGGCGGTGGAGCAGCTGCCGCTGGAGCAGCGCGAAGCCTTCCTGCTGCAGGCCGAAGGCGACCTGAGCGTGCAGGAGATCGCCGAGGCCACCGGCGTGAACTTTGAAACCGCCAAGAGCCGCCTGCGCTACGCGCGGGCCAGCCTGCGCCAGCACCTCAAGGAGTTTGTATGACCCGGCAGGACGACGAACTGGTCCGGCGCTACCACGAAGCCAGCAAGCAGGAAGGCGCCCGCCCCGGCGCGCATGTGCGCGAGGCCGTGCGCGCGCATGCGCAGATGGTGGCCACGGCTGCGGCACCGGCATCAGCCGCCCCAGTGGCAACCCCTGCCGCCAACCAGGCCCGCTGGAAAATTTCAGCCCTGGCCACCTTGGCCGTGGTGGGGCTGACTGGCTTGCTGATGCTGCAGTTCGAGCGCGGAACGCCCGAAGAGCGGGACACCGCTTTCAGCCACCGCCGGACCGAGGTGCCAGCACCTGCCGCCCCTGCGCCAGTGGCCCCACCCGTGCCCCAGCCACTGGCAGAGCCCCCATCGGCCACCCCGCCTTCGCCCGAAAGCGCGCAGAAAAGTGCGCGGAACAGCACCGGCCCATCGGCTGACGGCTTGCACTCCAGGCCCGCCACGAAAGCCACCCCCACGCCTGCACCGGCACCGGCACCCGCACAGCCCATGGCCAAGGCGGCGCCCGCATCGCCTTCGGCCACGGAAGCGGAAGCCCTGACAGTGCCCCGTGCAGCCGGGGCCCCCTCCGGCTTCCCCGCCCCCATGCCCTCGACGGCTGCAGCCCCCCGCGCCGAATCCGGTGCCGAAAGGCGCGAGCGCGCACCCGCCTCCGCTGCACCAGCCGTTCAGGAATCAGCCCCGACAGCCGCAGCCGCTCCCGCCGCCGCACCAGCCGCCCGCAGCACGCTGGCTGACTCTGCAGCGCGCGACCACAGCGCGGCTGCTGCAGCCCCTGCCATGCAAAAAAATCTGGGCGCGGCTGCGTCCAGCACCATCTGGGAAGCCGCCCGCAGGGGCCATGCCCAGCAGGTCGAAGCACTCGTGCAACAGGGCACACCGGTGGATACCCGCGACCCCGCAGGGAAAACCGCCCTGATGCTGGCCGCCATGAACGGCCACACCGCCACCGTGCAGAGGCTGCTGGCGCTGCGCGCCAACCCCACGCTGGTGGACCGCGAAGGTCTGAATGCGGCGCAGCTTGCGGCCCAGCAAGGACACGCGCGCCTCGCAGAGCTGCTGGAAGCAGCGCGCTGAGAGTGGTGTAAACGGGCTCAGCCCGAAGGGATCTTCCGATGCATCAGCAGCGCACCGGGATCAGAACCGCACCGCCTCAAACGCCGGGTGCAGCGCATCAATCCAGTGGTCCAGCTCGTCCTGCGTCACATGCAAGTGGTCCATGCAGGCCTGGCCGTGCTGGTTCCACTCGCGCGTGGGCGCCAGGCCGTCGTGCTGGTTGACCAGAAACTCGGCCAGCAGGCCCAGGGCCACCAGGTGGCGCACGGTGGGGTCGAAACGCTCGTCGTCCAAGCACGCAAAGTCGTGGTGAAGCCAGATGGCCTGGGCCACGTCGCCCGGCAGGTGCCAGGTGCGCGCCACGATGGCGCCCATCACGGCATGGTCGGTGCGGTGGCTGGCGTTTTCGGTCTGGGTGAAGGTGCGGTCCTTGCGGGCCAGCGCCTCGGTCACGGTGCCTGCGTAGCCGCGCACAGCCTTCACCAAAACGGGCATGCCCACGTGGCAGAACAGGCCAAAGCTGTAGCCCAGGCCGGGGTCAAAGCTGTAGAGCTGGTGGCCGATGTGCTCGCAGGCAATCGCGCGGCGCTGCGAGCTTTCCCAGAAGTGGTCGAGCAGCGGCGAGCGCACCTGCAGCGCGTTGCGCGTGATGAAGGCGGACATCAGCTCCACCGCAGGGCGCAGCCCCAGCACGGTGAGCGCCATGCCCACCGTCTGCACCGGCTGGGCCAGGCCATAGAGCGGGCTGTTGGCCAGCCGCATCACGGCGGCGGCCAGGGCTACGTCCGAGGCGGCCAGCTGCTCCAGTGCTGCAGCGTCCAGCTCGGGCTCGGCCATGATCTGCTGCAGGCGCAGCAGCGACTCGGGGCATGGCGGGATCACGATGGCGCGCACGGCGGGATGCGCGCGGGCTTGCCGGATGTCTTGGTCGATGGAGTGAGAAGCGGTCACAAAGGCCCAGTTCCGGGCCGTTCCGCGCAGCGCCACACCCAGTGACGCCCAGGTGCGCTGTGGTGCAGGAAGGAAGGCAGCCCAAACAGTTGCAATTCGTTGCATTGTGGGGCCAAAAATGCGCGCGGCGGGCGCCGTCCCACGGGGGCACACGGTCTTTGTGGCGACCGCTTGCCAAGCACCTCACAAGGTGCCCCCGGGTGCACCGAATTGCCCCGTCAGATATCGGCGCCGTCCATCCCTTGCAGTGCCTGGCGCGTGCTCAGGCTGCTGCGCCCCGGCATGGCCTCACCCAGAAAATCCAGAAACCGCCGCACCGCAGGCGACAGCCCCCGGCGCGACGGGAACACCGCATGCACGATGGCGGGCGCAGGTGCCCAGTCGGGCAACACGCGCACCAGCTTGCGCTCGCGCATTTCGTCCTGGCACATGTAGTCGGGCATCCAGCACACGCCCGTGCCCGCCACGGCGGCGAACTTGAGCGTGAGCAGGTCGTCGGCCACGTAGCGCGGCGTGTGCTGCACCACCTGGTGCACACCGCCCGGGCCAATCAGGTTCCAGGTCGATCGACCGTCGGGCGCCGACATGGCAATGCTGTCGAGCTGGGCCAGGTCTTCCAGCGTCTTGGGCGTGCCCTGGCGGATCAGCAGCTCGGGGCTGGCCACCAGGATCTGGGTGGTGTGGTCGAGCCTCTTGACGACCATGCTGCCGCTGTCGTCCACCGAGGGGCGCACGCGCAGCGCCACGTCGATGCCCTCTTCCACCAGGTTCACGGCGCGGTTGCTCACCAGCATGTCGATGCGCACCTCGGGGCAACTCGCCAGAAACCGCGGGATCAGCTCGGCCACCACGGTCTGCGCCAGCGTGACGGGGCAGCTCACGCGGATGGTGCCGCGCGGCACGGTCTGCACCTGGGCCACCGTGTCGGCCGCCGCCTGGGCCGATTCGCGCATGGCCTGGCAGTGGCGCAGGTAGGCCTCGCCCACCTCGGTCAGCGAAAGCTTGCGGGTGGTGCGCTGCAACAGGCGCACGCCCAGGTGGGTCTCCAGGTCGGACACGCGCCGCGACAGTCGCGACTTGGGGATGCCCAGCGCACGGCCCGCTGCAGCAAAGCCGCCGCGCTCCACCACTTCGGCGAAATAGAGCATGTCGTTGAGGTCTTGCATAAAGTACATCGTCCTACTGATAGAACAATCTATCGCAAGTTCACCACCTTATCAACATTTTGATGAATCTTCACAATTCATCCCATGGCCACACGCTGTGGCTCCGATCCACAGAACCCCAGGAGTTCCTCATGCAACTGCTTCACATCGACTCCGCCATCACCGGCGAACAATCCGTGTCCCGCCAACTGACGGCCCGCACCGTGGCCGCCTGGCAAGCCGCCCACCCCGGCACCACCGTGCAATACCTGGACCTGGCCCAGCAGGCGCCCTCGCACCTGTCGGCCCAGTCGCTCGGTTTCCGCACCGGCCAGGCTGCCGCCACCGAGGCAGAGCGCGCTGAAAACGCACTGTCCGAAGCCCTGGTGAGCCAGTTCCTGGCCTCCGACGTGGTCGTGATTGGCGCGCCGCTGTACAACTTCTCCATCCCCAGCCAGCTCAAGGCCTGGATCGACCGCCTGGCCCAGGCTGGCCGCACCTTCAAGTACACCGACAAGGGCCCCGTGGGCCTGGCCGGTGGCAAGACGGTGATCGTGGCTTCGACCCGTGGCGGCGTGTATTCGACCAGCGAAGGCGGCCAGGCCATGGAGCACCAGGAGAGCTACCTGAAGGTGGTGTTCGGCTTCTTCGGCATCACCGACGTGCGTTTTGTGCGCGCCGAAGGCGTGGCCATGGGCCCGGACGCCAAGGCGGCCGCCCTGGCATCGGCCGATGTGGAGATCAGCAGCCACACCAGCGTGGCCGCCAACCAGGCGCGCGTGTCACAGGCGGCATAAACCGCAGGTGGCTTCAGCAGCGGCCGCGCAGCCGCATCCAACACCCGGCCACGTGTCGGGTGTTGCGCTTTGGGGATCACGATTCAAAGAAAAATCGGCCCTACCGCCCGTCCATCATGCCTTGCTAGCTATCATTTTTGACAGCCTGCGCCAACGGATCATCTACTGCGGGCCGCAGCCAGTGCCGCGCAAGATCCTCTGGAGCCAAGGCAGGCGCAAACAGCCAGCCCTGAAACCGCTGGCAACCCATCTTGACCAAGAGCTGCCACTGCGCTTCGGTCTCCACCCCTTCGGCCACCACCTCCAGGCCCAGCGCGCGGGCCAGGGCGTTCACGGTGGCGCAGATCTCGCGGTCGTTCGGGTCCACCACGATGTCGCGCACAAACTCCTTGTCGATCTTCAGCTCGCTCACCGGCAGGCGCTTGAGCTTGACGAGTGACGAGTGCCCGGTGCCAAAGTCGTCGATAGACAGCGCAAACCCGGCGTTTTTCAGGTCCAGCGCGATGGCATAGAGCGATTCGTCCAGCAGCTGTGATTCGGTGATCTCCAGCACCAGGCTGGCGGGCGCCACCCCGGCGCGCTGCGCAATGCCCAGCAGGGCCTGCGCAAACCCCGGCTCGCGCAGCTGGATGGTGGACACATTGACCGACACCACCGGCACCTGCCAGCCCTCGGCGCGCCACTGCGCCACCTGGCGGCAGGCGGATTCGAACACCCACAGCCCCATGGGCACGATGAGTCCACTTTCCTCAGCCAGGGGGATGAACTCGTCGGGCGGCACCGGCTTGCCGTCCACCGACCAGCGCAGCAGCACCTCGGCCCCCACCGTCTGGCGCAGGTGGTTGAGCTGCGGCTGGTACACCAGCGTGAACTCGCCGCCTTGCAGCGCGCCGTGCAGGCGGCGGCGCAGCTCCAGCCGGGTGCGCGTGGCCTGGGTGAATTCCTCGATGTAGAAGCGGTACGAGCCCCGCCCCGCACTCTTGGTGGCATGCAGGGCCGAATGCGCGTGCCGCACCAGTTCCACGCTGTCGGCCGCATCGTCGGGGAACAGGCTGATGCCGATGCTGGCACCCATGTACTGCGCACCCACCTCCGACAGCTCCCAGGGCCGCGCCAGCCCCTCCAGCAGCGTGGTGGCCAGCTGCGCCAGCACGGTGCGCGATGCGGGGCGCTGCAGCATCACCGTGAACTGGTCATTGGCCAGCCGCGACACCAGCCCCTGCCCTTCGAGCAGCAGGTGGATGCGCTGCGCCACCTCGCTCAGCAGCGCATCGCCCACGCGGTGGCCGTAGGTTTCATTCACGCTCTTGAAGTGGTCCAGGTCGATCAGCAGCAGCGCCACGCAGCGGTCGGGCGTCTGCGCGTACCGCCCGGCCTCGGCCACGGCGCGCTCCAGCGCGTCTTCAAAGTAGCGGCGGTTCGGCAGACCCGTGAGGGCGTCGAAATGCGCCACGTGGTAGAGCCGCTCTTCATTGCGCAGCACCGCCGCCTCGGCCGTGCGCAGGCGGTTGAGCAGGCCCACCACAATCGCCTGTCGCAGCGCCGCCAGCAGCAGCACCAGCAGGCAGCACACCAGGATGAGTGCCTGCACGCCCTCCCGCCCGTCGGGGGTGATGATGAAAAGCCGCACCAGGGTGACGCCCGCCAGCCCCATCGCCACCAGGGGCACGTAGTTCATGGCCTGGTCGCAGCGCAGGCGGTAGTCCGGGTCGTCCGACACCTCAAACCGCAGCCCGCGCGCGCCCCAGCCCAGGGCCAGCGCGGCCAGGCTGAAGCTGGCGTTGAACACCATGCCCGGGAACACTTCGCCGCGCAGCAGCATCAGGTTCCACTGCATCCAGCTCAGGCCATAGCCCAGCATGCCCACCAGCACCAGCAGGTGGGCCCGCGTGACGCGCACACCCACCGTGGGCATGGCCAGCGCCGTCACGCCCGCCGCCGTCAGGTACACGGCCGGGTACAGCAGCAGCACCGTGGCCACGGCCAGGGGCTGCTCCTGGCCCGAGGGCAGGTAGATCACCAGGGTAAACGCCAGCAGCGCCAGCACGGCGCCGCCAAAGTCCAGCGCTGCGGGGTAGGCGCGGTCTTTGGAAAGCCGCGCAAACGTGGCGCGGATCACCGTGGCAGCCCACAGCGGCCCCACGCTCAGAAAGAAAAGGTCGGCGGGCGCCGGGAACGGGTTCCAGTCCAGCGCCACCTGCAGGTTCCACACCAGCTGCCCGGCCAGCACCAGCACCGTGCCCACCCACAGCCCCGTGTGCAGCAAGCGGTGTGCAGGCGGCACCTGCGCCCGCCCCCGCCAGGCCCAGAAGGCCGACAGGCCAAACGCCAGCGTCCAGGAGGCGTTGTCAAAAAACAGCCTGAGCGACACATCCTGCACCCAGAGCGACGCCACAAACAGCAGCAAGGCTGCGCCCAGCCAGACCGCTGTGAGGGCTCGTTCGGCGAAGGGCATGGGGGTGGATGGGCGGGGTGTTACCGAAGGTTACCCTTCCATTGTGGATGCACCCGCTGGGGCGCCGTTTCCCCAGCGGGGCGCTGGGATACTGGGAACATGCGATTGCTACAAATACGATAGCAATCAACGCTTGATGGACAGGCGGCAGGGCCTGATTTCATTCATATTTTTGAGCACTGCCCGCTCTCTCCCACAAGGAGAGAGCGAGTCACACCAGGCAAGCACAGCCCCGTTCCATCACAGGGCGTACTGAGCGTGCAGCCTCAGAACCCTGGCAGCACCGAGCCCTTGAACTCGGCCTGGATGAACTTCTTCACTTCTTCCGAGTGGTAGGCCTTCACCAGCTTGGCCACCCAGGGCTTGTCCTTGTCGGCTTCGCGCACGGCGATCAGGTTGACGTAGGGGCTCTTGGCGTTTTCCTGCGCAATCGCGTCCTTGCCGGGGTTCAGGCCGGCCGACAGCGCAAAGTTGGTGTTGATGGCCGAGGCATCCAGATCGTCCAGCGAACGGGGCAGCTGGGCGGCGTCGAGTTCCACGAACTTGAGCTTCTTGGGGTTGCTCACCACGTCCAGCGGCGTGGCCTTCAGGCCTGCGCCGTCACGCAGCTTGATCAAGCCCTTGTCCTGCAGCACCAGCAGCACGCGGCCGCCGTTGGTGGGGTCGTTGGGGATGCCGAACTTGGCGCCTTCCTTCAGGTCTTCCAGCTTCTTGACCTTCTTGGAATACAGGCCGATGGGGAAGTTGACGGTGTAGCCCACCGCCGCAAACTTGTAGCCCCGGTCGGCAATCTGGGCGTCCAGGTAAGGCTTGTGCTGGTAGCTGTTGGCGTCCAGGTCGCCCGCCGACAGCGCGGCGTTGGGCTGCACGTAGTCGCTGAACTCGATGATCTGGATCTTCAGGCCGTCCTTCTCGGCGACCTTCTTCACCTGCTCAAAAATCTGCGCGTGGGGGCCACCCGTCACGCCGATCTTGAGGGGCTTGTCCTGAGCGATCGCGCCGGTGGAGAAAGCGGCGGCAGCAGCCAAAGCCAGGGCAGATTGCAGGAGGAGGCGCTTGTTGTTGTTCACAGGGAAAACCTTTCGTAAAGAGATGGAACGCATCCTAGGGTTTTCCCGTTAAAACTGGAACAACTAAGTTCTCATTTCATTACAACCCAATCGCATATAAAAACATGCACCCTGCACTTTGAAAAGGCGCGCGCTCCCTCAGCGGCCACCGCGCAAGGGCCGCCAAGCCGCGCATGCGGCGCTTCGCTTGCGTGCGCTGGTGGCGTCCCCCTTTGGGGGAAGGCGCGCAGCGCCTCAGGGGGTCACCCTCTTAACGCCACGTTGTTCAGCTTGTCCAGCCGTTCAGGCCAGGTGCCTTCCACCGTGGCGCCCTGCAGCAGGATGCGCGTCCAGGCCACCCAGGCGTCCCACTGCACGCGCTTGTCCCACGCATTGCCCCAGGCACTGAACAGGTGCAGCGCGCTCTCGGCGGCGGCCTTGGCGTCGTCCTTGCGGCCGGCCGACAGATACAGCTGGGCCAGCACCATCTGCGGCTCGCCCACCCAGGGGTTGTGACGCACGGCGCTTTCCAGCACGCCAGTGGCCACATCCAGGTCCACCAGCGGCTGGTCTTGCTGGATGACCGACCAGTACAGCGACGTGGCCGCCGCCTCATTGGCCGCAGACAGGTACTGCGAGCAGTGCGCAAACACCGGCGGCATGGGCAGCACATCCTTCAGGCCCGGGTGCTGGAGTGCCTTCGCCAGCCCATTGATCTGGTGCACCATGCGCCCCGACGGCCGCATGGGCCCGGGCCAGAGCGACGCGGCCCAGTGCGCCTTCTGGTTGCGGTGCTGCACCTCGGGGAAGCGCGAAAAGATATCGTCCTGCCAGCTGAACCACTGCTCGATGGTGTCGGCCATGCTCACGATGATGAAGGCCGCCACCTCGTAGGGCGTGAGCACATGGTCCTGCCCGTCTTTTTGCAGCACCAGGCTGCCGTCGGCCTCCAGCGCGTGGGCCAGCACCTTTTGCACAAACTGCGTGCGCGACTGGGTGCAGAACAGGTAGACCAGGTGCTCGGCCGACTCGCCCGCAATCTCGCGCACCCGGGCGCGCTCCTTGGCAGGGTCGAACTTCACCAGGTCCACAAACGCGTTGCCGTACACGCTGTGCAGCAGCCCCAGCAGGCGCACATCGCGCGGCTGCTGCCACACGGTCAGCGTGCGTGTCACGCCCACCAGGTGATGGCGAAACGTGCCCGCCTTGTGCCAGTCCTGCCCCACATTGCGCGCCAGAACCGTGGGCAGCACGGGGGCCAGTTCGGGGTCGCGGGTCAGCCACTCGTCGTCCAGCAGCGGCAAAGCGCGGGCAAACAGGTCGGCATCCAGGGGGTGAAGCGGCAGGGTCATGGCGGGGTGTCTCCGGTGTTCTCGTGCGATCAAACCCATCAGGCCCATCGGGTGGGCCGAATGGATCGGCGGGTGGGTGAGGAAAAATGCAAAGTACACACAGTATCAGCATCGACCCGGGCCCGCGCCAGCGGGCACACCCTATTTTTACAAGGAGAAATGGACTCTACCGCCCGACTGGATTGCCTATTAAGCTATCAAAAATATAGTAAACACCGACAACGCAGCGCGCACCGGCATTCCGTATCGCGCCACGCCACCCCGGTGGAGTTCAAAAATTTCCAGTTTTATGGATTTCATTTCCATTAAACTGCCGCAATGGACATCCACCACCACATCGCCCAGCGCCTGCGCGAACTGCGCAGCGCCCGGGGCTACTCGCTCGACGCCCTGGCCGAACGCAGCGGCGTAAGCCGCTCCAACATCTCGCTCATCGAGCGCGGCGAAAGCAGCCCCACGGCGGCCGTGCTCGACAAACTGGCCATCGGCCTGGGCGTGGCGCTGGCCTCGTTTTTTGACGAGAGCGCCGATGGCAGTGCAGCCCATGAAGGTGCCGCAGCCCCCTCCCCCCACATCCGCGCCGCCGACCAGCCCCGGTGGCAAGACCCCGCCTCGGGCTACGTGCGCCGCCGCCTCTCGCCCCCTGCGCCCTCGCCGCTGCAGCTGGTGGAAGTCGTCTTCCCCCCCGGCCAGCGCGTGGCCCTGGACTCGGCCGTGCCCGGCGCCGAGATCCACCAGCAGGTCTGGCTGCTGGAAGGCCGCATGGAGCTGACCGTGGGCGACACCCTCTGGCCGCTGGCCGCAGGCGACTGCTTGGCCATGCAGCTCAACCAGCCCATCGTGTTCCACAACCCCGGCGCCACGCCTGCGCGCTACCTGGTGGCGCTGGCCACGGTCATGCCCTTTGTACCGCTCGCGCCACTCGCCCCGCGCAGCCAGCCGCCTGCGCGCGTGACCAAGATCACCTCCCCACCCACCGCCCGGAGAAAACCATGACCGCCGCCGCCCGCCACGCACCAGCCCAGCCCCCATCCGCAACCACCATCCGCCGCCTGGGCCCCAATGAAGCTGCCGCCAGCGTGGGCGCGCTGGCCGATGTGCTGATCGACTGCGTGCACGGCGGCGCCTCGGTCAGCTTCATGGCGCCCCTGCCGCGCGACAAGGCCCTGGCCTTCTGGCGCAACGTGGCCGACGGCGTGGCGCGCAACGAACGCGTGCTGCTGGTGGCCGAAGACGCCAGCGGGGCCATCCTGGGCACCGTGCAGCTCATCACCGCCATGCCCGACAACCAGCCCCACCGCGCCGACGTCGCCAAGATGCTGGTCCACCGCCGCGCCCGCCGCCAGGGCATCGCCCAACAGCTCATGGCCGCCGTGGACGACGCTGCACGCGCCGAGCGCAAAACCGTGCTGGTGCTCGACACCGTGACCGGCGGCGACGCCGAACGCCTGTACGAGCGCGCAGGCTGGCAGCGCGTGGGCGTAGTGCCGGACTACGCACTGATGCCGGATGGGGCGTTGTGCGGGACGACGTTTTTTTGCAAGAGGGTGTGAGGGTGCTGCGCGGGGCGCGTCGCCGCAGTGGGCCGGTGGCTTTGGGTTGCCCGCTTGGCGCCCAAGTTTCGCCTGTTCGCGGGCTATAGTGCGCTCGTTGCCAGCCTGCCGGGTTTCTCGGATTTTTTACCTGGGTGCCTTCACGGCGCAGCGACTGCATACCCAGGCGGCAAGCCATTCTCAGGAGTAATCAGTGGCCAGAGTATCCCGCACGATCCAGTTTGTCCCGCAGGTTTTGCGGTCTAAATTCCTTTAGGCTCGCGGAGCATCTCTGTGAAACAGCGCATCCTGTACCTCGTGGTCATTCCGGCAGTTCTCGGAGTTCTTCTTGTTTGGGCGTGTGTTTCTTTGACGGGCCTTCTTGCAGCGTTAGTTAGTGAGCATCGCTTTTGGGGTCTTCCTGTGTACCCGGTCATGGTTGTAGAAGATCTCTTGGCCTGGGCTCAGTTGTGCGTACTCGCTGGATTTGCTCTGGGGACGCTCCTTCCGAACAATTCTTTGGCTGCCAGCTTCGCAACGGCAGTTTTTGGATTTCTCTTTTTGCTTCTAACCACCTTCGAGCTTTGGTCGAGCAGTTCCCTGATGGAAGCAGTAAATACCTTTGCTTTTGCTTTCTTGACGGCCGGGTTGCTCATGACAATTGCAACTCCTCTTGGTGCCCTACTTGCTATTCGTCGGAAACGGCCCAACCCGTCATTGCAGCGGACTGGCACCGCCGGCCACTGACTTCCAACGTCAGCACAAGCCCCCAGAAGCCACCACCGCAAAATCCCAAGCCGTCTCGCCCACAACGACGTCCGGTGCCGCTGCGCATGAACCGCAAAATACCCGCGTCCGGGCTGCTGTACTGCACCAGTAACTACACCAGCCAACCTGACCACAGACGTTTCCGAACACCCCACTCAGCGTGTCGCGACTCCCGATACCCAGCCCCAGAGCCCTCAACGGGCCCATGAGAAAATCCGCCCCCCTCGCAGCCCCCCTCCTCCATGCAACTCACATTCAGCCACGTCGATGTCCTGGTCCTGAATCTGGAGGAGGCCTGCGCCTACTACCAGGCGGTGCTGAACGCGCAGATCTCCCGCACATTGGTGTGGGAGCGCGACGGGCTGCATGTGCGCTACGCCATAGCGCGCATGGGGGCGGAGCGGTTCATGCTGGTGCAGCCGCTGGCGGGCAACCTCAAGGAGCTGCTGGACACCCATGGGGACGGCACCATCTACCGCCATTGCTACAGCACGCCCGACATTGAGGTGGCCTACGACGAGCTGGTGGCCCGGGGTGTGCAGCCCGAGGACGAGAACGGCAAGCCCCTGGCCCGCGACCAATTGAGTGCGCCGGGGGGCAACCGGATTCTGTGGCTGCCCCGGCGGTTTGGAAACTTCTCCATCGAGCTACTGGAGCAAGCCAGCCTTGAACAGTTCATCGCCGATGCCTTTGCGGGCGCTGAAACCGTTGCGGCGCGCTGAGCCCCATGCACATCCTGCTGATTGAAGACGACCTGGACCTGGGGGCTTCGCTGGTGCGGGCGCTGCAGCAGGACGGGTTCACCGTGCAATGGCTGCGCCGCGCCCACGATGCGCCCCTGCAGCTGGACGACCCGGGCTGCAGCGCCGTGCTGCTGGACCTGGGCCTGCCCGATGGCAGTGGCATGGAGCTGCTGCGCCGCTGGCGCCGTGCCCAGGCAGCCGCGCCGGTGCTGGTGATCACGGCCCGCAGTGCGCTGCAAGACCGGCTGGGCGGGCTGGACGCGGGGGCGGATGACTATCTGGTCAAGCCCTTTGACATCCCCGAGCTGCTGGCGCGGCTGCGGGCGGTGCTCCGGCGCACGGCTGCGCAGTCTGGCGAGCAGTGGCAGTTTGGCGCGCTGAGCGTGTGGCCCCGCAAGTGCCTGGCCCAGCTGGGCGGGCAGCCGCTGGAGCTGACGCCGCGCGAGTTTCAGCTGCTGCTGGCGCTGGCCCAGGGCGGTGGCGACGTGGTGCCCAAGCGCACGCTGGCCCAGCGCCTGGAGCCCTTGGGCGACCCGATGGACACAGCCGCGCTGCAGGTGCACATCAGCAACCTGCGGCGCAAGATTGGCGCGGAGCGCGTGGGCACGCTGCGGGGTGTGGGCTACTGGCTGGAGTCGGTGTGAAAAAAACCCTGGGCCTGCGGCTGGTGGCGGCGTTGCTGCTGGCGTTTGCGCTGATCAGCGTGCTGGTCATCGCGATGAACTACTGGAACGCCAGGACGCAGCTGGACAAACAATCCAGCGCTGCGCCTCTGGCTTCCGTGCTGATCAAGTCGCTGGATGCGCTGGACGATGCCGAAGATGCTACGGCCGTGCTGCAGGCGTTCATCGCCGAGCTGAACCGCGTCCGGCAGGAGGTGGTCCCCGGCGGCGGCAACGTCTCCGTCCGGCTGGAACGCCAAGGTGGTGGCACCGTGTACGAAAGCGGGCGCGACCTGCGCAACCAGACAGCCCCCACCGGGCTGAGCCGCCTGGATATCGATGGCCATCCCCATGTGGCCTATAGCGCGCAAGGGCAGCGCTGGAAACTGCTGGTGCTGGAACCCCTGCTCACCGATCTGGAGCTGCTGGAGTGGCTGCTGGGCGAGGTGGGGATGTCGCTGCTGATCGCCCTGCCCGTGCTGTTGCTCACGCTGTGGCTGGCCGTGCGCAGCGGCTTGCGGCCCCTGCGCCAGTTCTCGCAGCGCATTGAGGCGCTGGACACTCGGCGCGACCTGCAACCGCTGGGTGCGGACCTGCGCTATGCCGAGCTGCAACCGCTGGGCCGCGCCTTTGATGCCTTGCTGGCGCGCCTGCGCGAGCACCTGGCGCTGGAGCGCGCCTTTGTGCACGACGCCGCCCACGGCCTGCGCACGCCATTGGCGGCTTTGTCTGCCCAGGCGCATGTGCTGCTGGGCAGCCCCGACGAAGCCAGCCGCGCTGCGGCCGCCCAGGCGCTGCAACAAGGCCTGCAGCGCACGGCCCACCTGGGCCAGCAGCTGCTGGACCTGTCGGCGCTCGACCCCACCCGCAGCGGCGACGCGCAAGACGTTGATGTGTGCGAGCTGGCGGCAGGCGTGCTGCTGGACGCCCATGTCGACGCAAAGCGCCGCAGCGTCACCCTTGCCCTGGAAGGCCCGGAGTCGCTGGCCTGGCATGGCGAGCCGCTGCCGCTGCAGTCCATCCTGCAGAACCTGGTGGACAACGCGCTGCGCTATGGCGCCACACGGGTGGAGCTGTCGATAGAGCAGCACCAGGGTGGCATCCGGCTGGCGGTGCGCGACAACGGGCCGGGCATTGCCCCGGCGCTGCACACGCAGGTGTTCGAGCGCTTCTGGCGCGGCACAGGCCACGACGAACCCGGCACCGGGCTGGGCCTGGCCATCGTCGCCCAGGCAGCCGAGCGCCTGCATGCGCGCCTGTGGCTGGACGAGGGGCTGGATGGACGGGGCGTGGGTTTTGTGCTGGACCTGGGTGGCGTGCAGCCGGACTGAGAAGGTGTGAGCTGGGCTGGGAAGGTGCGCAAGGGGCCGCCCCTGCGCGTTTCTTTAGGGAATCTTTAGGGCACCGTTTTCAGAATCGGCGGCTTCTTCTGATTCTGAAAAAGCCCCGGCATGTCCTCCTTCGCAGCCCCGCACCTCACCCGCCGCCGCGCCCTTGTCTCGGCGCTGGCCCTCACCTCCCTCACCCTGCTGGGCGCCTGTGGCGGCGGCGAAGGCGACGAACTGCGCGACCCCCGGCTGTTGCTGGAAAACCAAGCCCTGCGCGAACGCGCCCAGGCCGCCGTGGACGTGGGCCTGGTGGGCGCCGTGTTTGGCAGCCAGCACGACAGCGCTGACAAGCTCTACCTGGGTGCGGCCGGGCAGGCCCGCCTGAAGGGCGATGCCATGACGGGCAACGAATCCTTCCAGCTCGCATCCCTGTCCAAAGCCATGACCGCCGCCCTGGTGGCCCACTGGGTGGAGCAGGGCAAGCTGCGCTGGGACAGCCGCCCCGCCGACCTGCTGCCCGAAGCCGCTGCAAAGCAGCACCCGGCCTACGCCAACGCCACCCTCGCACAGCTGCTGGACCACCGCAGCGGCTTGCCCACCTTCAATGACGCAGCCGATCTCGAACAGCTTGCCGACTTTGTGGCCGCCCTGCCCCTCCCCCACCCCGCCACCGATACAGCGCGGCGCCGCGTGCTGTCAGGCTGGCTGCTGTCGCTGACGCCGGTGGTCGGCGCCGGGGAGTTTGCATATTCCAACGCGGGCTACACCGTGGCCGGGGCCATGCTGGAGGCCGCCACGGGGCAGGACTTCGAGACCCTGATGCGGCAATGGGCCCAGCCACGCGGCCTGCAGCCGCAATGGCAGCCCCCTGCCAACGCAGCGCAGGGCTACGAGGGGCCAGCCCCGGGCAAGCTGCAACCCGCCACCGGGTTCGGGCCTGAGGTGCAACCCTGGGTGGATGCGGCCAAGCCGTCGGGGGATGTGTGGATGACTCCCGCAGGCTATGGCCGGTGGCTGGCAGAACACCAGCGCGCTTTTCAGGGGCGCAGCCATGGGTTGCCTGCGGCCTACGTGCAGCGGCTGCGCGCCCTGCGCAGCGGCGACTACGCACTGGGCTGGGAGGGCTCCTGGATCCACGGCCAGGGCGCCATCGTGCACAGCGGGGACAACATCGGATTCATGGGCCTGACGGTGCTGGCACAGGACGGCCGCAGCGCCTACTTCGCGTTCAGCAACACGCGCAGCGTGGTGCCCGGCAGCTCCAGCTGGGTGCTGGACGCCCTGAACCAGGGGTTGGTGCGCCTTCTGAACCGCTGATCCACCACCCTGCGCCACGATGCACCACCCACCAAAACGCACCAACCCGATCCAGACCCACCGCATGGTCCAGGAAGCCCCGGTCGATGCGGGCGACTTTGCCGACTGGCTGGCCCAGACCCTGCGCGGGCTGCACACGGGCGCCCCGGCCCCTGTGCCGTGTGGCGACTGCCGGGGGTGCTGCAGCTCGGGGTACTTCATCCCCCTGACACCGGCAGACTCCGCCGCCGCCATGGCCATCCCGGCACCGCTGCTGAGCCCGGCCCCCGGCATGCCGCCGGGCTACCAGGTGCTGGGCCGCACCGCCCAGGGCGCCTGCCCCATGCTGGAGCACAACAACTGCGGCATCTACCCGGCGAGGCCCCAGGCCTGTCGCGCCTACGACTGCCGCGTGTTCGCCGCTGCGGGCATGGCGGCAGGCACCGACAGCTTCTCGCGCATCAATGCCAGGGTGCGCGCCTGGCGCTTCTCGTATGGCAGCCACCACGCGCTGGCCGCCCACCAGGCCGTGCAGGCGGCAGCCCGGTTCATGCAGGAGAAGGCCTCGGCCTTCCCCGGCGGCCGTGTGCCCCGCAGGCCAGACGAACTGGCTCTTCTGGCCCTCAAGGTGCACCCGGTGTTTCTGCGGGCGGACCTGCCCACCCTGGCCGACAGCGCCATCGCGGCGGCCGTCATTGCCCGCAGCAGAGACTTCGATGCCGGCCTTGGCGCAAGCGATGCATGAATCGCCGCGTGCTGGCCGCTGGCATCTCCACCGGCCGCATCGCTGCCCACCTTCACACCACCTCTTCAGGAGACCCGCGTGACAACCGCGAGGCTAGCCACATCCACACCACCACGGTCCCGCCTTGGGCTACGCAAGCCAACAAGCGCCGCGCGGCTGTTTGCCACTGTATTGCGCGCCATCCAAGGCCTGCAGCTGTGGGCGTCGCGGCTGACACCGCCCCCGTTTCGGCTCGTCCATATCGGTTCGGCCTATTGGCAATCCAGGGCCTTGGGCGTGGCCACCGAGCTGGACGTTGCAAGCCAGCTGGGCGACGACACCTTGGCAATCGGTGTGCTGGCCCAGCGCTGCAACGTGGCGCCCGACGGGCTGCAGCGCGTTCTGCGCCTGCTGGCTGCGCTGGGCGTGTTTGAAGAAGCTCAACCAGGACACTGGCGCAACAACCGGGGCTCGGCACCACTGCGGGCTGACCGGCCAGGCAGTGTCCGTGACCTGGTGCTGCTGCACCAGCGTCCGGAGATGCGCGCGCCATGGAACGACACCCTGGCCAGTGCACTCCGGCTTGGCCGCCCGGCCTTCGAGGTTTTGCACGGCCAGCCCCTCTTCGAGCACATGGCGACGGACCCCGCCCTGGAAGAAGCCTTTGCAAAAGCCATGGCCCAGGTCGAGGGACTGACTGGCACCCCGTGGGTGGACGCCATCGACTGGCGCGCCTTCCACCGTCTGCTGGATGTGGGCGGCAGCGCGGGCGACAAGGCGCTGACCCTGCTTGCGCGCCATGCCCACCTGCATGCGCTTGTGATCGACCGGCCAGCCACCGTAGCGGCAGCACGCTTCCTGCGAGCCAGCGAAACCGATCCCCAGCGAAGCGCGGCGTGTGCCAGGCTCAGCTTTCATGCCGCGGATGTCCGCCAGGATGCACTGCCGCCCGCCAGCAGCGCCAAAGACGTGTTCTGGCTCAGCGCCTTGCTCCATGGGATGTCGGACGCCGATGCGTTGCAGGTCCTCCAGCGGGTTGCACGTGCTGCGGCCCCGGTGGGTGCCACCGTGCTCGTCATGGAAGCCGTGCGCAACGAAGAGACTGCAGACCTCGCCGTGTCTGGCATGGACCTGCAGATGGCCGTTTGCACCGAAGGGCGCGAACGCAGCCTGCGCGAGTGGCAAGGCCTGTTCGCCCAAGCCCGACTGCAGTTGCGCGAACGAGTGCCCTTGCCCATGCTGGCAGAAATCATGGTGTTGACCCCTTTATGAAGCGCATCCTCATCACCGCCATGGGCAGCCATGGCGATGTCCTTCCCTTCATTTCCATGGCGGCCGAGTTCCGCCGCCGGGGGTTTGAAGTTTTCGTCTACGCCAACCCTTTCTTCGCGGACTCGGCCGCGTCCTGCGGGGCGGTGTTCCGGCCGATCGGAACAGTGGCGGACTATGAAGGCCTCTTTGCCCAGGCACCCGACAGCAACCCGCCCAAAGCCATGGCTGCTGTGGCCGGATACATGGCCCGCCAGACTCCGGCCTGCTACCGCGCCATGTATGGCGATGTCAGGCCGGGGCGTACGCTGGTCATTGGCGGGTCACTCTTTTTCGCGCACAGGCTGGTGGCCGAAACCCTGGGCGTGCCCTGCGCCACCGTGCACCTGGCACCTGCGGCCATCCGCTCCACCATCGCCCCTGCACGCATCGGCCCCGGCGGGGCCTGGCTGCGCGAAAAAAGCCCGTTCTGGCTCCGGCAATTGTTCTGGTGGCTGGCGGACCGGGCGCATACCGACCGCTACTTCCTTGCGCCGCTGAACAGCATGCGCACCCAACTGGGCCTGGCACCGCTGCCAGAGCTGTTCAGCCCCTGGCTGCGGCAGGTTGACGCTGAGGTGGCCCTGTTTCCGGCGTGGTTCTCTGGTGCACCGGCAGATTGGCCAGCACAACTGCAACACTGCGACTTCCCATCCGACGACCCCGCTTGCGCGGCAGAGTTGCCAGACGACCTGCGCGACTTTCTGGCCGCTGGCCCTGCACCAGTCGGATTCACCGCCGGTACGGCAACGGCCAATGCGCGGGAGTTCTTCGCACGCTCTGCCCGCGCCTGCGAGCAAGGGGGCTTGCGCGGCCTGCTGCTCACCCACTTTGCGCAGCAGGTGCCTGACAAGCTGCCACCGGGTGTGCTGCACGTGGGCTATGCGCCATATGCGCGGCTGCTTCCGCGCCTGGCCGCGCTGGTGCACCATGGCGGCATCGGCACCACGGCCCAGGCCCTTCGCGCGGGCATCCCCCAGGTTGTGCGGCCCACCGCCTACGACCAGTTCGACAATGCCCAGCGCTTGGTCGCCCTGAACGTGGCCCGCGAGATCCTGCCCCGACGCTACACAGAAAACCATATCTGCAACACCCTGGCCGAGCTGATGCACGACACCACCGTGCGGGCGCAGTGCCACGCGATCGCAGAGCAAATGCGCCCGGCGGCGACCACCAACGCAGGCATTACAAGCGCTTGCGAAGCCGTGCTGAGCGGCTGCGGCTGGCCACCCGGGACGGTGGCAGATCCCGTCGGCTAACGGCGCACAGCGTCAAGGCATCGGCCGCACCAGCCGCACCGGCAGCTTGCTGGCCCGCGCCGCATCGCCCCGCGCCTCGCCGGTGGACAGGTTCACGGCCCAGCCGTTGATCATCGCGGCCTGGCGCCCACCATCGCCCGCGCGGCTTTGCGCGATGTTGCCGTAGGTGTACTGGTTGACGCTGGGCGCGCTCACGTTGCTGGTGGATGACCAGTGCCATTGGCCAGGTGCCGCGGGGAACAGGATGGGGTTCAGGCCCGGGGGCGAGAGCGATTTGTCCACCAGCCGCTGCAGCTCGGCCGCGCGCGGAATGCGCCAGCCCACGCCTTCGGCCTTCCAGCGCTCGGCGGCCAGGGCCGTGGCTTCGGCGCGGTCCAGCAGCAGGGGCTTGCCGGTGCAGCTTTTTCCGGTCCATTGCATGCCTTCCACGCAGCGCGGCCAGGCCAGGCCCGCGCGGTGGTCCAGCACGTAGGCGCCGTCGGCCGACAGCGACCAGTCTTGCGTGGCGGTGGAATCTGCAGCCCACACCGGCAGGGCGGCGAAGGCGCCCACCAGCAAGGCAGAAAGTAGCGGGAGTGGTTTCATGGTCAAAAGTGGGCCAGGGAAAAGCGGTTGAAGACGGCAGGATTGGCAAGCTGGACAACGACACCCTAACCACACCAACAGGTCAGCGCCACCCCGCAGATCAAGAAACCTGCATTGCGCTGTTACCCGGTTTGGCGCCGCCCCAGCCCTGCACACCCGCGCAGATGGCCGAACAGATCGCTAGCGACACCACGCTCTTCGCCAAGCTGGTCGCCGACCACAAGATCACGACCGATTGATTGAGCGTGATCTGGCGGGAGCGGGTTGGTATAACGCCAGCCATGACGCCCACCACCATCGAGCCCACCGTCCCCGCAGCCCTGATCCGCGCCCTCGAAGAGCGCGCCTTCAACGCCTGGCCCGCGCGCCAGACGGTGTTCCACCGGGGCTGGGTGTTCCGGCTGTCGGGCGGCTACACCAAGCGCGCCAACTCGGTCAACGCGCTGCTGCCCGGCGCGCCGTTTGACGGGGTGCGCGAAGCGGCTGCAGCGCTGTACGCACGGCACGGGCTGCCCGCCGTGTTCCGTATCTCGCCCCTGGCCCCGGCCGAGGCCGACCAGGAGCTGGCCGAGGCGGGTTACCAGCACTTCGACCCCTCACTGGTGTTGCACCGGCCGCTGGCCCTGGGTTCGGTCGGCAAGCCCGATGGCAGCACCCACATCAGCACCACGCCCACTGCCGCCTGGCTGGAGGGCTTTGCCGCCGCCAACAGCGTGCCAACGCACCACCGCGCGTTGCACAACAGCATGCTGGACCACATCGCCCACCCTGCCGCGTTTGCCCTGCAGCACGACGCCCAAGGTCAGCCCGTGGGCTTTGGGCTGGCGGTGCTGGAGCGCGGCGCCGTGGGCCTGTACGACCTGGCCGTGGCGCCCGAACACCGGGGCGGCGGGCGCGGGCGCGCGCTGGTCACCGCCCTGCTGCACTGGGCCGCCGAGGCCGGGGCGGCCAGCGCCTACCTGCAGGTGCGCGCGCAGAACACGCCAGCGCTGGGGCTGTACCAGTCGATGGGGTTCAAGACGGCGTACGGGTACCACTACCGGGTGCCGGGCTGAAGGGGTTATTCAGGCTCCCCCTCCCCTTGCGGGAGAGGGAGTGAAGGTGAGGGCAGCTATGGGTGCGGAGACGGGCGCCAGAGTTTAAAGAAAAATGGCCGTCTGCGCGCGTCCATCAACCCCTCATAGCTATCAAATAAATAGCAAAAGAAGCAACCAATCCAACACTCACCGGTGGCTGAACCTGCGCACCGCCCAGTCCCCAAGGCTCTGCACGGCCTGCACAAAGAAGATCAGCACCAGTACCACGGCCAGCATGATCTCGGGCAGAAAGCGCTGGTAGCCGTAGCGGATGCCCAGGTCGCCCAGGCCGCCGCCGCCAATGGCGCCGGCCATGGCCGAGTAGCCGGTCAGGCTCACGAAGGTGATGGTCAGGCCCGCCACGATGCCGGGCAGCGCCTCGGGCAGCAGCACCTTCCACACGATCTGGCTGGTGGTGGCGCCCATGGCCTGGGCGGCTTCGACCAGGCCGTGGTCCACCTCGCGCAAGGCGGCCTCGACCAGGCGGGCCACAAAAGGCGCGGCGGCAATCGTCAAGGGGACCACCGCAGCAGCCGTGCCAATCGACGATCCCGTGATGAAGCGCGTGAACGGGATGATGGCCACCAGCAGGATGATGAAGGGCGTGGAGCGCACGGCGTTCACCAGCCAGCCCACGAGCTTGTTGACGGAGCCGTTCTGCAGCACGCCCCCATGGTCCGTGAGGCGCAGGAACACGCCCAGCGGCACGCCGATGAGGCCACCCACGATGCCGGAGATGCCCACCATGATGAGCGTCTCCCACAACGAGGAGGCAAAGAGGTCCAGCATGGCCGGAGTGAAATGGTCGAACATGGCTTTCCTCCTCAGATCTCGATCGTGACTTCTTCGACGGCCACGCCGCCCGCGCGCAGGTGCTCCACCGCGCCGCGCACCTGCATGGGCTCGCCGCTGGCGTACACGGCCAGCGAGCCGAAGGTCTCGTCCTGGATCTCGTCCACCTGGCCGTGCAGGATGCTCATGTCCACACCAAACTCGCGGATCAGCTGCGACAGGATGGGCTGGTAGGCGCTGTCGCCCGAGTACGACAGCCGCAGCAGCCGCCCCGCGTGGCCGGGCGCCGTGGTGGCCAGCTGGCGGGTGAGCTTGCGCACATGGTCAAGCACGCTCACGGGCAGCTCTTGCGGCAGGATCTCGTCGATCAGACTCTTGGTGATGGCCTGCTGCGGGCGCGTGAACACATCGAGCACGCGGCCCTGCTCCACGATGCGGCCCGCCTCGATCACGGCCACGCGGTCGGCCACCTGCTTGATGACCTGCATCTGGTGGGTGATGAGCACCACCGTGAGGCCCAGCTCGCGGTTGACCTGGCGCAGCAGGTCGAGGATGGAGCGGGTCGTCTCCGGGTCCAGCGCCGAGGTGGCTTCGTCGCTCAGCAATACCTTGGGGCGGCTCGCCAGCGCGCGCGCAATGCCCACGCGCTGCTTTTGCCCGCCGCTGATCTGCGCGGGGTAGCGGTCGGCCAAGTGGGCCAGGCCCACCAGCTCCAGCAGCGGGTTCACGCGCTCGCGGATCGCTGCCTTGTCCATGCCCGCCAGCTCCAGCGGCAATGCGGCGTTGTCGAACACGGTGCGCGACGACAGCAGGTTGAAGTGCTGGAAGACCATGCCGATCTCGCGCCGGGCCTCGCGCAGTTGCGCGTCATTCAGCTGGGTCAGGTCACGGCCGCCCACGATGACCTGGCCCGTGGTGGGCCGGTTGAGCAGGTTGATGACGCGCACCAGCGAGCTTTTGCCCGCGCCGCTCTTGCCGATGATGCCGAACACTTCGCCCGGCTGGATAGTGAGGTCGATGCCACGCAGGGCTTCGACGGGGCCTTGTGGGCCCTGGTAGGTTTGGGTGATACCCCGTAAATCGATCATGGAAAGCAGTGCGCGGCAGCGGCCTCACGGTGAGTGGCCGCTGCCGCGCGGGTCTGGAAAAGGATGGGCGACTGTATCGGTGAATCGTAAGTTCACAAACGATTAAAAAATCGGGTGATTAGATCGCCGAGTTATGAAGACCGTGGTACACAGACTTCAATAACTATGAATTTTATAGCTATCAGAGCAATACCATAGAGCGCAGACTGTCATTTTTCCTTGAATTTTCCTGACGACTCCAGAAACTTCTCCAGGCCACACTTCTATATTTCAACTTTTGTTGTATTATAGAACCATGCAAGAAACCGATGTCATCCGATCCCTCGCCGCCCTGGCCCAGGAAGTGCGCCTGCGGGTGTTCCGCGCCCTGGTGGTGGCAGGCCAGGAGGGGCTCACACCCGGCGGGCTGTCTGAGCAGCTGGGCATTGCGCCCAACACGCTGTCGTTCCACCTCAAGGAGCTGACCCACGCAGGCCTGGTGAGCCAGGAGCGCCAGGGCCGCAACCTGATCTACCGCGCCTCGTTTGCCACCATGAACGACCTGCTGGCCTACCTGACCGAGAACTGCTGCCAGGGCGCTGCCTGCCTGACCGACGAGGCCACCGCCGCCTGCCAGTGCTGATTGCCCCCAACAACTTCCACCCCACGACCCCCAGCCGAAAGGAAACCACCATGAAGCGATTCCACGTCCACATGCATGTCGATGACCTCGCCAAGAGCATCGCGTTCTACTCCCGGCTGTTCGCGGCCGAGCCTGCGCGTGTCGAGACCGACTACGCCAAGTGGATGCTTGAAGACCCGCGCGTGAACTTCGCCATCTCCACCCGGGGCGACAAGCCCGGCGTGGACCACCTGGGCTTCCAGGTGGACGAGGCCGACGAGCTGGCCGAGCTCAAGGCCCGCGCCCAGGGTGCCGACATGGCACTGCTGGACGAAGGCGCCACCACCTGCTGCTACGCCCGCAGCGACAAACACTGGATCACCGACCCGCAGGGCGTGGCCTGGGAACACTTCCACACGCTGGGCAACATCCCCGTCTTCAACGAAGCCGCAGCGAAGCAACCCCAGGCAGCCCAGGCAGCCTGCTGCCCCACGGGCGCACCGTCCGCCCCTGCGCCCGGCCAGGCCGCCTGCTGCGGCCCCACCGCCAACAACCCCAACACATGCTGCTGAGCCCAGGTCTACGATGAGCACCCCACGCAATCCTTTGAACGTGCTGTTTCTGTGCACGCACAACTCCGCCCGCAGCATCCTGGCCGAAGCCCTGCTCAGCGCCATGGGCCAAGGCCGCTTCAAGGCCTATTCAGCCGGCAGCAGCCCGCGCGACAACCAGCAGCCCCACCCGCTGGGCCTGCAGGCGCTGGCCCACGCAGGCATCCCCACCGATGGGCTGCGCAGCAAAAGCTGGGACGAATTCGCCGCCCCCGGTGCGCCGCACATGGACCTGATCATCACCGTGTGCGACAACGCAGCGGGCGAGGTCTGCCCCTTCTGGCCCGGCCACCCGGCCACGGCGCACTGGGGCTATGCCGACCCGTCAGCGGGCGATGGCTCGGACGCCGACAAGGCCGAGGCCTTCCGCAAGACCCTGCACGCCATCAAGCAGCGTCTGGAGCTGCTGGTGAACCTGCCCGACGACAAGCTGGCCGCCACTGCGCTGCAAGCCACGGCCCGCAACCTGCCCGCGCAATAAGATGACACACCCCCTGAGTCGCTTCGCGCCTTCACCCCTCTCTCGCTGCGCGGGAGGGGGACGCACCCGGTGGCCTGGCAAAGCCAGTTCCACGGGTGCACGGGTTTGGGCCGCGCCAGTTTCATGCATCGCGGGTGGCGCGCAGCGCAATGGATCACTGAAGGGATCACTGAAGGGATCACTGAAATGACCCTGCCACCAAGCCATTCGCAACGCGCTGCTGCCAGCGCGTTGCCCCCCTCCCCGGCCGCTGGCATGGCGGTGTTCGAGCGCTACCTCACC
>OGCL01000788.1_pt1 | contig 31071 bp, 26 predicted proteins | sample 1570041 | NCBI WGS metagenome assembly OGCL01 (sample SAMN06266162, study PRJEB24511) | hot springs metagenome | isolation source: Hot spring water | place: South Africa: Limpopo | collected 2015-06-22 | reverse complement strand
TACCTCAGCGGTGCGATTGAGCAGCAAGATGCGCGAAATGAGTTTGTGCGCAAAGAGATTGCTGTTCTAGATGCGCGTATAAAGGAGATTAGTGAGCTTAAAACACGTCGTCAGCAGTTGCTCGAGCGCATGAAGATTATTCAGGACCTTCAAGGTAATCGTCCAATCATTGGTCGTGTTTTTGATCAGTTGGTTAGAACGCTTCCAGATGGCGTGCATTTTACTGGCGTAAAAATGACCGGTAAAAATATCGCTATCGTTGGGGCTGCTGAATCCAATAATCGGGTTTCTAACTTGATGCGAAATCTAGATGCCTCTGATTGGTTAACAGCGCCTAATCTTACTGAAGTTAAATCGGTAACAGCTGGTGCGGTTGATCAAGCTAATGTATTCCAGCTGACGGTTCAGCAGACTCAGCCTGATTTGGTTGTTGAGGGGGGCAAGCAATGAGCCTTAATGACTCTTTGGAGAGCTTGCGTAGGATTGATCTAAATGATCTTGACTTTAATAACGTCGGATCTTGGCCGGCTGCTGTAAAGTTTATAGCTGGTATCATTCTCTTGGTTGTGGTTCTGGCTCTTGGCTATAATTTTCATCTGAAAGATTTGCAGTTGCAGCTGGAAAGTAAGGAAGCTGAAGAAATTACTTTAAAGGAGCAGTTTTCTAGTAAGGCTTTTCAAGCAGCCAATTTAGACGCTTACAAAGAGCAGATGCAGGAAATGGAAGTGTCCTTTGGTGCTCTTTTGAAACAGTTGCCCAGTGATACAGAGGTTCCTGGTCTTTTAGAAGACATTACTCGTACCGGTTTGGGTAGCGGTTTGGAATTTGAGGAGATCAAACTTTTACCCGAGGTTGCTCAGCAGTTCTATATAGAGTTGCCTATTCAGATTACTGTTGTTGGTTCTTATCATGACCTCGCTACTTTCGTCAGTGGTGTTGCAAGTCTTCCAAGGATTGTGACTTTGCATGATTTTAGTTTGATTTCTGCTGGCGTAGACGGGGCTTCAAAATTAAGGATGAGTATTTTGGGTAAAACTTATCGTTATAATGATAAGGGTGGGCAGCCATGAGAGTTTTTTTGGGGTTTTTAGCGCTTTCGTTTATGTTCCTTGCAGGGTGCGGTGTGGGTGGTGGGTTTTCTGATCTGCAGAGTTTTATGGATGAGGTGCGTGCTCGTCCTAAAGGCGAGATTGAGCCGTTACCGAAGTTTTCACCCTATGAAAGTTTCTCTTACAGCGCGGCAGCACTCAGAAGTCCCTTCCAGCCTTCTGTAAAGTTAGAAATGGCTGCAGCTCAGAAGGGTTCGCAAAATATAAAACCAGACGAGGCGCGTACAAAGCAATTTCTTGAAGGTTTTAATATTGAGGGCTTCGTGATGGTTGGCACTCTGGCTAATGAGTCTGGTGCTTTTGCTCTTGTTACTGGGGCCGGTGGTGTTCATCGAGTTAAAGTCGGTGATTATTTGGGGCGTAATTACGGGCGTATCATCGCTATCGATGAGTCTAAGATCGATGTGGTAGAGGTTGTTCCAGACGGCGAAGGTGGCTGGTTAGAGCGTCCGCGAACCTTGGCACTTAAAGAGCGCTCTTGAAGCTAGGGCGGAGTGAATATGAAAAAGAATAACCAATCTGTTCGGCGGAATATAAAAATGAAAAACTCCATTTCATCGATAGGGTTCTCGCTGATTGCTGCGTTTCTATCGTCCTCTATATCAGCTGCTAATCTGCAGGCGCTTGATGTCGCTGCGCTTCCCGGCGATCGAGTTGAGTTAAAACTTTCGTTTGATGAGCCGGTGTTGGCTCCTCGCGGCTACACGATTGAGCAGCCTGCGCGTATTGCTCTCGATTTGCCTGGTGTGTCAAACAGACTTGGCGCTAAGAATCGTGAGTTGGGTGTTGGTAATGCGCGTAGTGTGACCGTTGTTGAGGCTAAAGATCGTACTCGCTTGATTATTAATTTGACGAATCTTGTTCCCTATCAGACCCGGGCTGATGGGAATAATCTATTTGTCACTGTTGGTGATGGTGGCGCGGTTTCGCCAGTTGCAAGCAGTCAGCCAGTTGCCCCGGCTATTGCTCCTGTGGTCAAGAAATATGCCCCTCAGCTCAGAGAGATTGGTGGTATTGACTTTCAGCGTGGAGAGCTTGGCGAAGGGAATATAGTCATTAGCTTGTCTGATGCTTCTGTTGCGCCTGATATACAGGAGCAGGGCGGTAAAATTCGTCTAGATTTTGCTAAGACTAGTCTCCCTGAAGCTCTTCGAGTGAAGTTAGATGTAAAAGACTTTGCAACTCCTGTTCAGTTTGTTACAGCGACTGGTGTGGGTGACAAGGCTAGTATTCTTATTGAGCCGACAGGCGTTTACGACTATCTGGCATATCAGACAGACAACAAATTGACTGTTAGTGTAAAGCCGTTGACACAGCTTGAGGCGGAAAAGCGTAAGGCGGAAAGTTTTGCGTATTCTGGGGAGAAGCTTTCTCTTAATTTTCAAGATATTGATGTTCGCTCAGTGCTTCAGCTGATTGCAGATTTTACCGATCTCAATTTGGTTGCAAGTGATACTGTCTCTGGAAATATAACCTTGCGTTTGCAAAATGTTCCTTGGGATCAGGCGTTGGATCTCGTACTGAAAACCAAGGGGCTAGATAAGCGTAAAGTTGGTAATGTACTGATGGTGGCGCCAGCAGATGAGATAGCTGCAAGAGAGCGTCAGGAATTGGAAGCTCAGAAACAAGTGGCAGAGCTTGCTCCTTTGCGTAAGGATGTGATTCAACTTAACTATGCAAAGGCATCAGATATAGCAAAAATATATGAAGACAATGACGCAAAGGGGGTTCTTAAAGATGATATGAGAGGATCTGTTATCTCTGATGACAGAACTAATACCCTCATAATTACGCTAACTCAGGAGCGAATTGATGAGCTTCGCCGGATTGTTACTCAGTTAGATATACCTGTTAGACAGGTTATGATCGAAGCTCGCATAGTTGAGGCTAATGTTGACTTTGACAAATCGCTAGGGGTCCGTTGGGGTGGTAATCTTTGGGCGGGGGATAGCAAATGGCTTGGTTATGGTAAAAACGGGAATTTGACAGTCGAAGATGATGAAGAAAGCAGTGTGGGGCAGTTTGCCGGTAAGTTAAAAATTCCCGCCAACACACCTTTTGTTGATCTCGGCGCGGCTGGTGCAACTACTGGTATTGGGATTGGTTTTATCACTGATAACGCAATTCTGGACCTTCAGCTAAGTGCTATGGAGAAAACAGGCTCTGGGGAGGTTGTTTCGCAGCCTAAGGTCGTAACAGCCGATAAAGAGACAGCAAAAATATTGAAAGGTTCTGAGGTTCCATACCAAGAGGCTAGTTCGAGTGGTGCTACAAGTACATCTTTTAAGCAAGCCGCTTTGTCTCTTGAGGTGACGCCGCAAATAACTCCTGATAATCGAGTTGTTGTTGAAGTTAAAGTGACTAAAGATGCGCCCGATTTTTCGCAGGCCGCTGCAACTGGTGGTGTCCCTTCAATCAACAAAAACGAAGTTAATGCCAAAGTTCTTGTTGCTGATGGCGAAACCATTGTGATTGGTGGTGTGTTCTCTAATACGCAATCTAAATCGGTTGATAAGGTACCGTTCTTGGGTGATCTGCCTTATCTGGGGCGTTTGTTCCGTCGTGATTTGGTTCAAGACAAGAAGTCAGAACTTCTGATCTTCCTCACTCCACGCATTATGAACAATCAAGCCGTCGCGGTGAGTCGTTGATTCAGTGCGAAACTTGATCCTTGTAGGCCCGATGGGGGCGGGTAAGAGCACCATCGGGCGTTTGCTAGCTAAAGAGTTGCGGTTGCCGTTCAAGGACTCTGATAAAGAGATTGAGCAGCGCACCGGCGCGGATATTCCTTGGATCTTCGATGTTGAAGGTGAGCAGGGTTTTCGCGAGCGTGAGCAGGCGGTGATCGCTGATCTTTGTGATGCGGGCGATATGGTGTTGGCGACTGGCGGTGGTGCGGTTATGCGTGCTGAAAACCGTGACGCCCTCAAGCGCGGTGGTCATGTGGTTTATTTGCATGCTTCTGTTGAGCAGCAGGTGGACCGTACTTCTAGAGATCGCAATCGGCCGTTGTTGCGGGCGGCAGATCCGGGCAAGGTTTTGGCAGACCTGCTTGCGATTCGTGACCCGCTTTATCGTGAGATTGCCGATATCGTGGTGGAAACCGACGAGCGTCCGCCTCGTCTGGTGGTGCAAGAGATCCTGGAGCGTCTTGAGGCGCTTTCTCCCCGTTAAAGCGCAGGCTGAACTGCGCTATCCTAGGCCCCTTTGTAACCTGGGGGCTTTATGCAGACTCTTCATGTCGATCTTGGTGAACGCAGCTACCCGATCTATATCGGTGCCGAGCTGTTAGCGCGTGCGGATTTGCTGGCTGCCCATATAGTGGGGCGGCAAGTCGCAATCGTGACCAATGAGACAGTCGCTCCTCTTTATCTGGCTGCGCTTGAGCGGTCGCTCGCGGGCTATACCGTTACCTCGGTGATTCTTCCCGATGGTGAAAGCTACAAAACTTGGGAAACCCTGCAGCTGATTTTTGATGGGTTGCTGGGTGCGCGGCATGATCGGCGCACAACAGTGATTGCCTTGGGCGGCGGTGTAATTGGTGATATGGCGGGTTTTGCTGCTGCCTGTTATCAGCGTGGCGTAAATTTTATCCAGGTGCCAACAACGCTGCTGTCGCAGGTCGATTCATCCGTTGGCGGCAAAACCGGTATCAACCACCCGCTGGGTAAGAACATGGTCGGGGCGTTTTACCAGCCGCAAGCTGTGTTGATTGATACGGGCACGTTGGTTACGTTGCCGGCTCGTGAGTTGTCTGCTGGTCTTGCCGAAGTAATCAAGTACGGCCTGATATGTGACGAGCCTTTTCTGTCATGGCTTGAGGAGCATATGCCTGCGCTGCGTGCGCTTGATCCGCAGGCGTTGACCGCTGCAATTGCTCGCTCCTGTGCGGCCAAAGCACGTGTGGTGGCGGCCGATGAGCGTGAGTCCGGGGTGCGCGCCACCTTGAACCTCGGGCATACCTTCGGTCATGCCATAGAAACGCATCAGGGGTACGGCGTCTGGCTGCATGGTGAGGCGGTTGCCGCTGGCACCATCATGGCGTTGGATATGTCTGAGCGCTTGGGCTGGATTACTACTGCAGAGCGTGAGCGTGCGGTGCGTATATTTGTCGCGGCGGGTTTGCCTGTGGTGCCGCCGCAAGATATGACGGCCGAGGATTTTATGGAGCATATGGCGGTCGACAAGAAAGTCCTTGATGGCAAGTTGCGTCTGGTGTTGTTGCGCGGCTTGGGCGAGGCGGTGGTAACCGGTGATTTTTCCCGGGAAATTTTGAATGCCACGCTGAGCGCAGATTATGCGGCGCAGCTGGCTCAGCTTAAAAACTAACGAGTGGCCCATGACAAGTTTGCATGCTGACGAGGCGTTTCTCGATCACTACCAGTTCACCCATGACCCCTTCGCATCCCGGGTGCCAGGGTTCAAATTCTTTCCGGCGCAGCGCAAGCCGGTGTTGGGGCAGCTGCATCACCTGGCGCGATACAGCCAGTTGTTGTTGGTGGTCAGTGGTCCGGACGGCAGTGGTAAGACGCTGCTGCGTCAGGCATTGGTTGCGAGCACTAACAAACAGGCCGTGCAGAGTATTGTGGTTTCTGCGAAGGGCGCTTCTGACCCTGCAAGCATTCTGCGTCAGGTTGCTCAAGGCTTGCAGGTGCAACGTCCAGAGTTGCCGGCGATTTTGTCCCAGGTCGGGCAATTGGCGCTGACTGGGCAGGAAGTCTATGTGCTGGTTGATGATGCCGAGGATCTCAGTGACGCCGCACTGACCAGTCTACTGACTCTTGCGGGTGGCAATGCCGAGGGGCGTCCTCACGTTTTCCTGTTTGCCGAGTCGCAGCTGTTGCCGCGCCTTGAGCAGGTTGCGGCAGGCGATGAATGTTTCCATGTCATTGAGTTGCAGCCCTATAGTGAAGACGAGACCCGCGAGTACATGGCGCAGCGTCTGGAGGGGGCTGGGCAGGGTATTGAAGTCTTCAGTGATGATCAGGTCGCCGACATTCATGATCAGTCCGCCGGCTGGCCGGGTGCGATCAACCAGGTTGCTCGCGAAACGCTGGTGGATTCAATGCTGGCGCGGCGCGGTGCAGCGGGTCGTGGAGGGTTTGCCTTTAGTTTGCCGCGCAAGCATCTATTGGCGCTGTGCGTCGTCGCTGTTGGTGTTCTCGCCGCCTGGTTTATGCAGGGGCGTGTAGCTGAGGATGTTGAGGCGCCAGTGATTGCACAGTTGCCGCTGGGGGGCGACGCTGCGCCGCCTGCTGTGGTGGCGGGTGCGGCAACACCTGCTGCGCCTGCGGTTGCACCTGCTATTCAGTTTGAGGGTGCCAATCAGCCGTTGCCGCTGCCTTTGGTGGGTGAGGTGCAGCCGGTAATACGTGAGCCTCTGGCTCAGGCTGCTGGATTGAGTGGTGCGGAAGAGTCTGATGTTGCAGGGGCGCCAGCGACTCCTGAGTTGGTTGCTGAGGCAGCGCCAGTGCGCCCTGCAGCGATTCCGGGTGTACCGGCTACGCCGGTTGCGCCTGCTGTTGCTGAGCCTGTAAAGGTTGCGCCTCCGGTTGCTCCGGTGGTGAAGCCTGCTGCGCCTGTGGTTGCCACTGCGCCGGTTGCAAAACCGCAGGTATCGACCCCTTCTGCCAAGCCGGCGACTTCATCTATTGGTGGCGACTGGTATTCGGCTCAGGCTGGCTCGCGTTTTACCTTGCAGATACTCGGTGCTCGTCTGGAAAGTGGCGCGCAGGCTTTTGTAAAAGCCCATGGTGCGGATTACCACTATTTCAAGAAGCAGCATCAGGGTAAGCCGCTGTACGTAGTGACCTATGGTAGCTTTGCAACCCGTGAGGCAGCTCAGGCGGCCTTGCGCACCTTGCCTGCCAAGGTGCAGGCTGGTAAGCCGTGGCCACGCAACTTTGCCGGCATTCAGCAAGAGATTGCCCAGGCGCGCTAGCTGATACACTTCGGCGCTTGTGCTGACCGGTCGGTCTCTACCACGACCTTCCGGTCTTATCCTTCGTTTTCGCGACATATGTTTTCAAGGCTTCGTCACTAAGATTTGTGACGGCCTAGGTGGGTATGTACAATGACCACCCTTTCGCCTGCGCAAAGCTGGGGCTTAGTCCTGCGCGTATGGTAAGTGGTTGAATTAGAAAGTAATTGCCTTGTGATAGGCCGTCTGGTGAGAGTCCCTATGAAAGCAGGTTTGTACCGTCCTGATGAGTTCAAGGATAACTGCGGCTTCGGCCTTATCGCCCATATGCAGGGTGAGGCTAGCCATCACCTGCTGCAGACTGCGATTGAAGCCCTGACATGCATGACCCACCGTGGCGGGATCAACGCCGACGGTAAGACCGGCGACGGTTGCGGTCTGCTGATTCAGAAGCCTGATGCTTTCCTGCGTGCCATGGCCCAGCAGCACTTTGCCGTCGAACTGCCCAAGCAGTACGCCGTCGGCATGGTGTTCCTCAACCAGGATCCGGTGAAAGCCGAAGCGGCCCGCGAAAATATGAATCGCGAGATTCTTGCGGCCGGCCTGAGCCTGGTCGGCTGGCGCAAAGTGCCAATCGACACCAGCGTACTCGGCCGTCTGGCGCTTGAGCGCCTGCCGCAGATCGAGCAGGTGTTTATCGGCGGTGAAGGCCTGTCCGATCAGGAATTCGCGATCAAGCTGTTCAGCGCCCGCCGTCGTTCCTCGGTGGCTAACGCCTCTGACAGCGATCACTACATCTGCAGCTTTTCGCACAAGACCATCATCTACAAAGGCCTGATGATGCCGGCCGACCTGCAGCAGTTCTACCCGGACCTGGGTGACGAGCGTCTGCAGACCGCCATTTGCGTATTCCACCAGCGCTTCTCCACCAACACCCTGCCGAAGTGGCCGCTGGCGCAGCCGTTCCGCTTCCTCGCGCACAACGGTGAAATCAACACCATCACCGGTAACCGCAACTGGGCGCAGGCGCGTCGCCTGAAGTTCGCCAACGACCAGATTTTCGATCTGGAAGAGCTTGGCCCGCTGGTTAACCGCGTGGGTTCCGATTCCTCGAGCATGGACAACATGCTTGAGTTGATGGTCACCGGCGGCATCGACCTGTTCCGTGGCGTGCGCATGATCATTCCGCCTGCCTGGCAGAACGTCGAAACCATGGACGCCGACCTGCGTGCGTTCTACGAATACAACTCCATGCATATGGAGCCTTGGGATGGTCCGGCCGGTGTGGTGCTCACCGATGGCCGTCATGCCGTGTGCCTGCTCGACCGTAACGGTCTGCGTCCGGCGCGCTGGGTCACCACCAAGAATGGTTACATCACCCTGGCCTCGGAAATCGGCGTGTGGAATTACGCACCCGAAGACGTCGTGGCCAAGGGCCGCGTAGGCCCAGGGCAGATTCTCGCAGTGGACACCGAAACTGGGCAGATCCTCGGCAGCGACGACATCGACAACCGTCTGAAGTCGCGTCATCCCTATAAGCAATGGATGCGCAAGAGTGCCCAGCGCATTCAGGCGACCCTGGAAGACCGCGACCACGGTTCGGCGTTCTACGACGTCGACCAGCTCAAGCAGTACATGAAGATGTATCAGGTCACCTTCGAAGAGCGTGATCAGGTGCTGCGTCCGTTGGGCGAACAGGGCCAGGAAGCGGTCGGCTCCATGGGCGACGACACGCCGATGGCCGTGCTTAGCCAGCGCGTGCGCTCGCCGTATGACTACTTCCGTCAGCAGTTCGCCCAGGTTACCAACCCGCCGATCGACCCGCTGCGTGAAGCCATCGTCATGTCGCTGGAGATCTGCCTCGGTGCCGAGCGCAACATCTTCGAAGAGTCGCCTGAGCACGCTGCACGGGTGATTCTCAGCAGCCCGGTGATCTCGCCGGCCAAATGGCGTGCGCTGATGAACCTGGATCGCCCGGGCTTCGAGCGTCACCTGATCGACATGAACTACGACGAGTCGATTGGCCTGGAAGCGGCTGTACGCAATATGGCCGATCAGGCCGAAGAAGCGGTGCGTGCCGGTAAAGTGCTGCTGGTTCTGTCCGACCGCCACATTGCCCCTGGCAAGTTGCCGGCCCACGCTTCGCTGGTCACCGGTGCGATTCACCACCGTCTGACCGAGAAAGGCCTGCGCTGCGACTGCAACATCCTGGTCGAAACCGCGACTGCTCGTGATCCGCATCACTACGCGGTGCTGCTGGGCTTCGGCGCCTCGGCGGTGTACCCGTTCCTCGCGTATGAAGTGCTGGGCGACCTGATTCGTACCGGCGAAGTGCTGGGCGATCTGTATGAAGTGTTCAAGCACTACCGCAAAGGCATTTCCAAAGGCCTGCTGAAGATCCTGTCGAAGATGGGTATCTCCACTGTGGCGTCCTACCGCGGTGCGCAGCTGTTTGAAGCTGTTGGCTTGTCCGATGAAGTCACCGAGCTGTGCTTCCGTGGTGTAGCCAGCCGCATCAAGGGTGCGCGTTTCGTCGATATCGAAGCCGAGCAGAAACTGCTGGCGGGCGAAGCCTGGAACAACCGCAAAGCGATCCAGCAGGGCGGTTTGCTCAAGTTCGTCTACGGCGGTGAATACCACGCCTACAACCCGGATGTGGTCAACACCCTGCAGGCCGCTGTACAGCAGGGCAGCTACGAGAAGTTCAAGGAATACACCACGCTGGTTGATACCCGCCCGGTGTCGATGCTGCGCGACCTGCTCAAGCTCAAGCTGGCTGATCAGCCGCTGGCGTTGGATCAGGTCGAGCCGATGAGCGAGATTCTCAAGCGCTTCGACTCTGCTGGTATTTCCCTCGGCGCGCTGTCGCCTGAAGCCCATGAAGCGATTGCCGAAGCGATGAACCGCCTGGGCGCGCGCTCCAACTCCGGTGAGGGCGGTGAAGACCCGGCCCGCTATGGCACCGTACGCAGCTCGAAAATCAAGCAGGTGGCTACCGGTCGCTTCGGTGTGACCCCGGAATACCTGGTCAACGCCGAAGTACTGCAGATCAAGGTCGCCCAGGGCGCCAAGCCTGGCGAAGGTGGCCAGCTGCCTGGCGGCAAGGTCAACGGCCTGATTGCCCGTCTGCGTTACGCCGTGCCCGGCGTGACCCTGATTTCGCCGCCGCCGCACCATGACATCTACTCCATCGAAGACCTGGCGCAGCTGATCTATGACCTCAAACAGGTCAACCCGGCGGCACTGGTGTCGGTCAAGCTGGTGGCGGAAGCCGGTGTCGGCACCATCGCCGCCGGTGTGGCCAAGGCCTACGCCGACCTGATCACCATCTCCGGTTACGACGGTGGTACCGGCGCATCGCCGCTGACCTCGATCAAGTACGCCGGTGCGCCGTGGGAACTCGGCCTGGCCGAAACCCACCAGACCCTGCGCGGTAACGACCTGCGTGGCAAGGTGCGGGTGCAGACCGACGGCGGCCTGAAAACCGGCCTCGACGTGATCAAGGCCGCCATCCTCGGCGCCGAAAGCTTTGGCTTCGGTACGGCGCCGATGATCGCCCTTGGCTGCAAATACCTGCGCATCTGTCACCTGAACAACTGCGCCACCGGCGTGGCCACGCAGAACGACAAGCTGCGCAAGGATCACTTTATCGGCACCGTCGAAATGGTGATGAACTTCTTCACCTATGTCGCCGAAGAAACCCGCGAGTGGCTGGCCAAGCTGGGCGTGCGCAGCCTGGAAGAGCTGATCGGGCGTACCGACCTGCTCGAAGTGCTGCCGGGCGAGACCGCCAAGCAGGGCTATCTGGACCTGACCCCGCTGCTGGGCAGCGACCACATTCCGGCGGACAAGCCACAGTTCTGCCTGGTCGAGAAGAACCCGCCGTTCGACGAAGGCCTGTTGGCCGAGAAGATGGTCGAGTTGGCTAAGCCGGCGATTGAGGCGGCTAGCGGTGGCGAATTCGATCTGGATGTCTGCAACTGCGACCGCTCCATCGGTGCCCGTGTTTCCGGCGAAATCGCCCGCAAACACGGTAACCAGGGTATGGCCAATGCGCCGATCACCTTCCGCTTCAAGGGCACTGCGGGCCAGAGCTTCGGCGTGTGGAACGCCGGCGGCCTGAACCTGTACCTGGAAGGCGACGCCAACGACTACGTCGGCAAGGGCATGACCGGCGGCAAGCTGGTGATCACCCCGCCGAAAGGCAGCCCGTTCAAGACCCAGGACAGCGCCATCATCGGCAACACCTGCCTGTACGGTGCCACTGGCGGCAAGCTGTTCGCCGCGGGTACTGCGGGCGAGCGTTTCGCCGTGCGTAACTCCGGTGCGCACACTGTGGTGGAGGGCACGGGCGACCATTGCTGCGAGTACATGACCGGCGGCTTTGTCTGCGTGCTGGGCAAAACCGGCTACAACTTCGGCTCGGGCATGACCGGCGGTTTCGCCTACGTGCTGGACCTGGATAACAGCTTCTACGACCGCGTTAACCACGAGCTGGTGGAAATTCAGCGGATCAACAATGAGTCGATGGAGGCTTACCGTAGCCACCTGGAGCGCGTACTCGCCGAGTACGTCCAGGAAACATCGAGTGAGTGGGGCGCGACCCTGCTGGAAAACCTGGACGACTACCTGCGCAAGTTCTGGCTGGTCAAACCGAAGGCGGCAAGCCTGAAGTCGTTGCTCTCCAGCACCCGTGCCAACCCGCAATAAGAATGCGCCTGAAGTGGTTTGATGAGGTATTGCAATGACTGAACGTCTGAATAACGACTTCCAGTTCATCGAAGTCGGGCGCAAAGACCCGAAGAAGAAACTGTTGCGTCAGCGTAAGAAAGAGTTCGTCGAGATTTACGACAACTTCAAGCCTGCGCAAGCGGCAGACCAGGCACACCGTTGCCTTGGCTGCGGCAACCCGTATTGCGAATGGAAGTGCCCGGTGCACAACTTCATTCCCAACTGGCTCAAGCTGGTGTCCGAGGGCAACATCCTCGCCGCCGCCGAACTGTCGCACCAGACCAACACCCTGCCGGAAGTCTGCGGCCGCGTCTGTCCGCAGGACCGCCTCTGCGAGGGTGCCTGCACCCTGAACGACGGCTTCGGTGCGGTGACCATCGGTTCGGTGGAGAAGTACATCACCGACACGGCCTTCGCCATGGGCTGGCGCCCGGACATGTCCAAGGTCAAACCGACCGGCAAGCGCGTCGCGGTGATCGGTGCCGGTCCTGCTGGCCTCGGTTGCGCTGATGTGCTGGTGCGCAACGGCGTGACCCCGGTGGTATTCGACAAGAACCCGGAAATCGGCGGCCTGCTGACCTTCGGTATTCCCGAGTTCAAGCTGGAGAAGAGCGTGTTGAGCAATCGCCGCGAAGTCTTCAGCGGCATGGGCGTTGAGTTCCGCCTGAACACTGAAATCGGCAAAGACATCACCATGCAGCAGTTGCTGGATGAGTACGATGCTGTGTTCATGGGCATGGGTACTTACACCTACATGAAGGGCGGCTTCCCTGGTGAAGACCTGCCAGGTGTGACCGATGCGCTGGATTTCCTGATCGCCAACGTCAACCGCAACCTCGGTTTCGAGAAGTCGCCCGAAGACTTTATCGACATGAAAGGTAAGCGCGTAGTGGTTCTGGGTGGTGGTGATACCGCGATGGACTGTAACCGCACCTCGATCCGTCAGGGCGCCAAGGCCGTGACCTGCGCCTACCGCCGTGACGAAGAGAACATGCCGGGCTCGCGCAAGGAAGTGAAGAACGCCAAGGAAGAGGGCGTGAAGTTCCTGTTCAACCGTCAACCCATCGCCATCGTCGGTGAAGACAAGGTGGAAGGCGTGAAAGTGGTCGAGACCCGTCTCGGCGAGCCGGATGCCCGTGGCCGTCGCAGCCCCGAGCCGATTCCGGGTTCCGAGGAAATCATCCCGGCGGAAGCCGTGCTGATCGCCTTCGGCTTCCGCCCAAGCCCGGCTGCCTGGTTCAGCGATTTCCAGATCGACACCGACAGCCAGGGCCGCGTCGTTGCGCCCGAGCAGAGCCAGTTCAAGCACCAGACCAGCAATCCGAAGATCTTCGCCGGTGGCGATATGGTTCGCGGTTCTGACCTGGTGGTGACGGCGATCTTCGAAGGTCGCAATGCCGCTGAAGGCATTTTGGATTATCTCGGCGTGTAGGTTGGGTTGAGCGCAGCGAAGCCCAACGGCGGCTATGAGGCCCTGCGTGTTGGGCTTCGTCGTTGCGCTCATCAACCCAACCTACGGCCGCGACAAATTGACCCTATAGACAAAAGGCACGGCACTCGCCGTGCCTTTTGTTTTTGGGTCTGCGAAAATACCCGCACTTTTTCTGCGTCACGGTACGCGAGGTGCCTATGACTCAGGTGCCCGCCCGGAGGAGGGGGACGTCGCTGCTTGGCTCCCACACACTTAGGCACCGTGAAGTATCCCTGCCGTATTTCCAGGAATCCTGCCGATGTCTGCTTTGAAGAACGACCGCTTCCTTCGTGCTCTGCTCAAGCAACCTGTCGATGTCACCCCGGTGTGGATGATGCGTCAGGCCGGTCGTTACCTGCCGGAGTACCGCGCCACCCGCGCCAAGGCCGGTGATTTTGTCAGCCTGATGAAGAACCCTGAGCTGGCCTGTGAGGTCACCATTCAGCCGCTGGATCGTTACCCGCAGCTGGACGCAGCGATTCTGTTCTCCGACATCCTGACCATCCCCGATGCCATGGGCCAGGGCCTGTATTTTGAAACCGGTGAAGGCCCGCGTTTCAAGAAGGTCATCAGTTCGATGGCCGATATCGAGGCGCTGCCGATTCCCGATCCGGAGCAGGACCTGGGCTATGTGATGGATGCGGTGCGCACCATCCGCCGTGAGCTGAATGGCCGTGTGCCGCTGATCGGCTTTACCGGCAGCCCCTGGACCCTGGCCACCTACATGGTCGAAGGCGGCTCGTCGAAGGACTTCCGCAAGTCCAAGGCCATGCTTTACGACAACCCGCAGGCCATGCATGCGCTGCTCGACAAGCTGGCGCAGTCGGTGACTGCCTACCTCAACGGGCAGATCAAGGCCGGTGCGCAGGCCGTGCAGATTTTCGACTCCTGGGGCGGCTCGCTGTCTGCGGCGGCGTATCAGGAGTTCTCCCTGGCGTATATGCAGAAGATCATCGACGGTTTGATTCGCGAGCATGATGGGCGCCGCGTGCCAGTGATCCTGTTCACCAAGGGCGGCGGTCTGTGGCTGGAGTCCATGGCCGACAGCGGTTCCGAAGCTCTAGGCCTGGACTGGACCTGCGATATCGGCAGCGCTCGCAGCCGCGTCGGCAGCAAGGTGGCGCTGCAGGGCAATATGGACCCGAGCGTGCTGTACGCCAACCCGTCGGCGATTCGCGCCGAGGTGGGGCGTATTCTCGCAGCCTATGGTCATGGCAGCGGCCAGGTGTTCAACCTCGGCCATGGCATCACCCCAGAAGTGAACCCGGAGCACGCTCGGGCCTTCTTCGAGGCGGTGCATGAGTTGTCCGCGCAGTACCATCAGTAAAACCTGCACAAAACAAAGGCCGCATCAGCGGCCTTTGTTTTATCTGCGTTTCTTAGAACCTGACTCGGATCTCGCGAGCTAGAGCGAGACAAGGCAAAAATGGCCGAGGAAGCGGAGTTTACTGGTGTAAATGAGCATTCCGAGGCCATTTTTAACGCCGTATTGCCAACGCGCAGCAGATCCGTGGCAGGTTCTCAGGGCTTACGCAGATCGCGCACGGCCTTTACCACCGCCAGCTGTTCGGCTTCGCTGAGCTTCTCGGCGTAACCGGGCATGGCGCCTGGGCCTTCCTGAATGGCGTTGAGGATGTCAGCGTCGCTGTTGTTGTCCTGCCACTTGGCCTTGCTCAGGTTCTGCGCAAAGAACAGCCAGCCGCGCAGGGTGTTGGCGCGGCCGTCTTCAGCGTGGCATTTGACACAATGTTGGCGGTACAGCTGCTGGCCGTTCACTTCAGCCTGCGCGGGCAGGCTGCCGAACAGCGTCAATGCCGCGAGCACGCCGAGTAGCGCGGGCTTATTTGACATTGGCCAGGTTCCCTTTGAGAGCCACACCTGCCATTACCGCGCCGGCGTGGCATTCGTATTTCTGGCTGTCCTTGTACTCGACGTTCTTGTAATTGCTGGCCAGGTCGACCACGGCATTGGCGCCGGCCGCCTTGGCTGCCTTCTGGAAGCGGATCAGCGCCGATTGCAGGGCCCAGCTGCAGGCGGCTTCATCGCTTTTGTTGAAGGCGTTGGTCTTTTGACTGGTGGTCACACCGGATTTGATCACGCTGACCGAGCCGGCCGGTTTGTTGCCGGCCAGGTAGAACTTCACGCTGCCGTCGAGGCGCCCGGCATTCAGGGCTTCCTGTACGGCGGTCTCGAAGGGCAGGAAGTGGGCGGTATCGCGGGCTTGGCTGAGGCTTGGCAGTGCCGCGAGGCACGCAGCAGCAACGATTAGGTGGCGCAATTTCATGGTGACCTCCGTGGTTCTTATGCTTATGAGCTGCTTGGCTCAGGGGTGACAGAGAGTTTCATATAGTGCTGGGTCAAGCCGTGCAAGCGTTTCACCAGCGCGTTGTAGCGCTTGTGAATCTTGCCGTCTGCATAGCGTAGCTTTTCGCTGTCGCGGTACAGGATGTCATAACGGGTGGCGCTGTAATTAAGGGTAATCGAGGCGCTGTGACCCCGGAAGTCGATGCGCGCCAGGATCTGCTGCGGCCTGTCTTCTTCGACCACCCATTTGCCGTGTGCCAGTGCTTTCAGCAGGATTTGATGAAAGTCGCCGTTGTAGTTGGCGAGCGGCACGGGTTGATGAATTTCGCGGATCGGTTGCACCCGGCTGCAGGCCAGCAAAGAAACGATAGCGAGGCTGACCAGTAGCAGTTTGCTCAAGCGGTACATGGTGGACTCCTTGTCCTGTGGTTTAGGTCCAGCGTTTAAAGATCAGCGAGGTGTTGACCCCGCCAAAGGCGAAGTTGTTGTTCATCACGTACTGGTGGCTCATCTGGCGGAACTCGCCGCGCAGATAGTCCAGTTCACCACAGGCTGGGTCGATATTTTCCAGATTCAGCGTGGGTACATAGTTGTCCTGGTTCAGCATTTCGATACTGAACCAGGACTCCAGTGCGCCACAGGCACCCAGGGTGTGGCCAAAGTAGCTCTTCTGCGAGCTGATCGGCATCTGATTGCCGAACAGCTCCTGGGTTGCCAGGGTTTCGGCGACATCGCCCTGGTCGGTGGCGGTGCCGTGGCCGTTGACGTAACCGATGGCAGAGGGGGCTAAACCGGCATCCTGCAGCGCCAGTTCCATCGCCCCACGCATGGTGGCCTGCACCGGTTTGGTGGCGTGCTGGCCATCGGCGTTGCAGCCAAAGCCGACGATCTCGGCGTGGATGGTTGCGCCCCGCGCCAGGGCATGTTCCAGCTCTTCCAGCACCAGAATGCCGGCGCCTTCACCGATTACCAGGCCATCACGGCCGCTGTCGTAAGGGCGCGGCGAGGTGTGTGGGGCATCGTTTTTCAGGCTGGTGGCGTACAGCGCATCGAAGACCATGGCCTCGGTGGGACACAGCTCCTCGGCGCCACCGGCGAGCATCATCGGCAGGCGGCCGAACTTGATCGCTTCATAGGCGTAGCCGATACCCTGGCTGCCACTGGTGCAGGCGCTGGAGGTGGGAATCAGGCGGCCCTTGAGACCGAAAAAGATGCTGATATTGGCTGCCGTGGTGTGCGGCATCATGCGGATATAGGAGTTGGCGTTAAGGCCGTCCGCGACGGAATTCAGCAGCATATTGCCGAACGCCTTGATCTCGTCGGTGCTGCCGGTGGACGAGCCGCAGGCCACGCCCATACGGCCATCCTGAATGCGCTCATCGCCGAGCAGGCCGGCGTGTTCCAGGGCACGCTCGGCGGCGTAGACGGCCAGTTTCGACACACGGCCCATGCTGCGTGTCTGCTTGCGGTTCCAGTGCTTGGGGGTGACGAAATCATCCACCGGGCCGCCGAGGCGGGTGTTCAGCTCGCTGAACCTGTCCCACTCATGCATGTAGCGAATGCCGCTCTTGCCGGCTTTGAAATTCGCTTCAATCGTCGGCCAGTCGCTGCCCAGCGAGGTCACCCCGGCCATGCCGGTGACTACAACCCGTTTGCAACCGTTCATCAGCACAGCCCACCGTTCACCGCGAGGACCTGGCGGGTAATGTAGGCCGCCTCCTCGGACATCAGAAAATTCACCGCACCGGCCACTTCTTCCGGGGTGCCCATGCGAGCGGCCGGGACCATCTTGAGGATTTCCTCGACCGGAACGTCAGCATCGAGGATTTCGGTGTCGATAAGCCCCGGCGCCACACAGTTGACCGTGATCTTGCGCTTGCCCAGCTCGATCGCCAAGGCCTTGGCTGCGCCGATCACACCGGCTTTGGAGGCGCTGTAGTTGACTTGGCCACGGTTGCCGATCAGCCCGGATACCGAGGTGATGCAGACGATGCGCCCCGGCTTGCGGCGACGGATCATCGGCATGGTCAGTGGGTGCAGGACGTTGTAGAAGCCGTCGAGGTTGGTGCGCATAACGATGTCCCAGTCCTCTTCACTCAGTGCCGGGAAGGCGCCGTCGCGGGTCAACCCTGCATTACACACGACCCCATAATACGCGCCGTGCTGCTCGACATCGGCTTCCAGCGCCGCACGACAAGCAGCGCGGTCGGACACGTCGAATTGCAGAATGCGTGCCTGCTGGCCCATCTCGATGATCTGCGCCTGCACCGCTTCGGCTTCATCGCGGCGCGAACGGCAATGCAGCACGATGTCATAGCCGCTTTTGGCCAGGCGCAAGGCAATCGCCCGGCCGATGCCACGGCTGGAGCCGGTGACCAGAATGGTTTCGCGCAAGGCCGTTGTTTGGTTCATGACGGGGACCCTTGAAATTCTTCCTGAAGATAATTGGCCACTTGCGGTGGACGGAATACGTTGAGGCGCGCGCTGGCCTCGATGTCGGGGCCGCGCAGGTGGCACTCGAACACGCCCATGCCGTTGTCATCCTGCAACGAGCGGCTGGCGTGGATATGCAGCACGGTGCCGGCTGGAAAGCGCTCGACGGTGCATTGGTAATTGCGCGTGCCGAGCAAAAAGCCCAACTCCACCGGTTCGCCGAGCTGGCGCGCCTGGCAGCCGGCATAGGCCGCCACGCTCTGCGCCATCAGCTCGATGCCGACCCAAGCAGGCAGGCTGCCGTCTGCCTGGCTGAACAGATTGCCGTCGCGCACGGTGAGCTGGGTTTCGATGTCTTCGTCACCAAAGCGCAGCACCTGATCGATCAGGATCATGTCGCCGGCATGGGGAATCAGTTCGGCGATTGGCCATTGGCTCATCTTGGCTCTCCTGCTTCACCCGGCTCTTCACCCAAGAGCAGGCTGATATTGTTGCCGCCAAAAGCGAACGAGTTGCTCATCAGTCGGCGTGGGCGGTTGCCGCTCAGCGGTGCGCCGGGTTGCACCAGCTTGAGTGCCGGCAGTGCCGGGTCGGCCTGACCGTCCCAGATATGCGGCGGCAGCAACTGCTGCGGATTGAACTCACTCAGGGTCAACCAGCAGAAGGCCGCTTCCAGCGCCCCGGCCGCGCCGAGGGTATGACCAACCATGGGCTTGCTCGATGAACAGGCCACGCCATGGGGGAAGATGGCCTGCACCGCCTGGCTTTCCATGGCGTCGTTGTGGGTGGTGGCAGTGCCATGCAGGTTCAGATAATCGACCTGCTCCGCCCGGATGCCTGCCGCAGCCAGGGCTTTGCGCATGGCGGCCTGAGCCCCCAGGCCATCGGGCTGCGGTGCGGAAATATGATGGGCATCGGAGGTCGCGCCGCCGCCGAGCAGGGCGATGGGCACGGCAGAGCCTGCGGGTTCAGTGCTCAGGCGCTCTTTGGTCATAAGAAACAGCGCCGCGCCCTCGCCGATATTGATGCCGTTCCGGTTGGCGGAAAACGGGTTGCAGCGTTCGGCCGAGACCGCTTCCAGGGCGGAGAAACCATTCAGGGTCAGGCGGCACAGGCTGTCCACGCCGCCGCAGATCACTGCATCGCATACGCCCAGGTCAAGCAGGCGCTGGGCGCTAAGCAGCGCACGGGCGCCCGAGGTGCAGGCGGTGGAAATGCTAAAGCACGGCCCGCTGAGGCCCAGCCAGTCACTGAGGAAGTTTGCCGGCTCGGCCAGTTCCTGCTGGGCGTAATCATAGGATGCCGGCAGCGCCCCCTGTTTAAAGTACTGGCCGATGCCCTGGCTGGCTTCTTCGATGCCTGAGGTGCTGGTGCCGAGCACTACGCCGATGCGCTCGGCACCGAAGCGCTTGATGGCCGCACGCAGTTCACGCTCGATTTCCAGGGCGGCCGCCAGCAGCAGCTGATTGTTGCGACTCGGCGGATGGCCCGGCAGAGTCGGCAACTCTGGCAGCTCGCCAGGTACGGCACCGACGGTCAGCGTGTGCTCGGTCACCCAGCCGTTTTGCCGGCGCATGCCGCTGGTGTCGCCAGCAAACAGCGCGGCTGCGACCGCCTGTTTGCCTTGGCCGAGGGCACAGTTGAGGCCCAGGGCTGAGAGGTATGCGGCCATCAGGGTGCCTTATCGTCAGGGAGGGCGCTGACCTGATAGATCAGATCAGGCGAGCGCTCCAGGGTGAAATCCAGCGGCGCACGGTAACTGATTCGCCACTGCGGGTTAAGCCGGCGCGTGCCATCGGTGTCCAGTTGCCAGTTTCCGGCAGGGTAGTGACTGGGCAGTTGCGCGCTGGGCGTAAGGGCGAACAGCAGGGCGGCGAACAGTTCGCGGGCCTCGGCGTTGGGTGGCAACAGACCGTCATTCGCCCATTGACCGGCGCGCAGCATCTGCCGTGCCAGCGGCACGCCGAGCGGGTCGAACAGCGAGGCGCGCAAGCCCTGTGGCTCGTCCTGCAGCACCAGCCACCAGGTGTGCTGGTTGGCGGCCTGCTGGCGCTGCACCTGCAGGGCCAGTGGCAGCGGCGCGGCCAGGCTGGGTGACTGGGCTGGCAGTGGCGTCTGCACGGCGCAGGCCGCGAGCAGCAGGCAGCAGCCGATAAGCCAGGCGCGGCGCATCAGGTGCGAGGCTCCAGCGGCTTGCGCGCCACCACGTTGACCAGGGTTTCGTTGCGCTGGCCAATCGGCTTGGGTTTCATCAGGCCCCAGCGCTCCAGCAAGCCGAAATCCTTGGAGCGGCTCCACCACAGATAGGGGTAGGAGATATTTTCGGCGGCAAATTCAAAGCCCTGGCCGCGCAGCATGGCCAGATAGCCTTCGGCGCTTTTCTGCACATGCATGGGGTGGCGGAACAGCCAGCGGATCACCCAGGTGTCGATGTAGTACTGGGTAGACTCGGCAAACAGCAGGTAACCACCTGGCTTGAGCACACGCCAGAACTCGGCCAGGGCCTGCTCCTGCTCGACCAGGTGGTGGAAGGTCTGGTGACAGAACAGCAGGTCAACGCTGGCATCGGCCAGGTCGATGGCGGCGCAGTCGCTGGTGAGCAGCTGCACCTCCAGACCCAGGCGCTCGGCCTCGGCGCGCGAGCAGTCGAGGCTGTGCGGGTCGGCATCCAGACCGATCATTCGCGCAGGTGCAAACGCTTCATTGAGCAAACCGAAGGACTTGCCCTGGCCGCAGCCGGCATCCAGCAGCACCGGCGCGTCTGGCAGCGGCCCGGCGAACAGGCCGCGCAGGTCATTGATCGCCACGCGCAGCACATGGTGCTGCCAGACGTGGCTCTGCAAGAACCAGAAGCCGAAGCGGGTTTCCTCGACGTAGGTGGCGGCCGGGTTGGTCATGATGATCCTTATCAATTAGTGGCGCAGAGTTCAGCGAGCACCCGCAGGCGGCGCTTGGGTTCGGCGACATAGGGGTTTTTCTGATCCCAGGCGTAGCCGGCGAGGATCGAGCTGATCATCCGGCGGATTTCCGGCTGGGCTTTCTCGAAATAGATCACGTCCTGGAAGCTGCCGTCGTACCAGCCTTCGACATACACGCGGAAGGTATCGACGCCGCGCTTGAGCGGGATGGCAAAGTCCTGCTCCCAGTCCACCGTCTCGCCGCTGAGCTGGCGGTGCAACAGGCCGGCGGCCATGCTTGCCGAGCGCATGGCGATGGTCACCCCAGAGCTGAACACCGGGTCGAGGAACTCCGCCGCGTTGCCGAGCAAGGCAAAGCCCGGCCCGTGCAGGGTTTTCACGTTGGCCGAGTAACCGCCGATGGTGCGTGCCGGGGTGTCCCATACGGCATTTTTCAGCACCTTGTGTAGGCTTGGGGTCTCTTCGATAAATTGCTTGAGGCAGGCATCCAGGTCGGTCGGGCGCCCTGCATAGCGGGTGGCATCGGCGACCACGCCCACCGAGCAGCGACCGTTGCTGAACGGGATGGTCCAGAACCACACATCGCGCAGGGTCGGGTGAGTGGTGATAAGGATCTTCTCACGGTCAAAGCCAGTGCCTGCGCTGCGGTCTTCGACGTGGGTGAACACCGCCTGGCGCACCGGGAAGTTCGACGGTGTGTCGAGGTCGAGCAGGCGCGGCAGCACACGGCCGTAGCCACTGCCATCGAGGACAAAGGCGCATTCGACCTGGTATTCGTGACCATCGGCCAAACGGCGTACCGAGAGGCGCGGACAGTCGCCGCTGAAATCGACGGCGAAGATTTCCTCTTCATAACGGATTTCCACACCCTGCAGCTCGGCCTGGTCGGCCAGCAGCTTGTCGAAGTCGGCACGCAGCACCTGGTAGGTCGAACCCTGACCTTTAGTGAAGGTGTCGCGGAAGTCGAACTCGGTGTAACGCTCGCCCCAGCCAAAGGCCGCGCCGTGCTTGGTCTGGAAGCCCGCTGCGCGCACCGCGTCGAGCATGCCGGCTTCTTCAACGAAGTCCAGGCAATGTGACAGCAGGCTCTCGCCAATCGAGAAACGCGGGAAGCGCTGGCGCTCCAGTACCAAGACGTCATGGCCATTGCGCTTGAGCAGCGCCCCGGCAATCGCTCCGGACGGGCCGGCACCAATGACTACGACTTGGCGTTGTTCGACTTCAAGAGACTTCATGACGGCTTCGGGCCTCGTTCAGGGCGTGGGTGGCTGGGCGGGTGCCAAGCAGGGCTGGCAACAGTGTGGAAAACAGACTCATCAGCAGCAAGCTGAAATACACCAGGGTGTCGATCAGCTGCAATTGCAGCAGCAGGTTGAGGAAGACGATTTCGGTCAGCCCGCGAATATTCAGGAACAGGCTTTCCTGCCATTTGATCTGGCTGGAGGCCGCCGGGTCAGCCCAGTGCAGGCCCAGCCAGCTGCCGAGGATCTTGCTCAGTACCGGCAGTACCAGCAGCGCGCCGAGGTAGAGCCAGGAATAGCTGGCGCCAATGCTGTGGAAGTCCACGCGCAACACGCCGTAGGTGAGGATCAGCGGCACGGCCAGGCCGTTGAGCAGCAGTTTCCAGTGGCGTGCCGGCAGGGGCAGCAGGAAGGGTTGTTTGAGCCAGGCCAGGCACAGCATGTAGGCAATGCCAAACACCAGCGCATCAAGCTTCAGTTGCTGGAACAGCAGCATCAGGGCGAAGAACGGCAAGCTGTAACACAGGCCATGGCGCAGCTTCAGCGTACGCAGCAGCAAGGGCAGGCCGGCGGCCAGCAGTGGCCAGAGCAGGGCCGTTGGGTGGCTGCTGCCCTGTGCCAGGCCGAACAGGCTCCAGCACATGACGTCCATCAGGATCGCCGCATGCAGCAGGCGTTTGGTGGCGGCCGCCGGGTAGCCGATGCTGTGCAGGAACAGGTACAGCACCGGGATCGCGGTGATCGAGAACAGCAGGCCGATGCCCACAGCGCTCAGCCAGTTGCGTTCGCCGGGTAGCAGCCACAGCGAGCAGGCCAGGCCGGCGAGCATGGGTACGAGGAAACTCGGCAGGGCGATTTTCAGGCTGGCGCGGTCCAGCTCCAGATCGATCACATCGCTGAGGATGTAGCCCAGCAGCAGGGCAAAGCACAGGCCGTAACTCAGGTTCAGCCAGTCCGGGGCGAGCAGGTCGGAGGCCGTAAGCTGCCAGTGCGGTTCGACCCAGAACAGCAGCAAGACCGGAATCGCCAGGCTGGCAACCAGCAACTGGCCGACGATGGGGATCAATCGTTTGCCGCCAACGATGGCCACCAGGGCGTAAAGCGCCAGGGCCAGTAGCCAGAAGCCGAGTACCGTCATGCTGCAGCTCCTGCTGTGGCAGGTCGTTGGCTGCCGGCCCAGGGCGCGAGCAGGAAGCAGAACAGCAGGCCCAGGCTGATCGCCAGGCCGAAGTTGGCAATCGCCGGAGTGTCGCTGATCAGCAGCAGGCCGAACGACAGCCAGCTGGTCAGCGCCGAGAGCAGGGTGCCGAGCAGGCTGACCGCCGGGCCGCCGATGTTCTCGCGCATAAGAATGGCGTAATCGACGCCGATGGCAGTGATCAACAGCAGGCCGAACAGGCTGAACAGCGTCAGCGGCTGGCCCAGCCAGCCGAGACAGGCCAATGCCGCCAGTGCCGCCAGCAGCGGCAGGCAGACCACCCGCAACGCGCCACCGAGGCCGAACGGCAGGCATAGCAGCAACAGGATCGCCACGCTGGAGATGAGTTTTAATTCTGCGGCGCTAAGTTGGGTGGCGCTAAACAGTGCGTTGAGTTCGCTGATCCGGTCCACCAGTTGCACCCCCGGCAGGCCCTCGACCAGCGGTTTGAGTTCGGTACTGTGGCTGAGCCCTTGCAGGCTGACCAAGCCGGCCACACCCTCGGCATTGGTGCCCAGCCATAGCGGCCGCCAGGCCTCACCCAGCGGGCTGGCCAGGGCTTGTTCCAGGCTGACCGGGTTGTTCTGTTGCAGCGCCTGCAATTCGTTCTGCAGAGCGGCAGGCGGGACGCCCAGGTCGAGCAGCGGCTGCCAGTGCTGCGGCAGTTTGCCAAGCGCCGCGCGCAACGCCTGCAACTGGCTGTCGGGGGCGACCAGTTGGCTGAGGGCGCGATAGTCACGCAGCTGACCGTTGCGCACCGCCTGATCCAGACGCTGACTCAACGCCGCCTGGCGCTCCAGCAACTGCTGCGGATGCGCCGCGCGCACCAGAAAGAACTGGCTGGTGGGCTGTTGGCCGGTCAGTTCGGCAATACGCTGGGCCTCGGCCAACAGTTGCGGCTCCTGGCCCAGCCATTGGCGCAGATCATTTTGCGTGTGCAGCTGCCATAGCCCTCCGGCACAGAACAGCAGGAGTAACGCCAGCAGCGGTGCACTACCGACTTTATCCAGCAAGCGCGCCCGCTGGGTCAGCAGGCCTTGGCTAAAGCTCAGCAATTGCGGTGATGGGCTGAGGCGCAGGCCACGCAGCCAGGCTGGCAGCAGGCACACCGAGCACAGATAAGCGGCAACCAGCCCGGCGGCGGAGAACAGCGCGACCTGGGTCAGCGCCGGAAACGGGGTAAAGGCCAGTGCCAGGTAGCCGATCAGGTTGGTGCCCAGGCTCAGGCTCAGCCCCGGCAGAGTGGCGCGCAATGCGGCCCAGCTAGACCAACCATCTGCGTTCTCAGTGTTGCTCCAGCTTTTACTCAAATAGTGTTGCGGATAATCGGCGGCGACCCCGACCAGGCTGGCGCCCAGTACCAGGGTCAGCGCGTTGATCTGGCCAAACACCAGCACGCAGGCGGTGCAACCGGCGAGCAGGGCCATGCCGATGGGCAACAGACTGACCAGCACCCGCACCCGGCGGAAGGCCAGCAGCAACAGCAGCAGGGTGCCGAGGGTGGCGCCGCCACCAATCAGGCTGATTTCGCGGGTCGCTTTGGCCTGCCCGGCGGCGGCATACAACACGCCGCCCGCTGCCAGCAGTTGGCCGCCGGCGGTTTCGACTTGTGCGCGGGTCGCGGCGACCTGGGCGGCAATCAGCGGCGGCTCCTGCATATCGAAGGCGCTGCCCTGGGCGCTGGCGCGCAGCAGGGCCCAGGTCATAGCGGACTCTTCCAGTAGCAGCGCGCCGCTGCTCAGGTCGGCCTGGATGCGGCTGCCGGGGTTCAGCGCCTGTTGCGCGCGTGCGCCCAGGCCCAGCCAGTCCTGCTCGATGGGCAGCAGGCTGAAACCGCCGAAGGTGTCGAACAACTGCCCGGCGCGTTGTTCGATCAGCTGATGCGGTTGCTCCAGCAGCAGTTGACGATCTGCCGCCGACAGCAGACTCAGGCGGTTGCTACGCAGATAATCGCGCAGTGCCGTGAGGTCGCTGTCGACGCTCCACTGCACTTGGGCAAAGCGCCCGCTGTCGCGCCATTGCTCGCCCACCTGCTGCGCCAGGGTAATCGCCTGGTCACGCTGCGGGTGGCCGATCAACAGCAGCAGGTCGCGGTTTAGCGGCTCCTGCATACGCTGTTCGGCTTGCTGCACCAGGGCATCGCCGCTGCCGGCGGGCAACAGCGCGAGCATATCCGCCGCCACGGGCGGGCCGTTGCGCCATTGCCAGGCGGCGAGGATCAGCAGGGCCGTGAGCAGCAGCAGAAAGCTGCGCGGCAGCCAGCGTTCACTGAGCAAAGTCACGCTGCTCCTGCTCAGTCAGGGCATCGCCGGTCTGGCTATCCGGCAAGCGCAGCACGCTGTAATCGCCCTGGGTTTCATGCAGCTCGATGCGTTGCACCAGCGCGCCGCCATCAATCTGGATACGGCTGAAAATCTGCTTGAGCAGCACCGAGTTCGGCACCAGACGCAGTTGCCAGGCCTCGGCGGTACCGATTAATTGCAGCTCGAAATCTCGCGCCAGCCCGCTGTGGTCGCCCTTGAGCACGGCGAGAAATAGCCGGCTCTGCTGGGCGGCGACATCCTGGCCGGGCTGTTGTTGCCAGCCGCTCGGCGTGCGTTTGGCGATGCCCTGGCCGTCAATGCGGTAATCCTGTTTGAGCGGGCTTTGCAGCTGCCAGAGCAGGCCGAGGTCGCGGCTCAGGACAAACTGGCCACGGCTGGTCAGCGGCTGCGGCAGGGCGCGCAGGTGTTTTTCCTGAATCAGTGGGCCGCGCACCACCGCAGGTTTGGCCAGCTGGGCGCTGAGTTGATTGAGGTCGAAGGCGTGAGCCTGGGTGGTCAGCAGCAGGCTTAGCGTCAGGCCTATTGTCGCGGTGAGTTTGCGTTTGGGTTGCGCCCCCTCGGGCGCGTCACTTTTTCTTGCTTGCCCAAGAAAAAGTAACCAAAAAGAAGGGCACCCCGACATCCGGGTCTCGCTGCGCTCGACTTCCCTCGCTCCATCACCACTCCAGGGGCCGGCGTACAAGGGCCGTCCCTGGCCCTTTACGCCTTTCGCCGCATCCATGCGGCTCATCCCCTTGCGAGGTGATTGCGCTCGGCCTTCTGACGGGGGCTTTCCCCGCTCCAACATCGCCGCTAGGCCAGAGCTGGTGCAGTTGCTTTTGATTTCTCTTTTTTCGAGCCAGCGCATAACTAAAGCTCGAAAGATGCCAGTCGGGCCAGGACCCGGGGTCCCCTCAGGAGGCCGAGTGAAATCCCTGTGTAAGGGGTTGGGCGGCATGGATGCCGCGAGAGCTGCGATGGGCCAGGGATGGCCCTTCGCAGCGTGCCCCTGGAGCAGGGATGGAGCGAGGGAACCCTGGCGCAGCCAGGGCCGTATGCGGGGCGCGCTTTCTCTTTGGTTACTTTCTCTTTGCGCGCGCAAAGAGAAAGTAACTCGTCCGACAGGACGAAACCGGTTAGCAAACACCGCTCCCAAAACACCGCGTTGGGTATCGCAAAGCTCAACCCAACCTACGGGGTTGAGCGCGCGGCTTAATCCGGTCAAAAGGCTTTTCACGCCAACACCTTCTCAACTGCATCGATCAACACCTTGGGCGAGGCAAACTGCATCTCACGGGTGGCGATTTCCACCGCCACTTGCACGCTGCTGCCACGGGTCATGCGTTCACCGGTGGCTGCATCGCTGATCAGGTAGTTGATCTTCAGGCGGTTTTCCCACTCCACCAGATCGGCGCGCACGATGATTGTCTGGCCGAACTGTGCGCCGCGGATATAGCGCAGTTGCAGGTCGATCACCGGCCAGGCGTAGCCAGCGTCGCGCATCTGCACGTAGTTGTGGCCGAGCTTGTCGAGCAGGGCGCAGCGCGCTTGTTCGAAGTATTTGACGTAGTGGCCGTGCCAGACCACTTCCATCATGTCGACGTCGAAGAACGGCACCTGCAGTTCGATTTCCGCCTGCAATACGCCTTTGCTACGCATAAAGCCTCCAGTACTGCTCGCGGATGCGCACCAGGCACAGGCGCAGCTCGGCTTCCAGGGCGCGGTCTTCGATCACTGGGTGGAAGTCCACGGCCAGTTGCTCGCGCATGGCGGCGACCGGCGCAGGGATATCGCTCTTGCCGTCGCGCTGGCGCAGCCACACGCCCTGGTTGGCGGCCAGCAGGGTGGCGGCGGCCACTTGTTCGGTCAGCTCCAGGCTGCGCAGGGCGTCGCGGGCGGCGATGGTGCCCATGCTCACCTTGTCCTGGTTGTGGCATTCGGTGGAGCGCGAGAACACGCTGGCCGGCATGGTGTTTTTCAGCGCTTCGGCGGTCCAGGCGCTGGTGCCGATCTGCACGGCCTTGAAGCCGTGGTTGATCATCGCGCTGACGCTCGGCGCGCCAGACAGGTTGCTCGGCAGGCCGTGGTTGTAGCGGGTGTCGACCAGCAGGGCGAGCTGGCGGTCGAGCAGGTCGGCGACGTTGCCGACCAGGTTCTTTAGGCTGTCCATGGCGAAGGCGATATGCCCGCCGTAGAAGTGCCCGCCGTGCAGCACGCGCTCTTCTTCAGCATCAATCAGCGGGTTGTCGTTGGCGCTGTTCAGTTCGGTTTCGATGAACTGGCGCAGCAGGCCCAGGCTGTCGGCCAGCACGCCCAGCACATGCGGGGCGCAGCGCAGCGAGTAGCGGTCCTGCAGACGGTGCAGCGGTGCGGTCGGTGCGTCGATGGCCAGGTCCTGGCGCAGCCAGGCGGCGACCTGCATCTGCCCCGGGTGCGGCTTGGCGGCGAATAGGCGCTCGTCGAAGTGCTCCGGGTTGCCTTCCAGCGCCACCACATTGAGAGCGGTGATGCGCGTGGCCAGCTTGAGCAGGTAATCGGCGCGGGAGAACGCCTGGCAGGCCAGGGCGGTCATCACCGCAGTGCCATTCATCAGCGCCAGGGCTTCTTTTGGGCGCAGCACCAGCGGCGTCCAGCCCAGCTCGTTGTGCACGTCGATGGCGCTGCGGCGTTCGCCGTTGAACAGCACTTCACGCTCACCGGACAGGGTGGCGGCAACGTAGGACAGCGGCGTGAGGTCGCCACTGGCGCCGACCGAGCCTTCTTCCGGGATCAGCGGCAGCACGTCGTATTCGAGAAACGCCTGCAGGCGCTCGAGCAGCTCCACGCGCACCCCGGAAACCCCATGGCACAGCGACTGCAAGCGAGCGGCGAGCACGGCGCGGGTGCTGGCTTGATCCAGCAGCTTGCCCAGACCGCAGCCGTGGAAGGTGTACAGATGACGCGGCAGCGCCTCGACCTGATGCAGCGGCACCGCGACCACGCAGGAATCGCCATAGCCGGTGGTGACGCCGTAGATCACCCCTTCCTTGTCCAGCAGGCTGTCGAGAAAACGTGCGCCTTTGGCGATTTTTTCGCGGTAGGCGGCATCGCTTTGCAGCTGCGCCGGGGCGCTGCGGCTGGCCAGGGCGACGACCTGCTCGATGCGCAGGGGCTGTTCGCCAAACACGATGGGATCAGGCTGATGTGTCGTCATCTTCATTCCAGAACGGGTAGAAATTGAACCATTGCAGGGGCGCACTCAGGCAGCGCTGGGCCAGGCGGTCGGCATAACGCTGGGTGCATTGACGGATCGTTGCATCGCGCTCGCTGCGCTTCCACGGCATCCGCTCGATAAAGGGTTCGAGGATCACCTGGTAGCGGCCATTGATCTTCAAGCAGCTCATCAGGTTGACCGGGCATTGCAGCAGCCCGGCCAGCAGCCAGGGGCCTTGTGGGAAGTCCGCTGGCTGGCCGAGAAAATCCACGCTGACCTTGCGGCTGCCCTTGAGCGGTACGCGGTCGCCGGCAATCGCCAGCCATTCGCCACGTTCCAGGCGCTCGGATAATTGCAGCATGATCGCCGCGTCCAGTTCGCTGACCTGGATCAGGCGCATATGGCTGGCCCCGGCGTCGGCCAGCAGGCGGTTGAACTGTTCGGCATGTTTGGTGTGCAGCAGCACGTTCATCTGCACCTGCGCGCCGACTTCGGCCAGGGCGCGGCAGACTTCCAGGTTACCCAGATGCGCGGCCACCAGAATCTGCCCGCGGTTCTGCCGTTGCAGCTGGCCGCAGAGGTCGTCGGGGTCGATCAGGTCGACCTGCTCCAGGCCGAGGCGGCCGCTCCACACATCGAGCTTGTCGAGCAGGGTATCGGCGAAACTCATAAATTGGCGGAAGACCGAGAGCCGGGTCGGCTTCAACTCGGCGCGCCCGCTCCAGGTCGCCAGGTTGCTCTGGTAGTGGTGGATGCTACGCCGCGCCTTGGCGCCGAACAGGTAGAAATACAGCACGATCAGATACAGCAGCGGGCTGATCAGGCGACGGCCCAACACACGCGCCAGCCAGGCGGTGAATTTCATCAGGATAAAACTGCCGCGCTCGCGCTGGCTGGCCCAATGGCGTTGATCACTCATGCCCGCCACCTGTGCCAGAGAATCAGTGGGGCGCGCACTAACATGCCGAAGAACAGCTTGGCGTGCATCTTGGAAATCAGCGCATTGTCGAGCCACAGGCGAAAGTGCGAGAGGCCGTCCAGCGGGTAATGCACCTTGGTTGGCAGCCAGTGCATCGGCTGATTGCGCCAGGCCAGGCGCACCAGTACTTCGGTGTCGAAATCCATGCGTTTACCGATGTTTACCGAGTCGATCAGCGCCAAAGTTGCCGGCAGCGGGTACACGCGAAAGCCGCACATGGAGTCGCGGATACTCAGCGACAGGGTGTTGATCCACACCCATACATGGGTCAGGTAGCGCGCATAGAGGCGGCCTTTCGGCACGCTGTCGTCGTACTGCGGGTAACCGCAGATCAGCGCTTGCGGTGCGGCTTGCGAGGCATCGATAAAGCGCGGCAGGTCGCTGAGGTCGTGCTGGCCATCGGCGTCTACCTGCAGCGCATGGCTGAAGCCCAGGCGCGCGGCCTCACGTAGCCCGGCCATCACCGCACCGCCCTTGCCCTGATTGACCGGCAGACGCACGAGGTGGGTGTCGGGTTGTGCGGCCAACTGATCCATCACCGCTGCGCAGCTGCTGCTGGATGCGTCATCGACCAGTACGCAGGGCAGGCCGGCCGCATGCAGCGCGGCGACCACCACGGGTAGGGCGTGTTCGTGGTTAAAGACCGGGATTACCGCGCAGGGCTTATGGAAAGCTACCTGCGTTGCCATCGCTGCGTTAAGAGCAGGCTCAGAATGCTCATTTAGCGCTTGTAAACTCCGCTTCTTCGCCTGCTCTTGCCTTGCGCTGACTGCCTCGCCAACGCTTTCCGGGGTGTGTTTAGACACTGGCAGCCCCCAGCAAAATCCGCCCGGAAGAGCAGGCGGCCTCGCCGTTGCGGAAGGCGAAGTACAGCTTGCCGCGCGCGGCGTCGAAACGCAGGCTCAGTTGCAGGCGATCCCCCGGGCGCACCAACTGCTGGAATTTCAGCACTTCCATACCGCTGAAGCGTGGCGGCAGGTCCTGGATCAGCTGGCGCGCCAGTTGCTGTGCCCAGTCGATCTGCACCACGCCGGGCAGCACCGGGGTCTGCGGGAAGTGCCCGCTAAAATGCGCCAGGTCCAGCGGTACATCCAGTTCCAACTGCCATTCGCCGTCCTGCTCGACGGCCGAGTTGGGTTCGACCTGGGTCGGCCGTGGCGCTGCCAGCACGGCTTCGACGGTGGCCTGGTGCAATTTGCCCTGGCTGGTGTAGGGCAGCTGCGCCAGCAGACGCCAGCGGCGGGGCAGGGCGATGGCTTCGCAATGGCCGG
>OGCL01000787.1_pt1 | contig 31101 bp, 24 predicted proteins | sample 1570041 | NCBI WGS metagenome assembly OGCL01 (sample SAMN06266162, study PRJEB24511) | hot springs metagenome | isolation source: Hot spring water | place: South Africa: Limpopo | collected 2015-06-22 | reverse complement strand
TGGTTGCGGGGGAAGGATTTGAACCTTCGACCTTCGGGTTATGAGCCCGACGAGCTGCCAGACTGCTCCACCCCGCGGCCGGTCATGAACGCTCAACAAACACGCAAAACACGCTCAATCGCAAAGCAAACGATCAACCCAACCACGGCAGCCGCAGCAGCTATCGAGCCATCACGCCGATGCTGGCTCTCCGTACCACCCTCTCTCGAGACTAGCACGTCGCCGCACCCGCACGATCAGCACTGACAACCACCGCCGAGCCAATCCGCAGTCGAACGAGCCGTCGTCGCTTGCGACTTCGCCCCAGCAAACCCAAGCAGCCATCCAAACGAAGCCAACCCGCGGACACCCGCTTGACCGCACCACCTACCGAGCGACGCCGGCACAACGTCGGCGTCAACGCCTTACCTCTCGGGGAGCGCGCCAAATCAGCTCGATCAGGAGGTGATGTTTGCTGAGCGAAGACCGAGATTATGACACCAAAAATCAAAGGGTGTCAAGTCAAAAAGGAGAAGGGCGTCCCGGCGGCGTCGCTTCATGACGTCGAAGGACAGGCTGAATAAAGCAGCGAGCGGGATGAAGCGCAAGGCGCGCGGAGCGCAGCGACCGAGACCGATCAAGCAAACAGGCGGAGAAGCGAGCATCGCGCAACACCGCAGAGGCCTACCGCAGTTGTTTTTTGACGGCGTCCTGGACGGTCGCAAACGCAGGCTGCACGCCCCGCTTACGCTGCGCTTCTGGCCGACTTGGTCGATGTGCTGTGCACTCCGCGCCGAGTAGAGCTGCGGTTCGTCTTCTGCCATTCGTCCAAGCGCTCGCGCACGAAGTCGCGGATGGCGGGGTAGACGATGTTGCGCCACTTGCTTCCGGAGAAGATGCCGTAGTGCCCACACTCCGGCACAAGAAGGTGTCCACGCATCGATTTGGGGATGCTGGTGCACAGCCCATGCCCCGCTTCGGTTTGCCCGGGACATGAGATGTCGTCGGCGCCGCCTTCGATGGTGAGCAATCCGACGTCGCGGATCGCGGCAGGGTTCACCCGCCGTCCTGCGACATCCATGATTCCGCGCGGAAGGCGATGCTCCTTGAACACGCGTTGCACGGTTTCGAGGTAGTAGGCAGCATCCAGATCGAGTACGGCGTTGTACTCGTCGTAGAACTTACGGTGAGCCTCGGTGTCTGCCGGCCCGTCACCGCGCAGCAAGCTGAGGAAGAACTCCCAGTGGGACTTGGCATGGTGCCCAGGATTCATCGCCACGAAGCCGTAGTACTGCAGGAAGCCTGGATACACGCGCCGCCCATGGCCGGGATACTTGGCGGGAACGGTCGCGATCACGTGGCGACGAAACCAATCGAGCGAGTGCTTGGTGGCGTAGTCGTTGACGCTTGACGGATTGACGCGCGTGTCGATGGGGCCGCCCATCATGATCATCGCGATGGGTCGGCAGGGGTCTTCCGCCTCAGCCATCAGACTGACCGCGCACAGGACCGGTACGGTGGGCTGGCAGACGGAAATTGCAAACACGCCGGGGCCGAGTTGGTGCAGATAGTCCTGCACATAGCGGACGTAATCGTCGAGGTGAAAGATACCCTGCGAGAGAGGCACGATGCGCGCGTCGCGCCAGTCGGTGATGAACACTTCGTGGTGCTGCACGAGCGAGCGCACCGTGTCACGCAGCAGCGTGGCGTGATGTCCCGACAGCGGTGCCACCAGCAGGATCCTTGGCTCGCCAGTGGCGCCAATCTTGGCGAAACGACGCAACTGACAGAAGGCCCTTTCCTCAACGACGGTCTCCTCCACCGCATGGGTGTGGCCATCGACCACGACCGAATGAATGCCGAAGGGTTGCTTGGGGTACTCCTGCGTCAAGCGAACGGTCAGCTCGCTCGCCGCGAGTAGCCAGTCGTTCGGCGGGGTGGATTTCCACGGGTTCCCGTCTGACTGCGCCCAGGTCAACCCCATTTGCGCAGCGAAGCGCATCGGTCCTGCGAGCGACTTTTGCACTTCATGGAATGCGTACATCATCTCTTGCTGTTCCTGTTCCCTATCCCCGGCCGATGCGGCGCGACGACCACAACAGCCGCAATCACAACGCGTCGAGTCCGCGCAGCAGGTCGGCGCGCAAATCGTCCTGGTCTTCGAGACCTACCGCGACACGGATCAGAGTATCGTGGATTCCAGCCGCAGCTCGCGCCTCGGGTGTCATTCGCGAATGCGTCGTGCTTGCCGGGTGGGTGATGGTGGTCTTGACATCGCCCAGATTGCCGGTGATCGACATGAGCTTGGTGGCGTCGATGACTTTCCAGGCCGACGCCCGGTCGCCGCGCACCTCGAATGAAAGCACAGCTCCGCCACCCGACTGCTGCCTGCGGGCGAGCGCATACCCAGGATGGGTCGGAAGGAACGGATAATTGACGCGCGTGACCTGGGGGTGCTGCGACAGCCACTGAGCGAGTTCGAGTGCGTTCTGGCTATGCGCGCGCATGCGTATGGGTAGGGTTTCGAGCCCCTTCAGGATGACCCAGGCGTTGAATGGGGCCATGCTCGCCCCGGTCGTCCGCAGAAAGTTGTAGACCGTCTCCCGACACAGTTCTCGCGAACCAACGATCGCACCGCCCATGACGCGGCCCTGGCCATCCAGATGCTTCGAGGCGGAATGGACGACGCAATCCGCGCCCAGTTCGAGGGGGCGCTGCAGAACTGGCGTGCAAAAGCAGTTGTCGACTGCGAGGACCGCTCCGACAGCGCGGCACATCTCTGCAATGGCAGCGATATCGAAGACTTCGGCCGTCGGATTGGAGGGCGACTCGAGAAAGACAAGGCGAGTGCCGGGCGTGATCGCAGCGCGCCATGTATCGAGCGCAGAACCATGGACGACCGTCGTCGCAACCCCGAACTTGCCCATGACGGCCGCCCCGAACACATTCAGGGTCGAGCCGAAGACGCTGCCGCTGGTGACGATCCGATCGCCCGCCCGGCAAAGACTCATCGCCAGCGAGGTGATCGCCGCCATGCCGGTTGCGGTGGCGATTGCAGCGTCGCCTCCTTCCAGCGCCGCCAGCCGACGCTCGAACATGTCGACCGTCGGGTTGGTGAAACGCGAGTAGATGTAACCAGGCTCCTCGCCCGCGAAGCGTCGCGCAGCCATTTCCGCCGACTCGTGCACGAAGCTGACGGTCGGAAACAGCGCCTCGGAGTGCTCCAAGAACTCGGAGCGGAGTCCCCCGGCACGAATGGCCAGGGTGTCAGGATGGAGACGGGCTTCGCTCACGCTCACTGGTCCGACGACACGGTCTCGCCGCGCGACTCATCGCGCGAGCGGGCAAGCCCGCTGAGGAAATCGCTGGTGATGTCGCCGGTGACATAGCAGCCATCAAAGCACGAGGCATCGAAGTCCAAGAGAGCCGGATTGCCAGTACGGACGGCTCGCTTCATCCCCTCGAGGGTCTGGTAGACGACTCGGTCGGCGCCGATCGCCGATGCGATCTCCTCGGCCGTCTTGCCGACCGCGATCAGTTCAGTTGGGGTCGGCATGTCGATCCCGTACACGTTCGGGAAGCGGACCGGCGGCGCCGCACTCGCAAAGAAAACCCTGCGCGCCCCGGCATCGCGAGCCATTTGAACGATCTCGCGACTGGTTGTACCGCGAACGATCGAGTCGTCGACGAGCAGCACCGATTTGTCACGGAATTCGCTGGCGATCGGATTCAGTTTCTGTCGAACGCTTTTCTTGCGCATCGCCTGCCCCGGCATGATGAACGTCCGTCCGACATATCGGTTCTTGACGAAGCCCTCGCGATAAGGCTTGCCGAGGCGCGTGGCCAGTTCGAGCGCGCTTGGCCTGGAGGAATCGGGGATCGGTATCACCACGTCGATTTCCTCGACCTCCGGCAATGTTCGCACCACCTCGGCAAGCTCGGCGCCGAGACGGACGCGCGCGTCATACACGCTGACGCCGTCGATGACGCTGTCAGGCCGGGCGAGATAGACATACTCGAAGATGCAGGGGTTAAGCCTCGCTGAGTCTGCGCATTGTTGTGCGTGGAGATGGCCGGCGAAGTCAACGAAGATGGCTTCTCCCGGCGCGACGTCTCGCTCGAAGGTGAAGCCAAGCACGTCGAGCGCCACCGTCTCGCTTGCGATCGCGTACTCCGGACCCGCCATCGTCTCAGTGTGACCGAAGACCAACGGACGAATACCGATGGGGTCGCGAAAGGCGAGCAGTCCGTATCCCGCAATCATGACCACCACCGCATAGGCACCCCGGCAACGCTGGTGGACTCCGCGCACGGCGCGAAAGATGCGCTCGGGCGTCAGCCTGTGCCCGGGGACATCGGCCACCGCGCGTTCGAGTTCGAGCGCAAAGACGTTCAGCAGGACCTCGGAATCGCTGTTGGTGTTGATGTGACGCGCATCGATTTCGAAGAGCTCTTGCTTGAGTTGCTCGCCGTTGGTCAGATTGCCGTTATGAGCGAGTGCCAGTCCAAACGGTGAGTTGACGTAGAACGGTTGTGACTCGTGCACGGAACTCGCGGAGCCGGCGGTCGGGTAGCGCACATGGCCGATGCCTGCATTGCCAAGAAGGTCGCGCATGTTGCGCGTACGGAAGATATCGCGCACCATGCCCTTGCCCTTGTGCATGTGGAAGACGGCACCGTCGGCCGTCATGATGCCGGCGGCGTCCTGCCCGCGGTGCTGCAAGGTTAGCAGTCCGTCGTAGATCATTTGGTTGACGGGGCCGTGGCTGACGATACCGATGACGCCGCACATGGTGATTCCTCAGGACCGTTGAATGGAGGCCGACGCGTAGGTCGTGGCACGAAGGTGGCGCGCGAGATCGTCGGGCAGGCGCGCGCGCAAGAGTGCGGCGATCATCTCGAACGGTGCCGCGCTGACGCTCTGCCGCCACCATGAGGTGTTCGGCAGGGTGGTGGCGCCAGCGAGGAGCACGAGCAGGGCGACGACGAGGCCTCCGCGCAAGACGCCGAACATCAAACCCAGCGATCGATCAACATAGCCGAGACCAATGGCTCTGGTCAGCTGTGCAAAGAGATGGCCGATGACCGACAACGTCACGAACACGGCCAGAAAGACCAAGCAGTACCCGGTCAGCTGGCGCAGCCATACCGGCCCGGCCAACTGCGGCAACAGCTGTGCGGCCGGCTCTCCGTACATCCATGCGAGGATCAGCGCGGCGATCCACGCCGACAGAGCAAACACTTCCCGGATGACACCGCGCCACAATCCCAGCATGGCCGAGAGGCCTATGACAGCCAGTACGGCGAGGTCGAAGGCGGTCATGGCCATGCCCGTCGGTTTACGGCCCTACTGCAGGGTCAGGACCTTGGGCTCGAAGCCGTCGCGGGCAAGCTTTGCACGCGCGGCTTCGGCCGCCTGTCGGGTATCGAAAGGGCCAACGCGCACGCGCGTGACGACGCCGTTTGCCACATCGATCCGTTCGGTGTAGACGGGATACTTCAGTCCGCGGGCCCGGTCAGCGACCGCCTTTGCCGCCGCCGCGTCGCGAACGGCGATGATCTGGACGACCAATTGCCCTGCCCGGCGCGGCGGCTCCCCGTTTGTCGCGGTGGTCGGACGCGAAGCCGGAGGGGTGATTGAAGGTGCGACTCGGGCGGGCGATGCACTACCCGCCGACGCCGCGGCGGTCGACGCCTCCTTCGCCGGGGACGGCGTCTTCGGCTCTTGGCTTGCTGGCACGGCTGGGACTTGGTTTGACGTCACGTCTGGACCATTCGACGACCTTGGCAGCGTCGCCGTCGTCGCGCCAGCGGTGGCTCTTTCGACCGCAGGCTCCTGAATCATCGGCGGGTCGGACGCCTTGCGCGAGGCGGGCGGCAGGTGTCCCTGGCCCGCGGCCAGACGGGGTTCGAAGCGCGTCCCGTCGACAGGCGGGATGCGAACGTCGAGATCGTCCGGTAGCGGCGGTGGCTCGCGTTCGAGAAAGACGGGGACAACGATGATCGCTGCGGCGATCAAAATGCCGGCACCGAGGAGGCGCCGACGGGCGCGACGCCGCAGTGCCTCGACTTCATCGCCCGTGGTGGCCGTTCGCGTCGCTGACGCCATCCGTTACCTCACGCCTGCCGAGACGCGGTCGAGCCGACTGAGCGCTGCGGCGACAGTGAGAAATGATCCGAAAACCACGATTCTATCGGCGGCATCGGCAGCGGCGGTTGCGGCTTCGGTCGCAGATTCCACGTCGGCGAAGCTGCGAACGCTTCCTGCCGGCACGCCTGCAGCAGACATTGCCTGCGTCAGAAGGGCAAGACTCGCCGCCCGGCTGCCCGGCAAAGGGGCAACATACCACCGGCCGACGCACGGTGACAGCGTACGAACGACAGCAGAGATGTCCTTATCGCCAAGCATCGAAAAGACCGCGTGCGTTTCGGGGAAGTACGCCATCTCGCACAACGTTTCTGCCAAGGCGCGCGCCGCATGCTCGTTGTGCGCGACGTCGAGCACGATCGCGGGTTGGCCAGGCAGTACCTGAAAGCGCCCAGGCCAAGTCACCGCCACAAGCCCATCGCGAATCGCCTGGGCGGACACCGGCAGCCGATCGCGCAGCATGTCGAGCGCTCTCAGGGCCGTTGCCGCGTTACCGAGCTGGAATCGCCCGCGAAGCGCCGGCATTGGAAGCCCGTGACGCCACTGCAGCGTACCGTCCGCGTTGCGTTGCCAGTATCGCCATTGCGACGGCGTTTCGGCCTGCACCTGCCAGCCGTAGTCGCGGCCGATACAGGCAGCAGCACAGGCTAGATTGTCGATCGCTGCACGGACACTGTCTGGCGGATCGGGATCGCCGATGACGGCAGCTCTACCGGTGCGCAGGATGCCCGCCTTCTCGCGGCCTATCGATTCGCGATCCGGGCCAAGCCACTCCATGTGGTCGAGTCCGATCGATGTGATGACAGCGCAGTCGGCATCGAGGATGTTGGTGGCATCGAGACGCCCACCCAAGCCGACCTCGATGATCCACGCATCGAGCTGCGTCTCGCGGAAGCAGACGAAGGCTGCCAGGGTGGTGAATTCAAAGAAGGTCAACGGGACGTCTCCGGCCGCTCGGCGCGCCGACTCTACGCGCTCGAATGCTGCGACGAGTGGGAGTTCATCGCTGTCCCGCCCATCGATTGCGATGCGCTCGGTGAAGCGAATCAGATGTGGCGAGGTGTAGCGTGCAGTACGGTAGCCAGCCGTCCTCAGGATGGCATCGAGAAAGGCCACCGTCGAGCCCTTGCCATTCGTTCCGCCAACGAGGATGACCGGGCATGGCGGCACGATATCCAGGCGTCGGGCGACCGAACGAATCCGCTCAAGCCCAAGTTGAATCTCGGGTCCGCTACGGAGCGCAGAAATGCGATCGAGCCATTCCGTGAGTTGCATGGTGTAATGGCAAGCACTGATTGAGCCAATGCGCGAACAATCGTGACGTCGAGCGCCGTGTAGCCGCCATGTGGCCGCTGTGTGCCGTACGGCAGGCCTGACACTCGGCGGCGCTCCCGCTGTCGGCACACGTCGGCGCCGCCCCTGAAGCCTCACTGATACACCGTCGTCCGTCTGTCCTGCGCGCCGCAACCGCGCGATGCCCTGCGCCTCGCGCTCGGTGACGCTTGCCGCTCCTTCCTTCCCGTCGCGCATGCTTTCGGTCATAACTGGTCGCACGATCAGGCAGAGACGGGGGTTGCGCGTCCGGGGCCGGGAGACGAGATGGTCCCGCACGGCGTAGCGATCGCCTCAGGGTTTCAGCCCCTGCAACAGCCGTGCAATGACGACCTTCATCTGCCGTCGATCGCAGATCATGTCGATCGCACCCTTTTCGAGCAGGAACTCCGCACGTTGGAATCCTTCCGGCAGCTTCTCCCGCACGGTCTGCTCGATCACGCGAGGCCCGGCGAATCCGACGAGTGCACCGGGCTCGGCGATGACGACATCGCCGACGAAAGCAAAGCTGGCCGACACGCCACCCATGGTCGGATCGGTCAGTACGCTGATGTAGGGCAGCCGGCGCTCTGCCAGGTCGGCGAGCCTGGCGGTAGTCTTTGCCATTTGCATGAGCGAAGCCAGTCCCTCCTGCATGCGCGCGCCGCCGGACGCTGCGACCGAGACGAATCCACAACGGGCGCGAATTGCCGCATCCACGCCGCGCGCGAAGCGCTCGCCAACAACCGACCCCATGGACCCTCCCATGAACTCGAATTCGAAGGCGGCAACCACTGCCGGTACCAGCTCGATGGTGCCTTGCATGACCACCAGGGCGTCGGACTCGCCCGTCGCCTGCGTGGCTTGGCGCAGGCGGTCCGGGTAACGCTTGCTGTCTTTGAATTTGAGGAGGTCCACCGGGCGAACGTCGGCGGCAATCTCCTTGCGTCCCCCCTCATCGAGCAAGGCGGCCAGTCGCGCCCGCGCTCCGATCCGCATGTGATGCCCACACTTCATGCAGACATGCAGATTCTTGACCAGGTCGTCCGCGTAGAGAACAGCACTGCAGGCGTCGCACTTCTGCCAAAGCCCTTCCGGGACGCCGCGCTTCGCCGTCGTGTCGCCTTTGACGGCAGGAATGATCTTCTCGAGCCAGGACATGCGATGACGTCAAGCCGTGCGCAGCCTGACGAATAACTGACGAAGCCCGGATTGTCGCGGATTCGACCGCGCCGCCGCGCAAGGACGCACGGAGATTAAGTGAAACGCTGAAGAAAGCAGCGAGCGGGATGAAGTGCAAGGCGCGCGGAGCGCAGCGACGGAAGACATATCAAGTGGATAGGCGAGGAAGCGACAACGCAGTTGCGGCGGCGGCTAACGTTGGCGAAGCCAAGGTCATGTCTGCCGAGAGTCAGGCATGCGAGAGGCAACACCGCGCAACGCAGCGATTCGCCCGCGCAGCAATTTATTCAGCGTTTCCGAAGGCGCTGCTCACGCCCGATCGAGCGCTGCGCGGATGGCCGCAATCCAGCGGCCACCCGTCCCGGCTGCATCCTCCGGCCGTTCGGCAAGCGTCTGAACGAGCGCGGAGCCGATCACCACGGCATCCGCAATGCGGGCGACGGCGCGCGCCGTATCGGCATCGCGAATGCCGAAGCCCACGCCGACCGGCAGCGCGACCGAGGCGCGGATTTCCGCTACCTTGGCGGCCACCTCGTCAAGGTCAAGATGTCCGGCACCCGTGACGCCGCGCAAGCTTACGTAATAGACATAGCCTCGGGCCAGCCGGGCAACCGCGGCAATGCGTTCCTGGCTCGACGTGGGCGCGAGCAGGAAGACAGGGTGCAGGCTGTGGCGATCAAGCAACCGTGCGAAGTCTTCTGCCTCTTCGGGCGGGTAATCGACCACCAGCACGCCATCGACGCCAGCCGCAGCGGCCTCGGCAGCAAATCGGTCGCAGCCCCGCGCCTCGATCGGATTGGCGTAGCCCATCAACACGATCGGCGTCTCGGCGTCGACACGACGGAACTCGGCAACAACCTCGAGCACCCTCGCGAGCGTCATGCCGCGCGCAAGCGCGCGCTCCGATGAGCGCTGGATGACCGGCCCGTCGGCCATGGGGTCAGAGAACGGCACACCCAGTTCGATCACGTCGGCGCCGGCCGTGGCGAGCGCGCGCATGACGGGCAGCGTTGCCTCGATGGACGGATCCCCGGCCGTGATGAACGGAATCAGGGCCTTTCTTCCTTGCTCCGCGAGCTGCTGGAAGCGGCGATCGATACGGTTCATCGACCCCACTCCAGTCCGGACCGCTCAGCGACGGTATGCATGTCTTTGTCACCGCGGCCGGACAGATTGACCAGCACGATGCGATCTTTCGGCAACGTCGGCGCCAACTGCGTCGCGTAGGCGATGGCGTGACTCGATTCGAGCGCTGGAATGATGCCCTCGATACGGCAGCAATCGTGAAACGCCTGAAGTGCTTCTTGGTCCGTGATACCGACGTACTGTGCGCGCCCGCAGTCCTTCAAGTAGGCATGCTCGGGTCCGACGCCTGGATAGTCGAGTCCAGCCGATATGGAGTGCGTCTCGGCGATCTGTCCATCATCGTTCTGCAACAAATAGGTGCGGTTACCGTGCAGGACCCCGGGCACGCCGCAGGTCAGGCTGGCGCTGTGGCGGCCGCTGTTGAGTCCTTCGCCGGCGGCCTCGACGCCGATCAGCCGAACATGCTCATGGGATAGATAGGGGTAGAAGATACCCATCGCGTTCGATCCGCCCCCCACGCAGGCAACCACGTAGTCTGGTTGGCGCCCCGCGACCGCCGGCATCTGCTCGATGCATTCGCGGCCGATGACGCTTTGGAAGTCCCGCACGAGCATCGGGTAGGGATGCGGGCCGGCCACTGTGCCGATGATGTAGAAGGTGGATTCCACGTTGGTGACCCAATCGCGCAGCGCTTCGTTCAGGGCGTCCTTGAGTGTCTTGGAGCCGCTCTCAACCGGCACCACGCTGGCGCCGAGAAGCTTCATCCGGTAGACGTTCTGCGCCTGGCGACGCACGTCCTCGCTGCCCATGTAGACGACGCACTCGAGGCCGTAGCGGGCAGCCACCGTCGCCGTGGCGACGCCATGCTGTCCCGCCCCCGTCTCGGCAATGACACGCGGCTTGCCCAGCCGGCGGGCCAGCAAGGCTTGGCCGATGCAGTTGTTGACCTTGTGGGCGCCAGTGTGGTTGAGGTCCTCGCGCTTGAAGTAGATCTGCGCGCCTCCGAGCCGCTCGCTCCAGCGACGCGCGTGGTAGACAGGGCTCGGGCGGCCGACGAAGTGCTTGAGCTCGCGCTCGAACTCTGAAATGAACTCGGGATCGCGCTGGTAGCGCGCGTACTGCGCTTTGAGTTCGTCGAGGGCGGCGATCAGGGTCTCGGCGACGAAGACACCGCCATAGGGGCCGAAGTGGCCGCGAGCGTCGGGTAGGTCGTAGGGGTTCACAATGACAGGGGCCTCGGTGATTGCGTCCCGTCAAGCCGCCCACGCGTCACCGACGGTGTTCAGCGCCAGCAGGCGCGATAACGTTGGTCGGCGAGGCGGACGGCATGGCAGAAAGCACGGATGAGCTCGGATGACTTCGTGCCACGCGCCTCTTCGACACCGCTCGAAACATCCACGGCAAAGGGTTGCACGCGCTCGATCGCGCTAGCCACGTTTGCAGCGGTCAAGCCACCAGACAAAACGAGCCGAGCCGCGGGTGCGGCGTAGGCACGCTCCGATGCGTCCGCTGGTGATGGGACGGGATCGGATCGTCGATGTATCAGCGACCAATCGAAACTCCTGCCGCTGCCGCCATGGGTGTTCGAAGGTGTATCGAGCAGCAGGGCGGCGGCATCCGGATACGTCTGCTGGAATTCTAGGACGTCGATGGGTTGGTGAACCGCACGTGCCTTGACGTAGGGACGGCCGAATCGGCGACACCATTCCGCGGTTTCGTGCGCTTCGCTGCCGTGGAACTGAAGGACGTCGACCCGCACGCCAGCAAGGACGGAGGCGACTTCGTCACTGGAGGCGTCCACGAAGAGTCCGACGATGGCGACGAAGGCCGGAACCCGTGCGGCCAACACCGCCGCCCGTTCCGGCGTGACGTAGCGTATCGAAGGACGATAAAACACGAATCCGATCGCGTCGGCGCCAGCATCGACCGCGGCGTCGACGTGTTCAGCCTCCTTCAGGCCGCAAATCTTGATACGCGTTCGCATCGCCGCGGCAATCGCTCACACGGGCAACGGATCGACATAGTCCTCGGGCAGGCCGTGACCGGCGTCGTACTCCACGCCGCATAGGTAGAGGCCATCCGGCGCGAAGGTCGGCGCCGCCTGGGTGCGGTCTCGCGCGTCGATCAGGGTCGCCAGCCAGTCGGTGGGTGCCTTTCCGGCGCCGATGTAGACAAGCGCTCCGAGGATGTTGCGGATCATGTGATGGAGGTAGGCGTCGGCGCAAAAATCGAAGCGAAGTATGTCACCTCGCTGCGCGAGCGTCGCCTGGTAGATGGTCTTCAGCGGCGACTTGGCTTGACATTCGGCGGCACGGAAGCTGCTGAAATCGTGCCGGCCGACCAGTGCTGGCAGCGCGGCGGCCAGCCTTTCGATCGATAGCGGCCAATGTGTCCAGCCCACCCGACCAGCCAGCCGCCCCGGCCGCTGCGGCGCGCAATGCAATAGGTAGGTGTAGCGGCGTGCGCGGGCAGCGAAGCGGGCATGAAAATCATGCGCGACGGGTTGCGCCCATCGCACCGTGACGTCCGGCGGGAGATAGCGGAGTGCGCCGCGGGTCCAGGCGCTCGCGGGTCTCGCGACAGGCGCATCGAAATGCACGATCTGCAGCGAGGCATGCACGCCGGTATCGGTCCGCCCGGCAGCGATCACTTTGACCGGCGCGCCGGCCACCATCGAGAGGGCCGCTTCGACCACTGCTTGGACGGTTGCGCCATGCGTCTGGCGCTGCCAACCGAGATAGCGCTGGCCGCAGTAATCGAGACCGAGGGCCCAGCGACCACCACGATCGCCCAGCACCGACAGGCGGCGGCCGTCGGTCATCAACCCCCAAGCTTCGCGAGCAGGCTGCGCGCTTCCTTCTGCTGGCTTTCGTCTCCGTCGCGAATGACTTCCCTGAGGATCTCCTTGGCACCCTCGCGGTCGCCCATTTCCTCGTAGGCACGGGCCAAATCGAGTTTGGTGGCCGCATCATGCCACTGCCCGTCGAGAATCGACGGCGTCGGCTCGGAGAACCCCTTGCGCCCAGCGTCGAACGACAGATCCAGCATCTCCGGACGCATGGCCGGGCCAATGGTGCCGAGGTTGGTCGGTGTTGCGGTCGAAAAGTCAGTGAAATCAGATGCAGGATCGGGGATCTGCCCTGCCGCCGTCGCCTTCTTCAAAGAAGCTTCGAGCTGTGCCAGGTCGTCTTCGAGCGATTTGCGCTTGCCACTCGTCGCGGCCGCGGCCGCTGCCGCTGGGGCAGGCGTTTCGGCCGGCATCAAGGGCGGTGAGACGCTTTCTTGCCGCATCCCCATCGCGCGCGACGGCGTTGACGCGGGAGGCGGTGGAGGTGGTGGCGGTGGAGGCGGAGGCGGCGGCGGTGGAGGCGCCGGCGGTTTGGCAATGGTCATGCCTTCGAGGACGAAGTCGAGCGAGCCGGCCGCGTTCGACGAAGCCGCCGAGGCCTGTCGTGGCATCGTTGGCGAAGAGGGAGGCGAGGTCGGCTCGTCGTGCATGGGCATGTCAGCCGTGGAAGCCTTCGCCGCCCCCCCAACGGCACCGCCACCGAAATGCGCTGCTTCGATTTCCTTGAGCTTGGGGGCGAATTCACTGCCTCGCGCCATCGCACGGACTTCCGCCGACATGCGATCGAAGCCGGCACGATCGCCGCGAGCGGCAGCCAGTTCGGCCAGTTTGGTGGCAATGTCCGGCCGCTGCGGGTCGCGCGACAACGCTTCGCGAAGGATTTCCTCCGCCTGCGCCTCCCGGCCATAGGCGATATAGACCTCCGCCTCAGCGATCGGGTCAACCTCGGCCGAGTCAATCGTGCCCATGCCGGAGCGGCTGAACTGGCTCCTGACCGGCTGATCGTTCGTCTTGACGACGCCCAAGCCGGAGGTTCCGAAAACGGTATCCGGTGCATTGGTAATCGGACCAGGTTCGGCGACCCGCATGGCGGTATCGACGCCATGGGAGTCGCCTGTGCGGCGACGACGCAGCCACCAGAGCGCACCGAGACCACCCAGAAGGGCAAGCGCACCGCCGGCGAGCGGCAACGGGTTGTCCCCGAACATCGCCAGCAGACCCTCGTCCGCTGCGGCCGGCGCCGGGCTGGCCGGTTTTGGCGCAGTGGGGGGTGGCGGCGGCGGTGACGGCGGCGCGGCCGCGGGTGAAGGCGTGGGCGCGGCGGCGCTCACAGCGGGCGCAGGCACCAGAGCGGGGGGCGGAGCCGCTGGGGCTTGCGGGGCTGGTGGCGTTGCCGCTACGGGTGGCGGCGGGGCTGGCGGCGGGGCTGGCGGCGGGGGTGGCGCTGCCGGGGCCGGCGGCGGTGTCGTCGCAGCGGGTGCAGGTGGCGGCGGCTTGGCGGCAGGCGGCGCCGGCGCTGCGGGCGGTACCGCAGCAGCGGGTGCCGAGGATGCAGGTGAAGCCGGCTTCGCAGCCGCTGCCTCTGTGGCCGCTGCCTGCGCGGCCGCCATGGTCTGACTCTTCAGTGCAAGTGCCCGCTCGAGATCTTGCTTGGTCCGCTCGAGTTGCTTCGCGCGTGAATCCTGCTCAGCCAATGCCTTGCTGGCGGCAACGGCATCCTCTTTGGCCGCTTGCGCCTTGCGTTCCCCTTGCGACAGCCGCAGTCGATCGCCGGCCGGGGCTGGCCCGGCCGCATCGGTCACGACGCCGGTGATGCGCCCGCCAGCGCGGCCTTGTGGCGCATCGATTGCCACCGTCGGCACGCTATCGGTCACGCGTGCGACATAAGCACGCCAGCTCGCCGCTTGGGCCTTGACCTCGGCGGTTGCGGCGGCCGGTTCGATTGCCCGCGCATCGCTTTCAGCCGGTATGTTGAGCGTGACACCGCTGCGCAGCCGATTGATGTTACCGCCGATGAATGCGTCAGGATTGGCGCGCTGGATGGCGATCATCAACTGGTCGAGCGAGACGCCGGGCCGCTCATTGCGGCGGGCGATGGCCGACAAAGTGTCTCCGCTGCGCACCGTGTACATGCTGGGCGAGTCGGCGCCCGGCATGCCGGCGCGCGTCGGTGCCGGAGAGGGCATTGGTGTGGTGGCCGGCGCGGCGGCCGTTGGCGCCCGTGGCGCGGGATCGGCCGATGGTGGAGCGGCGGACAGTGCGAGCGGCGGCGGTGTCACCGGCTCGATCGACTGTGCGGCCGACATGCCGGGCGGATCGAGCAGGAATACAAACTCTCGGACCAGACGGCCCGCGTTCGAATTGACCTCGATCAGAAGGTCAAGGTAGGGCTCGTTGATCGGCTGACTGCTCGTCACCCGGAGCACCGCCTGGCCGTTCGGACGACGCTGCGGCGTGACCCGTATGGCAGCCACGATCGGCGCGTATTCGACCCGCGCTGCCGCATACGTGGCACGCGACGCTACCGCCGCCCTGACGCTCGCGAAGTCGTCAGCGGGGCCCAGGTTCAATTCAACTTCTGCGGTCAACGGTTGACCGAGCGCCGATGTGACGTTGAGTCTCCCCAGTCCGAGCGCCGAGACATCCGTCGTCGCCACCAGCCCGGCCAAGGCGAGCGCGACCACAATTGGTTTCTGGCGCACAATGCCGCCCTCAGTGAAATACCTTAAGGAAGAAAAATAACATCAAGGACTTGCAGCCGCAAGCTCACTCAACCTGTGAACTCTTACGCCTTGTTTGCGTGCACTCACTTTAAGACAATCCCGACGCCACTTATCGCAACATCTAGTGTTCGTGAACGCGCTCGACCCCAAGATGTTGTAGCCATCGCCGCATCCCCTGCATGTCGGCGTCATACAACAGATCCATGAAAACATGGGGGCATAAGGAAACGTTGAAGAAGGCTGCGAGCGGGCTGCGCAACGCGCACGGGGCGCAGCGCCCCCAGACCCATCGAGTCGATAAGCGAGGGAGCAAGCGCTACGCAACGCAGCGATTCGCCCGCGCAGCCATTCATTCAGCGTTTCCCTGCCTCAGATCGCCTCAAGCAGCGCGTCGCCCATGGCGCGGGTGCCGACGGTTCGCGTTCCCTCGCCGCCGGCAATGTCCGCCGTTCGCAGTCCTCCTGCCAGCACGCGGCGCACCCCCGCTTCGATGCGGTCGGCGAGGTCGCCGCGACCGAGGCTGTAGCGCATCATCATTGCCACCGACAGGATCGTCGCCAGGGGATTCGCCCGGTCTTGCCCCGCGATGTCCGGCGCCGACCCGTGGATCGGCTCGTATAACCCCTTGCGGTTCGCATCGAGCGAGGCCGAGGGCAGCATGCCGATGGAGCCGGCAAGCATCGAGGCCTCGTCGGAAAGAATGTCTCCGAAGATATTGCCGGTGACGATCACGTCGAATTGCTTGGGCGCACGCACGAGCTGCATGGCCGCGTTGTCGACATACATGTGGGTCAGTTCGACATCCGGATAGTCGCGGCCGACCCGGGTTACGACCTCGCGCCACAGAATCGAGGTGTCGAGTACGTTCGCTTTGTCGACGCTGCACAGGCGACGGGACCGCTGACGCGCCGCATCAAACGCAACACGTGCGATACGCTCGACTTCGCTGACCGCGTAGTGCATCGTATCGAAGCCCTCTTCCTCTCCGGCCGCGTTGACGCGGCGGCCCCGCGGCTGCCCGAAATAGATGTCGCCGGTCAACTCGCGGATGATCAGCAGATCCAGGCCGGAGACGACTTCCGGCTTCAGCGAAGAAGCAGCGGCGAGTTCGGGATAGAGCAGCGCCGGCCGCAGATTGGCGAACAGGCCGAGGTCGCGCCGGATTGCGAGCAACCCCTGCTCGGGACGCAGCGCACGAGGCAGTGCGTCGTACTGCGGGCCGCCGACACAGCCGAGCAGGATGGCATCGGCTGCACGCGCCTGCCGCTGAGTGGCCTCGGGATAAGGATGCCCGTGACGATCATGGGCCGCACCACCCAGCACGCCAAACTCCAGTCGTGCCGACAGTCCTTCGGCGATCAGTTTTTCGAGGACGCGGACAGCCTGGCCGACGATCTCCGGGCCGATGCCGTCTCCCGGAAGGATGAGGATGTTCATGCAAATGTGCGAGGTGGGTCGAATGCAGATCCAGCAAGGCGGTGCGCCGGTCAGCCTGCAAGCCAGGGCTGGCGGGCGAAATGCTGCGCCTCGAACGACCGGATCGCATCCGAATGACGAAGCGTCAGGCCGATGTCGTCCCAACCGTTCAGCAGACGTTCTTTGCGTGCGACATCGAAGTCGAAGCGTGTGATCAGTTCGCCTTCGGGCGTCGCAACCGTCTGCGCGTGCAGGTCGACCGTCAAGCGGTAGCCCGCAAATGCAGCGCAATCAGCAAACAGACGATCCATCACCGCTTCCGGAACGCGCACGGCCAGCAGACCGTTATTCAGCGCGTTCGCGTGGAAGATGTCGCCGAATGACGGCGCGAGGATGACGCGAAACCCCATTTGCAGCAGGGCCCACGGCGCATGCTCGCGTGAGGAGCCACACCCGAAGTTCTGCCGTGCCAGCAGAATCGATGCCTCTGCGTAGCGAGGCTGGTTCAGTACGAAATCCGGGTTGCGAGGACGCCGGCTGTTGTCGACGCCGGGCTGGCCGATGTCCAGGTAGCGCCACTCGTCGAAACAGTTTTCACCATAGCCGGTGCGCCGGATCGATTTGAGGAACTGCTTGGGGATGATGGCGTCGGTATCAACGTTGGCCCGGTCGAGTGGGGCGACGACCCCCGTGTGAACGGTGAACGGCTGCACGTCTATCTCTTTTTCGCGGCGTCTTCGATCTTCTCGCCCGCCTTCTGTACATCCTTGCCGACGCCTTGCAGCGTATTGCATCCGCCGAGCATCGTGATGCCCAGCGCGGCGATGGCAGCGATGATGGTGCGCTTCATGAAAACTCCTCAATCGTTGAGATGTTCAGGACAGCCGACGTACGTCGACGAAGTGTCCCGCGACGGCCGCAGCGGCGGCCATCGCGGGGCTCACCAGATGGGTGCGCCCGCCGGCACCCTGACGACCTTCGAAATTGCGATTCGAAGTCGATGCGCAGCGCTCGCCCGGCTCGAGACGATCGTCATTCATTGCGAGACACATCGAGCAGCCAGGCTCGCGCCACTCGAAGCCAGCCGCGCGAAAAACTTGATCCAGCCCTTCCCTTTCGGCCTGCGCCTTGACCAGGCCCGAGCCGGGCACCACCATCGCCAGACGTACGTTGTCGGCGATTCGTCGACCACGCACGACGGACGCGGCCGACCTCAGGTCCTCGATGCGTGAATTGGTGCAGGAGCCGATGAACACCTTGTCGATACGGATCTGCGACAGCGGCGTATTCGGCGCAAGCCCCATGTAGTCAAGCGCTCGCGCCATACCTTCGCGCCGCGTGGCGTCGCGTTCGCGATCGGGGTCGGGCACCCGGCCATCGATCGAAGCCACCATTTCAGGCGACGTGCCCCAGGTGACCTGTGGCGCGAGGCTGACAGCATCGATCACCACCGTTTGGTCGAACACTGCACCTGGGTCGCTGTGCAGCGTCCGCCAGTAGGTCACGGCCTGCTGCCAACGTTCACCGGCGGGCGCGAACGGCCGTCCTGCGATGTAGCGCTCGGTCACCTCGTCGTAGGCAACCATGCCGGCGCGTGCGCCGGCTTCGATCGCCATGTTGCAGAGCGTCATCCGACCTTCCATCGAAAGCGACCGCACGGCTTCGCCGGCGAACTCGATGGCGTGGCCGGTGCCGCCCGCCGTACCGATCCGGCCGATGATGGCGAGCACGAGATCCTTGGCGCTCACGCCGGAGGCGAGACGGCCGTCGGCGCGAATCAGCAGGGTCTTGGACTTTTTCTGCACGAGACACTGCGTCGCCATCACATGCTCGACCTCGCTCGTGCCGATACCGAAAGCGAGCGCTGCAAAGGCGCCGTGCGTGGATGTATGCGAGTCGCCGCAGACGACGGTCATGCCGGGAAGCGTGGCACCCTGCTCGGGCCCCACCACGTGGACGATACCGCGCCGCAGATCGCCGATCGGGAAATAGGTCAGGCCCAGGGCGCGCGCGTTGGCATCCAGCGTCTCGACCTGAGTGCGCGAAACCGGATCGGCAATTTCACGAAAGCCCGGTGTCGTCGGCGTGTTGTGGTCGGGCATGGCGACCATGGAAGCAGCCCGCCAGGGCGCGCGGCCGGCGAGCCGCAATCCTTCGAATGCCTGTGGCGAGGTGACCTCATGCACCAGATGCCGGTCGATGTAGAGCAAGGCACTGCCATCGGCCTCGGTACGCACGACGTGCGAGTCGAATAACTTGTCGTAGAGGGTTTGACCAGACATCTCGAATGCCAGCGCCGCGCCACCAGGGTGGGCGGCAAGGGTACGCCGATTGTTTACCTCACAATTCTAGGGAACGCGAACGGACGTCACCCTCTGCCGTGCGCAGTCGGGGCGCGCGTCGATTAATTCGGCGCGCGCATATGCGTCTGCTGCCGGTCGGCCGTCCGGGCCATGGCGATACGGACGTCCGGCGGAAGCAGGAAAGCTGCAGCAGCCGCCTGACGATCGAGACCCTCGCCGCGGACCACGACACCCTCGGCATCGATGCGCACCAGCCCCACGTGGGCAAAGGCGTCGAGCGCAAGGCGGAACTGTGATCGATCGGAGAACTCGGGAGCCGCGAACAGGTGCGTCATCGCCAGATGGCGAGCTGCCGCCTGCGCCAGTGCTTCGACCTCGCCGCGATCCAGGCGGTCGCGGCGGTCACGGTCAATCACGCCCAACAGCAAGGCGTGCCGGATGAGGGTCGGCCGCACGGCGGCCGCTAGCCATTCGAGATGCTGCGCTTCGAGTTGCTCCGGACGCGGCACCGAGATGACTTGTACATCCTCGGCCGCAACGAGCCAGCCTTGGTCGAGCATCGCCGCCAGCGTCGAGTCGAACGGCACAAAGGGGCCGCTTGCGCGCGGGTCGTCGCTTGCCTCCGCCTCGTCGCTCCAGTCGTCCAGATAGCACTCCGCTGCGAGCACCCGATAGAGCGGCTTGGCCAGACGGGCGAGCTTCGCCCGGCCAAGCGAACCGTGCTGGATCACCAGGCAGGCGATCAAGCTCGGTACCGCGAAGAGGTGCTGAACGTTGTTTCGAAAGTAGGTCAGGAACGGAACCTGGGCGGCCGGCACCGTCACCACTTCGCCAAACACGTGCGAGCGTCGTTCGAGATATCCCATGGCCGATGCGTGCTCGATCACACCTGCCCCGTTGAGCGACGCCGCCCGCAGTTGCGGCGCGGTTTGCGTCCGTGGCAGCAGCAGGAGCAGGCGCTCGCAGTAGTGCGCCAATTGGTCGAGATCGGCTGCATGGCGTGGGGTGGCCAGGATCGCGGCTGCCGTCAGCGCGACCGGATTCAGCATCACGGCCGCATTGATCCGGGCGGCAATCCGGCGCGACAGCACCGTCAAGGTGTTGCGCCTGAGCGCCTTGCTCGCAAGCCACGCCTCCATCGTCGTTGCGCCCGCCTCTTCCAGGATGTCCTGCAGAAAGATCGGGCGGGCGAACTGCAAGCCCACCCGGCCATAGCGCTGCCCGCGCAGCGCCAACACGGCGCGGAAGAGACCCACGACCGATTCCCGCTTCTTGGCGCCGCCCTCGAGCTCCTCACCGTAGCTGCCGCCTTCGATCAGACGTTCATAGCCGACATAGATCGGCATGAAGGCCAGAGGCCGGTCGTGAGCGCGCAGATAGCTTTGCACGGTCATCGAGATCAGGCCTGCCTTCGGCGGAAGCATGCGACCGGTGCGCGAACGCCCACCCTCGACGAAGTACTCGACCGAAAAGCCGCGACGTAGCACCTCGTGCAGATAGGCGGCGAAGACCTCGCCATACAGTGCATCGTCCTTGAAAGAACGCCGCAGAAAGAACGCGCCCCCGCCGCGCAGGATGCGTCCGACCACCGGCAGGTTGAGGTTCTCGCCGGCAGCGATGTGCGGAATGTTGAGACCCGCCTTGTGCAGCACGTACGACAGCAGTAGGTAGTCGATGTGACTACGATGGCAGGGCACGTAGACGAGGGTGTGATCGCGCGCCAGCAGCGGCAGCTGTTCGATGCCAGCGATCTCGACGCCGTCGTAGATGCGCTGCCACAGGGCCGTGAGCAGACGGTCGAGCAGGCGGACGATCGGATACGAATAGTCTGCTGCGATGGCGAGCGCGCTGCACTCGGCGCGGCGCTCGACACGCGTGACGGGTTGGTTCCGGGCCGCGGCCTCGGCGGCGATGGCCTCCCGCACACGCGGGTCTCGCAGGATGGCTTCGACCAGCGTCCGGCGGTGCGAAAGATCGGGGCCGACCACCGCCTCGCGATCTTCCCTTAGGGCTGCCCTCCCCAGGCGGGCCAGGCGAAGCGCAAAGCGCTCAGTATCGAGACCCTCGGCCAATGCGATCGGCGCGAGTGCGGCCAAATCGAGCGGCGGAGCAAACTTCACCACGACGTCGCGACGAAAGAACAGCACGGCAAGGGCCTTGCGCAGTCGTGATCGTCCGCCCCAGCCTTCGGCGGCCCAGATGCGCAGCCAGCGAAGCCGGCGGCCGTTGCTGGCTTCGCGCTCGGGCGCGCGCCCCCAGAACACATTGACCGGAACGATCCGCGCGGGTGGGGCGCCATCGCTCAATGCCTCCCGTGCCAGCGCTGCCAGCTCTGCCGGCAGGCGTGCGCGGCGTCCATCGTCTTGAAGGCTGATCAAGGACCCATTACCCAGACTCGTCCGCGCGGGCCTGGCCGGCGGGTCGCGTACCGCTGGCAGCCGGCGCTGCCGAAGCACGGCGTCGAGGAGAGCGGCATCGACGAGCGAGTGGCGGGCGAGCAGGTAGATGAGGCGATCAGCCGCTTCCGGCCCGGCCTCGGGAAAGACGGCCACCACGCTCCAGCGGACCAGCACCCGGCGCAGCAACGCACGCAGGGCGCGACGGGCCAGGCGGGCAGGCTGAAACAGCGGCCGACGCACCGGCTCCAGGCCCGCATTCTCCGAGGCAGCGGCTGGATCACTCATCCGCTATTCGGCCAAACCAGTCGATCGCCCGCGAAAGCGCATCCGCGGCATCGCACGCGATTTGCGTGGTCACCCCCTGCCGGGCGAGCGTGCGCAGCCAGGTGGTCTGCCGCTTGGCGAGCTGGCGTGTGGCGAAGAGGGCCCGATCGCGGATGGCCTCCGCGCTCTCCGCCGCCGCCAGCCCTGCCAGCACCTGGCGGTAACCCACCGCACGCATCGAGGCGTGGGCTGGCGTCAGGCGGAAACGGTCGCGCAGCGTGGCGACCTCCTCGACAAAACCTGCCTGCCACATCGCCTGCAGCCGTCCGGCACAACGAGCATGCAGCCAGGCCCGATCGAGCGGGGTCCACAGCAGAGGCTCGAACCGCCAGCCGGGCAACAGCGAACGGCGTCGCCCCTGCAGGCTGCTGAGCGGGGTTCCGGTCATTCGGTGCACCTCGAGTCCACGCAGAATCCGTTGTCGATCGCCCACTGGAAGCCGCGCAGCAAGCACCGGATCGACCTTGGCGAGCCGTGCATGCAAGGCAGGCAGCCCCTCGGCGCGCAGCTCGTCGAGCAGCGCCCGACGAACGTCCGGGTCCGTCGGCGGCACGGCGCTCATTCCGTTCAGCAGCACGTCGGCATACATCATTGTGCCGCCGACGATCAGCGCCGGTCGGCCACGCGCAGCAATGCTCGCGAGCGCCCGGCGGCAATCATCGGCAAAGCGGGCGACCGAGTAGCTTTCGTCGGGATCGATCAGATCGATCAGATGGTGCGGAACGCGCTCACGGACGACACCGGGCGGCTTCGCCGTGCCGATGTCCATGCCGCGGTAGACGAGCGCCGAATCGAGCGAGACGATTTCGGCGCCAAAGCGTTCGGCGACCGCCAGCGCGGCGTCGCTCTTGCCGCTCGCGGTCGGTCCGAGCCACAGGCCCACTCGAGGCATCGTTATCCGTGCACGCTCTGGCGCTCGCTCAGCGACCCCGCTGGAACAGCTGATCGAGTTCGCGGAGCGACAACTGATACCACGTGGGGCGTCCGTGGTTGCAACTTCCGGCGCGTTCGGTGGCCTCCATCTCGCGCAACAGCGCGTTCATTTCGGCGAGCGTCAGGCTGCGATGCGCACGCACGGCGGCATGGCAGGCCATGCGGGCGAACAGCTGGTCACGCCTTGCCTCCACCTCCCGGCTCAGGCCCAGCTCGGCGAGGTCATGCAGCACGCTCGTCAGCAGCGCCTCCGGATCGGCGTCCGCCAGCAGAACCGGCACACTGCGCAGCAGCACGCTCGTCGCCCCCGCAATGCTGACATCAAAGCCTAGCTGGGCAAGCAAGGGCCGATGCTCGTCGGCGATCGCCGCCGCCCGCTCACCCAGCGCCACAGCGCAGGGAACGAGCAGCTGCTGAGCGGCGATCGGACCCTCCGCCTGTCGCCGCAGGCGTTCGTAGACGATGCGCTCGTGCGCTGCATGCATGTCCACCAAAACGAGTCCGGCGCGGTTCTGCGCCAGGACGTAGATGCCATGCAACTGAGCAACAGCAAGCCCCAGCGGCATCTCTTCCTGCTGCGCATCCGCGACTGCATCACCCGGCGCATCCGCAGTCGTCGAAAAAAGCTGCCGCGTTGCCGTGATCAGTTCGGCCGAAGGCCGCCAGGTGGCCGTACGCGCCTGCGCATTGAAGCCCGCGCTTTCGAAGGGCTGGTAGGATGACGGTGCCCGCTCTGCCGCCGCCGGCGGCGGCAACCGCTCGCCACGCGCCAGATACGGCAGCGCCGATGCGGCGGGCGTCGCGCCGGCAGTCAGCGCGAAGCCGGCCTCGACGGCACGGCGCACGAGCTGGTGAATGGCGCTCGCCTCGCGAAAGCGGACCTCGCTCTTGGCCGGATGGACGTTGACGTCGACCGCCTGGGGATCGAGCTCGAGCCAGAGCACGAACGACGGCGCCGCCTGGCCGTGCAACTGATCACGCAACGCGTCGCGCAGCGCATGCAGGACGACGCGGTCGCGCACCCAGCGGCCGTTCACGAGCAGGTGCTGCTCGCCACGACCGGCGACCTGAGCCTGCGGCGAAAGAACAAACCCGGCGAGCCGGGCCGGGCCGGCCTCGGCGGCGATGGGACGGGCGGCCCCCATCCAGCCCTCACCCAGCACGTCGGCAGCTCGGCGCGTTCGGCTCGGGGCAGCGGCAAGGCGGAGCGTCGTACGGCCGTTGTGCTGGAGTTCGATCGCGCAGCCAGGGTGGGCGAGCGCAGCCCGCCGCACGGTATCGAGGCAGTGCGCGTACTCGGTGGCCTCCGACTTGAGGAAACGTCGGCGGGCCGGCGTGTTGAAGAAAAGCTCGCCAACCTGGATGCGTGTACCCGCACTTCCCGCGCAGGCCTCGACCGCGCCGACCACGCCGCCAGCCGCCTCGATCCGGTGGGCACTCGGCGCATTGGCGGTCCGCGAGACGATGGCGAGACGCGCGACGGAGGCGATCGAAGCCAGCGCCTCACCGCGGAAGCCATAACTTGCCACACGCTCCAGCTCGTCGAGGCTTACGATCTTCGAGGTCGCATGGCGCGCAACGGCAAGCGGCAACTGGTCGGCGTCGATGCCCGCGCCGTCGTCGATGACCCGGATGCTTTGGGTGCCGCCGGCGCGCAGCTCGACAGCAACGGCGGATGCGCCGGCATCGAACGCGTTTTCGAGCAGTTCCTTGAGCGCCGAGGCGGGACGCTCGATGACCTCGCCGGCGGCAATCTGGTTGATCAGATGATCCGGCAGCGGTCGAATCGGTCGCGCCGGCGGGGTGCGCCCGTTTTCGCCCTCTGGCAGAATCGGTGGCCCAATTGACAGCCCTTCGCCGGCCGCGGCACCACCTGGGACGTCACAGGCCTCGGTGACAGCGGCAGACACGACGACCTTGCTACTCCTCTGACTCGGGCAACCCATTCTATGCGCCACTGTCGCCGCACTCTCCGGGGGCGGCTCGCGACCGCAGGTTTGTTCGCCGCCCTGGCATCGACCGCGGCAACCGTCGCTGCTACACCGCTGACCGTTCCGGCAGCGATGCGCGTCGATGGCGCGCCACCCGTGCCGGAAAAGTTGGCGACCGATCTGGCGCCGTACGGCGAATTCGTGCCGACGCATTTCATCGCGTGGCACCCGACCGAACAGGACATGCTGCTGTCGCGCCGCGCCGGCGGCGTCGCCCAGCTATTTCTGCTACGCGACCCTCTGGCAATACCGCAACCGCTGACGCGCGGTAAGGATCCCGTGCGGGGTGCCGTCTGGGAGCCGCGCAAGGGCAGCTACATCGTGTTCGCACGCGATCAGGGCGGCGACGAAGCCACACAGATCTACCGCCTCGATCTGAAGACGCTGGAAGAGCGACCACTGGTCACCGGACCTGAGCAGTACTCGATCGGGCCATGGAATCAGGCCCAGGATCGCTTGCTGATCATTGGCCGACCGCTCGACCGCGGCGGACGGCGCGAAGGCGCATTGGCCGAGGTCTGGTCAGTCGACCCGCTCTGGCCCGAGACGCGGCAGCGCATTCTGACCCTGCCCGGTGCCCACTGGCGCGTCGTGCGCTGGCTCGATCAAGAAGGACGCCTGATCGTCAATGAGGCGCTTTCCGCCAGCACGAGCCGCCTTTGGACCATCGATCTCGCGACCGGCCGTCGGCAGACGATCGGCGAAGGCGAATCGGCGACCGATGGCCGCGAGGGCGACGCCTGGATCTACCGCAAGCGCTATGACGGCGATCTGGCCAAGCTCTCCCGCATCGACATTCGCAGCGGCGCGCGCGAATGGATCACGCGCGACGTCGAGCACGAGGTCGACAGTTGGTCCGTTTCCCCCGACGGCCGTCGCATCGCCGTGCTCTACAACGTCGATGGCAAGAACGTCCTCCGCCTGCTTGATCAGGACCTGACCGTACGGGCCACGCCGCCGCTGCCTCCTGGGCTGGTCACCGGCGCCAGCTGGCACCGCAACGGGCGCGACCTGGCCCTCACCATCGAGTCCGCCGAGTCACCGGGCGAGATCTATTCGCTTGACGTGGAAACAAGGCAGCTCGCCCGCTGGACGCGCCACCCGCACATGGCGCGGACGCGCAAGCCACTGGTCGAGGCAGAACTGATTCGCTGGACCAGTTTCGACGGCATGCAGATCACCGGCTTCATCCATCGTCCGCCGGTCATCCCGGCGATCAACGCCAGCACCGTGCGCGGGCGTCGGCCGGTCGTCATCGACATCCACGGCGGTCCGGCCAGCCAGGCGCGCCCCGGGTTCCGCGGCATGGTCAACTACTGGATCAACGAGCGCGGCTGGGCTGTGATCTATCCGAACGTCCGCGGCTCCACCGGCTTCGGGCGCCGCTTTCTCGACTCCGACAACGGCGTGCGTCGCGAAGACGCGGTGCGCGATCTCGGCGCCTTGCTCGACTGGATTGCGACCCAGCCCGATCTCGACCCCTCCCGGGTGGCCGTGATCGGCGCGAGCTATGGCGGCTACCTCGCCCTTGCAACCGCTGTTCGATACGGTCAGCGTATCGCAGCCGTCTACAGCAATGCCGGCATATCGCACTTCGTCAGCTATCTCGAAGGCACCGAGAGCTACCGACGGGAGATCCGCCGCAGCGAATACGGCGACGAGCGTGACCCGGCGATGCGGCGCTTTCTGGACTCGATTTCGCCGCTGACCCACGCCGAAAGCATTCGCGCGCCACTAATGGTCGCGCATGGCCGCAACGATCCGCGCGTGCCGCTGGCCGAAGCAGAAAGGATCGTCCGTCGCGCGCGCTCGAACGGCACGCCGGTTTGGTACTTGCTCGCCGAGGACGAAGGTCATGGCTTCCAGAAGCGAGCCAACGCCGAGTACCAGTTCGCCCTTCTGACGCTCTTCCTAGACCACCACATCGGGGGCGCCCGGCGCATACCGCCGGCGGAACGCAACAAGCGAGACGCGCCGTCACCGCCGGCCGGCAGCCAAACGGCGACCGCCTACTGAGCGACCGGCGCGATAGCCGGCGACGCGAGCGGGCGCAGCAGGACCGTTCCACGTCTGGTGCCGGCATCATCACCACGGAACCCAGCCCGACCAGGCACCCAGCAGGATCAGCCCGCCAAAGACGATCCTGTACCAGGCGAAGACGGTCAACGTGTGCGACGCGACGAAGCGGATCAACCAGCGGATCACGATCAGCGCGACCACGAACGACATCGCCGCGCCGACCGCGAAATGCGGCAAGTCCGCCGCGGACAGCAGCTCGCGGTCCTTGATCAGCGAGTACAGACTCGCGGCAGTGAGTGTCGGAACACCGAGAAAGAAGGAGAACTCGGTGGCCGCCTTGCGGTTCATGCCGAACAGCATTCCGCCGAGCAGAGTTGCGCCTGACCGAGACATGCCGGGAATCAGGCTCGCGCACTGGGCAAGCCCCACTTTCAGGGCATCGAGCGAGGTCATCGCGTCCACGTCGCGGATGCGGGCCTTCACCTCGCGCTCTTCCGGCTTGCGCTCGACCCAGAAGATCACCAGCGCGCCGACGACCGAGGCAACGGCGACGCCGACCGGGTTAAACAGATACGTCTTGATGGCGCCGCTCAGCAAAAAGCCGATCAAGGCTGCCGGCGTGAAGGCGATCGCCAGATTGCGGAGGAAACGCTGCGCGCGCGCGTCGTGTGACAAATTGGTCAGCAGGGGACGGAAACGGTCGGCATACGCCCAGAGCACGGCAGCGATGGCACCGGCCTGGATCGCGATCTCGAAGGTCTTGACCTTGGCCTCACCGTGTACGCCGAGCAGCGACGCAGCGACGATCAGATGTCCAGTCGAGGAAATCGGCAGGAACTCGGTAATTCCTTCGACGACCCCGAGGATCGCCGCATCGATGAGGTTCAAGTCAGAAAAACGAAAAGGCGGCCGAAGCCGCCTTTTTAGCCGAGCGCCCCGCGCTCAAGCGAACGGACCGCGGCCGCCGCCGACGTTCTTCAACACGTTCGACAGTACGCTTTGCAGCATGTCTGGAGACTCATTCGCCGGCAGCTGACCGCCTGGTGTCATTTGATCGATGACCTGCGGCAACACTTGCGCCAGCAACCCGCCGAGCTGATCCTGACCGCCGCCACCCGACGCGGCACCGCCACCCGTGATCTGCCCGAGCAGACCCGCCAGGCCGCCCTGGCTGCCTGAGGACGACTGGCCGCCGCCGATGCTGCCAAGCACTTGCATCAGATCGCCGGCGTCGATGGGAAGGTTGGCGCCGGTGCCCTGCCAACTGTCCGCCTGCGCGCCGAGCCCGGCCTGACGGAACTTGTCCAGCAGACCGCCGATGCCCCCGGACTGCTGGATCAAGCCGCCGATCACACTGCCCAGCAAGTCCTGCTGGCTGTCCGACCGACCGCCGCCGAGGACGGCACCCAACACACTATTCAACAAACTCATCGTCCGATCTCCCAAAAATTCAAGCGCCCACCGCGTTCAAGCCTGCCGTCGGCCCGCACCGCCTCGCCTCGGCACAGTAGCACAATCGAGGGATGCACCGTATGACAGCGCCCTCGATCGTCGACGCCCTCAACCACACGGCGCCGGCCCGCAGCGAGGTCCGAGGTGCATCATCGCCACCCGCCGACACAGACGATCGAGATACGGGTCGACGATGCCCGCGGCTCGCATGGCGGCATCGGTCTGATAGAGGTAGTCCGCGCCGGAGCCATAGCGTCCGCTGGCCGTGACGAGGATGCGCACTATCTCATCGTCCGGCAAATGGCCTGCATAGGATTTGGCTGAATGATTCACCACGAACCCGATCGCGCTCACCTTCCGCGGCTGGGTATCAGCCGCATCCGGCAGGTCGGCACGCAGCCAGCGGGCAACGTAACTGCCGCCCGTCATCTCGCGCCGCCAAAGGAGCAGCAACTCCTGCCGGACTTGGTCGGGCGCGATGCGGTAGACGACGCCGCGCACCGAACCGCCGCGGTCGAGCGCGAGGACCAGCCCCGGCTGTTCCGGTGTGCCGCGGTAGACGCTGCTCCACAGGCAGAAGCGCCGGTGAAAGCCACGCACCAACGCCCGCTGTCGTCCGATGTGTCGCAGGCAAGGATTCCAGATCAGCGATCCGTAGCCGAAGACCCAGATGTCGTCGTACCCGTTCCAGCCGGCGAGCGTCGCCTCCAGCGATCGCTGCAGATCGGCCTCACTGAGCAGCTGGGAACGCGCAAACGGTGAGCGTGCGAAGTCGGCCCGCGCGGCATCGGCTTCGATGTCCTCGCGCGTGATGCCAGTGGTGGCTCCGGCCAGAACCGGAGAACGCGTCGTCGAAGCTGCCCCCATCAGCCGATCGGCGGGTCAGGCTGCGTCTGCCTGCCGGTCCGCTTCGAGGTGATAGCGCGTCACACGCTCGACCTCGTTGCGGCTGCCAAGGATCACACTGACGCGTTCGTGCAGCCGGCGCGGCTGCAGTTCGAGGATGCGCTGCCGACCGTTGGTGGCCGCGCCGCCGGCCTGCTCGACGATGAAAGCCATCGGATTGGCCTCGTACATCAGGCGAAGCTTGCCCGGCTTGTCGGGCTCGCGGCGGTCACGTGGATACAAGAAAATGCCGCCGCGACTCAGGATGCGATGCACGTCGGCAACCATGGAGGCAACCCAGCGCATGTTGAAGTCCTGCCCGCGCGGGCCTTCCTTACCGGCAAGCAGCTCGTCGATGTAGCGGCGCACCGGCGGCTGCCAGTGACGCAGGTTGCTCATGTTGATGGCGAACTCGCGCGTATCCGCGGGGATGTTCAGATTCGACCCGGTCAGCACCCAGGAACCCATCTCGCGATCGAGCGTGAAGCAATGAACGCCGGTGCCAACCGTCAGCACGAGCAGCGTCGAGGGCCCATACACGGCATAGCCGGCCGCAACCTGCGCGGTGCCCGGAAGCAAAAACGAGGCTTCGCTGACCGGCGCCGCATCGTCCGGCTTCCGCAAAACCGAAAAGATCGTGCCGATCGAAACGTTGACATCGATATTCGAGCTGCCATCGAGCGGGTCGAACAGCAGCAGATATTCACCACGCGGATAGCGATGCGGAATCTCGTGGATCGTCTCCATCTCCTCGCTCGCCATCGCGGCCAGATGCCCGCCCCATTCGTTCGCCTGCATCAGGATCTCGTTGGAGATGACATCCAGCTTCTTCTGCATCTCCCCTTGGACATTCTCGTCGCCCGCCTCGCCGAGAACGCCGGCCAGGGCGCCCTTGCCGACGTTGACCGCGATCGCCTTGCACGCGCGCGCCACCACCTCGATCAAAAGCCGCAGTTCCGGCTTGATCGCCTGCGCCGAACGCTGCGCTTCGACCAGGAACTGGGTGAGTGTCGTGCGTGGCATGGCAGGCGACGGCGGGATCGAAAGGCTTAAATTCTAGGGATGGCAACCAACCCGACACCGCCCTCCGCAGCCATCGCCGATCATTCGCCGCCGGCACCGCTCGCCGGTCTGCGCGTGGTCGAGTTCACCCACATGGTCATGGGGCCGACTGCCGGACTGGTGCTGGCCGATCTGGGCGCCAGTGTTCTCAAGATCGAGCCGGTCGAAGGCGATCGCACGCGACATCTGCTCGGGGCCGGAATCGGCTTCTTCCCTCTGTTCAACCGCAACAAGGCGTCACTCGGCGTTGACCTCAAGCAGGCCGAGGGCGCCGCCCTCGCCCGCCGGCTCGCCGTCCAGGCCGATGTGATCATCGAAAATTTCAAGCCGGGCGCGCTCGATCGCCTCGGTCTCGGCCACCAAGCCCTTGCCGCCGAGAACCCGCGCCTGATCTACGTCACCTGCAAGGGCTTTCTACCAGGCCCCTACGAGCACCGCACCGCCCTCGACGAGGTCGTGCAAATGATGGGCGGCCTCGCCTACATGACCGGACGGCCGGGCGACCCGTTGCGCGCCGGATCGAGCGTGAACGACATCATGGGCGGTATGTGGGCCGCGATTGGCGTACTGTCGGCGCTGCGCGAGCGCGACCGGACAGGACGCGGTCGCCATATCGCCTCCGCCCTGTTCGAGAACAACGTCTGGCTCGTCGCCCAACACATGCTGCAGGCCCAGATCACACGCCGCGCGGTCGATCCGATGCCCAATCGCATCTCACCCTGGGCGATCTACGACGTCTTCACGGTGAAGGATGGCGAGCAGATCTTCCTCGCGGCCGTCTCCGATGCGCAGTGGCAGACGTTCTGCCGCGCGCTCGGGTTCGACGACCTGCTCGACCGCGCCGAGCTGGCCACCAACAACGACCGCGTGCGCGCTCGCCCCACCCTGATGCCGCTTCTGCGCGATCGGCTGGCAACACGCAGCGCCGCCGAACTGGCCTCGCTCTGCGAAGCCAGCGGTCTACCGTACGCACCGATCCGAGCGCCTCATGAACTTATCGACGATCCGCACCTGGTTGCCACCGGCGGCCTGGTGTCGTC
>OGCL01000782.1_pt1 | contig 31353 bp, 22 predicted proteins | sample 1570041 | NCBI WGS metagenome assembly OGCL01 (sample SAMN06266162, study PRJEB24511) | hot springs metagenome | isolation source: Hot spring water | place: South Africa: Limpopo | collected 2015-06-22 | reverse complement strand
TTTCCTGGGAGGGGGTAGGGGCGCGGCGCCGCCGCGCCCCTACGCCCAAACCCTCCCGCGGGCGGGCTATGTTCACCCCAGCCCTGACGATCTTCCTCTGGTTGACAGCGGTTACACCAATAGGGTACAGTTACAAAACCATGACATCGCCATCCGCGAGGTACCGTATGTCACCCATCGCTATCAACCAGCGTCAGCTCGAGACCCTCAGCCAGTTGCTGATCGCGGGCGGTCATCACGATGTTACCGACCTGCTCGCAGCGTCGCTCGAACGCCTGATTTCCTTCTGGCCCGCTCGCGCTGGCGCGCTCTTATATGTCAGCCCCTATGGCGAAACGGTTCGCTATACCCAGGGCCCGCTCGACGAAGAGGCGCGCACGCTGATCGAACAGGCGCGGCAGGGGTTCACCCGCCGCGCCGAGGGCGGCGAGCCGATCGTCGGGAGCTATTCGCTCGACGATGGGCGCGATCTGATCGAGTTGCCCCTGCAAAGCGGCAGCCAGGGCGTCGGTCTACTGCATCTGGTGGTGGAGGGCCAGGATGCCGAGGGTCGCGAGAGCGCCCCGCCGCTTGATGAAGATCTGCTGGTGCTGCTGGTGCGGGCCATTGGCGGTGAAGCCGACAAAATCGCCATGCTGCGCCGGGCCGAACGCGATCTGCGCGAGTTACACCTGCTCTACGAAATCGGGCAATCGCTGGCGGTCAATCTCGATCTACCCAGCCTGCTTAACGACATCAAGCTGCGCGTGCCACCCGTCGTCGGGGCGGAGCGCTGCTCGATCTTCTTGCTCGATGAAGCCACCAATGAACTGGTGCTGGAGTTGCCCCACGAACAGCGCATCTACCGCATGCCCGCCGATCGCGGCATCGCCGGCTGGGTGGTGACGCACGGCCTGGGGCAGATTGTCAACGACGTGGAGCAGGATAGCCGCTGGTACGATGCCATCGGTCGTGAGGCCGACTTCGTCACCCGCTCTATCGCCTGTGTGCCGATGCGCTTGAAGGAGTGCACTATCGGCGCGATGCAGTTGCTCAACAAGATCGATGGACGGGGGTTCTCTGAACAGGATCTGCAGTTGCTGACCACCCTGGCCGCGCAGGCCGCCATCGCTATCGAAAACGCGCGCCTCTACCAGAGCCTGAAGCAGGAACACGAGCGCCTGCTGCACAAAGAGGCCGAGGTGCGCCATGCGATCGCCCGTGATCTGCACGATGGTCCCGCGCAGAGCATTGCCGCGATTGCGATGAACATCGAGTTCATCAAAAAGCTGTTCCACGCCATGCCCGAACGGGTGCCCGACGAACTCGACACCCTCGCGGAACTGGTCAGCAAGACGACCTACGATATCCGCACGCTGTTGTTTGAGCTTCGTCCGCTGGGTCTGGAAACGCAGGGTCTGCTCCCCACCCTGCAACAGTACGTCGAGCGCTGGCGCGATCCCTCAGGGGTAGGCATTCAACTGCGGCTGGAGGCGCCGCCGAATATGCCGCGCCTGGCCCCGGAGAAAGAGACGGCAGTCTTCATTATCATTCAGGAGGCGGTGAACAACGCGCGCAAACACGCTCGCAGCGACACGATTACCATCTACCTGTATGAGGAAGAAGGGGTGCTGGTTGCCAGCGTGCGCGATCGTGGCCGTGGCTTCAACCTGGCTGCGGTCGAGGCAATCTACGTCAATCGGGGTAGTCTGGGGTTGTTGAACATGAAGGAGCGCGCGCGGTTGATCGGGGGTGATCTGCGCATCAAATCCGAGCAGGGCCACGGGACGACCGTGGAGCTGCGCGTCCCTCTCGGGTGATGCGGGGCCGTCGGGTTCGCACGCGCGTGCTGGGAGAGCCTGGCCGTTCCAGACGTTTCTATCCTGAGGTGAAAATAGCCCGCCCGCGGGAGGGTGTGGGAGGGCGCAGCCCTCCCAGGAAACAACCCGCCAGCGGGGAGGGTGTGGGAGGGCGAAGCCCTTCAAAGGGGTTCACCTGCTCTGGAATGAGCTTCCTGCGACGCAGAGGGGAAATGGGCCAACGAATGGGAAACGAATAAACGAATGCTCAAAGTGTGCCTGACTCTAACGCGAACATAGCCCGCCCGCGGGAGGGTGTAGGAGGGCGCAGCCCTCCCAGAAAACAACCCGCTAGCGGGGAGGGTGTGGGAGGGCGAAGCCCTTCCAAGAACAATAATATTTTCATTCTGAGGTGAAAATATGGGGAAACCGGGTTTCCCCAACCCCCTCCCTGCGGGGGAGGGCCAGGGAGGGCGCAGCCCTCCCAGGAAACAACCCGCTGGCGGGGAGGGTGTGGGAGGGCGAAGCCCTCCCGGGAGACCCTCTCCTCACGCTACACCGGCGCTCATCACATCTTTGACGAGCTGCGCGATATCGGTGGGCAGGCGGGCCACCTTCACTCCAACAGCCTCCAGAGCCTTGATCTTCTCCTGGGCGGTGCCCTCGCCACCGCTAATAATAGCCCCCGCGTGGCCCATACGCTTGCCTTCAGGCGCCGTCTGACCGGCGATGAAGCCAACCACTGGCTTGGTGACGTTGGCGGCGATGTAGCGCGCCGCCTGGATCTCCGCGTCGCCGCCGATCTCGCCGATCAGCACGATCGCCTCGGTTTGCGGATCGGCCTGGAACAGTTCCAGCACGTCAATGAAACTGGTGCCGATGATCGGGTCGCCGCCGATACCGACAATCGTGCTCTGACCCAGGCCGATGCGGGTCAGGGCATCCACCGCCTCGTAGGTCAGAGTGCCTGACTTGCTGACCACGCCGACGGGGCCGGGAGTGGCGATATTGCCGGGAATGATCCCGACCTTGGCTGCGCCGGGAGTGAGCAGGCCGGGGCAGTTCGGGCCGACGAGGCGCGCGCCATGCTCCTGAACGAAGGCGTAGGTGCTCACCATATCCAGGGCGGGGATGCCTTCAGTGATACACACGATCAGCGGAATGCCGGCAGCGGCAGCTTCGCGGACCGCATCGGGCGCGAAGGCCGCGGGCACGTAGATCACCGAACAGTTGGCGCCGGTAGCCTGCACAGCCTGCTTCACCGTGTTGAAGATCGGCACCTGGCCATCAATTGCGTGCTGGCCGCCACGCCCCGGGACGACCCCGGCCACCACGTTGGTGCCGTAGGCCATCATCGCCCGGGTGTGGAACTCGCCCTCTTTGCCGGTGATACCCTGCACCAGCAGCCGGGTGTTCGCGTCGATCAGGATGCTCAAGGCTACCTCCTCTGCTTGCAATCCTCGCTTGAACCACAGGATACGTTCGGGCCGGGGCGAACCGCCTTGCGCCCCGGCCGGCTGCCCGTCGGGTCAGGGAGTGGGGGCAACCGGATTGCCCCACGGTGTCGCCTCATGCGCCCTCGGCGGCCTGCACGATGGCGACGCCGGCACTGGTGCCGATGCGGTCGGCCCCGGCGGCGATGAGCGCCTGCGCGTCGGCCAGGGTGCGGATGCCGCCCGAGGCTTTCACCCCCATCGCAGGGCCAACGACCCGCCGCATCAAGGCCACATCGGCGACACTGGCCCCGCTGCCCAGGAAACCCGTGTTTGTCTTGACATAATCAGCGCCAACACGCGCGGCCAGGACGCACGCCGCCACCTTCTCGCGCTCGCCGAGCAGCCCGGTCTCGATGATCACCTTGACCAGCGCCTGCTGGGCGTGAGCGGCTTCCACCACGGCCCGGAGATCCTCGGCCACGAACCCGTAGTCGCCGGCCTTGAGCCAGCCAAGGCTGATGACCACGTCGATCTCGCGCGCGCCATTGCCGATCGCCTGGGTCGCCTCAAAGACTTTGGTCTTCGTAGTGGTTGCGCCCAGTGGAAACCCGACGACGGTACACACCGCCACCGGGGTTGAGCGCAGGAGCCGGGCGCACAGGGCCACATAGACGGGATTCACGCACACGCTGGCGAAGCGATAGCGCACCGCTTCCTCGCACAGTGCCTCGATCTGGGCGGGTGTGGCCTCGGGTCTGAGCAAGGTGTGGTCAATCAGGCCGGCGATCGGCGTATCCGAAGGCACCGGCGCGGCACGTGGTACGGGCGAGCCGGCAGGGATGCCGGGGAGGGCGGCGATGGCCCGGGTGACCTGTTCGATCAATTCGTCCATCTGCGCCTCCCTCGGACGTGGGATGGGCCTATCACGTGTGTGCCTCGGAATGGGCATTATTGTAGCATACCTGCCTACCGACGTGAAAACGGGGGAAGCCGGGTTTTCCCCGTTCGCGCCGTGGGGTGGCGTAGAGCCGGCCCGCCGGGCCGGCTCTATGCCGCCGGGCCGGCTCTATGCCGCCGGGCCGTCTCTATGCCGCCGGGCCGTCTCTATGCCGCCGGGCTGTCTCTACGCCGGCGGGCCGTCTCTGCCCCCTGTGAGGCGCGGAAAAAACAAAAAAAACATGGTATACTCAAAAAAAGTTCCCCCGGAATGCGCCCCCGCAGCGTCGCACACCTGTCGCATCATTGATGCGACTTTTCTGCTATGGAGGACAGCTAAGGTTGAGCACCACGAACGCGGTCGAGCTGCGCGACGTCGTCAAACGGTTTGGCGACACCGTTGCTGTGGACCATGTTTCGCTTGAGATCCGCGATGGGGAGTTTTTCTCACTGCTCGGACCGAGTGGTTGCGGAAAGACGACGACCCTGCGCATGATTGCCGGCTTCGAATACCCGAGCAGCGGTTCGATCGCGATCCACGGGCGCGAAATGGCGACCATCCCACCCCACCGGCGCCCGGTGAACACGGTGTTCCAGTCATACGCCCTCTTCCCGCACATGACGGTTGCGCAAAATGTGGCCTTTGGCCTGGAGATGAAGCGCCGTCCCAGAGATGAGATCGCGGTGCGGGTGCAGGAAGCCCTGGAACAGGTGCGGCTGAGCGCCTTTGCTGACCGGCGCCCCCGGCAATTGTCAGGTGGCCAGCAGCAGCGCGTTGCCCTGGCGCGCGCGCTGATCAACCAGCCCGAAGTGCTTCTCCTCGATGAGCCGCTCGGCGCTCTGGACCAGAAACTCCGCAAAGAGTTACAACTCGAATTGAAGAGCCTGCAACGACGGGTGGGCATCACCTTCATCTTCGTCACCCACGATCAAGAAGAGGCGCTGACCATGTCCGACCGCATCGCTGTGATGAGCCAGGGCAAGGTCTTGCAGATCGGCTCCCCCACCGAGATCTACGAGCGTCCTACCTGTCGCTTTGTGGCCGATTTTATCGGTGAGACTAACTTTATCGCCGGGAGGGTCATCGAAAACGGCGCTAACGCCGCGACAATTGAGACCACCGATGGCCTGCGCCTGCGTGGCCTCACGCCGCGACCGGTGCAGGTAGGCGAGCCGGCGGTGCTCTCCATCCGCCCTGAGAAGGCGCGCCTGCTCGCTCCCAGCGACGCCCGCGCCGGGCACGCCTACGCCCTGCCGGTGCGTGTCGAACTGGTCAGCTACATCGGCAGCGATACACGCATTACGGTGCGCCTGAATGATCAGCGCACCTTTGACGTATGGGAGCAGAACACCCTCAGCACCCTTGACCGGGATGCCTACTGGCAACCTGGCGAGCCGGCAGTGCTGGTCTGCCCACCCGACAATGCCCTCGTGCTTACCGAGTAGGAGCGTGCCGATGGCCCTCAACACGTTGGAGCGTGAGCGCCAGCGACGCGAGCGGCGAACGCTGGCGGCGTTGCTTGCCCCGGGTCTGCTCTGGCTCACGCTCTTCCTGGCCCTGCCCTTGATGATCATCCTGGCCTACAGTTTTATGACCAATGGGCCGCGGGGGAACATTGTCTGGCAGTTCACGCTCGGCAATTACATTGACCTGTTTACCCGCTCGATCTACGTCAATGCCTACCTGCGCTCCATCTGGATCAGCATCCTCACCACGCTGATCTGTCTGCTGCTGGGCTATCCCCTGGCGCTGTTCATTGTGCGCCAGCCTCCCCGCTGGCGGACGGTGTTGCTCTTCCTGGTGCTCATTCCCTTCTGGACGAACTTTCTGGTGCGGATCTACGCCTGGCAGATCCTGCTGGCCAACAATGGCCTGATCAACGGCGCCCTGAGCAGCCTCGGGCTGCCCCCGCTGACCCTGCTCAACACTGAGGGCGCCACGCTCCTGGGCCTGGTCTACGGCGAACTGCCGTTTATGGTTCTGCCGATCTACGCGGCGCTCGACCGCTTCGATTTCACGCTCATGGAGGCCGCCGCCGACCTGGGGGCCAGCAAGCGCCGGGCCTTCTGGCGCGTTATGCTGCCGATGACTATGCCCGGGGTCGCCGCTGGCTCGGTGCTGGTCTTCATCCCCACTATCGGCCAGTTTGTGGTAAGTGAATTGCTCGGCGGCGCCAAGGTTGATTACCTCGGCAACCTGATCCAGCGCCTGTTCCTGCGCTCCAACCCGCCCAACTGGCCCCTCGGCTCGGCTATGGCAATGGCGATGATGCTGGCGCTGCTCGTCCTCATCCTGGTTTACTTCCGCGCCACCACGGAGGAGAACCGATGATTGAAGCCACCTCGCCCGCCGCGCAGTCGCGCCCGGCCTCTCGCCCGGCCCTTGAACAGGGGCGTCTGACCTGGGGCGGCCTGGCCCTGACGGCCTATGCGGTGGGTATTTACCTCTTCCTCTACCTGCCGATTGCCATCCTGGCGCTCTTCTCGTTCACCCGCGACCAGTTCGGTGTGCGCTGGACCGGTTTCACCCTCGACTGGTACATCCGCCTGCTGGCCAACGAGCGCCTGATGGGCGCAACGGTGAATACTCTGTACGTGGCGCTGGTCTCCACCTTCGTCGCCACTGTGCTGGGCACGTTGCTGGCGATGGCTATGGAACGTTACCGCTTCCGCGGGCGAACCACGGTGGATACGCTGATCTATCTTCCGATCGTCATCCCTGAGATTGTGATGGCCGTGGCGCTGCTGGCCTTCTCGGCCCTGGCCTTTGACCTGATCCGTCTGCTTACCGGTGAAACCCTGCGTCGGAGCCTGACCACGGTGATCATCGGGCATATCGCCTTCAGCATCTCATTCGTCGTCGTTGTGGTGCGCACCAGCCTCAAGAACTTCGATCGACGTCTGGAGGAGGCCGCCGCCGATCTGGGAGCCAACAGTTGGAACGTCTTCTGGCGGGTGACCTTTCCGCTCATCCTCCCCGGTGTCATCGGCGGCGCCTTGCTGGCCTTCACCCTCTCGCTCGACGACTTTATCATCAGCCTGTTTCTCTCGGGGCCGGGCACCTCACTGCTGCCGGTCGAAGTCTACAATAAGGTGCGTCGCGCGGTGACACCCGAGATCAACGCCATCTCGACCCTCATGCTGGTGCTTTCGATCACCCTGGTGGTCCTTTCCCAGTCGGTACAGCGTAAGCAGTGAGGCGGACCTTCGTTCAGGAGGGCCTGGCCTTCCCGCAAGGGGCGTGGAGAACCGCGGATGTTCCCGTGTCCGGCGCGTTTTGAAATCGTTTCGTAGCCACAGGAGGCACGAGTTGATCCTGAAGCAACGCAGTCTTGCGGGTCTTGTCCTCGCCCTGTGCATGGCGCTCCTGGCGGCGTGCGGCGGCGGCACGGCCAGTCCTGGCAACGAGTACGGCGGTGGCGGCGCCACCACGCCTGCCGGCGGCACGTCGGCGGAAGGCGTGGATCGCAACCGACTTTCCAGGGAACTCTACTTCTACAACTGGTCCGATTACATCGACCCGGACCTGCTGGCACAGTTCGAGGCCCTGTATGGGGTGCGCGTCATTGTTGACACCTACGACTCGAACGAGGACATGATCGCCAAACTCCGCGCGGGTAACTCGGGGTACGACGTGGTCGCGCCTTCGGACTATGCAGTAACGATCATGGCGGCCGAGAAGCTGGCCGCCCCCCTCGATGCGACGCTGGCGCCCAATCTGGTGCACCTCGACCCCGATCTACTCGACCAGCCCTTCGACCCCGGCAATACCATCTCGGTGCCCTACTTTTACGGCATCACGGGTATCGCCTACAATGCCCGATCCTTCCCCGAAGGAATTGATAGCTGGGCCGCCCTGTTCGACACCAACGTGATCGCGGCCTACCGAGGCAAGTTCAGTATGCTCGACGACGAACGCGAAACGCCCGGCGCGGCGCTGCGCTACCTGGGCCACTCACTCAACGAGACCGACCCCGCTGTCTTGCAGCAGGTTGAGGCCTTGCTGATCGCCCAGAAGCCCTACCTCGCGGCCTACAACAGCGCCGATGTCAATCGCAAACTGGCCTCAGAGGAATATGTGATAGCCCACGCCTGGAGCGGCTCGGCGCTCCAGGCGCGCAGCGGGCTGGAAGGCGAGTTTTCGGGCAACCCTGACATCCGCTTCGTGATACCCCGAGAGGGCGGGATGATCTGGATGGACAACCTGGTGATCGTTGCCGACTCGCCCAACAGCTACACTGCCCACGTGTTCATCAACTTTCTGCTGGACCCGGAAGTAGCCGCCCGGAATGCTGAGTGGACCGGCTTTCTGACGCCGAACCAGGACGCGCTGCCCCTGCTGTCCGAGGAATTGCAGGCGCTGTACGCTGAAGGGTTCGCTCCCGACGATGAGGTGCGCCAGCGTCTGGAGTGGGCCATCCGCAACGAGCAAACCGCGGTGTTTACCGATCTGTGGACGGTGGTCAAGGGCCGGTAATTGCCCCGTAGAGTCCATATGTTATCAAACAGGTGGACGCGGCGCTTCAGCTCCCTCCAACCTCCCCCGACGGAGGGGAGGTTGGAGGCGGATTCCCGCCCCCGGCGGGAGAAGCTGGAAAGGAGCGGTCGCGTTAATTGAAACATATTGGATGACTTGACACTAGCGCAGGACACAGCAATCATGAACAACAGAACCTGCCCCGCCGGCGCATAGCGCCAACCACAGGAGCGAGCCGTCATGCAGCCCCTTGAGCATCAGCCTGTGGCCGACGATCGACGATTGCGCCAGATTATCGCCGAGAACGCCGATGGCATCATCGTGGTTGATGCCGAGGGGCGTGTGCGCTTCCTCAACCCCGCTGCGGAACAACTTCTGGCCCGGCCCGCCGACGCGCTGCTCGGCGAACTCTTCGGTTTCCCCCTGATCTCGGGGGACCGGGCTGAAATTGATGTCTTGCACCCTCAGGGCGACCATCACGTGGCCGAGATGCGGGTTGTCGCCACTGAGTGGGACGGTGTGCCCGCCCACCTGATCTCCCTGCGCGACATCACCGAGCACCGTCGCGCTCAGGAGGCCCTGCGACACGCCGAGGCCTTCAACTGGGCCATCCTCAACTCACTGACCGTCCATATCGCGGTGCTGGACGAGCACGGGACGATCATCGCGGTCAATGACGCCTGGCGCGAATTCGCCCAGAGCAATGGCGACCCGAACCTGCGCGCGACCGGGGTGGGCGCCAACTACTTCCAGGTGTGCGAGAATGCCCGCGGCCCGAGTGCGACCGAAGCGGAGCTGGTGCTTACCGGAATGCAGGCGGTGCTGCGCGGGGAGTTGCCCGTCTACGAGCTGGAGTACCCGTGTCACAGCCCCACTGAGGAGCGCTGGTTCTTGCTGCGGGTGCTGCCGTTACAGGGCGCTCAGCGCGGCCTGGTGGTGGCCCATACCGACATTACCGAGCAGCGACGGGCGGCCCGCGCCGCCGCCGAGGCGGAGGAGTTGCGCCAGCGGTTGCAGGCTATGGAGCGCGAATTGCGCGATGTGGATCGGATCTCGCGGCCGCCCAGCGGCCAGAGCCTCGCCGATGCCAGCGTGCCCCTGCGCCGGCGCAACCCGGAAGCCTTTCGCGAGGCGGTTCATCTCTACACGGGCCTGGTTGATGAGGCCCTGAAACGCCGCGCCTATGATGAGCAGCCCGCCTCCGCCCCCCTGCGGGAGCTTGGCGAGCGCCTCGGCGCCGAAGCCGCCGGTCCGCGCGACATTGTGGAGATCCACCTGGCCGCGATCCGCGCTGCCAGCGCCGAAGCGCCTGTCACCCGCCAGCAGGCCTATCTCGAGGAAGGCCGCCTGCTGGTGCTCGAACTCATGGGCCACCTGGCGGCATACTACCGCTCGCGTACCCTCGGCCTCGCTACACTTGAATCGCAACATTGACATATAATATCCTCGGATTGGCTCTCAGGCGTGGCTCAAACCTGCCTGACAATCTGCCCTGTAGCTCCACGGCTCTACAATATAAGATAAGCCGGTTGCGAAGGGGCGAAGGCTGCGGAGCGGTAGAGCGCCTGTAACGTTGACGTGCCCGCTGTTGAACTGTGTCTTAGGTCCCGCGTGCGGGGCACTGCGAGCGTCTCAGTGACCAGGATTGTTCTCCAGTTGTATATCGCCGGCCGCACGCCCCGCTCCGAGCGAGCCATTGCCGTCCTGCGCCGTCTCTGCGAGCACGAACTTGCCGCCTACGAGTGCGATTTCTCGATCATTGACGTTCTGGCGGACCCGGCGCAGGCCGAAACGCATAAGATCCTCGCGACCCCGACCCTGATCAAGGAGCAGCCACTCCCCCAGCGCCGGGTGATCGGCGATCTTGCCGCCGACCCGTCTGAGGTGCTGAATGCCCTCAACCTGCCTCCCGCATAGAGGGCCAGCGGCGCTTCCCCCCGGCGCCGCAACTCAGGGGGTCAGTTAAGGAGAACCGCGTTGAACGCAGAGTACGATGCTATTGAACGGCTCCCGACCGGCATCCCCGGTTTCGATCATATCGCCAATGGGGGATTGCCGCGAGGCCGGACTACGCTGCTCTCCGGCACCGCCGGGAGCGCAAAGACCGTCTTTGCCGCTCAGTTCCTTGCTGCGGGCGTGCTCAGGGGTGAGGGCGTGGTCTTTGTCACCTTTGAGGAGTCGCCGGACGATCTCCGCCGCAATATGCGCGGCTTCGGCTGGGACATTCCGGCCTGGGAGGCTGAGGGCCGCTGGGCCTTCGTGGATGCCTCGCCACAACCCGACCAGGAACTCCTGGTGATGGGCTCCTACGATCTCGGGGCGTTGCTGGCGCGGATTGAGCACGCGGTGCGACGGGTGAACGCCACGCGGATCTCGATGGACTCGCTCGGCGCGATCTTCGCCCGCCTCGGCGATACGCGCCTGGTGCGCGACGAACTCTTCCGCATCGTCTCAACCCTCAAGCGCCTGGGGGTGACGGGTGTGATTACCGCCGAGCGCGCCCACGAGAATGGCGAAATCGGTCGCTTCGGAGTCGAGGAGTTTGTCACCGATGATGTGGTCATCCTCCGTAATGTGATGGAGGAGGAAAAACGCCGTCGCACCGTCGAGATCCTCAAGTTCCGCGGCACCGCCCATCAAAAGGGCAGTTTCCCCTTCACCGTGATCCCCGGCCGCGGGATCGTCATGATCCCCCTCTCGGCGATGGAGTTGAAGCAGCGCTCCTCGAACCTGCGGATCACGTCCGGGAACGCCGAACTCGATCGTATGTGCGGCGGCGGCTTCTTCCGCGACTCAATTATCCTCGTCAGTGGGGCGACCGGCACCGGCAAAACCCTCATGTCCACCACGTTTATGGCCGCCGGCGCCCGACGCGGCGAACGCGCCCTGCTGTTCGCCTTCGAGGAGAGTCGCGACCAGTTGTTCCGCAATGCCGAGGGCTGGGGCATCGACTTCGAGCAGATGGAGAAGGACGGCCTGCTCCGGGTAGTGGCCAATTACCCCGAGGTGACCAGCCTGGAGGATCAACTGATCGCCATGCAGGCCGAGATCGAGCGCTTCAAGCCGCAGCGCATCGCCGTGGATAGCCTCTCGGCCCTTGAGCGGGTTTCGACCTTGCGCGGCTTCCGCGAGTTCGTGATCGGATTGACGTCGTTTATCAAGCACCAGGAGATCGTCGGGCTGTACACGGCCACCACGTCCACCCTGCTTGGCGGCTCATCGATCACCGAGGCTCATATCTCGACAATCACCGACTCGATCATTCTGCTGCGCTACGTCGAACTCTTCGGTGAGATGCGGCGCGGCCTGACAGTGTTGAAGATGCGCGGATCGATCCACGACAAGGAGATCCGCGAGTTCTCGATTGATAGTAAGGGGATGCACATCGGGCGCCCGTTTCGCAACATCTCGGGCATCCTGTCCGGCCAGTTCACCCACGTCTCGCCGAGTGAACTGGAACGGCTCGGGGCGATGTTCCGCGATGACGAAACTGCCCCTTCGAACGAATAACTGCACCCCCCATATCGCTCAGACGCTCCGAGCGCGCGGTGGATTCTGGTATGTGCGACGAACCCTTGCCCCTTGCCCGCAATGCCGAGAGCGCCCAACCCGGCGATCTGTTGCGTCTGATTGCTACGCACAATGTTGACGCTGCACTGGTCGTTGATCAACACGGAATTGTGCAGTTCGCCAATGCGGCGGCTGCGCACCTCTTTGGGCGTCCACCCGAGCGATTGATCAATCAGCCGTTTGGCCTGCCGCTGCTGGTCAACCGGGTTTCTGACATCGAATTGCTGCGACCGGACGGCACGGTGGTCTTCGCCGAGTTGCGCGTGGAGGTGATCGCCTGGCAGGAAAGCCAGGCCTTTCTTGCCGCACTCCACGATATTACCGCCCGCAAACGTGCCGAGCAACTGCTCATCGAGTCGCAACGCCTCCTCCGCATGGCCCTCGATGGCCTTTCGGCCCGGATTGCCATCCTCGATCAGTATGGCGTCATTGTAGCCATCAACGAGGCCTGGCGCATAGCGCTGATGGATAACGACTCTCCCGATCCGCGCGCAGGCGTCGGCGCGAACTACCTGACGGCCTGGACCGTCGCTCCTATACCTCAGGCCCCCAGCGTGACCACCGGCCTGCGTGATGTGCTCGAGGGCCGGCAGGCGCGCTTCGCAACTGAATATGTGGTGGAACATGGAGGAAGCCGCCAGTGGTTTGCCATGCACGTCAGCCACTGTGGCGATACGCCGTGGGGCCGGGCGGTGGTGGCCCTGGAGTGTATCACCGAGCGCAAACGTGCGGCTTCCCTCGATCTGGTCCGCCAGCAGGTGCTCGAACTGGTGGCCCGTCAGCGTCCCCTCGAGGTTGTGGCGACTGAGCTGGTCGCCCTGACCCGCGAATGCTACTCCGACACTGTCTACGTCGCCCTGGCCCTCGGACGGAAGGAGCTTGTCCATAGCTACGACGCCGATCTGTCCGTCGAGCTTGTCGCGACCCTTGACGCCTTGACGCGAACCGCGGTGCATGTCGCTCCCAATTCCGCCGGTCTTACCCTGGAGATTTCGACCGTCACCGCCCCCGAGGATCTGGCAGGATCACCCGTGGTCTGCTGCTGGCGCAGCAGGCTACAACTCAACCCTAACGCCCCGATAGGTGTGTTAACCCTCTGCCGGCGGGTCATGGTTTACCCCGATAGCGATGATATGCGTTTTTTCGAGCTGGTGAGCCAGTTGATGAGCATCGCAGTTGAGCAGCACGAGCGACTGCACCAGCTCGCTGTTCAGGCCCACTACGATCCTCTGACGGGGCTGCCCAATCGGGTGCTTTTTGAGGATCGCCTGCGCCAGGCGCTCGAAGTTGCCAGGCGCTCGCGGCACAAAGTGGCGGTGCTGTTCATTGACCTGGACCGTTTCAAACAGATCAACGACACGCTGGGGCACAACGTTGGTGATGTGCTCCTGATGCAACTCGCTCGTCGCTTTGAGGGCTGTGTGCGAGCCAGCGATACCCTCGCGCGGCGGGGTGGTGATGAGTTTATGCTGGTCCTCCCCGAGATCGCGGAAACCAGTCAGGTCTCCCATGTCGCCAGCCGGTTGCACGAGATGCTGCGCATGCCATTTCTGGTCAATGGCCAGGAACTGTTCCTCAGCGCCAGTATTGGCGCGAGCATTTTTCCCGATGATGGTGAAGATGCTGACACCCTGCAACGCAACGCCGATGTGGCCATGTATCGAGCCAAAACCACATTGCGGAACAGTTTTCAGTTCTTCGATGCCAGCACGAACCAGATGGCCCTGGAGCGCTTGCAACTGGAAAATCGCCTGCGTCGGGCGCTGGAACGCAACGAGTTCGTGCTCTTCTACCAACCCAAGATTGATCGCGCTGGCCGGCTCAGCGGGGCGGAGGCGTTGATCCGCTGGCAGCACCCCGAGCTGGGCACAGTCCCGCCTGCTCAGTTCATTCCTCTGGCCGAAGAACTGGGGCTGATCGTGCCGATCGGCGAATGGTGCCTGCGTGAGGTGAGCTGGCAACTCGGGGAGTGGAAACGCCAGGGGCTGCCCCTCGTTTCCATAGCAGTCAATATCTCGGCCATCCAGTTTGCCCAGCCCTCGTTCCTGCCCATGGTTGCCGCCACCATCGCCGGCAGCGGCCTGGACCCGGCGCTGTTTGAGCTGGAACTGACCGAGAGCATGCTGGTGGGCGACCTGGAACCCCTGCTGCGCCAGTTACACGAACTGCGCGCGCTGGGCCTTTCCATCGCCCTTGATGATTTCGGCACGGGCTATTCGTCGCTGGCCTACCTGCAACGCTTCCCACTCACGACGCTAAAAGTGGACCGCACCTTCGTGGCTCAACTTGAGACAACGGCCCATAGCAGTACTCTTGGGATTATACGCGCAATTGTTACCCTTGGGCGGTCGCTGAACCTGCACCTCGTCGCCGAGGGGATCGAAACCGAACAGCAGCATCGCTTCCTGCTCGATGCCGGCTGTGATCTGTTTCAGGGCTTCCTCTTCAGCCCGCCATTGCCAGTGGCAGCATTTGAGGCGCTGTTACGCGCCGCATCAAACCCTGCTTGATGTGGCGCAGCGAGGCGCAGCCTCCCAACCCCTTGCTGCGGTTGCCGATCGCCAACGCGGTGCGGCGCATCTACGCGGGGCCGGTATCGCCCAGGATCGCGAACCGGTCGCCTGGAACGGCGTAATACCATTTCAGATTGCAGATTTCGGATTGCAGATTGTCGCAATGGCGTTGCAATGCGCGCTGGTGAGCATGCGAATGCGGCCTGTTCAATTCCAATTGGTATAAGACGGTCATGCGCATGGCGCACAACGCCAGAATGAAAATAACTATTCCTGGGAGGGCGCAGCCCTCCCAGACCCTCCCCGCTGGCGGGCTGTTTCCTGGGAGGGCGTAGAGGCGCGGCGCCGCCGCTACGCCCAAACCCTCCCCGTGCGCGGGCTATTTTCACATCAGGGGCCTGCCAACCCGGGTCAAGCGGCTTTCAGGGGTAGAGTTTTTTGCGGAGCGCATCAGGAAGCCATGGCTGCCGCGAGTCCTCCATCTCCCTCTGCCTTAGCGGGTTCAGGGGCGGACAGACCATCCGAGCCAACACGGCTTGTACCGCATTGGAACGCCCCCGCGCACGGCTCTGGCCCCCCCGCTTCGACAGGCTCAGCGCAGGCGCTCCAGCGAAGCTGGAGAGGGGTCGGGGGCGAGGACGAAGCAGCGCATCCCAACGCCATAACGCCCGTCGGCGCCCATACGTTCTGTCCGCCCTTATCAGGGAGCGAGGGGTGAGGAAGAGAGGCCGTGGCACCAAAAAAACCTACCCGTGAAAGGGTGAGAGTGACGGGTGTTTGCAGGGATACGCCATCCCGCGGATAGTGCTCACGTGGACCGACATGGATCTTGATGCCAGACTCGATCTGCTGGCCGACGCGGCGCGCTACGATCTCTGCGCCACTGTGGCAGAGCCGGGGCGTCGTTTCAGCCCGCGGCGCGCCGCCGGGGCTTCCCCGGACGACGGCGGCGCTGGCGGCAGGGCGCGTCCGCTCTTCCGGGTGCTGATGAGCAGCGTCTGCGCCTGGAACTGCGCCTACTGTCCCTTGCGGGCGGGCAGCGACGGCCCGCGCGCTAGCCTGGAGCCGGAGGAACTGGCCGCCGCCTTCTTGCCACGCTACCGGGCCGGCGCGGTGCAGGGCCTCTTCGTTGCCACGGCCGTACACGGCGACACCGGCGCTGCCATCGGGCGCATGCTCGACGGCGTCGAGGCCCTGCGCCTGAAGCACGGCTACACGGGCTATGTCCACGTCAAGCTCCTGCCCGGCGCCTCCTTCTCCGATGTGGAGCGGGCGGCCCGCCTTGCCGACCGTCTGAGCCTCAACCTCGAAGCCCCCTCCGCCGAACACCTGCGGCGGATCTCGCCCGAGCGGCACTGGCACACCGACCTCATCGAACGCCTGCGCTGGATGCGGGAGTGGCAGCGCGCTGGCGCCCTGCCTGCCGGTGTCGCGACGCAGTTCGTGGTGGGCGCGGCCGGCGAGCGCGATCGCGAACTGCTCTTCACCGGCGCCTGGCTCTATCGCGAACTGGGGTTACGCCGGGTCTACTCTGGCCCCTTCCGGCCCATCCCCGGCACGCCCCTCGCCGGGGCCCTCGCCACGCCCCTGATCCGTGTGCAACGGCTGCAACAGGCCGACTGGATGATGCGCAGCTACGGCTTTTCGCACGCCGAACTCCCCTTTGACCCCGCCGGCGATCTGCCGCTGCACCTCGATCCCAAGCTGGCCTGGGCGCTGGCGAACCCGGCCTGCTTCCCCGTGGAACTGAACACCGCCGCCCCCGAGCAGCTCCTGCGTGTGCCCGGGCTTGGCCCGCTGAGCGTCGCGCGCATCGTGCGCCTGCGGCGGCTGCATCCCTTCCGCGAATTGCGCCACCTCACCAGCCTCAGCTCGCAGGCAGCCCGCGCGCGCGACTTTGTCACCCTCGACGGGCGCTTCTTCGGGCGTTCACCGGACGAACTGGCGCGCCTCTACGCGCCACAGCCGATCGTCGAGCAGTTATCTCTTTTCTGAACGTGGGAAAACCGGGTTTCCCTATGCCCCTGCCGATGAGGAGGGGAAACCCGGGTTTTCCCATCTTCCCCTCAGAACACTTCGCTGTTCCCGCCGAAGTAAATCGCCTGGGGCAAACTGCGTGCGTGATCGATCCAACCCTGAATGGCCTTGCGCGAGGGCAGGCGCTTGACCAGACCCAGTTCCTCGTTGGCGCGCTGGATCTGCGGCGCCAGATCCTCCGCGCTGCGAAACGCCAGATCCGGAACCGTGGTAACGCCCGCGCCGACCAGCAGCCTCGCGTTGGTCCACGACACGCCATCCACGCGCTCGAGATCCATCAGATACAGGGCGTTGAGAAGTTGCACAGCATTGATGCCGGTTGCGGCACAGATCTCATCGCGACCTTCAGGCTGCGCGCCCCGCGCGAGGAGTGTGACATTATCCACGATCCCGATCGCGTTCAGTTTCTCAACCACCTCCGGATCGAGACCGGGCACGGCGCGCAGTTTGGTGGCAAAACTTACTGCGCCGCCACCCGTGATCGCCTCTCCCTCGCGAAGCGGTTCCGTCGTCATACTCATACCTCCTGAATAAGCCTGGAGCACAGTTGCCGCCAGCGAACCATGGCCTCCGTCGCACCGCAACGTGCAGGTGCAGCCGGCGGCACGGGCGCGCTGGCACGCGGGCGCTTTCCCCCACGGGCGCCGCTGCCTCTGGAGAGCGCGCGTATTGTAGCACGAGCGCGGCCAGGCATCACAATGTCAGATTGTAGATGTCGGATTGCCAATCGTTGCACAAGAGGTGCACTTTGACGCCACGCTGCGCGTGGAGTGTTGAAGTGAAAGTTGTCTAATGACTCAGATGTAACCCGACTTCGTCCTCCCGTCGGGTCCCTCGCACTCTGAGGCGTAGTACAATGACTGCGAGGTGGTGAGGGCGGCAAGCCCTCACAGGCAGGGGTATGGGGAAACCCGGTTTCCCCATATGTTCACATCAAGCGTAGTTGCTTGACGCCCCACGTAGCACCGCGAGAAACATCCATGAACCTGCGCTTTCGAACCTTGACGCTTGTCCTGATTCTCGGCGCCCTGGCGCTGTCCAGTCTTGCGCCGACGGCGCGCGCCGCCAGTGGCAGCGCCTCGCCTACCGTGGCCGGGCCAGGCACGCGTATCCATTTTACCGCCACCGGCTTCACGCCAGGCGAACGGGTTGACCTGTGGGCCAGCCCTCCCGGCGGCGCCACCCGCCCGCGCTATCCTTCGGTCTTCGCCGATGCCGGTGGCGCAATTGTCTGGAGTTGGGACGTTGCGCCCGGCGACCCCAACGGGGAATGGACGATGACCGCCCGTGGCGTCACCAGCAATGTGCTGCTGGCCATTCCCTTCACCGTCACCGGGTCGAATCCGCTTCCCGATCCGATCAGCGTGGCGCCGACGAGCGGCGCGCCAGGGACCACCTTCGAGTTCCGGGCCAGCGGTCTCACCCCTGGCCGGCGCGTTGCTGCCTGGCTGGTTGAGCCTGGCGGGGCCAGCCGCGACCTGGTGCCCGGCAAGGACCCCAATCTTGTGCCCGACGCCAGCGGTGAACTACGCTGGCGCTGGACGGCGCCGGGCGATGCCCGTGGCGGTATGTGGCAGATGGTGGTGCGCGATCTGCACACCAGCCGCGAGATCATCGCGCGCTTTGCGATTATCGCGCCAGACGCTCCTGCCCCCGAGCGTAGCGTGGCGCCTCCCAGCGGAGCTCCCGGCACCGTTTTCACTGTCACCATAGGCGGATTCACCCCGGGCGAGCAGGTAGGCTCGTGGCTGACCACACCCGATGGGCGCGCCGTTGATGCCACGCCCTACCTGATTGCCAATCGCAACGGCGTGGTCACCTGGCGCTGGGCCAGCCCTGCCAGCGCTCAGGCTGGTACCTGGCAGGCCGTCAGCCGCGGGCGCGACAGCGCCGTGGAAGTGGCCATCCCCTTCACGGTGACGGGCGCAAATCCGGCGCCAGCGGGCCCGCCAGCGCCTGTTGGCCAGGTGACCCCTCCCGCTGGCACGCCTGGCGCCACCTTCACCTTCGTGGTGACGGGCTTCAACAGCATCGAGGAAGTTGGCTACTGGCCGACCCGGCCCGACGGGACGGTTGATGACACTAAGCGCACCCCTGTGCGCGCCAACGGTGATGGCAGCGTGACCCTCACCTGGCAGGCGCCGGCGCGCGCGCCGTCGGGCGCCTGGACGATGACCTTCCGTGGCCTGGAAAGCCGCCGCGAGACCCGGGTTGCCTTCGTCATCGCTGCCGATCCGCCGCCCACCGCGACTGTCACCCCCCTCAGTGGGCCTCCCGGCACCACTTTCACCTTCCAGGCCCGCGGCTTTAACGCCATCGAGCGGATCGATACCTGGCTCGAACGTCCTGATGGCGCTATTGTCGTCGGACCCACCGAAGTCCGGGCCAACCCCGATGGTACAGTCACCTGGACCTGGACGGCTCCGGCCAGCAGTATTGGCGGCCAGTGGGTGATGGTGGCGCGGGGGAAGGATACTCGGAAGACCGAGCGGATCGGCTTCAGCATCACGAACGGCGCGCCCCCGGCGCCCCTGGCGCGGGTTACGCCGGAGGAGGGCAGCATTGGCACGACTTTTACCTTCAGCGCCTCGGGATTCAAGGATGGCGAATTTGCCGGCTACTGGCTGAACCGGCCCGACGGCTCGATCGAGCGGTTCGACCGCGAATTGCGCGCCGATGCCAACGGGACCATCGTCTGGACCTACACAGTGCCGCAGGGAGCGCAGCGCGGTCTCTACGTCATGGCTATCCGCAGTTCGCAGAATGACGATGTGGATAACGATGTGAGTTACGCTATCCGCTTCGTCGTGCGCTGATGTGCGTATGGGGAAACCCGGTTTCCCCATACCACTGCCTGTGGGGAGGATTTGGGAGGGCGCAGCCCTCCCGGTTTCCCCATACCGCTGCCTGTGGGGAGGGTTGGGGAGGGCGCAGCGCTCCCGGTTTTGAACCGGGGAAAGCGGGTTTCCCCATACCGCTGCCTGTGGGGAGGGTTGGGGAGGGCGTAGCCCTCCCGGTTTTGAGCTGGGGAAAGCGGGTTTCCCCATACCGCTGCCTGTGGGGAGGGTTGGGGAGGGCGTAGCGCTCCCGGTTTTGAACTGGGGAAAGCGGGTTTCCCCATACTGCTGCCCGCCGGGGCGCCAGGCGACCGTAACACCGATTATACCAATTACCGTTGATGATGCCGCATTGCTTAAAGCGGTTTTAGGCGTTGTGCTGCCCAGTGTGGCAATCCACAATCCAAAATCTAAAATCCAAAATGGTATTAGGGGAAGGGGAAGCCGGGTCTCCCTGTGTCTCCGCCTCCGCGCGGGGGCAGCGATCTTCGCGGCGCGCTCAGCGATGGGGAACCCGGCTTTCTCGTGGTGAACACTCGCCCGAATCCCTACGCCGGCCCCGACACGCCAGCCTCACCGAAGGTGGCCATCTCATCGAGGATCTTGCAGGCCGCCTGACAGAGCGAAATAGCCAGCACGGCGCCGGTTCCTTCGCCCAGGCGCAACCCCAGGTCGAGCAGCGGTTCAAGGTCAAGCCGGCCGAAAACGGCCTGATGGCCCCGTTCCACCGAGCGATGCCCGGCGATCAGGTAGGGTTGCACGGATGGAGCCAGCGTACAGGCGATAAGAGCAGCCGCCCCGGAGATGAAACCATCAACCACCACGGGGACGCGCCGCGCTGCCGCGCCGATCATTACGCCCGCCATACCCCCGATCTCTAACCCTCCAACCTTCGAGAGCACATCCAGAGCGTCAGCGGGATCTGGCCGGTGCAACGCCAGCGCCGCTTCGATGACGGCCACCTTACGGGCCAGGCCCGCATCGTCCAGGCCGGTGCCGCGCCCGGTTACCTCGGCAACCGGCCGTCCGGTGATAGCGGCGACAATGGCGCTGGAGGGGGTTGTATTGCCAATGCCCATGTCGCCGGTAGCGACGACATCAACGCCTGCGGCGATCACAGCTTCGGCCACCTCGATACCGGTCTCCACAGCCTGCCGGGCCTGTTCACGGCTCATTGCCGGCTCGCGGCTGAAGTCGCGGGTACCCGGAGCGACCTTGCGCAGCAGGAGGTCGGGGTGGGGCGGCAGATCGACCGCCACGCCCATATCTACCACCACCACTCGCGCGCCGACGTGGCGGGCCAGGACGTTGATCGCCGCGCCGCCGCGGAGAAAGTTCAGCACCATCTGCGGCGTCACCTCGGTGGGGTAGAGGCTCACGCCCTGGGAAGCCACGCCGTGGTCGCCAGCCATAACTACCACTGCTGGCTGAAGCAGGCGCGGGCGCGGGTTGCCGGTGATCCCGGCGATCTGTGTTGCCAGTGTCTCCAGACGGCCCAGGGAGCCCTGGGGCTTGGTCAGCACATCCTGGCGCGCGCGCGCTGCGGCCATGCTTTCACTGTTGAGGGGAGCGATCTGGGTGACGGTCTCTTCCAGGCGGCTCATGGGGGTGACCTCCTGTGGTTTCAGTGTAGCTACGCATACGAGAAGCGGGGAAACCTGGTTTCCCCGTGCCCCGGCAACTGGGGCAAACCATCTCTTGCCCCTACCGGTTCAGAATCCAGCGTCCTCGAGCGCTAGCGCGGCTGCGGGAGCCAGATGTCGATCCAGAGACGGCGCGAGGGTAAGCCTCGCGAGCCAGGCATCGATTGACCCCAACTCATCAGTGTCAGGGCCGGCCAGGTCAGATAGCGCCATTGGGTCCGAGGGGGCGAGTATGAGGACGGGCAGGGGGCCTACTTCGTCCCTGAGGGCACGGGCAACCTCCGGGCCACTCATCGAGGGCAGGTCGGCATCGAGGATCGCAGCGCGCAACTCGCTGCGTTGTGCCCGCCCGGCGGCTACCGCCGCCGCGCCATCAAAGCAGACCAGGGCGGTCATGCCCCGGCGCGCAACGAGGCGCGTCAGCGCAACGCGCGTCGGGGCGCAGAGGGTCGCGATCAGCACCATCGGCTTCCATTCCAGTGTGCGAGCGACTGTCGAACGACGAGATCGTAGACCGGGCTTGCGCCGGGTCTGATGCGATTCCGTGCAGCTACGCCGCACTCCACGAGCGTGCGGACGCAGCCCTTCCCGAAGGGCCTGTTTTCCTTTCTGTGGTGCGCGGTGAAGCCAGATAGACGGCTGATGGGTTGCAAGGGTGATCGGGCCGCCTTGTGTCATTGTACCACCACCTTGTCGCGCGGCATGCAGTGCCGCCCCACGGTTATGCGCCGCCCAGGGTAGAGACGCCCGGCGGGCCTGGGGTAGAGACGGCCCGGCGGGCCGTCTCTACGCCACGGGGCGGTGGGCGGACTCTACCGATGGCATGTCGCACAGGCAAGATCGGGGATGGCCTCGTGCTTGTTATCAACCGCATGCATGCTGTGGCAACTCGGACAGCCGATGCGGTTCGGCGAGCCGCGGTGGCACTCGTTGCAGGTCGGGTTCAGCGGGTGGGGCATCCGCACCTGTTGCGGATGCTGGTTGTGGCAACTCACACAGCCGGCATAGCGGGCGAGATCGGGGTCATCAGGCGCGGAAGGCAACGGCTCTGAAGTCGGGGAGGCCGCCGCAGCAACTGGAGTAGGCGTTACTGCCCGGGTCGGCGTGGGGGCAGGCTGCGGCGTCGGCGAGGGTGGAACGGTGGGCGTCGCGCCTGCGGTTGCCGATGCCGTTGGCCCTGCCGTCGGACTGCTGGTTGCCTGTGCAGTGGCGCTCGGGGTGGCAGTGGCGCTCGGAGTAGCGGTGGCGGCAGTGGCGCTCGGGGTGGCAGTGGCGCTCGGAGTAGCGGTGGCGGCAGTGGCGCTTGGAGTAGCAGTGGCGCTCGGAGTAGCAGTGGCGGCAGTGGCGCTTGGAGTAGCAGTGGCGCTCGGAGTAGCGGTGGCGGCAGTGGCGCTCGGGGTGGCGGTGGCGGTGGTGGCGCCTGGCGAAGCCCGCGGCGTTGTGGCGGCAGCGCCCGATGGCGGCGGGGACAGCGCCGGGCCGCCGCCTGCCGCGCCACCGGCGCCAGACGTGCCAGCGGGTAGTTGCATCAGATAGGCGACCAGAGCGGCTACGTGGGCGTCGGTTAGCACCTGGTCGAAGTCTTTCCCCCCCATCGTGCCCCGCGCGATCCCCGGGCTGTAGCCGGGCACTACATACTCGTCGTGGAAACGGATCGAGCGTTCAATATACTCAGCGGCCGTCACACCGGGGATGCGTTCACCGGCGGTCCGCGCGATGCCGGCCAGATTCGGGCCAATCCCGGCGCGACTCGCAGGATCGACGCTGTGGCAACCGATGCACGCGACGAAGCCAGGCACAGCAAGCCGCCCGGTGAAGAGCCGCTCGCCTGTATCAGGGTCGCCCAGGGCCACTTCGGGCGAGGGTGACGCAGGGGGCGGGGGATCGAGCAGGGCAGCAGTGGAGGGACTGGCGCTACAGCCGGGAAGCGCTCCGGCAACGAGGATGGCGAACACGAGCAAACAACCGGCGCGCCATGACCGCAAGGTACACATCTCCGCTCCTCTCAGAGGTGTCCGGGGTTGCGAGCCTGAGGTGAGTATAGCCGGGCTGATCCGGGCCGTCGGTAAACAACCCTTCGCTTGCCGTTAGGTCTCGACTACTGGAAGGCGGAGTGCTGCTGTGAACACCGGGGAAACCCGGTTTCTCCGGCGCGGTGGCCTGTCGAACCGCGCCCCTCCCTGCGGGTTTAAGGGCGGACAGACCATTTCAGATTGCAGATTTCGGATTGCAGATTGCCGCAATGGCGTTGCAATGCGCGCTGGTGAGCGTGCGAATGCGGCCTGTTCAATTCCAAATTGGTATTATACCAATTACCGTTGATGATGCCCGCGCCCGCTGACAGAGGGAGGATTAGCCTGTGACCAGGCGCCTGAAGGTACTATCGCTTTCCAGTACGTATAGGGGAAGCACTTTTGTTTGAGAGAATACTATCTTTGATAGCGATTGGAAGTCATCCGGCAGCGTGTTATGCACGTTGACAACTGTATCCGGCAGCGTCCTGCGCCACGCTCCGGCGCCATAACCGTAGCGGACGACGAGCGCACCCGTAACCGGGCCGCCAGGGCGGGCAACGCCTCGTCGGTAGGACCACGCGACCGTCTGGGAGATGACGCTTTGTCGGCACGACCACACGACAATCAGGGAGATTACCTATGCGCTGGCAATCAACCTCCTTCATCGCCGCACTGCTCGTGTTGGCAACACTCCTGGCAAGCGGGACGCCCGCCGGAGCATCACAGCGAGCAGCGCCCCTCGCCGCGGAAGCATCCTCGTTTGACACCACGCTGGCCGCCCGGGCGACCATCCAGCAGCAGGCCAACCTGCCGCAGGTCAGCGCGGGCGGATATCGCACCTGCGTCATCAATCGCGCCGGACAGCTCTACTGCTGGGGACGCAATTCTAGTATCCCGGCTGACCTGGGGCCGGTCGTGCAGGTCAGCGCCGGTGGCTACCACACCTGCGCCATCACCACCGCCAACACCCTCCACTGCTGGGGGGACAACACCCATGGCCAGGCCAGCGTGCCCGCTGACCTGGGGCCGGTGGTGCAGGTCAGCGCCGGGTTCCTCCACACCTGCGCCATCACCACGGCCAACACCCTCCGCTGCTGGGGATACAGCAACCTTGGAGAAGCGACGGTACCCACCGATCCAGGACCGGTCAGCCAGGTCAGCGCCGAGGGCGACCACACTTGCGCCATCACTACGGCCAACACCCTCCGCTGCTGGGGGCTCAACGACTATGGTCAGGCAACCGCGCCCACCGACCTGGGGCCGGTGGTGCAGGTCAGCGCCGGGTTCCTCCACACCTGCGCCATCACCACGGCTAACATCCTCCGCTGCTGGGGGCTCAACGACTATGGTCAGGCAAGCGTGCCCGCCGACCTGGGGCCGGTCGTGCGGGTCAGCGCCGGGGGCGCTCACACCTGCGCTATCACTCCCGCCAACATCCTCCGCTGCTGGGGCTTAAATGGGAATGGTCAGGCAAGCGTGCCCGCTGACCTGGGGCCGGTCGTGCAGGTCAGCGCCGGGGGCTTCCATACCTGCGCCATTACCACGGCCAACACCCTCCGCTGCTGGGGGCGCAACGACTATGGTCAGGCAAACGTGCCCGCCGACCTGGGACCGGTCGTGCAGGTCAGCGCTGGTTACTACCACACCTGCGCCATCACCACTGCTAACACCCTCCGCTGCTGGGGCGGTACCTGGGATGGTCAGGCAAGCGTGCCCGCCGACCTGGGGCCGGTCGTGCAGGTCAGCGTCGGTGGCGACCACACCTGCGCCATTACCACGGCCAACACCCTCCGCTGCTGGGGAGGCAACTTCCGGGGTCAGGCGAGCGCGCCCGCTGACCTCGGGCCGGTCAACCAGGTCAGCGCCGGTTGGGAGCACACCTGCGCCATCACCACTGCTGACGCCCTTCGCTGCTGGGGGAGCGACTTGTATGGTCAGACAACCGTGCCGCGCGATCCGCTGGGCATGCCTCCGCCGGAGGTGCAATCCATCACCCGCGCGGGCGCCAATCCCACCAGCGCCGCCAGCGTGGCGTTTACCGTCACCTTCTCCGAAGCCGTCACCGGTGTTGATGCGGCGGATTTTGCTCTCACCACCAGCGGCAGTCTCAGCGGCGTGAGCGTGAGCGCCGTCAGCGGCGGGCCGACGGTCTACGCTGTGACCGTGAATACCGGCAGCGGCAACGGCGCGTTGCGGCTCGATGTGCGCGCCGAGGGTACGGGGATCGTGGATGCGGCGGGCAACCCGCTTGCCAGCGGGTTCACCGGCGGCGAGGCGTACACCGTCGAGCGAACGCTGCCCAGCCCCACGCCGCCCCCTACCCCGGACGACCTCCGCATCATCGAGCTGCTGCCCCCCGACGGCCCCGCAGGTACGGCCAACACCGTCTCCGTCTTCGGCGCTGGCTTCACTCCTGCCATCCAGGCCTTCCTCGGCGACCTTCCGATCCCGGTCGTCTACCAGAGCGACCGCCTGCTCCAGCTCAGCGTGCCCGAGACGCTGCCCGTCGGCGCCCACACCCTCACTCTCCGCCGGCCCGACGGACGCAGCATCACCCACGCCGACGCCTACACCGTCATCGGTAGCACGGTGAACGATGATCTGTTCGCCTACTCGCTCGACTTGTTCACTGTCCCCAGCGCCCTCAGCGGCGACACGCCGTTCCGCCCCGGCCTGCTGGTCACCCGTCGCGGCGGCAGAAGCACCCTGACCGAGGTCGAGGTGGCCTTCTATCGCCTCGAGGCTGGCGGCGCGCGCACCCTGCTGGGGACCACCACCATCCCCCTGCTTGGCCCGCGCAGCCAGCAGGTGGCGCTGGCGCCGGAAGTCGGGCCGCTGCCCCCCGGCGAGCATACCCTGGAAGCAGTGATTGACCCTCAGAACCGCATCGCCGAGGACACCGAGAGCAACAACGCCCTCTCCCGCACCCTGACCGTCCTACCGGCATCGCCAGGCCGCGACCAGCTCGCCCCACGGGTGACCAGCTTCATCATCAACGGCGGGGCATCCCTCACGCCTGACCGCGCGGTGTCCCTGGACATCACGGCCAGCGACCCGACCACGCCCCCGCCGAGCAGCGGCGTCGCCAGCGTGCGTGTGCTGGAGTTCCGCTACAACCCCGCCGTGGGGCGCTGGCTGCCGGCGCAGGATTCGGGCTGGCAGCCGTATACCGGCAGCCCGACGACGCTGGCGTGGACCCTGACGAGCGAGCCGGGGCTGCGCTACCTGCTGGCCTGGGCGGCAGACCGCGCAGGCAACATATCGGTGGCGCCCTTCCAGCGGCTGCTGAATTATGCGCCGCCGACGGTGGACATCCGGCGCGACCAGGCCCACACCTACCGCTACACGCTGCAGGCCGGGCAGGTCTTGCGCGCCCGGCTAGAGTCGGTGAGCGGTGACGCTGACCTGTACGTCTGGCCGCCGGAGGAGGGCGCCCCGCCAGCGGTGAGCAACCTGAGCGGCGCGGCGGTGGACGTGGTGGAGCTGCTGGCGACGCACGACGGCGTGTACCAGGTGGAGGTGTATGGCTACACCGACGCGACCTACCGGCTAACGGCGGAAATTGGTCCCTCTGGAGCGGCGCTGGCGCACCAGCAGGCGGGCGGGATTGACCCGACCAAGCCGCTGCGCAGCGCGCCGGCCACGCCGCAGCGCAGCACCCCGGCGGAGACCGTCGGCCTGTCGCTTCCGCCAGCGCAGCCCTCAGCCGGCGGCGGGAGGGTGTACCTCCCGCTGGTGCTCCGCCGCTAGCCCGCCAGACGGCGGCGCCGCGCTCCGCTGTGACCAGTTGCCGGCTGGACAGAAGCGGGGCGCGGCGCATCGCAACGCCCGCGCCATCCCCCCTTTCCCCGACGCCTCTCCCGCGCACGTTTAAGGGCCGACAGAACATCCGAGCCAACGTGGCTTGTACCGCATTGGAAGGCCCTGTGCACGGCTCTGGTCTCCCCGCTTCGACAGGCTCAGCGCAGGCTCTCCAGCGAAGCTGGAGAAGGGGAGGGGGGTGAGCACCAACCAGCGCATCCCCACGCCATACCGCCCGTCGGCGCTCATACATTCTGTCCGCCCCTGAACTCGCGCGTGGGGGAGGAGACCCTGAGCGTTCGCCGGGGCTTCCCCATACGGCAGAAACTGCGCTGGCTCAGACGTGCTGTCCGCCCCTGAATCTTCGCCCGGAGGGAGGCAGCGCGACCTCCTGGCATCGTGGCCTTGCACGGCGCAGCCGCATGAATGGTATGCGCGGAACCCGTCAGGCGGCCTGGGCGGCCAGTGGGCGGGTGTACAGCGCCTCGACCTTCTGGCTGTAGTTCCAGGCGGCCAGGGCAAAGAGCATCTGCGCAACTGTCTGAGTGATCTGTTCGAACCAGATCATTCCGATCGACACTTCTTTCATATTCGCCAGTTGCGACATGACCAGCACGACCACTAAGTTGACCAGAAACAGCGCCCCGGTGAACCGCATGTTGCGACCCCAGGCAGCCAGGGCCAGCATGACCAGCATGCCTACATTCCCGACGGTGGCAAGCAGGATCAGCGGCACCTTCCATGGCCCGCCGGCCACGGCCAGGGCGAGCACGCCAGCGCCAAACACCACAATGACCACCGCGGGCACGAGCCAGGGTCGGTTGAGGGGCGGCTGGTCGCGAAACACCCGGCGCACCTGGTAGAGCGACCAGGCCACCAGGGTGAGACCGGGCGCGATCAGCGGAAAGAGCCCCTGATGAAACAGCGCCACATCTGGCCCGCCAGCGGCGCTGATCAGCTTGCCGCTGGCCTTTAGCGCGCCACCCAGTACAATCAGTACCGTACCGACGAGCGCCATGCGTCCCAGGCTTCGATTGAGTAGAAAGACCATGCGGGTGAGGATGGCCAGACCGAGGGCCGAGAAGATGACCGTCATGTAGTCTTGCAGCGCGAGGGGAACAGTGACGCCTTCCATAGCCGTCTTCACTCCTTTCCTTCAAGCGGCGACTTTGCGCGGAACCCCCTTGTGTCCTGAGGTGAACATATGGGGAAACCGGGTTTCCCCATCCCCCTGCCTGTGGGGCGGCAAGCCCTCCCCACCGGGAGGGTTTGGGAGGGCGCAGCCCTCCCAAGAACAAATATTTTCATTCTAGCGTTGTGCGCCTCGTGCATGGGGCCTGACGTGAACACGGGGAAACCGGGTTTCCCTCCGCTCCTGTTCACGGGGAATGCCAGCCGCTCCCAACAGCGGTTGGGACATGGGGAAACCGGGTTTCCCCAACCCCCTCCCTGAGGGGAGGGTTTGGGAGGGCGTAGCCCTCCCAAGAACAAATATTTTCATTCTAGCGTTGTGCGCCTCGTGCATGGGGCCTGACGTAAACACGGGGAACCCGGGGCTCCCTCTGCTCCTGTTCACGGGGAATGCCAGCCGCTCCCAACAGCGGTTGGGAAATGGGGAAACCGGGTTTCCCCACGCCCCTGCCTGAGAGGCGCCAGGCGCCCCCACCAGTGGTTGGGGGACGGGGAAAGCGAGTTTCCCCACGCCCTTGCCTGAGGGGACGGACCTATTGTATAAATGACAAAAGGGATTTGCAATAAGAAAAGCATCTCGTCCACGCCGCCTGTGCGTGGACGTTTCTTCACTGCCGGGGAGGAAAGGAGGAGGAAGCGCCGCGCGCCTACAGCGCTACCGGCGCAAAGGGAGTCATGCATGGCACGCCCGGAGCCACGTGCATGACCTGCGCGCGCAGATCCATGACCAGGGCGCAGATGCTCTCGGCCCGGTCCAGGCGGGGCACACGCGGGTCGGGATGCCGGCAGATGCAGCGCGGCGCGCCTTCGTGATCGGTGAGGATGGTCTGGAACGCCGCAACGTCGAGCCAGCCAGCGCCGTGGCGCAACAGTTCCCAGGCGCGCCCGAGGCGCTCGCGTGTGGTTGAGGTAGGCTCCAGTGGGCACTCACCCGCCGCTGCCCACGGGTCAACACAGTGGTTGGCATGGGCCAGGAGGCCTGCCTCGGCGTGAACTTCGGCCACACCGCCCGGCGTGATCTCCAGGCTCACCAGGTCGCCGCGGGAGCTTGCCAGGGTAATGCACGATGAAGCGCCCGCTGGGGCCAGATCGGCGCACGCCCGCGCCGTCGCATAGTGGTGACCTTGCAGCATCTTGCGCAGCAGCACATGCACCGGCATTCCTACCGCGCGGCCGTCGTCGCGCGAGCGCAGCAGGTTGAGCGCGACCGCCACGCCAGCCCCGTTCAGGCCGCACTTGGCGAGCATCCCCGCTTCGGTCAGGGTCAGGATCTCGGGTTCGCCGGGGGCGCGCACCCGCAACAGCAGGCACGCGGCCCGCTGGTCGCCCTGCCAGTCCCAGGTCTGCGCCAGGAGGGTGCTACCCTCCGGCGTTGCGGCGCCCGTTGCTGCCACGGTGGTACACTCGCCGTCGTCCGCGACGCCGACCGGCGGTGGTTCCGCTTCTCCCGGCTCAGGGGGATGCTCAGGTACGCCGGCCAGACGATTACGAGCGCGCGCTGCGGGGCCATCGGGGTGATAGCTGCCGGGGGAAATGCCGGCTAGCAACTCGGTGCGAGCGTTGAGCGCAATGATTTCGCCCAAGGTGTAGCCGGCGCCATCGGCGATGCCGCGCATCTCCTCCAGGAGATCGGGGGCCACGTCGGCGAGCAGGGGCACGAAGCGTAGCGCCTCGGCCTGACTGACCGCCCAGTCCATACCCCGGCGCGCGGCGAAGAGTCGGGCGTAGCTGGCGATGCTGTGGCGGATCAGGGGCGCAGCCGCCGCTCCGTAGGCCCGCCCGCGCTCGTAGGCCGCTCCGCTGATGGTCAACTGTGGAAACATGCTATCCCTTTAGCCGTCTACGCGGCTGCGCGGCACAACACCGGAATGAACATATTTGTTCCTGGGAGGGCTGCGCCCTCCCAAACCCTCCCCGCTGGCGGGTTGTTTCCTGGGAGGGCTGCGCCCTCCCAAACTCTCCCCTCAGGAAGGGGTTTGGGGAAACCCGGTTTCCCCATACGTTTACGTTAGCACGCAGCGCGAGCCGATGCCGAAGGGGACCCGGGTCACTGCGCGGGCGCGCGCAATGCCGACTGGTATAATACTGGCATTGCGTGTATACGCGCAATGCCAGAGCGCATCGGAACAGCATCGCGACAATCCGCAATCTACGACTGGCGCCAGCCATGCCCTACCGGCTCATTGCGATCGACCTCGACGGCACCCTGCTCGACTCTGCCCACCGTCTGAGTCCCGGCAGCGCCGCGGCCATTGCCGCCTGCGTGGCCCGGGGGGCGCGCGTGGTGCTGGCCACCGGGCGCAGCTTCAACTCTGCCCGACCGTATATCCAGGAACTGGCGCTGCACCCCCCGCACATCACCCTCAACGGCGGGGTCCTGGCCGAACCCGAGACGGGGCGGTTCACCGTCCGCGCGACCCTCTCACCCTTGCAACTCGATGCCGTGCTCGACCTGCTCACGGCCCGCGGCATCGCCCATACGGTGTTCGGCGCTGGCGGGATCTATGCTGCGCCGGGGACGCCACACCTGGAGGTGCTGGAAGGCTACGGCGAGCCGCCCGCTGTGCCCTGCGCCCCGGAGGAGCTACGCAACGTGCCCGCGCCGCTGAAGGTGCTCGCCTTTCTGCCCCCTGGCCCGCTCGACCAGGAGCTGGCCATCGCCGCTGGCGCGCAGGTTGCGACAATTCGCAGCGGCGAGCATTTCTTCGAGTTCGTGCCGCCAGGGGTCAGCAAAGGCGCGGCGCTGAGCGAGCTGATGGCGCGCTACGGCGTGGCCCGCGAGGAGGTGCTGGCGATTGGCGACGGCGAGAACGACTTGAGTATGTTCGCCGTGGCGGGGATGAGCGTGGCCATGGCCGACGCCCCCGCGCGCGTGCGGGCGCAGGCGCGCGAGCTAACTGCTAGCTGCGCCGCGGGTGGCGTGGCGCTGGCCCTGCAGCGCCTGGTGCTGCACTGATGCGCCTGACCCCCGGCGTGTTGCCGGGCCGCCCTTTCGGGACGGGAATCTAGTTCGGGGGCGGGTGGTCGCCGACATTCCCGCCTTCTGAGGTGAACATACGGGGAAACCGGGTTTCCCCACCTGCGGTGAGCCTGTCGAACCGCACCCCTGCCTGTGGGGG
>OGCL01000781.1_pt1 | contig 31372 bp, 29 predicted proteins | sample 1570041 | NCBI WGS metagenome assembly OGCL01 (sample SAMN06266162, study PRJEB24511) | hot springs metagenome | isolation source: Hot spring water | place: South Africa: Limpopo | collected 2015-06-22 | reverse complement strand
GCGCAGGCCTGAGCGGCGAAGGCCTCGTTGGCTTCGATCACGTCCAGGTCGGCCACGGTGAGGCCTGCCTTTTTCAGCGCCAGCTGCGTGGCGGGCACGGGGCCGATGCCCATGTACTTGGGGTCCACGCCCGCATGGGCGTAGGCCACCAGGCGCGCCAGCGGCTTGGCGCCGCGCGCCTTGGCGGCACCGGCTTCCATCAGCACCACGGCAGCGGCGGCGTCGTTGATGCCCGAGGCATTGCCGGCCGTCACGGTGCCGTTTTCCTTCACGAACACGGGCTTGAGCTTGGCCATGTCCTCCAGCGTGGCGCCGGGGCGGAAGTGCTCATCGGTGGCGTATTGCACATCGCCCTTCTTGCTCTTCAGGGTGACCGGCACGATCTGGTCCTTGAAGTAGCCGGCGGCCGTGGCGCGTTCTGCGCGGTTGTGGCTTTCCACGGCCAGCTTGTCCTGGTCTTCACGGCTGATGCCCCATTTGGCGGCGATGTTCTCGGCCGTCACACCCATGTGGATGGTGTGGAAGGGGTCGTGCAGCGCGCCGATCATCATGTCCACCATCTTGGTGTCGCCCATGCGGGCGCCCCAGCGCATGTTCAGGCTGGCGAACGGTGCGCGGCTCATCACCTCGGCGCCTGCGCCGATGGTCACGTCGGCATCGCCCAGCTGGATGGCCTGCGCGGCCGACACAATGGCCTGGAGGCCCGAGCCGCACAGGCGGTTCACGTTGAACGCGGGCGTGCCTTCGGCGCAGCCACCATTGATGGCCGCGACGCGCGACAGGTACATGTCCTTGGGCTCGGTGTTCACCACGTGGCCGAACACCACATGGCCCACGTCCTTGCCTTCCACGCTGGCGCGCGCCAGCGATTCCTTGACGACCAGCGCGCCCAGGTCGGTGGGGGCGATGTCCTTGAGGCTGCCACCAAAGGTGCCAATGGCGGTGCGCACAGCGCTGACGACGACGACTTCACGGGTCATGGGGAGGTCCTTGTAGAAAAGATTTGAATAAAAATGGCCGCTTCCGCGCGTCCATCATGCGTTGGTAGCTATAAAAACAGGAGTAATCGGGCTCACGCCTCGCGCACGTCGGCCACGGGGTTGGTGCCGAAGTCTGCGCGCTCCAGCCAGGCGAGCACGCGGGTGGCGGCGTCGGCAGGCGATGTGAGCTGGCCACCCGTCTTGAGGTTGGCGAAATTCTGGCGGTCGGGGAAGGCGGCCGGGTCGGCGCCGCGCAGCTGGACCTGCATGTCGGTGTCGATCACACCGGGCGCCAGCGAGCATACCTTGGCGCCATGGGGCTTGAGGGCCTCGTCCAGCGCCACGCAGCGCGTGAAATGGTCCATGCCCGCCTTGGCCGCGCAATAGGCGGCTTGCGACGCCATGGCCCGGCGGCCCAGGCCCGAGGAGATGTTGAGCACCTTGCGCGGCACCGTCCAGCTGTCCGTCGCGCCCAGGAAAGCGGCGGTGAGCTGCATGGGCGCCTCCAGCCCCACGCGCAGCGCGTGGGCCAGGTCGGCCAGATCCTGCGGGTTGGCGCTGGCAGACAGCGGCGCAATGCGCGGGATCACGCCCGCGTTGTTGATGAGGGTGGCGCTGGCAAACGCCTGCGGGCCCTGGGCCTGCAGCCAGGCCTGCAACTGGTGCGCGGCCTGCTCGCCTTGCGACAGGTCTTGCTGCCACTGCTCCAGCGTGGCGCCTGCGGCCTTGGCCTCGGCGGCCAGGTCGGGGTTGGTACTGCGGGCGATGCAGATCAGGGTGTTGCCGCTTTTGAGCAGCTGCTGGGCCATGGCCAGGCCCATGCCGCGCGAGGCGCCGGTGAGGATGGTGAGGTGGTTGTGAGGCATCCCGCCATGTTACTGCGCAGTACGCAGTGCAGGGCTGCATTCAGGCGCTCACTGACCCTCGGGCGACTCCAGCACCGCGAGCAACTGGGCCAGCTTGCGGTCCAGGGCGGCAAGGTCGGCCGCGCGCAGGGGGGCCAGCAGCGCGTGTTCGTTAGCCACATGGGCCTCCACCGCACGGTCGATCAGTGCCAGGCCCACCGGGGTGAGCTGCACCAGCAGGCTGCGGGCATCGGCAGGGTTGGGCAGGCGTGTGATCCAGCCACTGGCTTCAAGCCGGTTCATGCGGTGCGTCATGGTGCCCGAGGTGACCATGAGCGTGGAGAACAGCGTGGTGGGCGCCAGGCAGTAGGGAGCGCCCGAGCGGCGCAGCGTGGCCAGCATGTCGAACTCCCAGAACGACAGGCCGAAGGGCGCGAAGGCGGCTTCGAGCCGCCGGTCCACCAGCGCGGCGCAGCGTTTGAGGCGGCCAATCGGTCCCATGGGGGAGACGTCCAGGTCGGGGCGTTCGGTGTGCCATTGCGCCAGGATGGCATCCACGGCGTCTGCGGGGCGGGTATCAGGCATAGGCATTTTTTATCTTGATATCGAGATTTTATGCTACAGTGATTTATCTTGAATTAAAGATAAAAATCATGGCATCAAGCTCGTCCTCTTCACCATCCTCCCGCTGGCTGGATGTGCTTATCACCGCGTTGGCGCCTGCCATCTGGGGCTCCACTTACATCGTCACCACTGAACTGTTGCCACCCGGTCGGCCGTTCACTGCCGCACTGCTGCGGGCGCTGCCTGCGGGGTTGCTGCTGGTGCTGTGGGCGCGGCGCTGGCCGGTACCCGGGGGCTGGGGGCGCATGGCGCTGCTGGCTGCGCTCAACATCGGTGTCTTCCAGGCGCTGCTGTTTGTGGCGGCCTACCGCTTGCCGGGCGGCTTGGCGGCCGTGGTCGGAGCCATCGGCCCGCTGGTGGTGATGGGCCTGGCCTGGGCGGTGGACCAGCGCCGCCCGCCGGGCGTGGCGCTGGGGGCGGGCGTGCTGGCTGTGGCGGGCATGGCCCTGCTGCTGCTGGCCCCCGGCACCGTCTGGGACGCGTGGGGCGTGGCGGCGGCGCTGGCGGGCACGGTGTGCATGGCCATGGGCACGTTTCTCTCGCGCCGCTGGCAGTCCGGCCTGCCGGTGCTGGCCTTTACCGGCTGGCAGCTGCTGCTGGGCGGACTCATGCTGGCGCCAGTGGCCTGGTGGGCCGACCCGCCTTTGCCCGCACTCACGGCCACGCAGGCCGGTGGGTATGTGTACCTCTGCCTGGCGGGGGCGCTGGTGGCCTATGTGCTGTGGTTCCGGGGCATCGAGCGTCTGCCCATGGTGGCCGTGGCGTCGCTGGGGCTGCTGAGCCCGCTCACGGCCGTGGTGCTGGGCTGGGCGCTGCTGGGGCAAGCCATGCGCGGCGTGTCGCTGCTGGGCATGGCCACGGTGCTGGGCTGCGTGCTGGCGGTGCAGTGGGCCATGGCGCAGCGCGGCGCGGGTCGCTGAAGCCCCAGGCGCCCTGTTCTCCGGTTTCGTCCTTCCTTTTTTCTTTTCTTTGTTGATCTGAAAGGTCTGTGTTTCCATGTCTTCTCACACCGTGGCTTCGGCCATTGAAACCCGCGTCTCCACCCATCTTTTCGACGCAAGCCATGTGCTGGATGAAGCCCAGATTGCCGAGCTGGTGCGCCTGGCCACGCTGGCGCCCACGGCTTACCACCTGCAGAACTGGCGCTTTATTGCAGTGCGCACGCCTGCGGCCAAGGCACAGCTGCACGCGCTGGCCTGGCGCCAGCAGAAGGTGCTGGATGCCGCTGTGACTTACATCGTCTGCGGCACGCTGCAGGCCCACACCCGGCTGGCCGAGCGGCTGGCGCCTGTGGTGCGTGCCGGTGTTTTTGGCCAGGCGGTGGGGGATGCCTGGGTGGCCCAGGCGTCTGCGGCACATGCCCCCGATGCCCAACTGCAGCGTGATGAGGCGGTGCGCTCGGCCTCGCTGGCCGCGATGACATTGATGCTGGCGGCAGAGGGCATGGGCCTGGCCAGCGCGCCCATGGGTGGTTTTGATGCAGCGGGGGTGGCGGGCGCCTTTGGGCTGCAGGCCGATGAGTTGCCCGTGATGCTGGTGGCCGTGGGGCGTGCCGCAGAGGCGGCGGCGCCCAAGCCCCGCAGGCCGGTGGCCGAGGTGCTGGCGCTGGCATAGTCCACTCGAACCATCGCCCCCAGTACGGGATCCCCGTCGGTCCCCGTCAGCGCGAAGCTGGCGCGGCTTGTCGTCTTACGCCGCGATGGCTCTGTGCGCGCCGACCCTCCCCACCGGCGTCAGCACCGCTGGCGTGTGGGTGACTGCAGGCATCGGGGTGCTGCTGCCAACGGCGCTGAGCTGGAACACCGAGACCAACTGGACAAGGTCCAGGGCCTGGGTTTTCATGCTGTTGGCTGCGGCAGCCATTTCCTCCACCAGGGCTGCGTTTTGTTGGGTCGCCTGGTCCATCTGCATCACGGCCTCGCCCACCTGACCGACACCCTCGCTCTGCTCAGAGCTGGCGGCACTGATTTCACTCACTATTTCCGTCACACGCCGAATGGACTGGACGACCTCCGCCATGGTGTGTCCCGCCTTGTCCACCAGGGCCGTGCCTTGCTCTACGCGGCTGACGCTGGCAGAGATAAGCGCCTTGATTTCCTTGGCTGCCTCGGCCGATCGGCTGGCCAGGCCCCTCACTTCACTGGCCACGACCGCAAAGCCCCGTCCCTGCTCCCCTGCGCGTGCAGCTTCGACGGCTGCGTTGAGCGCCAGAATGTTGGTCTGAAAAGCGATGCCATCGATGACGCTGATGATGTCTGCAATTCGCTTGGAGCTGTCGTTGATGCCCTTCATGGTCTCGACCACCTGGGTCACGACGTTGCCACCTTGCAGGGCAACATCGTTGGCATCGCGAGCGAGCCTGTTGGCTTGCTGGGCGCTGTCAGAGTTTTGCTTCACCGTGGAGCCGAGCTCTTCCATGGACGCAGCCGTCTGCTGCAGTGCACTGGCCTGGCGTTCGGTGCGAGCAGAAAGGTCGTGATTGCCCTGCGAAATCTCCGCACTGGCGGTGGAGACGCTTTCTGCGCTTTGCCGCACGTTGGCCACGATATCGGCCAGCTTGGAGCGCATGTGCGCCAGCTCGGTGAGCAACTGACCCGGCTCATCCTTGGCGCCCTCGGGGATGGGGGTCGCCAGGTCACCCGCCGCGATGGCTGATGTCGCCTGGACTGCCTGTTGCACAGGGGCGGTAATGGAGTTGGTGGTCAACCAGGCGAGAAGCAGCCCTGCGAGGATGGCGGCCACGGAGCTGCCACCGATCCAGGCAATGCTGGCTGTGGCCTTGGCTGTGGTGTCCTTGAGGGTGTCCGCCACGCCTTCGTCCAGCGTTCGGGTCAGCTCCTGCAGCGTGCCTGCATAGTTTTGAAAGATGGGCGCCAGCACGGTATCGGTCTGTGTGGCCACATCCTGTCCGGCCTCCTTGGCCTTGACGAGTTCGGTGCGCTTGACGCGGTAGGCATCGCGCGCTGCGATGGCCTGTTCGTACAGCTGCGTTTCCTTTCCGGGCAACAGGTAGCTGCGCACTTCCTGCATGCGCTTGCTTTGCACCTCGACCACGGCAGACATGTCTTTCTTGAGCTTGCCAGCGTACTGAGCGTCGCTGGCCTTGAGGAAGGCCTCGGTGCGCAGCCAGTTCATCTGGATGTCGGTCTGCCACTGGTGCACGATGCCCTGGCGCTTGAGCTCCGAGGTGGCGATGTGTTCGTTGCTGTGCTGCAGGGCGGTCACGCTCGTGACGCCGAGTGCGGCGATGACCATGGTGATCAACAGCAGCAGCCCGAACGCCACTCCAAGTCGAATGCCCAGTTTCAGGTCTTTGATGCGCATGGCGGCTCCTTGAGGGTGCAGTGGCGAGGGGGGTGAAGAGGTGCGGGGCCTGGGGAGCCGGTGGGGTTGCCGCGCCGGTCAGGACAGGGCTGCTGCCCTGTTTTCCATGGTGCGGGTGTTTTGCAGGCGCTGGCGCACGCGATCCAGGTAGTCGGCCCGCACGCGGCGGGCCGCATAGTCGCGCGGCGCACTGCGCAGCAGCTGCTCCCAGGCCTCGCTGCGCCGTTTCTCCGACTGCTGGCGGCATTGCTCCAGTACGGCTGGCGTGGGGTGGGGGGCTTGGGCATCGGTCATGCATTCGTACCCGTAGTGGCGCATCGTTTCCCACGCCAGGCTTTCGATGGTCTCGATTTCGTGGGGTTGCAACTGGGTCTTGAACTTGTCCTTGTTGGCCGGAAGGGGCGCAAAGCAGTTGGACTCCCACAGGGCAGACATGCGGGACAGGTCTTGCGCTTCCTGCGATGCCGCGATGTCCAGCATCTGCGGCAGGAACTCGATGCCGATGAACTGGCAGATGCGCCGCAACGTGTGTTCCTGGTCGGCCAGGAAGTCTTCGTATCGGATGGTGAGCACGCGGTCGGGGTGGCGCAGCGCCAGCGCGCGGCCTGTGGTGTGGGCCTTGACCCAGGCCAGGGCGTTGAGCGTGGTGTCGAAGTCGTGAATGATCGCCCGGTTCATCGAGGCCACCTGCGCCCGGGGATCGCGCACCACGTTCAGAAAGCGCATCTCCGGAAACAGGGCCATCAGGTCGTGGGCGTAGTGGACGCTGTCGAGCGACTTGTCCATGGCCACGCTGGCCCCGTGCTGCTCTGCGCTGCGCAGCAGCAGCTCCCAGACAATGCGGTGCACGCTGCGGGGCTCGTGCGCCAGGGTGTCGAAGATCTCCTCGGCATGGAAGTGCATGCCCGGCCACCTCACCATGCTGGCCTGCTGCAGTCCCACCACGTCCTTGACCATCTGCCGGTACGCGCCGTCGTCGCGCAGGTCGCCATACAGCGGCACCAGCGGCATGAAGTCCACGATGTGCAGTGGATAGGGGGAGTGGAATTGCGGGCTGGCGTTCAGGCGCAGGCGCAGCGCGTGGCTGCCGCAGCGCCGCAGTGGAATCATCAACAGCGGAAGCGGGCGTGTGGTGCGGGTTGGCTGGTTCATGGTGTGTCTGACTCCAGGTGCGCGAAGAACTCGTTGATGAAGCGATCCATGTCCTGGTCGGGCAGCCGGTCGATGCCGCCCGCGCCGTGGCGGCCGCCACCTGCCGGGTAGCGGCTGCAGAACACGTCGGCGCGGCTGGCGCTGGCGCTGCCAATGCGCAGGCTGACCAGAAAGTCGCCGTCCGAACGGGGGGTGAGCACGGCGACCGAGCGCCCGTTGTTGCGCGCCACAAGCTGGTTGGCGAGGGTGCCGCACAGGCGCCGGGCCCATGCGCGGTCAGGCAGCACGTAGACGGTGGCCTTGTCGTTGGCGGTGTAGGGCGTGAGACCTTGCACGGCCTTGAGGTCACTGGCATGGCCTTCCAGCAGGCGGCGGAATTCGTAGGCCTTGGCCATGAAGTCGAGCGGACTCTCGAAGCGGTGCATAGACCGGTACAGCTGCACGGGGCAGAAGTGCAGGTCTTCGCGGCTTTCGCCATAGGCGTTGTAGTTGAGCAGGTAGCCCAGCTGCGCCAGCGCTCCGCGTGTGGCCGCCGTGCAGCCGTGCTCGTGCGCCATGCGGTCGGCCACGGCGTCCAGGTTGTCGCCGTAGGCTGCCACGATGGCCCACTGGCGCAAAACACCGCCCAGGTGGCGGTCCACCAGGATGCTGGTGCAGACGTCCAGGCCGGAGTCAATGTGGGCTGTGAGCTGCGGATGGCGAAAGAGCTTTTTTGCGCTGTGGTGGTCGAAGTAGGTCACCTGGCCGCCACCGTTGAGCACCCGGCACACGCCCTGCGCGTTGCGGTCCCACGAGATATCGAGCGCCGTCACCTGCAGTGGCCGACCGGAGGGCAGCTGGTCGAAGAGGGCGATGTCCCGTTTCACCCCGCTGATGAGGACGCTGTCGCGGGGCTCCACCAGGCGCAGCTGGTGCAGCGCGCACAGCCCGTCTGCATCCCCGTTGAAAAGGTCATAGGCGTTCAATCCAGTGCCCGGGGTGGGGGGCGCTGAGGCAGGTTTTTGGGCGTACATGGGAGACATCGGAAGAATCGTGCAAAAAAAGACTGCCCTAGCGGATGTACCCGCGCTGGCGCAGAAGCGCGAGCAGCTGCGTACAGGCCTCGCGCAGGCTCAGGTGGGCGGTGTCGATGCTGAAATCGGGCGATTCGGGGGCCTCGTAGGGGGCGGAAACCCCGGTGAACTGCGGGATGCGCCCCGCGCGTGCCATGGTGTACAGGCCCTTGGGGTCGCGGCCCTCGCACACGCTCAGCGGGGTGCTTACATGCACCTCCAGAAAGCGGTGTTCCCCAATGAGCGCACGGGCCATGGCGCGGTCGCTGCGCTGGGGGGATATGAGTGCGGTGAAGACCAATAGTCCGGCGTCGTTCATCAGTGCGGCGACTTCTGCCACGCGCCGGATGTTCTCCGAGCGCTCGGCGGCGCTGAAGCCCAGGTCGCGGTTGAGCCGGTGCCGCAGGTTGTCTCCGTCGAGCACAAAGCTGGCAAAGCCGAGGCCATGCAGTTCCTCCTCCAGTGCATAGGCCAGCGTGGACTTGCCAGCACCACTCAGGCCGGTGAGCCAGAGGGTGACGGGACGTTGCTGCAGCAGGTGTTCGCGCAAGTCGGCAGTGACCCGCCCGAGGTGTGGGATGACCACCCTCAGGCCCGGGGGCGCCAGGCTTGGGACCGCAGCTGCGGGAGGCTGGGGCGTCTGGAGCGAGGAGGGGGGCGGCATGGTCGGCTCAGGAAAATGCGGTGGGCAGGCTGCGCGCAGGTGCAGTCACTTGCACCGGATGGAGCAGGCAAAAAGCGGATGGCCCTGGACCAGGGTGGGTGGGCCCAGGCGATAGGATTCAAAACCTGTACGGCGCAGCAGACGCTCCACACCCAGGGGAGACACCGTGACCATGCGTTGGGCCCCATGTGCCATTGCGCAGCGGCTGGCCGCTTGCAGCAGGCCGGTGGTGATGGGCGAGGAGAACTGGTCGAGCGCGGAGCCCGTGGGCCCTGAAAAATCCATCGCTGCAAAGCGGGACAGCTCCCACACCTCTGGTGCTTCGGGGGGCGGGGCGCCATTGAGCAATTGCGGAAACACTTCGGCCAGCAGGTAGGGGCGGGTTGTGGGCAGCAGCCGGGCGGTGCCAATCACTTCGCCGTCTTCGTTCTGGGCGATGACATAGACGGTGTCACCCCGGTCGAACTGGTCCAGCTCCAGGGCATCGCGGCAGTGCAGCTGCCAGCCCAGTTTTTCCACAAAAACACGATGCCGGTACCGGGCCATGCGCGTCATCAGTGGCGGATGCAATTCAGCAGAGCAGCCAGAGGTGATACGCATCGGAGATTCCTTCATGAGTTTTACCCATTAGAAAATCACACGGAAATATTTGTAACTACCAACTCTGGTAGGTGTTGCTGGGCGCCTTTCTTGTCAGAATCAGCTCGCCAAAGGGCTTCAATGCCGCCAGAATGTGGAAAAACGTAACCGTAGTTTGATGGTGCGCAGTGCGCACGCAGATGGTCAGTCTCTGTGGGGTGGCGCTCGGGTTGGAGTCCTATGACAAGCTGGCAAGAAGATCTTTTGGGGGTGATGGATCGCGCGCAGTCTGAGCAGGAGGTTTTTTGCAAAATCGAGCTTGCTGCGCAAGCCCTGGGGTTTGAGTACTGCGCTTATGGCCTGCGGGTACCCATGCCCTTGTCCAACCCGAAGACCATTTTTTTGAACAACTACCCGCAGGCTTGGCAGGAGCGGTATGTGCGGCAGGGCTATGTGCAGGTGGATCCCACCGTGCAGCATGGGTGCCGCAAGCAGACTCCACTGGTCTGGTCGGACGACGTGTTTGCATCGGCCCAGGATTTCTGGGAAGACGCGCGTTCGTTCGGCCTGCGCTTTGGATGGGCGCAATCGTGCATTGACGGGGGTGGGGTGCGCGGCATGCTGACACTGGCGCGTTCGTCCGAGGCCCTGACATCCGACGAGATTGCCCGCAGCGAGATGAAGATGCGCTGGCTGGCGCACATTGCGCACCTGATCCTGTCGCGCATCTTTACGACACGCCAGGCCGAAGAGATGCAGCCGCATCTGACGGCCAGAGAAATCGAGGTGCTCAAATGGACCGCCGACGGCAAGACCTCTGCCGACATCTCCTCGCTGCTGGATGTGTCGGAAAACACCGTGAACTTCCACGTCAAGAATGCCGTGACCAAACTGCAAACTACCAACAAGACGGCCGCCACCGTGCGTGCCGCCATGCTGGGGTTGCTGGGCTGATGCTGCTGCCTTCAGGCGCTGCAGGCCCTTGCGGCAGTGTCAGCCAGGGGTGGGTGCCCATCGGGGCGATCGGCGGAGAGCGAGCGTGAACCCCGTGCAGGTATCGCCAGATGGCCTGTTGCGACTGTCGATTGACGAACTGCTGTCGCTGCCTATCCGCCACCTGATGTCGGCGGTGGACCTGGACCTGGTGGAGCCGCGTGCTGCGGTGTGCGGATGCGAGACCACCATCAGTGGCTACACGGAATGGGTGAGCGCGTCCTGCCCTGTGGTGTCCATCGGCTGGGACTGGCATATCCGTCTCTGGACAGCACAGCGCCCTTTTGCTCTTGCACGGCTGGGCCAGCCCCGCAGCAACGTGATGCTGGTGTACTCCACGGGCAATGACACCGGGTGGCACAAGAACCTTGAGCTGCTGTCAACGGTGGTGGATGCGTTGCCCTGGCAGGAGCAGTTGAGCCAGTCGGTCGCGGCGCTGCTGCCCGTTCACTGAGTTGGCTTGCTATTAAAGAAATAGCTAAATATGAGCCCCATCAGGCGGTGGGTGGCAAAAAAGCTTCAAAAGTCAGCCACCAGTTCCCACCGCATGGGCTGCCCGGTAGCGGGGTGCGCCAAAGCCAGTTCTGCGGCATGCAGCAACAGGCGTGAGGACTGGGCCTGTGTGGCGGCATCCGCATACAACGCGTCTCCCAGGATCGGGTGGCCCATGGCGGCCATGTGCACGCGCAGCTGGTGCGTGCGGCCCGTCAGGGGTTCGAGCTCGACACGGGTGGTTCTGGCAGTCAAATCATGTGACAGCGTGCGCCAGCGGGTATGGCTGGGCTTGCCGTGCACTGCATCGATCACGCGCAAGGGGCGCCGCTCCCAATCAGCGGCGATGGGCAGGTGGATGTCTGCCCAGGTACCGGCCGGGGAGTCCACCAAGCCTTGAACTATCGCGACGTAGCGTTTGTGAACCTGCCGCTGCTCAAATGCCAGGCTCAAGCGCCGTTGTGCATCGGCATGCCGAGCCATCAGCACCAGACCCGAAGTGGCCTGGTCCAGTCGATGCACGATGAGTGCGCCCGGCCAGTGCGACTGGGCGCGTGCGCTCAGGCAGTCCTGTTTGTCGATGCCGCGCCCCGGCACGCACAGCAGGCCAGAGGGCTTGTACAGCACCAGCAAGTCGGCGTCCTCATGCAGCGCCACCGGGGCGCATAGGTCTTGAGGGTTTGCAACGCGCTCGACGTGGTTGGCCTCTGCCGATACCGTGGGCGCCAAGAATGCAGCCTGCGCAAAGGTCTCAGCTTGCGGCATGGTTGTCGCCCCCCACCAGGCGCTCAACGGTGGCGCAAAGCTCTTCAACGTCATTGGGCTTGTGGATCAGCGCCTGTGCGCCTTCGGCCAGTGCGGCCTGCTCGATCTCGGCCGTGACATAGCCAGAGGCCAGGGCCACGGGCAGGCCGGGGCGGATGAGGCGCGCCTCGCGCACCAGATCCACGCCGCAGAAGCCGGGCATGTTGTAGTCGGTCACCAGCAGGTCGTAGCGCTGGGGCGCCGTGCGCAGCGCGGCGGTGGCCTCGTGGGGGTCGGTGAAGCCGCTCACCTCGTAGCCCCGGCGGCGCAGCAGGCGTTGCACCAGAAAGACCAGGGCCTGGTCGTCGTCCACGTACATCACATGGGGCTTCTGGCGCGGCGTGGAGGTCGCGGCTGCGGTGGCCGATGGTGTGGCGGGTGCAGCCGGTGCTGCCGGGGCAGGCGCCGGGGGGGCGGTTGTCTGGCCCGTTGCGACCGGAAAGTACAGCGTGAACCGGCTGCCCTGGCCGGGCGTGCTTTGCACGTCCACACCACCTTCGTGTGTGCGCATCACGCCATGCACCACGGCCAGGCCCAGGCCCGTGCCCTGGCCCACGGGCTTGGTGGTGAAGAAGGGCTCGAAGATGCGCTCCAGTGTGGCCGCCTCCATGCCGGGGCCGCTGTCGCGCACCGTCAGGGCCACGTAGTCGATGGGCGCCAGGCCCAGGCGTTCGGTCAGGCGCTGGTCGGGCTGCACCGTGGCGGCCTCCACATGGATGCTGCCGCGCTCGCCGCCCTGGCCCTGGATGGCGTGGACGGCGTTGGTGCACAGGTTGAGCAAGGCCTGCTCGACCTGGGTGGCGTCGGCCAGCACGGGGGGCAACCCTGCCTGCAACTGCATGTGCAGCTCGATGGCGGGGGGCAGGGTCACGCGCAGCAGGCGTTCGGTGTCGTGCACCACCTCGGCCAGCGACACGGCCGAGCGCTGCGGGGGCTCGTTGCGGCTGAAGGTGAGGATCTGGCGCACCAGGTCGCGCGCGCGGCGGCCAGCCTTGTCGATCTCCAGCAGGCTCTCCAGCACGGGCGAGCCTGCGGCGCAATCGGCCTTGGCCAGCTCCACATTGCCCAGGATCGCGCCCAGGATGTTGTTGAAGTCGTGCGCAATGCCCCCGGCCATGGTGCCCACTGCCTGCATCTTGTGCGACTCGCGCAGCTGGGCCTCCAGCTCGTTGCGGTGCGCCTCAGCCTTCTTGCGACCGGTGAGGTCGCGCGCGAACACGGTGGTGGTCTCGCCCCCACCCACGCTTTCTGCATGGCGCTCGAACGACACGCTCACTTCCACGGCCAGTTCCTTGCCGCTGGCGGTGAGGGCCGTCATCTCGCCCAGAAGTGCCTGCGTGGTGAGCTGCGCAAACGCGAGGGCTTGCGCCGCGTCGGGCAAGAAGCGGTCGAGCGTGCTGCCCAGTGCGTCGCTGGGACTGCACTGGAACAGCGCGGCCGCTGTGGGGTTGAACACGGTGATGCTCTGGTGCTGGTCCACGCAGATGATGGCGTCCAGCGCCGAATTGATGACGGCTTCGAGCCGCTTCTCGCTGGCGTGCAGCTGTTCGTTGCGCTGCTGCAGCGTGAGCGCGCTGTGCTGCAGCGCCTGGCGCTCGGCCAGCAGCGGGCCCTGGTCGATCACCGCGCACAAAAATTGGGACAACGGTGCGCCGCTGGCCTGGGGCGCCTCAATGTGTGCGATGTGCAGGTCGCCCGTGATGCGGCTGGTGTCGTTGATGAGGAACACCACCTCCTTGGCCTCGCTGTGCCCCAGGTCCTGCGCCTGGGCAAAGGCCTCGCGCACGCGGGCTGCGTCCTGTGGGCACACAAAAGGCATCAGCGCGGTCAGCGGCCGGTCGCGTTCGGTGGGCTGGAAGGAGCGGTGGGCCATCGAGTTGGCCTGCACCACCATGTCGTGCTCGTCCACCACCATGAGGGCCAGGGGCACACTGGCAAACAGGGTCTCGAAGCGTTCGTAGGCGCTCTCGGCCACGGCCTGGCTGTAGCGCAGCACCTTGTTCTGGCTTTCTAGCTCAGCCTGGTAGGCGCGCAACTCGGCCACCAGGCCTTCGGCCGGCGCGACGGACGGCCGCGGGCGATTGTCGGCCGGGGCGGGCCGCCGACCTGAAGGGTCCAGGAAGGACAGATCGGGTTCAGTCATGGGGCGGGCGCGGCCAGGGAATGGGGCGGGGAATTGGGCAGGAAGTGGGGCGGGGAGAGCGGGTGCACACCGCGCCATGCTGTGGGCCAGAACGCATGGCTGCGAGTGTACGCCCGCAGGCTGCAGGCCCCGGGTGCAGGTACGAATCCGATTGATTTGGGGCGCGATTGTTGACCGATTGCGAACAATCCTTTTCCGCAGCGGGGCTTACTCAAAGAAAACCGGGTCTTTACAGTTCAACCATCCGCTTTTTCTTAGTTCAAACCCGTTTGCCGATTTCAGGAATCCTTGCCATGAACCCCGTTGACACCACCGCTGCCCAACCCCTGCTGAACAAACTGCAATGGCGCTATGCCGCCAAGAAGATGAACCCCGCCAAGGCCGTGCCGCAGGAGAAGGTCGAGCGCATCCTGGAGGCCGCCCGCCTGGCCCCCACTTCCAGCGGCCTGCAGCCTTTCGAGATCATTGTGGTGACCGACCCCGCCGTGCGCGCCAAGATCCAGCCCATCGCCTGGAACCAGGCCCAGATCACCGACGGCTCGCACCTGCTGGTGTTTGCTGCGTGGGACAACTACACGGCCGACCGCATCAACATGATGTTCGACCTGACCAACGAGCAGCGCGGCTTCAAGAACGAAGGCTGGGAGAACTACCGCCAGATGCTGCTGTCCAGCTACCCCCAGCGCGATGCCGAGGTGAACTTCCAGCACGCCGCACGCCAAGCCTACATCGGCATGAGCGCAGCGTTGATCGCTGCAGCGTTTGAAGAAGTGGATTCCACCCCCATGGAGGGTTTTGATCCCAATGCGCTGGACGAAATCCTGGATCTGCGCGCCCGTGGCCTGCGCAGTGTGGCGATTCTGCCCCTGGGCTACCGTGCCGACGAAGGCGACTGGCTGGTGAACCTGAAGAAGGTGCGCCGCCCCCGCGAGCAGTTCGTGACCGAAGTCTGAGTCGTTCGATTTCAGTAAAAAAAAGAGCCGGGCAGTTGCCCGGCCTTTTTTGCGCGCGCAGGGTTTCAGCGCGTGGCGGGTGCCGTATCTGTGACGCGGCGCATGGGTGTCAGCACCCAGGCCAGCGCAGCCAGCACCACCAGCGTGCCGCCGCTGGCCGCAAACAGCTGGGGCAGCGTGATGCTTTTCATCACCCAGCCTGTCACCGCCGCAGAGATGGGCGCCAGGCCCATGAAGATGAACATGAACAGGCTCATTGCCCGGCCCAGCAGGGCCGGGGGTACGCGCTGCTGGATCCAGGTGAAAACGCTCACCTGCATGAAACCGCCCAGCAGGCCAATCACCAGCATCAGCAGCGCGCCCTGCCACACGGCGGTGATCAGGCCCATGGGCACGAACAGTGCACCGATGACCGCGTCGAACGCCAGGATGGTCATGCCCAGGCTGCCGATGCGCAGCCGGGGCAACATGCCCGACACCACCATGCCCAGTAGCGTGCCTGCGCCATGGGCGCCCACGATGATGCCGAAGGCGGCGGCGCCCAGCGCGGGCGTGCTGCTGGCCAGCACGGGGATCGCGATGTGGATGGGCCCCATGATGAACAAGGCGATCGCGCTCCAGTAGGGAAAGCAGGTGCGCAGCTCGCCATCGCGCCAGAAATGCGCCAGGCCCTGGGCTACCGAGGCCAGCACGGCCTGCGGCGCTGCTGCGGGGGCTGCGCTGCCTGCGTGGGTTTGCACCTTGGACAGTGTCCAGGCCGACACCGCAAAACTCAGTGCATCCAGCGCAAACGCGATGCCGATGCCCGTGGCATTGGCGCGCGCGCCGCCCTCGCTACCGGCAGAGGCGGTCGAGGCATCGCCGAACAGCGCGATCAGCAGGCCCGCCAGCAGCGGCCCGAGGAACATCGTGAGCTGGCGCAGGCCCAGGTTCACGCCGTTCGCCGCCTGCAACTGGTGGCGCGCCACCACGTTTGGCATCATGGCCGTGCCGGCCGGGATGCTGAAGGCCGTGGCCAGGCCAATGCCCAGGGACAGCACGTACACCATCCACAGTGCCAGGCTGTCGGCCAGCACCAGCCCCGCCAGCACGGCCAGCAGCACGAGGTTGACGTACTTGGTGACCATCAGCACCTGTTTGGGCGAATGCCGGTCCACCAGCGCGCCTCCGATCAGGATGAACAGCGCACGCGGCACGCTGACCAGGGCCAGCACGGTTCCCAGCACCAGGGTGTCGCCCGTCATCTGCAGCACCAGCCAGGGCAGCGCGATCAGCGTGAACTGGTCGCCCAGCATGGACAGGAAGGCGCCGCTGGTGAGCCAGCGGAAGTTGCGGTCCTTGAGCAGCGCAGCGCGCGGGTTGGCGGCCGGGCCTGAAGAGGCCGCAGGCGCGGAAGGGGGCGGGGTATCAGGTCGCATGGGCAGTCTTTCCAGAAGGTGGGCGGATGTAGCGGTGGCCGTTGAGCAACTGGCTCACGGCGGTGAAGCGCACACCCAGGTGGTAGGTGGCCAGACACAGGGCGGTGGTTGCCAGCACATTGATCAGCATCTTGGCCAGCACAGGAATCGGCAGGCCGTGCAGCAGTGCGCCCCACCCAATGGTCATGGGCAGGTGCACCAGGTACACCCAGTACGAGCTGTCGGCCAGATAGGCCAGCCAGGCGCGGGCCTGCGCCACATGCCGCAGAAAGAACCCGACCAGGGCCAGGCTCCACAGCCAGGAGGCGCCGTTGTAGGCCAGTGCCATCCAGAACTGCAGGTGCCGCGTGGCCGACACGGGGGTGGCCAGCAGGTCAGTGAAGGCTCCGGTGACCAGGACCAGCACGAAGGCCGATGCCTCGGGCTGCGCCAGCACCTCCGACAGCACGGCCGTGATCAGAAAGCACGCCAGCCCCAGGCTTGCCAGCACAGGCCAGTGCCTTTCGTAGCGCGCCATCAATGTCTTCTGCTGCGCATACAGGCACAGCCCAAACCCATAGAACAGTCCGTTGTGCAGCCATTCAGCCAGCGGCGGCAGGAAGGACCCGTTGGGCGTGACGATGCCATGGTCATAGTCGGCACCAATCCAGGCCAGCGGCAGCGTGAGCACAACGATGCCCAGCGGCGTGCCGCCCAGCCAGGCAACGATGCGCCCCAGGGCGTGCTGCAGGCCGGCAGGCAGTGCGCGCACGGCGGACCACAGCACGGGTGTCAGCATGGCCAGCCACAGCAGCATCCACAGAAACCACAGGTGCATGGTGTTCGGGCCCGTCGTCATGGTGGTGTTCTGGGGCATCAGGCTGCGGTCCAGCCCCCACGTACCTTGGGCCATGCGGTGCAGGAACGCCAGGCCCAGCAGGGTGCTGAGCACAAACAAAGGAGGCCAGAACACCACGAACGGCAAGCCCAGGCGGCGCAGCCGGTGGCGCACCATGCCTGCCAACCCCCGGCGGTGCACCAGCAGCGACACAAAAAAACCGGCCAGGATGAAAAACACGGGCATGCGGAACGCATGGATCACGGCGACCAGCAGATCGGCCACCGGGGTGGCCTGGTCGTCGTGCCAGGGCAGGGGGGAGGGGCGGCTCATGTAGATCACCGCGACATGCAGCACGATGCCCAGCCACATCATGGCGGCGCGCAAATTGTCCAGCGCATGGAGCCGTAGGCCTGGTGCGGCGGTCCCGGGGGAGAGTGTCGATCCATTCATGGGGACCGACTGTGCAGCCTCACGTTGCGTGAGGGTCAAGCATTTTCAGAGTTCTTTTGGAGGAAGTTCAGGCCGATGGGGGACTGCTCCAGGGGCCGCGCAGGCCAGCGCGGCGTGCAGGAAGGCGCGCACCGGGGCGCTCAGGGGCGATCCGGCCTGCAGCAGCGGCTCGTTGGCCGAGGCCGTGAGCAGTTTCTGGCGCAGCCCAGGGCGCTGGCCGGTCAGTTGGTCGAACAGCGCGTTCCAGCGCAGTGCAGCGGCGATGGCATCCGGGTGGTGTGGGGGCAGCCCACGGGCCAGAAGCTGCTGCACATCGGCCTCCAGCGCGGCCCAGTGGGTATGGGGCACATGGCCGAGCGCGCGCAGATCGTCGCGGGTGATGTACTTCTCCAGCAGCGCCATGCGCAGCTTGATGGCGACCTCGACGTACTCGATCATCTCGCCCGGCGGCGCGTGGTGGCGGCCTTGTGTGGTGGGCTCGGTGCGGAACATATGGCCCCAGCGCTCCAGCAGGTCCAGGTCGCCGCCCATCCAGTGCAGCATGAGTGCCATCCAGCGGTAAGCCAATGCCTGGACTTCAGGGGCATCGGGGGGCAGTTGCCGGTCCATGGCGTCGCGCACCAGGTCCCTGACCACCAGTCAGTCTGCCTCGATGAGGCTCCAGTTCGTGAAGATCTGCTTGAGTTCTGTGGCGCTGAAATACTTGCCGTAGGTCGTCATCAGCGCGAGCGCCTCCAGCCAGTTGCCCATGTTGGGCTCGGCGCCCGCCATGAGCCCGTCGCGCAGCATGGTCAGGCGGGCGCGCAGCTCGCTGGCCTGCGCAATCTGCTGGTCCAGCGCGCGGATCTGCTGGCCGATGATGCGTTCGGGCGCCACACCGTCACCCGCCAGCAAGTTGCCGATGTCGCTGAGCGCCAGGCCCATCTGGCGCATGGTCTGGATGCCATGCAGCCGCTGCACGTCGGCCTGGCTGTAGAGCCGGTAACCAGCCTCCGAGCGGCCCGAGGGCGTGAGCAGGCCGATCTCGTCGTAATGGTGCAGTGTGCGCACCGTGAGGCCGGTGCGCCGCGCGAGGTCACCGACCTTCAGCAGCATGGGCTCAACGGCCGACCGAAATCAGCTCGACTTCGAAGTTCAGCGTGGTGTTGGGCGGAATCAGGCCACCCGCACCCCGTGATCCGTAGGCAATGGCGGGTGGGCAGGTCAGCTTGGCCTTGCCGCCCGGCTTCATGCGCTGCACGCCTTCGGTCCAGCAGGGGATCACGCCATTGAGCGGAAACGAGGTGGGCTCGCCGCGCTTGTAGGAGCTGTCGAACTCCTTGCCATCCAGGAACATGCCTTTGTAGTGCACTTTGACGGTGTCAGTGGCCTTGGGCGAGTCGCCCGTGCCTTCCTTGAGGGATTCATAGACCAGGCCGCTGGCGGTGGTGATGGGACCCGAGGCCTGCGCGTGTACAGCAGTAAACGGAGCGGCCAGCAGGCCAACGACGAGGAGGGCAGGGGAGATGCGCATGGGATTCCTTTGAATATCAACGAAGGGGGTGGGCTGGCACCGGGCACATGGGGCCAGCGGCGCGCCAGTGTAAGGGTGTTCGGACGCAGGCGGCCGCGTTAACAAGCGTTAATGCGCACGGCGCTGCACGCCACCACACTGGCGCCGCGGCCGATGGGTGCCGCTTCCATTCGCGGAGGTAGACGGATGCAATCACATGGTGGCCCGGGCGGACTGTGGGCTCGCAGGGCTTTTCTGGGCGCTTTGGCAGTTGGCGGTGGCGTGGCGCAAGCGCAGCCCGCACCATCCGCGCAAGAACCCCTGGCCGCGCGGCTGCCGCAGAGCATGGCGCGGCCTGGCGGTGCCGATGTGCCTTATGGGCAGCCATCGGCCTACGAGGCGGCCGTACAGCGCTTGGTGTCGCACGTCTCGGGTTTTGCGGGGTGGCGCACGCCGCTGCAGCACCAGCGCGGCATCATCACCCCGAGTGGGCTGCATTTTGCCGTCCATCACAACGGGGTGCCCGACATCGACCCTGCTCGGCACGAACTGCGGCTGCACGGTCTGGTAGACAAGCCCTTGCGCGTTGACCTGGCCCGGCTGTTGCGCTACCCGATGGTCAGCCGCGTGCATTTTCTGGAGTGCGCGGGCAACTCGGCAGCCAATGCGCTGTCGCCCACGGCGTTGGACCAGACCCTGGGTGAACTCGCAGGCGAGGTGTCGTGCTCGGAGTGGACGGGTGTCCCGCTGTCCTACCTGCTCAACGAAGCAGGGCTGAAGGACCGCGCCCGCTGGGTGGTGGCTGAGGGGGCCGATGGTGGATCGCACAGCCGAAGCCTTCCGCTGAAAGCTTTGCTGGAGCATGGCATGGTGGCGCTGTACCAGAACGGCGAGCGGCTGCGGCCCTCGCAGGGCTACCCCATGCGCCTGTTCATGCCCGGCTGGGAAGGCAACGTCAACATCAAATGGCTGCACCGGCTGGAGGTGACCGACGCGCCTGCCTACACCAAGGATGAATCGGGCCTGTACACCCAGGTGCTGGCCGACGGTCGCATTGAACGCTTTGCCTTCCACATGGACGTGAAATCCGTCATCACCCACCCCTCGGGCCAGCAGACGATGCCCGAAACCCAGGGCTTCTATGAAATCGCAGGGCTGGCCTGGTCCGGCTACGGCCGCATTGCCCGGGTGGATGTGTCGGTGGATGGTGGCCGCACCTGGGCGGCTGCGCAGTTGCATGGACCGGTGCTGGACCGCGCGTTCACGCGTTTCACGCTGCCCTGGAAGTGGAATGGACGTCGCGCCGACCTGCTGAGCCGGGCCACCGATGAGCACGGCCGCACGCAGCCGCTGCGCGGCGAATGGAAGCGGCGCTACGCCTTGCATTCCTTCAACCACTACAACGCGGTGCAGGCCTGGCGCGTGCAGGCCGATGGGCGCGTGGAGAACCTCTATGCGTGAGCGCTGGTACCCCTCCTACCCGTTCGCGTGGATCGCAGTCTTGCGGCGAGGCGGATGGATGTTCGCAGCGGCCGGACTGCTGCTGTACGCCGGGTTCGCCAGCCAAGCGCAGACGCAGCCCGCACCCGGCGTGGCACCTGCAGCGTCGCCGGCCATCATTGGCCTGGCGCAGCCAATGTCTTCCGAAGAGGTCGATCGCTACGCCATCACCATCTTTCCCGATGGCCGCAATTTGCCACCCGGCCAAGGTAGCGTGGCGCGGGGCGCGCAACTTTACGTGCAGCACTGTGCGGCCTGCCACGGCGCGCAGGGCGTGGAAGGTCCTGCTTCCCGCCTTGTGGGATCGGATGGCTTCATCGCCTGGAATGACCTGTTGCGGCCTTTGCGTGTGCGCCAGTACCCCTTGCAGGTGCTGTCGGTGGGAGCAATGTGGCCGTATGCCACCACGGTGTTCGACTACGTGCGTCGGGGCATGCCCATGCATGCGCCCAAGAGCCTGACCGATGACGAGGTATATGCCGTGACCGCGCATCTGCTGCACTGGAACGGTCTGGTGGCCGCCAATGCGGTGATGGACAAGGAAAGCCTGCCCCAGGTGGTGATGCCGGGGCGGGACCGCACGGTCAGTGCATGGCCGCTGGGGCGGTGAACGTCGGTTTCAGCCGCCGCGCCCCGCATCCACCATGCCCAGCCGGGCTCGGATGCGGGAGAGCGACACCGGCGAGATGCCCAGGTAGCTGGCCACATGGTGCTGGGGCAACTGGCTGGCCAGCTCCGCGTGCGAGGCCAGGAACGCCTGGTAGCGTGCCTCTGGCGGATGGCTGAGCAGTTCAGCCTCGCGCCGGGCGTGGGACTGGAAGACGTAGCCCAAGGCTTCTTGCAGCGGGGGGGCAATCTGCGGAAAGACTCCCATCCAGTCTTGCAAGGTGGAATAGTCCAGCTCCACCGCGTCTACGGGCCCCAGTGCCTCAATGGCGTAAGGGCTTGGCAGTGCGAGCGGCGGCAGGCTGCCCGCCACCCATTTGCCCGCGCCGTGGAACGAGCGGTTGCGCTCTGTACCTTGTTCGTTCAGGTAGAACAGCCGCACCACGCCGCTGCGCACATGCCAGCAGCGTGTGCTGGTTTCACCGGCACGCTGCAGCAGCGCGCCAGCGCCGAACTGGCGGCGGGGCAGCGCTTGCCACAGTGCAGCCAGAGCGGGCTCCGTCTGGACGAGCGCCTCCAGCGCGGGCGGTTCGCAAACGTTGCAGGCGCTGGGTGAGGCGGTCACGGCGCGCTCCGCCCCGTCAGGCGTAATCCGACACCGGAATGCAGCTGCAGCTCAGGTTGCGGTCGCCCCACACATTGTCCACACGGCCCACGGGCGACCAGTACTTGGCCTGGCGCAGGGCAGCCACGGGGTAGGCGGCGGCTTCGCGGGTGTAGGGGCGGCTCCATTCGCCGCTCAGCAGGTTCTCGGCCGTGTGCGGTGCGTTCTTGAGCGGGTTGTTGTCCTGGGGCAGGGCGCCGCTCTCGATCTGGCGGATCTCTTCGCGGATGGCGATCATCGCGTCGATGAAGCGGTCAATCTCGAACAGCGTTTCGCTCTCGGTGGGCTCCACCATCAGCGTGTTGGGCACGGGGAAGCTCAGCGTGGGCGCGTGGAAGCCGTAGTCGATGAGGCGCTTGGCGACATCCTCGGCCATCACACCGCTGGTGTCCTTCAGGCCGCGCAGGTCCAGGATGCACTCGTGCGCCACATGACCGTTGGCGCTGGCGTACAGCGTGGGGTAGTGGTCCTTGAGGCGCGCGCTGATGTAGTTGGCACTCAGGATGGCCGTCTCGGTGGCGGCCTGCAGGCCATCTGCGCCCATCATGCGGATGTACATCCAGCTGATAGGCAGCACGGCGGCGTTGCCCAGGGGGGCTGCGCTCACGGGGCCGACCTTGCCAGTGGCAGGGTTGCGCGGCTGATCGCCCTGGCCGGGCAGGCCAGGAAGGAAGGGCACCAGGTCTTCCACCACGCACACGGGACCGACGCCGGGGCCACCACCGCCGTGGGGAATGCAGAAGGTCTTGTGCAGGTTCAGGTGGCTCACGTCGCCGCCAAATTCACCTGGCGCGGCCACGCCCACCAGGGCGTTCATGTTGGCGCCGTCCACGTATACGCGGCCGCCGTGGCTGTGCACCAGGGCGCACAGTTCCTTCACCTGGGTTTCGAACACGCCGTGCGTACTGGGGTAGGTGATCATCACGCAGGCGATGTTGCCGCTGTGCTGCTCGCACTTGGCCTTCAGATCCACCAGATCCACGTTGCCACTGGAATCGCAGGCCGTCACCACCACCTGCATGCCCACCATCTGCGCGCTGGCCGGGTTGGTACCGTGCGCGCTGCTGGGGATCAGGCAGATGTTGCGGTGGCCCTCGCCGCGCGACTCGTGGTAGGCCTTGATGGCCAGCAGGCCGGCGTATTCGCCCTGGCTGCCCGCGTTGGGCTGCAGGCTGATGCCGGCATAGCCCGTGGCCTCGCACAGCCAGGCGCGCAGCTGTTCGTCCAGCGCCTTGTAGCCCTGCTGCTGGTCAGCCGGGGCAAACGGGTGCATGTTGGCAAACTCGGGCCAGGTGATCGGGATCATCTCGCTGGTGGCGTTGAGCTTCATGGTGCAACTGCCCAGCGGGATCATGCTGCGGTCGAGCGCCAGGTCCTTGTCCGACAGCTGGCGGATGTAGCGCAGCATGCCGGTCTCGGAGTGGTGGGTGTTGAACACCGGGTGCGTGAGGTAGCGGCTGGTGCGGCGCAGCGCGGCGGGAATCAGCGGCTCGATGCCGTTCTCGAAAGCGTCGAAGGTGGGCAAAGCCTGGCCGTCCTTCGCAAAGACCTTCCACAGCAGCTCGATGTCGGCGCGCGTGGTGGTCTCGTCCAGCGAGATGCACAGGTAGCTTTCAAAGTAAATTCGCAGGTTTGCGCCTGACTGTATTGCCTTTGTAGCTATTGATTTAGTAGCGCCATCGGTTTTCAGCACCAACGTGTCGAACGTGGCTTGTTCACGCACCGGGGCGCCCAGTTGCATGAGGCCCCGGGCCAGGATGGCGGTGTAGCTGGCCACGCGCTGGGCAATGCGCGAGAGGCCCTCGGGGCCGTGGTACACGGCGTACATGCTGGCCACCACGGCGGGCAGTACCTGGGCAGTGCAGATGTTGGACGTGGCCTTTTCGCGGCGGATGTGCTGTTCGCGGGTCTGCAGCGCCAGGCGATAGGCTGGCTTGCCGTGCACGTCCACACTCACGCCCACCAAGCGGCCGGGCAGGCTGCGCTTGTATTCGTCGCGGCAGGCCATGAAGGCCGCGTGCGGGCCGCCCGCGCCCATGGGCATGCCAAAACGCTGGGTGGTGCCCACCACGATGTCGGCGCCTTGTTCACCGGGTGGGGTGATGAGCGTGAGGGCCAGCAGGTCGGCCGCCACGATAAAGGCGGCCTGCTTGGCGTGGGCTTTTTCCACGTCGGCACGCAGGTCGTCAATGCGGCCGCTGGTGGCGGGGTACTGGGCCAGCACGGCGAAGTAGTCACCGGCCAGCAGCTCATTCCATTCCTCGGCCGAATTTGCAAGGCGCACTTCCAGGCCCAGGGGCTTGGCGCGGGTTTGGATCACTTCAATGGTTTGTGGGTGCGCGTCGCCCGCCACCACAAACACGTTGCTCTTGCTCTTGACCGAACGCTTGGCCAGTGTCATGGCCTCGGCGGCGGCGGTGGCTTCGTCCAGCATGGACGCATTGGCAATCGGCATGCCTGTCAGGTCGCACACCATGGTCTGGAAGTTGACCAGGGCCTCCATGCGACCCTGCGAGATTTCGGCCTGGTAGGGCGTGTAGGCGGTGTACCAGGCGGGGTTCTCCAGGATGTTGCGCAGGATGACGCCCGGCGTGTGTGTGCCGTAGTAGCCCTGGCCGATGAAGCTCTTGAGCACCTTGTTCTTGCCCGCGATGGCCTTCAGTTCGGCCAGCGCTGCGGCCTCGGTGGTGGCTGCCGGCAGGTCTATGGCGCGGCTGCGTGCGATGGAGCGCGGCACGATGGAGTCAATGAGCGCGCGGCGCGAGGCCTCGCCGATCACGGACAGCATGTGGGCTTCATCCGCTGCGTCGATGCCGATGTGGCGGGGCAGGAATTCGGCGGCGTTTTCCAGCGCGGACAACGGCAAGGAGGTGGGCAGGGCGGCAGTCATGGCGGGCGTTCAGGGTGCTATGAAAAAAGAAGCTGCTGGCGCTTGTCAGTCGAACGTTTCAGGAGACTTTTCTTTGAAAGCCAATGGAATCAAGCGCTGGCAGCTATGGTTTTTGAAACCGGAGACGAATGGGCCAAGTGCCCGTCAGGCGTTGGCCGCAAAGGCCGTGTAGGCCGTCTCGTCCATCAGGGCGTTGAGCTGGGCCACATCGGCCAGCTTGACCTTGAAGAACCAGCCCGCGCCCAGCGGGTCGCTGTTGGCCAGCGACGGATCGGCGCGCAGGGCTTCGTTCACTTCCACAATCTCGCCGGTGACGGGCATGTACACATCGGCAGCAGCCTTCACGGACTCGACCACGCCCGCCACGTCACCCTGGCTGAAGGTGGCGCCCACCTCAGGCAGGTCCACAAACACCACATCGCCCAGCGCATCTTGTGCGTGCACGGTGATGCCCACCACAGCAGCGGCCGTGTCGGCGGTGTTGATCCATTCGTGTTCTTTGGAAAATTTGACGGTCATGGGGAAGCTCCTCAAGCAACGGGTAAATAAAGGAATCAGCAATGTAAGCGGCAAAGGGCCATGGTTTATGCCTTGGCGTGTGCGACGTGCGTGGCGCATGCCAGCGCCCCCGCGCAAGGGCCGCCCCGCCGCGCCGGGGGCGTCCCCCTTCCAGGGGGAAGGCGCCGTAGGCGACTCAGGGGGTATGTCATTGCTTCAGCCGCGAAAGTAGTTGGCGGGGGTGAAAGGCATGGCACGCACTTCCATGGGCACAGCCTTGCCGCGCACGATAGCGTTCACACGCGTGCCGATGGCGGCAAAGGCGGGCGCCACATAGCCCATGGCCACGGGTTCGTTCACCGTGGGGCCCAGCAGGCCGCTGGTGACTTCGCCAATCTTCTGGCCGTCGGTGCTTTGCAACTCGGTGTGCTCGCGCACGGGCACACGCTCCAGCGCGACCAGACCTACGCGCTTGCGAGGCAGGGTGGTGGGGTTGTCGATTTGCGCCAGCACCTTGTCGGCGCCCGGGAAGCCGCCAGCCCGGGCGCCACCGGTGCGGCGCACCTTTTGGATGGCCCAGTTCAGCGCGGCTTCGGGGGGCGTGGTGGTGGTGTCGATGTCGTTGCCATACAGGCACAGGCCCGCTTCCAGGCGCAGCGAGTTGCGGGCGCCCAGGCCGATGGGCTTGACCTCGGGCTGGGCCAGCAGGGCGCGGGCGAGCGTCTCGGCCTGCGCGGCGGGCACGGAGATTTCAAAGCCGTCTTCGCCGGTGTAGCCGCTGCGGGTCACAAAGCAGTCGCAGCCTGCAATGCTGAATGCGCCGCCGGTCATGAACACCAGCTTTTCCACGCCGGGCGCAAGGCGGGCGAGGGCGGTGACGGCCTGCGGGCCCTGCAGGGCGAGCAGGGCGTGGTCGGGCATGGGCACGACCTTGCAGCGCTGGCCGATGCGGGCCTGGATATGGGCAATGTCGCCCACCTTGCAGGCGCCGTTCACGATGACAAACAGGGTGGGCTCGCCATTCACGACGCCCTGGTTGAAGAACATCAGGTCGTCGATGATCGTACCTTCGTCGGTCAGCAGCAGGCCGTAGCGCTGCTTGCCCACGGGCAGGTCGATCACGTCCACGGGCATCAGGGTTTCAAACGCCGCAGCGGCATCGGCGCCGATGAGTTTGAGCTGGCCCATGTGCGACACGTCAAACAGGCCCGCTGCGGTGCGGGTGTGCACATGTTCGGCCATCAGGCCAGCGGGGTACTGCACGGGCATGGAATAGCCTGCAAAAGGCACCATGCGGGCGCCCAGCTCGATGTGCAGGGCGTTCAGGGGCGTGGTGAGCAGGGTAGACGTGGCAGGGGCTGACATGGCGGAACTCCGGGGCAAATGGGGGCCGCAGCCACCAAGGTGACTACGGGATTTGCCCTGCTGTCCGCTTTACCTGAGAGATTCACCGCAGCACCCTGGCTGGCCGTGCGGTTTGCTCCTTCGGTGGGTGGCCTGCTCACAGTTTGTCTGCGGGGCCACCTCTCTCCAGCAAGGGAACGCCCGCATCACTGCGGGCGGTTGTCAGTCCTTTTGCCTGAGCGTTCGGCTGCTGCCTGCGCCTTCGGCGGTGCTGCACGTCTTGCGCTGAAGACGGAGCACTCTCTCCTGACGGGCGGGATTCTAACGCCTACTTGGCATAGACCAGGTCACGCAATGCCAGAGAAATCGATGGCACATAGGTGATGACCAGCAGGCACACCAGGATCACCCCCACAAAGGGCAGCAGGTGCTTGATGATCCGGTCCAGCGAAATCTTGGCCACCGTGCAGGCCGCAAACAGGTTCACGCCAAAGGGCGGCGTGATCATGCCCAGCGCCAGGTTCACCACCATGATCAGCCCGAAATGCACCGGGTCGATGCCAAAGTGCATGGCCACGGGCGCCAGGATGGGAGCCAGCACGATGATGGCGGCGCTGGTCTCGATGAACATGCCGATCACGAACAGTGCCGCATTCACGCCCAGCAGGAACAGGGCAGGGGACTGCAGCACGGCTTCGAGCCAGCGGCCGATGGCATCGGGCACCCCGGCACGTGTGATGAGGAACGCAAACAGCCCGGCATTGGCGATGATGAACATGATCACCGCCGACGAGATGGCCGACTTGCGCAGGATGGCGAACAGGTCCTTGATGCGGATCTCGCGGTAGATCACCACTCCCACGATGAGCGCGTAGAACACGGCCACGGCCGATGCCTCGGTGGGGGTGAACACGCCGCCGTAGATGCCGCCCAGGATGATCACAGGCATGAGCAGCGCCCAGCCCGCCTGCAGCGTGGCCTTGCCAAACGGCATGCGACCATCGCCATCGTTCTTGCCCCAGCCCTTGTACTTGCAGTACGCCCATACAAACAGCATCAGCGCGCCGCTGATCAGCAGGCCCGGGCCAAAGCCTGCGATGAACAGCTCGCCAATGGACACTTCGGCGCTCACGCCGTACAGGATCATCGGGATCGAGGGCGGAATGATCACACCCAGCTCGGCACTGGTGGCCTGCAGCGCAGCCGCATAGCTGGTGGGGTAGCCATGCTTGATGAGCGCGGGGATCAGGATGGCCCCGATGGCAAACGTGGTGGCCACCGACGAGCCCGACACGGCCGCGAAGATCATGCAGGTGAGCACGCAGGTCATGGGTAGGCCGCCCTGCACGCCGCCCACGATGCTCTTGGCAAATTCCACCAGGCGGCGCGAGATGCCGCCGGTCTCCATGAGGTTGCCCGCCAGGATGAAGAAGGGGATGGCCGCGAGCGGAAACTTGTTGATCGAGGCGAACATCTCCTTCACCGAGATCAGCATGTTGGCGTTCGACGCCTGGATGCCGAGGATGGACGCAAGACCAATCGATACGGCCACCGAGATGGTGAGCGCGAAGCACAGCACCATCGTGGAAATCATCACGGCGCTCATTGGGCGGTCTCCAGTTCCATGCGCAAGGGGTCAATCAGGTTGCCGATGATGCCGACGGCGCAAAAGACGCCGCCCACGGGCATGGCCAGGTAGGCCCAGAACATCGAGACGGATTCCAGCCCCGCCATGCTCTGCACGCCACCGCGCTGGGCGTAGTCCCAGCCGTACCAGATGACGATGCCGATCAGCGCCAAGGCTGCCAGCGCGACCACCCAGTCCAGCACCCGCCGCAGGGCGGGAGGGCTCCAGCGGTACAGCACATCCACGCTCACCATCGCCCCCTGGCGGAAGGCTGCGGGGATGGCGAGGAACACCATCCAGATCAGGCTGAAACGGATCAGCACCTCCGTCCACTCGGCGGGCTGCTCCAGCACAAAGCGCATGAGGATCTGGAACATGCCCAGCGAGGCAGACAGGGCCAGCATGGCGCAGGCCCCCAGCATGGCGATGAACGTGGTCCATCGTTCAAAGGTGAGAAAGGCATTTTTCATGGGGCGGTGCCAGCCATGGGCAGTGGTTGAATCAGCAGGGGGAACAACACGGTAAGCCATCAGGCAAGAAACCCGGGGCGAGAATAAAAACGCCCGATAGCGCTTGCGCTACGGGCGTTGGTTGCTACTACAACAATAGTAGCGCGGGCATCACTTGACGTCGCGGATCTTGTCGAGCGTGGCCTTGCCGAACTGTTTTTCGAATTCGGCATTCACGGGGGCCAGGGCGGCCACAAACTTGGATTTGTCGGGGTTGTCCACCACCGTCATGCCCTTGGCGCGCAGGTCGGCCACACCCTTGGCATCGTCCTCGTCCACGCGGGCGCGGTTGGCCTTGGTGCCTTCCTTGGCGGCGTCGATGAAGGCCTGTTTGTCCGCGGCCGACAGCTTCTCGAAAGCGCCCTTGTTCATCACGAAGATGGCAGGCGAATACACGTGGCCGGTCAGCGTCAGGTGCTTTTGCACCTGGTCGAACTTGGCCGAAATGATCACGGGCAGCGGGTTCTCCTGGCCGTCCACAGTGCCTTGTTGCAGGGCGGTGAACACTTCGGGGAAGGCCATGGGCGTGGTGATGATGCCAAAGCCCTTGTAGGCGGCGATGTGCACGGGGTTCTCCATCGTGCGCATCTTCAGGCCCTTGAGGTCCTCGGGCGTGTTCACCGAACGCTTGCTGTTGGTCATGTGGCGAAAGCCGTTCTCGGCCCAGGCCAGGGCCTTGAAGCCCTTGCTGTCGAACTTGGTCAGCATCTCCTGGCCGATGGGGCCGTCCAGCACGGCGCGGGCGTGGGCCTTGTCGCGGAACAGGAAGGGCACGTCCAGGATCTTGGTCTCTGGCACAAAGTTGGGGATGGGCCCCGTGGAGCTGAAAGCCAGCTCTTGCGTGCCCAGCTGCACGGCTTCGATCGACTCGCGCTCGCCGCCCAGGGCGCCGTTGTAGAAGGTCTGGACCTTGTAGCGGCCGCTGGTGCGCTTTTCGACTTCTTTGGCAAACGTGTCGATGGCAATCCCCTGGTGGGAATTCTGGGCCGTCGAGATGCTGATGCGCATGGTGGTCTGCGCGGCAGCGGTGGCCACAAAGCCGAGCGCGAGGCTCAGGCCGACGACGAGTCTGGTCAATTGCATGGTGTCTCCTGTTGATGGTGGGGCAGGGGTGGGTTGCGCCGGGGCCCTTGCGGAGCCGCCCCCGACCTCGCTGAAATTATGGCGGTGCAGCATGGCCGCAGGCATCCGGGTTTGTGCTGGTAAGCGTGCTTATTAACTGGGCTGCAGGGCGTTTGCAGTTGCATTGGCGACACCCCGGGCGCTGGGCTGGCAGACCTGTGCATGCGGTCTGTATGGCCGCCGCAGGGTGTTCATGATGGGCCTGAAATGCCAAGGGCCCCGTGCTGGCGGTAACCAGCCGGGGCCTTGTCAGTTTGTGCGCTCCGGTAAGAGCGCCTTGATGAAAGAAGTATGCGCCGCGTGGCAGAGATGATTTTGCTGAATTCGCTTTGATTGGTCTTGTTTGCAGAAAAATTTGCTGCAATGGATTGTTTTTGTGAATAATCCGGCCGATGGATCGCCTCGACAGGAAAATTCTCGCCGTGCTGCAGGGCAACGCGCGCGCCAGCTTGCAAGAGATTGGCCAGGCCGTGGGCCTGAGCCCGTCGCCCTGCTGGGGGCGCATCAAGAAGATGGAGGAGGCAGGTGTTATCCAGGGTTACACCGTGCGCATCAACCCGCAGTCGCTCGACCTCGCTGACACGGTGCTGGTGCAGGTCACGCTCGACAGCCATTCGGACAACACGCTCGAAAAATTTGGCGAGACGCTGGCCAGCATTCCCGAGGTGATCGAGGCGCATCTGGTGTCGGGCGACTACGACTACCTGCTGCGCATCGTGGTCAAAGACACGCGCGACTACGAACGCCTGCTGCGCGAGAAGCTCTACAAGATCAAGGGCATACGCCACAGCCGGTCCAGCTTTGTGCTGCGCACCCTCAAGAAGGCCGACCTGCCACTTTTTGTGGGGTCGGTTTGAATAAAAATGGCCGCTTCCGCTCTATGGTAAAGCGCTTTAAGCTATCAAAATAGTAGCATTTTGTGTTTGCTGAAATGCGCTTGGGAGCCTCCACCATGAACCTGCGATTTGTCGAAGCCTTTTACTGGGTGGCCTCCCTCAAAAGCGTGACACGCGCGGCCGAGAAGCTGTTCCTCACGCAGTCGGCCATGTCCAGCCGCATTTCTGCACTCGAAGAGGAGCTGGGCGTGCTGTTGCTCGACCGGCGCGACAAGCACTTCAAGCTCACGGTGGCCGGGGCCCGTTTTCTGGTCTACGCCAAGCGCATGCTGGAACTGCAGCGCCAGATCAAGGCCGAGATGGGTTCGGGTGGGCCGCTGGAGGTGTCGATCCGCCTCGGCGCCATCGAATCGGTGCTGCATTCATGGCTCATTCCGTGGGTGGAACAGCTGCGCAAGGACAACCCGCTGCTGGAGCTGGAGCTGACGGTGGAGACCACCCCCGTGTTGCTCGACCAGATCCGCCGCGGCACCCTGGATGCCGTGTTCGCAGCCCTGCCGGCGGCGGCGGACGGCATCCGCAGCCAGGCGGTGACGCCCATGGAGATGGTGTTTGTGGGCAACAGCAAGACGCACCGCAAGCGCCGCTACGCGCTCGAAGACTTTGCAGGGGCTGACATCCTGACCTTTCAGCGTGGCTCGCAGCCCCATGTCTCACTGCTCGACACGTTGCGCCAGGCGCAGGTGGAGCCGCGCTGTGTGCACACCATCTCGTCCATCTCCGCCATGGTCCAACTGGTGCAGGGCGGCTTCCAGACGTGCCTGCGGAACGCCGTTCTGTGCTACATCGCGCAGAACCTCCAGCACTTTCTGCTCCAGCTCATCTGCTTTGGCTGGCGAGCTACCTTCAATGCCGCACATGAAGGTCATTTCGCGGTTGGAATCTTCCAGCCCGCACAGTGGCGACGGTGCAGCGCCCAGGTTGCCGGTTT
>OGCL01000780.1_pt1 | contig 31403 bp, 35 predicted proteins | sample 1570041 | NCBI WGS metagenome assembly OGCL01 (sample SAMN06266162, study PRJEB24511) | hot springs metagenome | isolation source: Hot spring water | place: South Africa: Limpopo | collected 2015-06-22 | reverse complement strand
CCTGCCGGGACCTGGGGGTCACCCACTTGCGGACGAAGCCTCGGCACGCCTGGACGAACGGGTTCGGGGAGCGCCTGCAGGGGACGATCCTCCCCGAGCACGGGCGGGTGGTCTTCCGCCGCAGGTACTTCACGCGGGCCCGCCCACTCCAGGCGCCCCTTGATAGGTCTCTATGCTTCCATAACGAGGAGCGGGCCAAGGGTACCGGACCCAGCGCACCCCGGCGGAGGTGTTCTGGGGCGTGGCCGCTCACTCAGCAGTCAAGGAGGCCTGACGTGCCAACGACATTCCGAAAGTAGACAGACTGGACCCACCAAACGAGACCCTGGGGGCAACGATGGCCCCAAGGAGATCGGCAACTTCCATCGCGCCTCAAGGCTCATGGAGGCCTTGGCGAGAGTCCGGCGCCCGGTGTGGGCCAGGCTTCTCCTAGCGAAAGGCCCGTGGCTCAACGAGCAGAGCCGGGGCGGCCAAGGGCCCGCTAGGGCTCAAGCAGCCCTTGGCGACTTTCTCCCCAAGGGGGGACGTAGTTCTCCTCGCGCAGGCGGAGGAGCCGCAACAGCTTCACGGCGTCCTGGGCCGACTTCCCCAAGTGGCAGTTGTTCATGAAGATGAACGTGCGCCGGGCACCTTGAGCTGCCCGACGGATCGAGGGAATCCACTCCCCCAGCTCTTCCTCGGAATAGGCGTAGTCGTACCGCTCCCCTGCCTCGGCGTGCTCCCACCACTTGGCCACGTTCCGCCCGTGAAACCGGAAGTAGGCCACCCCGTTGGTCACCACCGCCGTTTTCTCCTGGGGAAGGTTGGGGAGCGGGGGAAGATCCACATTGACGAACCCTAGGCTGTGCTCCACCAGGAAATCGTAAACCTCTGACCGGTACCAGAACGCGTGCCGGAACTCCACGTGAACCGGGATTTCCTGGGGAATGGCCTCCCGCAACTTGGCCAGGTGCCCCAGACTCACCTGGGGATCCCGAGGCAGCGAATAGGGGAATTGGGCCAGGAGGCCACCCAAGCACCCCGCGTGGATCATGGGTTCAATCCCTTCGAGGAAGGGGGCCACGGTTTCCCCGAACTTTCCCCGCTCGTGGGTCATTTCCTTGGGTGCCTTCACGGTGAACACGAAGCGTGTGGGGTCCACCTTGCGCACCAAGGCAGCCATCATGTACGGGGAGGGGACGCGGTAGTAGGTGGAGTTGATCTCCACGGCGTCGAAGGTGCGGGCGTAGTAGGTGAGCCACTCCTTGGAGGGCAAGTCCGGGGGGTAAATCCGGCCGGCCCAGTCGGGGAAGCTGTACCCGGAGGTTCCCACCAGGATAGGACCGTGGTCCATGCGGTCATTATAGGACCTCGGGCCTAGCGGTCCGCCCCCTTGCGAGCCAGGGCGATCTCTTTCTGTTTTCCCATGCCCCCGGTGGCCCCCACCAGCACCTGGCAGGTGTAAGTGGTTCCCCGGAGGATGGCCTCCTCTCCGTACCGATCACGGATACGGTCCAGAGCCTGTTGAAGTCGCTCGCGCCTTTGGTCTTGGGGAAACAACGGGCGGGGGGCTTCCTTTTGGGGTTGGAGGGCACCCACCCGCACCCCCACCAAGGTCGTCTGCGGGGGGAAGCCCCCGTGGGCGTGGATGAGGTCGAGGGCAGTTTGGAAGATGGTGTCGGCGTTGTCCGTGGGGCTGTCCAAGGCGTGCTGGGCAGTGGAGAAGCCCATGTGCTCATCCCGCAGGGCGTAGTGGACCACCCTCCCGGCTAAGCCTTTGGCGCGGAGGCGGCGGGCCGTCTTCTCGCAGAGGTACAGGAGCACCGCCCGGGCCCCCTCCGGGTGGCGGAGCCCATGGGGGAGGGCATGGGAGTGGCCCACGGATTTCACTTCCTCTTCCTGCCAGTAGGGGCGCACGGGGGTGGGATCCACTCCCCGGCCCCACAAGGCCAGGACCGCTCCGTAGACCCCAAACACCCGGCGCAGGTAGGGCTCGGGGAACCGGCCCAAATCGGCCAGGGTCCAGATCCCCATGTGAGCCAACCGCTTGGCGATTCTCGGACCAATTCCTGTCACGGCCTCCACCGGTGTGTGGGCCAGCACCGCAGGAACTTGGTCTGGCCGGATCCAGTGGATGCCCCCGGGTTTGGCCTTCTCCGAGGCGAGCTTGGCCAGCAACTTGTTGGGGGCCAGGCCAATGGAGCAGGTGAGACATTCCCCGAGCTCCTGGCGGAAGTCCTGCTGGATGGCCCGGGCCAGGGCCAGAGGGCCTCCGTACCGCGGGGTTTGACTGGCTTCGAGAAAAACCTCGTCGATGGAGTAGAGCTCCACCATCGGGGTGTAACGGATGAGGATGTCCAAAAACCGCCGGGTGAGGGTTTCGTACTTTTCGGGATCCCCGGGGACGAAGATCACGTGGGGGCAAAGCTTTTGGGCCTCCCAAGTGGTCATCCCCGAGCGGATCCCGTAACGCTTGGCCTCCTTGGAGGCGGCGGCCACCACGGAGAAGATATCGGGCCGCCCGGAAACCACGATGGGTTTTCCCCGCAGGTAGGGTCGGGCCTGCTGTTCCACCGAGGCGAAGTAGGAGTCCATGTCGATGTGGAACACCATTCAAGGCTCCTCGGAGTGCACCGCGTCCAGGTACCAGCGGGCCCGATGGGGGTCGAAGCGGAGCTCCACCCAGCGACCTCCCACGGTGAGGGCGTAGACGAGGGAACGGGCGCCTGCTTCCCACCGCTCGTGCACCAGATGGACCGCTTCCACCGGCTCCCGCTGCCCCCGCCAACGCACCCATCGGGGCACCGGGTAGGCCCGTTCAGGGGGAAACCGGGCTTCCACCTCCACAGGTTCGCCCAGGGGTTGGCGCATGGGGGATCACCCGTTCAACTATAAACGATGAACGAGCTGCGGTCAACGGCCAGAGATGAACGAGCAGAGGGACTGGGCACGCCACTGGTAGCCCCCACCCGCCCGGGATTCCGCCTCCATGTGAACCAGGCGCAGCTGCCCAAGAGCCAGGAGCCGCATCGAGGCCTGCTGAACCGTGAGCCCCAGCTCCTGGGCCAGCTCCGCGCTCCGCCCCCACCCGCGGTCCATCACCCACCTCAGGGCCTCCTCAAGGTAGGGCGGCAGCTTGCCCACCGCGGTCCAGTTCTTCCCGCCCAGCCCCACCAGCAGGGCCAGCTTCCGCTCAGCCAGTTTCAGGTTCAGGTCCTCCAAAATCTCCTCACGGGTGGCCCGCCCCATTACGTACCTCCCGGGGAGGGCCCCCTCCACCAGGGTGGCCAACAGCTCACCCAACGCTTCGTCGGCAAACGAGCCGCTCAGGACCTCAAGCCCCCGGAAGTCCACCACCAGCAGGCCGGGTTGGCCCAAGGCTTGGATCTCGCGGCGAAGAACTTCCCGGGCCTGGGTTCCCTCCCACCGCGTGCCCAACCGCTTGCCGAACTGGGTCAGGGAAACGGTCTTTTTGTCTCCCACGGTTAGCCCTCCTCCCCCGGTTCGAACAGGGTCCGGGGCAGCCGTACCGAGATCTGCACCCCAGGAAAATCCAGGACTTTCCCCACCGACCACTCCACGTCCTGCTGCAGAAAGGCGGCCTCGCCAGATCGGACGTAGAACCTCCCTGCATTTTCCTTTACGACCTCGCGGATCTTCCTGAGGGTCCCTCCCCGTCCAGGCTTGTCCAACCGGGACGCCCCGTCCACAAGGACGGCCTCCAGGGCTTGAGGGGGGGTGAGGTGGCGGTAACGAGGGTTGAGGCGGAGGCTGCCGGCTAGACCGACCCCCTTGTCGGCCACCACCACGTGAATGTGGTGGGAATCCTCCTCCACGGCGGCCAGACCAAAGGGATCGAGGTCGTGCTCCCCTGCGGCGGCGTGCTGAGGGATATTCTGGAGAAGCTCAAACAGCGCCCCGATCAGCATGCGGTTGGCCCTGTCCCCAAAGGGAAACCGAGCGGACAGTTCGTCCCCAAGCTGGTTGACCAGCCCGGTCACCCCTTCCTCCTCTTTCACTTGGACCACGGTAAACGGGGGCGGGGCCGAAGTCATCTCCAGGGGTCGGTTGGTCCAGTACGCCCCCTGGAGGAGGGAAGCCAGGGGGGTGGCTCCCAGGCGGTGGTGGGTTTCCCGGTTTTCGGGAACCAACAGACGGAGCTCCCCTCCCCGCTCCTTGAGGATCCGACCGAGGAGGACCAGGACAAGGAACCCGAACGCATCGAACTCGTGGAGACGGGAAAGGTCCACCAACGGCCGGGGTCCCTGCCAAGCCCAAAGCGCCGCTTCCACGGAGGAGCAATCCAGGACCCGCGGAGAGAAACCTCCGCTGCGGGGAGTGCGGGGGGCCGCGGCCATGGCCGCTCCTACTTCCACCGGGTGAGCACCTGCTCTCGCTGAAACACACGAACAGCGATGTACAAAAGCACCGCGTTGAGGAGGATGAGCCCCCCTCCTTCCCCCACGACGAAAAACAAGTTCACCGCGGTAAATCGGGCCGAGTACACGATGAGGGGGATCAGGGTGGGGACCACGGCCAGACCGGAGAACTGGTAGGCCGCCCGGGGATCCGACGTGCGCGAGGAAACCACCATGGACACAAGAACAGCGAACAGGGAGAGCAGGGGCGCGAGGAGAAACATGGACAGAAGCCACGGCAAGGTGAGGACGGTGGAAGGAATCTGCCCAAGAATCACCTGAACGGCGGCCAGGAACACTCCAAACAGGGCCCAGGTCAAGGCCAACGCCGGCACCACCGCGACCACCGCCTTGCCCAAGAACAGCTCCCAGTCCGAAAGGGGGGTGGCCAAGAGGGGCTCCAGCGTCCCCTGCTCTTTCTCCCCCACGATGGAGTACACCGCCAGGGTGGAGGGGATCATGACCGGGAGGATGAGGAAGTACATCAGGGCCGTATTGAGCAGGGTGGCCTGGGCTTCCGGGGGCACATCGCGGGCGGTCCAGACCATGAACCCGGCGAAACCGCCCATCAACAAAGGGAGAAACACGCTCCCGTAGATCACCATCTTGATCTTGAATAGCTCCTCCCACTCCTTGCGTACCAAAGCCCTAAGCCGCTCCATCGCTTCCCCCCATGAGCTCCAAGTACACTTCTTCCAAAGTCCTTTCCAACCGCTGCACGTACCGGATCTCCGCCCCCAGCTCCACCAATCGCCGGACGAGTTTGGGGTTGTCCCGCTCTGGGTCATCCACGGCCACGGTGAGGGTGTGGCCATCGAGGGAAAGCTCGCGCACAAAGGGGAGGTGGAGGGAGGCGAGGTCGGGCCGGGGCTGGGCCAGGTCCACCGCCACGCGGGTTCCAAACAGGCGGCTTTTCAAGGCCGCAGGAGTGTCCAGGGCCACCAGGCGTGTGCGCAGCACGGCGATGCGCTTGCACAACTCTTCGGCCTCGGCCAGGTTGTGGGTGCACAAGAGGATGGTGCGCCGGTCGCTGGCCAGCTCGCCGATGAAATCACGCACCGATCGGGCGCTTTCCGGATCAAGGCCCGCCGTGGGCTCGTCCAGGAAAAGGATCTTGGGGTCGTGGACCAGGGCGCGGGCGATGGCCAACCGCTGGCGCAGACCCTTGGACAAGGTGGCCACCGGCTCCTTTCTCCGGTCCCAAAGCCCCAGCCGCTCGAGTACCCTCTGCACCGCAGGGCCAGGTTCCTTCACCCCGTACAGCTCAGCAAAGAACCGGAGGTTGCGCTCCACGGTGAGGCGCTTGTAGAACCCCGGCGACTCCGTGAGGATCCCCACCAATCTTCGTACCCTCTGGGGTTCCCGCAGGACGGAGTGCCCACCTACCCAGGCCTCCCCGGAGCTGGGGGCCAGAAGACAAGCCAACATGCGGACGGTGGTGGTTTTGCCGGCTCCATTGGGCCCCAACAGCCCGAGGATCTCCCCCTCTTGGGCCTCGAGGGTCAGTCCCTCCACTGCTATCCGGGCCCCAAACGTTCGCGTGAGCTTCTCAGTTCGGATCATTGGCCTCCCTTTTCCGGGCCGGGGGAGCGTCGCTTTTCCATGACGAGGATCTTCCCCTTTTTGCCCAAAGAAAGCCAGCCCTGGCGCAGCTCGATCACGGTCCGGAAACCGGCTTTCTCGTACAGACGAACGGCGGGGAGGTTGCCGCTGTACACATGGAGGAACAGCTTCTCCAGCTGGCGGGTGCGGAAGGCGTGGTCCATCAGGAGCTCGAGGGCCTCGGTTCCGTAGCCCTGGCCCCTCGCAAAGGCCTCCCCCACGACCAGGCCGACCTCGGCTGTCTTGTGCTTCTCATCCAGGGCGAACAGCCCACACAGCCCAATGGGTTGACTTGTGGCCTTCAGCGCCACCACGAACTGCTCGCTTTCAGGGTCGGTCAGGAGGGCCTTGAGGTGGTCGCCCATCCGGGTCCACGGCCAGGGCCGGCGAGCCAGGGCTACCCGCTGGACCTCCGCTTGGCTGAACCATTTTAGGCACAAGTTGAAGTCCTGTTCGGTCCAGGGGCGGAGAAAGACACGGGGGCCGGAGAGGATTGGCCCCCGTGCGGCGGTGGGAGAAGGTTCGATCACTTGCGCAAGAAGAACGGGAGGACCGGGAACAAGGAAGCAAACAGGAGGGAGACCACGCTCATAAGCTTGATCAAGATATCCAAGGAGGGCCCCACGGTGTCCTTAAGGGGATCCCCCACCGTGTCGGCGACCACGCCCGCGGCGTGGGCCTCAGAGCCTTTCCCCCCGAAGTGGCCTTCCTCCACGTGTTTTTTGGCGTTGTCCATGGCGCCCCCGGCGTTCCCGCAGTAGATGGCGAGCATGATGGCCGAGAGCAGGGCCCCAAGGAGGAACCCAGCCAGGGTGTACCGGCCGAACATCAGCCCCACGAACAGAGGCATGATCAAAGCCAGAAGGGAGGGCAGGACCATGCGCTTGACCCCGCCATGGGCCGTGATGGTGATGCACCGGCGGTAATCCGGGGAGGCCTGTCCGGCCATGATCTTGGGGTTCTCCCGGAACTGCCGGCGGATTTCCTGGACCATCACGTCCGCGGTGCGGGAAACCGCCCGAATGAGGAGGGCGGAGAACACGTAGGTGACCATGGCCCCCACCACCAACCCCGCCACCACCAACCCCCCGACCTCCGGGCTGATGATGGGCACGTTGGGGACGTGGACCTCGTCGGCCCGTCCCGCGGCCGACCACAGGTAGGCGGCGATCAACCCCAACGCGGCAAAAGCGGCCGAACCGATGGCGAACCCTTTCCCAATGGCCGCGGTGGTGTTACCGATGGAGTCCAGCTCGTCCGTCTTGGCCCGCACGGACGGCTCCAGCTTGGCCATGGTCGCAATCCCGGCCGCGTTGTCGCCAATCGGACCGTAGGAGTCCATGGACACCATGATCCCCACGAATGTGAGCATCCCCAACCCGGCGTAGGCCACGGCGAGCAGACCCCCCATCTGGTAAGCCAGCACCGTGGAGATGGCCAACACCAAACAGATCCACAAGGTGGACATCATCCCCACCGCCATCCCCTCGGTCACCCCCACAGCCGGACCGGATTGGTACATCCGCGCCAGCTCCCGGGTGGGTTTGAACCGGGCCGAGGTGTAGTACTCGGAGATGAACCCCACCAGGACCCCGCTCACGATCCCCAACAGCACGGAGTAGAAGGGGATGAAGTTGAGGGGGGAAAGCCAGGTGCAAAGGGCGGCGAACCCGGCGGTGAGCAGGGCTGCAAGTCGGAAACCGTTCATGAGGATGCCCTGCATGTTCTTCTCCCGAGGGGTCAGGCGGACGTAGGCCACGGCAAGGAGGCTGGCCACAATGCCCCCGGCCACGTACAGGATCGGCAGCAAGGCAAACCAGTAGAAGTTCTGCTCGAGCCGGGTTGCGTCCAGCCCAAACCGGGCCACGAGATCTTGAATGTCGCTGTTTCCGCGGCCCACGTACACGTACAGGGCGATCACGATGGCGGAGATGACGGCCCCCACGAAGGACTCCAGCAGATCGGCGCCCAGGCCGCCCACGTCCCCCACGTTGTCTCCCACGTTGTCGGCGATCGTGGCGGGATTGCGCGGGTCGTCCTCGGGGATCTTAAGTTCCACCTTGCCCACCAGGTCAGCGGCCATGTCCGCGGCCTTGGTGTAGATCCCACCCCCCACGCGGTCAAACAAGGCCACCAGGGAAGCCCCCGCCGAATAGGCGGACACGATCAACGCCCCCTTGATGAAGTTCACCTCCGCCCCGGGAATCCCAAAGATCCGCTTGGTGTGGATGTACAGAATGCCCGGGTCGAACTCGCCCCGGAACAGCCAGATCACGAACACCAACCCGGCCACGGCCAAGCCGGCCACGGCCATGCCCATGGCCGACCCCCCGGTGAACGCGATGTTCAGGCCTTTCTTCATCGAACCCCGCACCGCTTGGGTGGTGCGGGCGTTGGCTAGCGTGGCCGCGTTCATCCCAATGAACCCCGCCGCCATGGAAAGCCCCGCCCCGATCCAGAAAGCCAGGGCTACTTCCACGTAGAACAGGGCCCAGAGGATTCCCCCCAAGATGAGGATGGTGATCCCCATGACCTTGGCTTCAGCCAGCATGAACGCCCAGGCCCCCTCGCGGATGTACCCTTGGATTTCCCGCATGCGGGGGTTGCCCGGGTCCTTGCGGGCTGTGGAGTAGGTGGCGTAAGCCGCCCACAGGAGGGCGGCCACTGCGGCCAGCCCGGCGACCCCAAGAATGATGCCCATAGAATTCCTCCTTTCGGGTGGTTTGGGTTCTAACCCGCGAAAACCGCGCGAACTCTAACTGCCCGAGTCTTCTTTCTCAACCACAGCTAGGATCCTCCGCAGAGTCTCCTCGCGCCCAAGGATCTCCACTACCCGGCTCAGCTCCAAACCCTCCGTCCGCCCGGTCAAGGCCAAACGCAGGGCGTGGAATACCTGCCCGGGGCTCAACCCAAGCTCGGTTGCGATCTCCCGCACGATGGGTCGCAGCTGCCGGCCATCCTCCACTTCGGCGAGTCGCCCCACGAACGCACGCAGGGCGGCCTGGCTGGACGGGGCTGCAAGCTCCTCCCCTAGCCCTTCCCGGTGCGGAGTCCACGTGGCGAGCGCGACCAGGTCCGGCTGGTGACCAAACTCGGCTAGGGTGGATACCGACGGACGCAGGGCCACCAAAGCCTGGCCAAGCTGGCGGTCCGAGAGTGGTAATCCTTGGGGAAGGAAGCGCCGCGCCCGGAAGAGGAGTTCCTGGGGCGAGAGCCGGGCCATGTGTTCCCGATTGAGCCAGCGCAGTTTGGCCAAGTCAAACACCTGGGGGGCCACGACCACCCGTTCCAGCGAAAAAGCCCCCCCAAGCGTTTCCATCGTGAACACCTCCTGGCCCGTCCCAGGGGACCACCCCAACAGGGCCAGGGCATTGACCACAGCCTCAGGGAGGAACCCTTGGTCCCGAAGCTCCTCCACCGTGGTGGCCCCATGACGCTTGGAGAGCTTGTGTCGGTCTGGGCCGAGGATGAGGGAGAGGTGCCCGAATTGGGGAGGCTGCCAACCGAACGCCTCGTAAAGCCAGATTTGTTTAGGGGTGTTGGAGATGTGGTCTTCGGCTCGGAGAACGTGGCTGACCTCCATGGCGTGGTCGTCCACCACGCAGGCCAGGTTGTAGGTGGGTGTCCCGTCGGACTTGAGGATGACGAAGTCCCCCGTGGATAGGCGTTTGAACTGGATTTCCCCGCGTAGGAAGTCGTGGAACGAGGTGGCCTTCAATTCCTCGGGAACGCGGAAGCGGAGGGCGGGGCGTCGGCCCTGGGAACGGAGCCGGGCCTGTTCCTCCGGGGTGAGACTCCGGCACCTCCCGTCGTACTCCGGGATTTCTCCCTTGCCCAACAAGTGCTGTCGGCGCGCTTCCAGTTCGTCGGGGGTGCAGAAGCAGGGGTAGGCCAAGCCGCGGGCGAGGAGCTCCTCGGCCCGCTGCCGGTACAAGGCAAGCCGATCGGACTGGAGGTACAGCTCGTCCCAGTCAAGCCCCAGCCACTTCAAGGAGTCGAAGATTGCTTGGGTGAAGCGAGCCTCGGAGCGAGCCAGGTCCGTGTCTTCGATTCTGAGGATGAAGGTGCCTGCGCACTTCCGGGCCCAAAGCCAGTTGAACAAGGCTGTACGAGCGCCTCCCACATGGAGTTCTCCGGTGGGGGATGGAGCGAACCGAACGCGAACGGACATGGGATGAGTATAGCCGGGGCTTGGCCCCCAGAAGAAAGGAGACAGGGGTCCTGCCGCGGCAAGACAAACCCCCCCTGCCCGGCCCCCACGGGGCCGTGCCTCCGGAGGTGATCCACCCTACGTTCAGCCCTGTGTCGTGGCTGTGCCTACGAAAGGAGGTGGAGTGATGAAGATGTTATGGATGGGATTGGCTCTGGCCGCCCTGGTGAGCGTGGCCGGGCTGGCCCAAGGCGCAGTGGTGCTTCCTCCCGCGGACGAGGAGGTGGCGGCCCTGGAAGAGGCGTTCGCCCATATCACAGCGTTCTTCAAGGCCTTGATCACGGACTTCCGGGTCTCCCTGACCACCCTGAACGAGAAGGTGGCGGGGTTGGAGAGGGCCACGGTGGTGCTGAGAGCCAGCCTGGCCCAGCTTACTGAGCGCCAGGAGAAGTTCGAGGCTTCAGTGATCCCTGTCCTGCGGGACCACGAAGGGCGGCTGGCGGCCATCGAGCGGCACGACCTGGAGTCGCTCCAGCGCCGGCTCCTGGCCTTGGACCAGGCTGTCCAGGGGCTGCAGCTCAAGGTGGACCACAACCGGGCCAAGATCGAAGGCCTGGAGACGGCCTTGGCGGCGTTGAACGACCGCCTGACCGCCGAGGTGGAAGCCATGCAGAACATGGTGCTCTCGGTGAAGGAGAACACTGCGGCCTACGAGGACGCCCTCAGCACCTTGACCAGCCGGGTGGAGACCCTGGAAAAGCAGCAGGCTGCCATGTGGCCGGCCATCATCCTGGTTCCCCTGTTGGTGGGCGGCCTGGTGTTTCTCCTGCTGTCCGCCCAGTGAAGCCCCCGGAGAATGGCGAACGGACACATGTCCGTAAGGGGGGCGACAAACCGCCCCGGCGGCCGACCCACCGGCGCCCGGAACGGTGCAGGCCCGCAGCTAGGCTAGGACCGACAGGAACTCCGAGGGAGGTTTGATGATGAACAGACGAATCGTAGGAGCAGTGCTGGCAGGGGTGCTGGCCCTGGGCCTCGCAGGGTGGGGGCAAGGGGCGGTGCAGTTGCCCCCGGCCAAAGAGGAAATCGCGGCCATGGAGCAGGCCTTCGCCCAAGTCACCCGGTTCTTTGGGGCGCTCATCACCGAGCTCAAGGGGGCTGTGGAGGCCCTCAACGCCGTGGACGCCGATTTGGCCGCCCGGTATCGGTCGGCGGCCGCCCGGCTTGGTGAAGCCGAGGCGAAGATCCTGGAACTCCAGGCCATCTGCGCCAACGTGCCAGGACTGATGACCAAGGTGGATGGCTTGGCCAGCCGGTTGGAGGACGCCTGGGTCCAGATCGCCGACCTCAGGCGGACGGCCGAGGGCCTGAAGAAGGCGGACCAGGAGCTAGCCGCCGGGATCGCAAACGTCGTCGGGGCTCTGGAGCAGACGCGCCGGGATCTGTCGACGGCCATCAGCTCGCTGGCGGAGAAGGTTTCAGCCCTGAGCGGGCAAATGGTCAGCGTGGAGTCGCGGTTGGCGGCCCTAGAAGCCTACGACATCCGCCTTACCGAGGGCCTGGCCAAACTCACCGACCGGGTGTCCGTGTTGGAGGGAGTGGCCAAGGATCTCGCAGGCCAGCTGGGCGGCTTGGGGACCACGGTGGCCGGGTTGAGCCGGCAGCTGGCCGAGCACACGGCCCGCATCGCCAGCCTGGAGGCCCAGGACGTGGCCTCCCTCCAGCGCCGCATCATCGCCCTCGAACAGTCCGTGCAAGCGCTCAACATCAAGATGGAGAACAACCGAGAGAAGATCGCGGCCCTGGAGAAGGCCATCGGTGGGTTCACCGCCGATCTCAAGGCCTCCATCGGTGAATTCCTGGTGCGGGTGGAACAGGTGGAGGGCAAGCTGACCGAGTTCGACAGTAAGGTCCAGGCGGATCTCAAGGCCGTCCAAGATCAGGTGGCCCTGGCCCAGGGCATTGCCATTGTGGCCCTCCTGGTGGGAATCGGAGCCTTGGTCCTCGGACTGCTGGGCGGATAGGTACGATGAGGGGTGCGGCGAGGGCCGCACCCCCTTTTTTGCCCAGCTACGTAACGAACGTTACACTCGTAAACCTGAGGCTGGGGAGACGTATGGGAACGGTTGGCGAGCGATTGCGGCAGTACAGATTTCGTAGGGGAATGAGCAAACGGGCTCTGGCCGCGGCTCTGGGGGTCTCGGTGCCCACCATCCTCCGCTGGGAGAGCGGGGAAACTGTCCCCAACGATTACAACCTCTATAGGATCGAGCAGATGTTGGCCCAGGCCGAGGGATCCCGGGAGCGCGGGCGGCCTGCGGTGGAGACGCTCCCCCTGTTCTCCCGTCTCCCATGAACGCCGTCCTCCGCCGCCTGACGATTGAAGGGTTCAAGTCGTTCCGCCGCCGCGTGGTCGTGGAGTTTCCCCCAGGTTTCACCGCCATCGTGGGGGAGAACGGCACGGGCAAGTCCAACGTCCTCGATGCCCTGATGTTTGCGATGGGCCGGAGGTCACGGGCTCTGCGGGCCGAACGGGTGGAGCAGCTCCTCCATGCCCCTCCGGGGCGGGAACCTCTGGAGGAGGCCGAGGTGGCCTTGCATCTGGACAACCGGGCAGGGACGTTCAACGAGCTTCTCCCCGAGGCGGTCCCGGAGGTCGTGGTCTCTCGGCGGATCACCCCCTCATCGTCCACGTACCGGATCCAGGGCCGGGTGGTCGGGGCCCGGGACGTGGAGGCCCTCCTGTCCCTGGCCAACATCGCCCCGGACGGCTACGCCATCATCGAACAGGGCATGGTGATTGACGTGTTGGAGCGCTCCCCCAAGGAGCGGAGGGAGATCCTGGACGAGGTGGCTGGGATCGCGGCCTACGAGGAACGCAAGGCCAAGGCCATCGAGGAGTTGGGCGCGGTCAAGGAGCGCCTCAACACCAGCCGCATTTTGCTGGCCGAACGGCGGCAACGGTTGGCGGAGCTCTACCGGCAGAGGGAAGCGGCCTTGGAGTACAAGGCCCTGGCCGAGGAGCGGGACCGCCTGGCGGCCACGCTTTTGTACCGCCGGTGGGAGTCCCGCAAGGCGGCCCTGGCCAAGGCCCAAGCCGCTTGGGAACGCGTCAAGGAAGAGGTGGGTGAGGTTGCCGGGGAAGTGGAGCGGCTGGACCGGGAAATCGACAAGAAAGAGCGCAAGGCCGCTCAGACCCGGCCCGGCCCGGACGACGACCTGTCGGAGCTCATCCGCCAAGTGGAGCGGCTGCGGGGGGCCCTCACGGCCAAGGAAACCGAGGCTCGACTCACCGAACGGGAGATCCAATCCCTCCAGGCCGCCCTGGCGGAAGTGAGCCAGTGGGCCAGGGGGCAGGACCGGCCCCCCCCAGCGGTGGAAGCCGTCCTGGGCCTGCAATGGAGCGGAGTTCGGGGCACGTTGGGGCAACTTGTCCGCCCTCAGCCAGGGTACGAACAGGCCTGGCTCACGGCGGTGGGGGGCCATCTCCACGACCTGGTGGTGGACACGCGGGACCTGGCCTTGCGGTGCGTGGCGTACCTCAAGGAGAAAGGAATCGGCCGGGCAAGGTTCCTCCCCCTGGATCGGTTGGACGTGCCGGCGGCCTCTTCCAAGGCGCGGGCGGCCTCCACCCGACCGGGCGTGAAAGGCTTCATGCACGAGCACGTGGTGTGTCCCTCGGAGGTGCGACCGGCTCTTCTGTACACCGTTTCGGACACGGTGGTGGCCGAATCCCTGGAAGCTGTGCGGGACGTAACCGGAGTCCGGGTGGTTACCCTAGACGGGGACATGATGGAGCGGGGTGGGGCGATTAGCGGAGGAGCCCCAGGGAAAAAATCCGGACCGGACCTGAGCGCTCGCCGGGAGCAGCTGCGGGCCCGCCAGGAAGCAATGGCCAAGGTGAAGGCCGAGGTGGAACAGCTCTCGGTGAAGCTCACGGCGGCTGAGGCTGAGCTGGCCGAGCGGTCCCGGGCGGTGGCCGAAGCCCGGGCTCATAAGGCCAACGAGGAAGGGGAGCTCGTGGCCCTGCGGGACCGCCGGCGCCAAATCTATCTTGCCTTGGAGAAAAGCCGCTCCAATCTGGCCAAACTCGAGCGGGAAGCAGCTGAACTGCACGGGGAACTTTCGGCCTTGGGGGACGTCCCCCCTCCCCCCAACGGCGGGGAGCAAGGGTCGGGGGACGTCCTCCAGGCCCGCTTGCGCCAGGCCGAGCGCCGCCTGGGGGAGCTGGGCAGCGTCAACCTTCGCGCTATCGAGGAGTACGAGGCCTTCCTCGTGGACTTCCAGGATCTCAAAGAGAGGGTGGCCACCCTGGAAAGGGAAAAGCAGGAGATCGAGCGGTTCATCGGGGAGATCGAGAAGACCAAGCGGGAGCGGTTCATCGTCACCATGGAAACAGTTTCCCAGGAGATGAACCGTTTGTTCCGAATCCTGTTTGGGGGAGGGGAGGCCCGGTTGAACCTGGCCGAGCCGGGAAACGTCGGTTCGGGTCTGCTCATCCAGGCTCGGCCCCCAGGAAAGGAGCCCCGCCTGTTGGACGCCCTGTCCGGAGGGGAGAAGACCCTGGTGGCTTTGGCGTTTGTGCTGGCCCTGGCCGCGGGCAAGCCCTCCCCGTTCTACTTCCTGGACGAGGTGGACGCGGCCCTCGACCAGGCCAACTCCGAGCGGCTGGCCCGGCTCCTCAAGGAGTTTGCGCGCAAGAGCCAAGTGATCGTGATTTCCCACAACGAGGAGGTTGTTCGCCACGCCGATCGCGTCTACGGAGTACTCCTCCGGGAAGGCGCCTCGGAGGTCATCGGGATGGAGCTGGTGAGCCATGGCTGAACTGGGCATTCTCGAACCTCAAGGGCTAACCAAGGCCGACTGGGAGCAGGTGTTTCGCCGGGCGACCGGGGACTGGGACCCCTGGGAGTTCAACATCCTAGATCTGATCGATCGTTTTCGCAACTACCTTGCCGCCCACAGGCCGGAGATGGCCGTGCCGGGGCGGATGGTCCTGGCCAGCTCGGTCCTTCTCCGGCTGAAGTCCGATTGGATTGGCGAAGGAGGAACTCCCCCCACGGTGGAGGAGGTGGCCGAGGAGGTCGCCGAGGAGATTGTGAGCCCTCCGCCGCCGTACGTGGCTCCGGAGTTCCGCCTGCCTCTGCGGCGAGCTCCCCGGGCAAGGGTTACTGTGGGGGATCTGTCCAAGGCCCTGGCTGCTGCCCTGGCGCACTCCGCTCGCCGCGGAGGAAAGCAGGCCACGTTGGCGCTTGGGGAAATCGGCCTCGACTTCGAGGAGGAGTCGTTCACCCAGCGGGCACTCCGCTTCTTTCGATACTTGCTGACCCTGGTCAATGGCCAGCGGGTGATCCCGTTCACCGCCGTGGCGGGCGCGTTGGATCCCAAAGGCAAGGTCGAGCGGTTGTTCGAACTGTTGCATCTCGATGCCCAGGGGAAGGTCCGCCTGTTCCAGCAAGAGCAGCTGGGTGAGGTGTTCATCGAAGTGCCCCATGAGGGAAAAGGCGCTTGTTGAGGCGGCCCTGTACGTGGCCGACCGACCGCTGTCCCTCGCCCGACTGAGCCAAACCCTTGGCCTGCCCGAGCGCCTCGTCCTCTCGGCCCTCCGGGAGATCGGGGACGAGCTGGAGGCCGAGGATCGGGGTTTGGAGCTCACCAGTGAGGCGGGAGGATTTGTCCTCCGCGTGAAGAAAGACTTGGTGGAGGCCGTCAAGCCGTTCGCCCCGCAGCAGGACATCCCCGACCCGGTTCTGCGCACCCTGGCCGTGGTGGTTCACCTCGCTCCGGTTCTGCAGTCGGAGGTGGTGAAGATCCGGGGGGAGCGAGCCTATGGGCATGTCAAGGAACTCGTGGATCGAGGGTTTGTCCAGGCTCGCACCGAAGGACCGACCAAGGTCCTCACCGTGGCCCAGGGCCTCCTGGACTACTTCGGGGTGGCGACGGTGGAGGAACTAAGGGCGCACCTGGGCCAGCCGGAAGGGGGCGCCCTGCCCGGTTCAGCGGGGCCATCTGAAATCGCGCGATCGGAGCGCTCGTGACGCTCGGTCCAGCCCGATCCTTTCGCTGAGCGCGTCCCGGGCTGGGGCCCGCGCCCGCAGGACGACGGCGTCGCGATGGGTGCGGCTCCCCTCGGGTTGAAATGAGAAGCCGGGACGGGTAGGATGCGGTCCGAATCGTATCAGGAGGTGAAGCTGTCAGTGGAGCAAGTGGCTGAGGTGAAAAAGGCCCCCCCGCGGGCCGGGGCTTTCCACGGCGTGGGACGACGCAAGGAGGCTGTGGCTCGGGTGTACCTCAAAGAGGGCTCCGGGAGGGTTTACGTCAACGGCCGGCCGATGGAGGAGTACTTTACGGCTTTCGCCATGGGCAAGGACCATTTGAACCGCCACCTTCTCACCCCGTTTTACATCACGGGAACAATGGGCCGGTACGACGTGAAGGCCCGGGTGGAGGGTGGGGGCCCCACCGGCCAGCTCGAGGCTGTCCGCTTGGGCATCGCACGGGCTCTGGTGGCCATGACCCCGGAGTTCAAGAAGCCCTTGAAGGATGTGGGTCTGTTGACGCGGGACGCCCGGGTGGTGGAACGCAAGAAGTACGGGCACCGCAAGGCCCGGAAGAAAGAACAGTACTCCAAGCGGTGAAGCCATGAAAAAAGGCATCCATCCCGAGACGTTCTCGGCGACCATCCGTTGCAGCTGTGGGGCCCAGTACAAGACCCTTTCCACGAAGAAAGATCTCCACGTGGACGTGTGCGCCCGCTGCCACCCCTTCTTCACCGGAGAGACCCGCCTGGTGGACTCCGAGGGGCGCGTGGAGCGGTTTGCCCGCAAATACGGGAAAGACTGGGCGAAGAAGAAGTGACCCGGCTGGGTGGGCAGGCGGTCATTGAAGGCGTGATGCTCACCGACGGCCAGCATACCGTGCTGGCCGTCCGCACCCCTCAGGGCGGAATCCAGGTTGAACCTCTCCAGGCTGGAGCACGTTTCCCCCGGCTGGAGCGGGTTCCTTTTGTGCGGGGTCCGGTGAAACTCTACCAGTTGCTGGTCCAAGGATGGGCGGCCCTGCAGCGATCGGCGGCCATCGCCTACCCCGAGGAGGCCCCCAAGGAGTCGGGGTGGGAACTTTGGCTCATGATAGGCCTTCTCTTCGTGGTGGTCGTGGGCGGATTCATGGTCTTGCCCATGTACCTGGCTAGTCTTCTTCCAGTCCGGCAGAGGGTTCTTTACAGTTTGATCGAGGGAGGCATCCGGGTCGTGTTGTTCGTCCTGTACATCGCCGCCATTTCCCTTTTGCGCGACGTGCGCAGGGTTTTTCAATACCACGGAGCTGAGCACAAGGTGGTCCACGCTTTCGAGGAAGGGGAAGGTTCGCTCGAGCGCGCGCGGGGCCAGAGCCCGGTCCATCCCCGCTGCGGGTCAAGCTTCGTCCTCCTGTTCTTGGTGGTGGCGGTGCTGGTGTTCTCCCTGGTGCCCACAGGGAGCTTGGCCTTGCGGTTGGCCAGCCGAATTGTGCTCATTCCCGTGGTGGCTGGGGTTACCTACGAGATCCTTCAGTACGCGGGGCGGCACCCCCGGGCCTGGTGGCTCCGGCCCTTGGTGTTTCCGGGTCTTCTTCTCCAGCGCCTCACCACGCGTGAACCGTCTACGGATCAACTGGAGGTCGCCCTGGCCGCCCTGCATCAGGTGGTGGCCGAGCGCAATCTGTCCACCAGTTCGTAAGGGATCTTGACCGCTCCCAGGCTCTCCTTGACCGAGCCGGGCCCGTGATCGTCGGACCCCCCCGTGGGGATGAGGCCCAGCTTGTGAACCGCTGCAGCCACCTCTGCGGGGTTGGAACGCAAGGGTTGACGGGAGCTCTCGTAGGGGTAGTGCACTTCCACGGCGGCCAGTCCCTCTTCGGCCAGCTGAGCGAGGGTCTTTTCCCAGTCGGCGACGGCGAGGAAGGCGGGGTGGGCCAGGGCGGCCACACCCCCCGCGGCCCGGATGGCGGCGATGGCCTGGCGGGTGGTGGGTCGAGGCAGAGGTACATAGCAGGGGGCACCCTCCTCAAGGAACCTCCGGAACGCGTCGTCGAAGCCGCTGGCCAGCCCGTGCCGCACCAGCAGGGCCGCCAGGTGGGGCCGGCCCAGCGACCCCGCGGCCAGGGCCTGCACCTCCTCCAAGGCGATCGGCTTCCCCACAAGGGCGCGGCACTTGTCCACCATGGCCCTCATCCGCTCCTGGCGAGCGGCCCGAAGCCAACTGAACAGTTCCTCCAGGGCAGGGTGCCCGGGCCGGAGAAAGTACCCCAGGATTTCCCCCTTGAGCTTGCCCACCCAGGCCTTGACCTCCACCCCGCAGATGACCTCGATCCCTTGCAGGTTCAACGTGGGAGCGGTGAAGTCGGCGCCCACTGTGTCGTGATCGGTGACGGCCACGGCGGCCAGACCCAGCCGTCGAGCCCGTTCGGCGAGTTGAGGGAGGTCCTGGGTGCCGTCGGACCAGCGGGTATGGACGTGGAGGTCGGCCCAAGCCTCAGGCGGCATGGCCGCCTTTCTTCTCTTTCCACAACCGGTCGAGGATTCCGTTGACCACAGCCGGGGCGTGCTCCGACCCGTAGGCCTTGGCCAGCTCCACCGCCTCGTTGATCACCACTTCCCCAGGGGTGTCCGTGTGCAGAAGTTCATATACCCCCAGGCGCAGAATGTTGCGGTCAACCAAGGGGAGGCGGTCGATGCCCCATCCTTCGGCCCGGAGGTGGATGAGCCGGTCCAGTTCGTCCCGGTGGTCTCTGACCCCGGTCAGCAGGGCGGAGGCGAAGGGCCAATCGCGGTCCCCGATCCGCCGCTTTTCCTCACCCAAAGCTTCTTCCATCGACCCGGGGAGGAACTCCCCACGGTACAGGGCTTTGAGAACCGCCTCCCGGGCCGTACGCCGCACCCTACCGCTTCCTTCGACCGGCTCCCAGCACAGTCAGCCGAACCTCCGGGACCTCCAGCCCGGTCCGGGCACAAATCTCGCGGGTCAAGAGCTCCTGAACCCGTTCGGCCAGCGTGGGGATCTCCTCCCCAGGGGGCAGGTGGAGGTTGACGCGGATGGCCACACCCTTGCCGGTGGCGCGGAGGCCCACCTGGAACCGGGACAGGCGCAGCTCGTCCCGCAGCAGGGCTGTGGCCATTTCCCGCACGGTGTTTTGGGTGATGAGGATTTCCCCTTTGGGTCCAGGACGGCGGAGGGCCTTGCGCAGGGCCCTGCGGGCAAGTCCGGCCCGGGTGAACAAGATCGCGGCCCAAAGGAAGGTCACGGCCCAAACCCCGAGGGCCGCTTGAACGGCAGCCGCGGGAATGGATACCACCTTGGCCACTTCGATCCCCACTTGGCCCCACACCATGGCCGCCACCATGGCCCCGGCCGCCAACAGCAACAACGCCGTACCCACTGCGTACAACAGCCCTCGCACTCCTACCTCTCTTTCTTGCGCTCGTCCCCGGGTTCCTTGAACGCCACCCGCACCACTTCCACGTCCACCTGGTCCACCGGGAGGGCGGTCATCTTCTCCACGGCTTCCTTGACCCGAACCTGCAGTTCATCGGCCACTTCCTGGACAGGGTGCCCGTACACTACCCCCACCTTGAGGCCCAGCTTCACCCGACCTCCCAAGATCTCCGTTTCCACGAGACGGCGCACCGCTTCTCCCTTGGGCATGGAGCCGACCTTGGGGGGAGCGACGCCGGGGACCTCGGTGGCCGCCAGCCCAGCAATGGTGGAGATCACCTCCTTGGAGATGCTGATCCTCCCGTCCTCAAGCACGTCTTCAACGAGCTCGTCATCCTTCGCCATCTTCACCCTCCTCCAGCACGAGGGCTTCTTGGGCCGGGACCACCTGGCGAACGGACACGTCCACCCTCCCCACCGGGATCCCCGCCAAACCCTCCAGGTCTTCCCGCACAGCCCGTTGGACTCCCCGGGCCACCTCGTGAACCGCGTAACCCTGAACGACGGCGATGCGCAGGTCCACGTCCACCCCATCCCGACGAAAGGTGATTTGGGTGGCGTCTTCTGGGCCGGAGAAAATCCCCATGATCCCCGGGGATCGCAGGGGCTGGGCTCCCGCCACCCGCTGCACCGCCCGCTGGACCAGGGCCGTGAGGACTTCCTGGCGGATGACCAGAATGCCCAGGGGCTTGCGGACCTCCCAGGTTTGGTCGGCCATGGCTAGCTGACCCGCTCCACGTAGGCTCCCGTCCGGGTATCCACCCGGATGACGTCCCCCGTTTCCACAAACAGGGGTACCTTGACCACGAGCCCTGTTTGCAGGGTGGCAGGTTTTTCCCCGCCTGTGGCTGTGTCGCCCCGCACTCCCGGTGGGGCCTGGACCACCTGGAGGTCCACGAAATTGGGAGGGGCCACCTTCAACAACTGCCCCTGGTAAAACTGTCCTGTGAAGTCTAGACCTTCGACCAGGTAGCCCTTGATGCCTTCCACGGTCGCCGCCGACAGCTCGTACTCCTCGAACGATTCCTTATCCATGAACACGTACTTGTCCCCGCTTTGGTACACATATTGCATGGTGCGGGTTTCCAGGAATGCACTGTCCAGGTTGTCGGAGTCCTTGAGGGTTTCGGTGATGACCCGCCCCGTGCGGAGGCCGCGCATCTTGGCCCGCACAAACGCGCCCCCCCGTCCGCGCTTGACGTGCTCAAACTCCAGGACCTCGTAGAGCTCCCCCCCGTACACGAGGATCATCCCCCGTGTGATATCCCCGATGGAAATTGCCATTCGATCCTCCTTTGGCTTCCCTTTTATACCACTCCCCTCGAATGGGTACAACCAAACAAGCCCGCGGCGGCGGGAAATTCCCGCAGGGTGTACTCGGTCTTGCCTCTACCGCGGTCGCCCCCGCTTACGGGGTCGGGGCGGGGTCAGCAGGCGATCGACCAGGACGTGGAGCACCTGGGGCAGGACGGCCCCCACCACCACCGGAGCCCACAGCGACGAGGGAACGGCTGGGGGCGACGGCAAGACAGCGCTTACCGTGGCCCACACAACCAGGAACAGAAGAGCGAGGTAAGCAAACCGGGTCAGGGGGCCCCAGATGGGCGAGTGGGACAGTCCCCGGTGGCGGAACAGGGCCGCGTAGGGCTTCCACAAGAGCCGCAACGGTCCCCACCGCCGGGCCGGGGCACTGCCCTCCAAATCGAGGTCCGGGGAGAGGAACAGGCTTCCCCCCACGTAGGCCAGGGAGAACGCCACGACCGAGCTCCGTCCCCATCCCCACCGGGCTCCCAGGCCGGCCCAAACCGGCAGGGACAGGAGTTCAACAAGGAGGTGGGTCCGGCCCGAAGGCACCCCGCAATGTACAGCGCGGGTTGAGGTGCGGCAACCCCACGCTATAATCGCCGCCGGTTAGCAGCCACAATCCCAAAGTGCTAGCAATCTAGGAGGTGACCCGTGAAACTGAAAGTCAGACCGCTAGGAAACCGGGTGTTGGTCAAAAAGATCGAAGAAGAAGAGCGGCGAACGCCCGGGGGCATTGTCCTCCCCGAGTCCGTGAAGGACGAGAAGGCCATCAAGGGTGAGGTGGTGGCCTTGGGAACAGGGGAGAAGTTCGAGGTCAAGGTGGGCGACAAAATCCTGATCTCGGCGTTCTCCGGCACAGACATCCGCATTGGGGAAGAGAAATACCTTTTGGTGAAAACCACGGACATCTTGGCCGTGGTGGAGGACTGAGGAGGAACCCATGGCAGCCAAACAGGTCGTATTCGGGGAAGAGGCACGACGCCAAGTCCTGCTGGGTGTAGAGAAGTTGGCCAACGTGGTCCGGGTGACGTTGGGTCCCCGAGGCCGCAACGTGGGGATCGAGAAGAAGTTCGGGTCCCCGGACATCGTCAACGATGGGGTCACCATCGCCGAGGAGCAGGAGTACAAGGACCCCTTTGAGAACATGGGGGCCCAGCTGGTGAAGGAAGTGGCCTCCAAGACCAACGACGTGGCCGGAGACGGGACGACGACGGCCACCATCCTGGCCCACGCCCTGCTCAAGGAGGGGTTCAAGATGGTGGCGGCTGGTTCCAACCCCATGGCCCTCAAGCGGGGCATGGAGAAGGGGGTGAAGGTGGTGGTGGACGAGCTCAAGAAGATGTCCCGCAAGCTGTCCACCAAGACCGAGACGGCCCAAGTGGCGTCCATCACGGCCCATGATCCGGAAATCGGGCGGGTCATCGCCGACGCCATGGAGGCCGTGGGCGAGGCCGGCGTCATCACTGTGGAGGACTCCGACACCATCGAAACCTACTACGAGGTGGTGGAGGGGATGCAGTTCGACCGGGAATACATCTCCCCCTACTTCGTCACCAACCCCAAGAAGATGGAAGTGGAGATGGAGAACCCCTACATTCTCATCACCGATCGCGAGCTGAAGAACGCCATGGAGATGATCCCCCTCCTGGAGAAGGTGGCCCAGACCGGCAAACCGATCCTGATCATCGCCAAGGACGTGACCGGCGAAGCTTTGTCCACCTTGGTGCTCAACAAGCTCAAGGGGACGTTGGTGTCCTGCGCGGTGAAGGCCCCGGGGTTCGGCGACCGGCGCAAGGCCATGCTGGAGGACATCGCCGTCCTCACCGGAGGTGTGGTGGTAGCCGAGGACGCCGGCATGGAGATCAAGAACACCACCCTGGACATGCTGGGCCGGGCCGAGCGGGTCCGTGTGGATCACGAGAACACCACCGTCATCGGAGGCAAGGGGAACCCCGAGGCCATCAAGGCCCGCATCGAGCAAATCGAGGAACAGATCAAAACCACGGAAAGCGACTACGACCGGGAGAAGTTGGAGGAGCGGAAGGCCAAGCTCGCCGGGGGTGTGGCCGTGATCAAGGTCGGGGCGGCCACGGAGACCGAGCTGGAGGAGAAGAAGCACCGGATGGAGGACGCCCTTGAGGCCACAAAGGCCGCGGTGGAAGAGGGGATCCTCCCCGGCGGTGGGGTGGCCCTGCTCCGGGCTGGGCGGGCCCTCGACAAACTGGACAAGGACCTGGAGGGTGACGAGAAGGTGGGCGTCCAGCTTCTGCGCAAGGCTCTGGAGGCTCCGGCTCGCCAGCTGGCGGAGAACGCCGGGTTCGAGGGCGCCGTGATCGTGGAGCGGTTGAAGAACGAGAAGGATTCCACAGGGTTCGATGTGGTGGCCGAGAAGTTCCGGGACATGTTCGAGGCCGGCATCATCGACCCCATGAAGGTCACCCGCTCCGCGCTTCAGAACGCCGCCTCCATCGCAGGGATGCTCCTCACCACCGAGGCCCTGGTGGCGGAAATCCGGGAGGAGAAGAAGGAGACGCCTCCCCCTCCTCCCCCTGAATACTAGTTGAACCCCAAGCCCCGGCCCGTGGCCGGGGCTTTTCTTTTTGGTTGCAGGTTGCCGCCTCCCCAAGCATAATGCCGCCCCGACCAAAGATGGCTGACCGTGTCCTCATTGTGGAGTCCCCCACCAAGGCCCGCACCTTGGGGGCCTACTTGGGCCGGTCCTATGTGGTCCTCTCTTCCAAGGGGCACGTGCGGGACCTGCCGGAGCGGGAGCTGGGGGTGGACCTGGAAAAGGGATTCGCTCCCAAGTGGGTGGTTCGGGACCGCCGGCTTGTGGCTGAGCTCAGGAAGAAGACCGCAGAAGCCGAGGTCGTGTACCTAGCCACCGACCCGGACCGGGAAGGGGAGGCCATCGCCTTCGACTTGATGGAACTTTTGGGCGATGGGCACCGGTTTGCCCGGGTCCTTCTCCACGAGATCACCCCCCAGGCCGTCCGCCAAGCGCTGCAGGAGCCGGCCCAGATCGACCTTGCCAAGGTGGAAGCCCAGCGGGCGCGGAGGATTCTGGATCGCCTGGTGGGCTACCAGATCAGCCCTCTGCTGTCTTTGGTGTTGGCCGGGCGCAAGTACGAGGGTCTGTCCGCCGGGCGGGTCCAGTCCGTAGCCCTGCGCTTCGTGTGCGACCGCGAGCTGGAGATCCAGGAGTTCCGCCCTGAGCCGTACTGGGAGCTTTGGGCGGCCTTTCCCACCGCACCGCCCTTCCGCGCGGCCTTCCCAGAGAAGATCACCGCCCAAGAGGTGCTGGACCAACTGCTGGTGGACCTCAGGTCCGGTCCATTCACGGTGAAGGAAGTGCGGGAAGAGGAAGTTGTCCGCCGCCCTCCAGCCCCATTCATCACCTCTTCCCTCCAACAGACGGCGGCCAACGAACTGGGGTTTTCGCCATCGCGGACCATGCGGATTGCCCAAGAGCTGTACGAGGGGGTCGAGGTTGAAGGCAAGCCCGTGGGGTTAATCACCTATATGCGGACGGACTCGGTGCGGGTCGCGGAGTCCGCCGTGGCGGAAGCCCGCAAGCTCATCAAGCGCCAGTTTGGCGGGGAGTTCCTGAGCCGCAAGCCCAGGGTGTTCAAGAACAAGAACCGGTCCCAGGACGCCCACGAAGCTATTCGGCCCACCGCGGTGGAGCGCACCCCGCAGATGGTGAAGGCGTACCTTTCGGGCGAACAGTGGAAACTGTATGACCTGATCTGGCGACGGTTCCTGGCCAGCCAAATGGCCGAGGGCCTGTGGAAACGCACCAAGGTCGTGGTGGGGAGGGGTGAGCTTGAGCTTGTGGCCTCGAGTTCCGTGTGCCAATTCCCGGGCTTCACCCAAGTTCTCCCGGTGGGGAAGCTGGAGGACGAGGACAACCCGCTTCCTTCGGGGCTGGCCCCGGGGCAGGTCCTACCTGTGCCCAAGCTCGAGGTGGAGGAGAAAAAGACGGAGCCCCCCAAAAGGTACAGCGAGGCTGGGCTGGTGAGGAAGCTGGAGGAAGAAGGGGTGGGTCGGCCCAGCACGTACGCCACGATCGTCTCCACCATCCAGGAGCGGGGGTACGTGGTGCGAGAGAATGGCAGCCTCCGCCCCACGTTGCTGGGTTTCATGGTCACCGACTTCTTGCGCCGGTACTTTCCCCAGACCGTGGAGGAGGGGTTTACGGCTCGGCTGGAGGAGGACTTGGACCGGATCCAAGAGCGGGAGATGGACCGGGGCCGGTTGCTGGATTCTTTTTACCGGCGGTTTTCTCCCCAGCTGCGCCAGGCCGAGGAGGCCCTGCGGCGGGGCGAGTCCCGCTTTGCTGTGGAGTCGGATGTGGCCTGCCCCACGTGTGGCGCACCGATGTTGGTTCGCCTGTGGAAGGGAGGGTTGTACCTGGGATGCTCCCGTTACCCCCAGTGTCGAACGACGAAGAACCTGCCCGCCCACGTGGCTTTTCGGTACCGGCCGGACCGGGTAGAGCTCAAGGAAGGTTTGATTAAGGCGGAATCGGCACCGGCGGCCCCGTGCCGCAAGTGCGGGGCGCCCACCGTGCTTCGCCATGGAAGGTATGGCCGGTACCTGGCTTGCCCGTCCTGTGGAGGGACCCAGCCCTTGTCCTCAGGGGTGGGCTGTCCTGCCTGCAAGGAGGGCGAGCTGGTGGAGCGGTACAGCGCCAAGCGAGGAACGTTCTACGCCTGTTCGCGGTACCCCGAGTGCCGGTTTCGGCTGGCCGGGACCCCGGTGGAGTCCTGTTCGGCATGTGAAAAGGGGGTCCTGTACGAGGACCCCCGCCACGGTGTGCGCTGTTCCAATCCCCGCTGTCCCTCGCGGGGCGCTCGGGCCTAACCTTCCTCCAAGATCTGACGGAACCGCTCCAGCTTCTGGAGGATGTTGGAGTCCCGCAGCTTTTCCACGCCCTCCTTCTGGATCTGGCGAACCCGCTCCCGGGAGATCCCGAAGATCTCCCCGACTTCGTCCAGGGTCTTGGGCGGGTTTCCGTCCAGCCCGTAGCGGAGCTCGATCACCCGCCGCTCGCGGGGGGTGAGCTTCTCCCTCAGGGCGCGCTGGATCTCTTGAACAAGGAGCTCTTTGAAGGTCTCCCGGGTAGGAGAGACGGCGCCTTGGTCTTCGATGAAGTCCCCCAGCACCGCGCCTTCGTCTTCGTAGCTGATGGGGGAGTCCAGGGAAGCCGTGTATTGGGAGGTCTTCTTGGCCTTGACGATGTTGTCCACCGTGGTGTCCAAGCCCTCCGCGAGCTGCTCGAGGCTCGGCCCTGTTCCATGTTCCTTGACGTACTCCCGCTCGGCCTCGTGGATGCGGCGGATGAGCTCGTTGATGTGGGTGGGGACGCGGATGGTGCGGGAGCGGTTGGTGATGGCCCGCAGGATGGCCTGGCGGATCCACCACGTGGCGTAGGTGGAGAACTTGTAGCCCCTGCGCCAGTCGAACTTCTCCACGGCCTTCATCAGGCCCAGGTTGCCTTCTTGGATGAGGTCGAGGAAGGGCAGTCCGCAGCCCCGGTACTTTTTGGCGATGGACACCACCAAGCGCAGGTTGGCAGCGGCCAGCTTTTCTTTGGCCTCCTTGTCTCCGGCCTCGATGCGCTGGGCCAGCTCCACCTCCTGTTCCTTGGTGAGAAGGGGGACGCGCGAAATCTCATCGAAGTAGGTTCGGATGGGATTCTCCGGGGATCGGCGCCCGGTATCGTCCTCTTCGAACCAGTAAAGGTCCTCCTCCACGAGGTCTTGGTCCTCGTGGTTCACTTCGTTACCAAAACGAACGCTTTCCATTCGTACCTCCGCCCCATGTACAGTTGAAGACTAAACGAGGTTCAAGGAAGGGGTAACCCGAACCACCCGATTATACAGGGGGCCCGCCCCCTTGTGAAGGGGGGGAATTGCCCCATTGAACCGGTTACTGAACGGGCCTTGGATTCCTCACAAACTGGGTTACCGCCGTTCAAACCCATGACCCGAGCGAGTATACGCGAGCTGGTCGACACTTGGCGACCCCGGTATCTTGGGGCGAGCCCCAAGGAGAAGACCAAGATCCTCAACGAATTCGTGGCCCTCAAGGTTACCTCCGCGCCCTGAGGAGGGATCTCCAGCCCCACATGTTCCACTCCCTCGACGACCTGAGGTGTATCCCCGGACGTGGAGGGCCTCCTGTTTCCGGTTAGGACGCCTGCGGCGGTCTCGGCAAGCGGTAGGATCCTCTCCCGAGCATGCGCCAGGTACCAACGGGGAAGACCGGGACAGAGTTCGTCAGTCCCGCGGCAAGAGCGGGGAAAGCCGGACTTTGCTGCCGTTCTACGATGTCCACATTCCGTGGTGGAACGGGCATGGCCCAGCGGCGGTATCGGGGGCGTACCTTGGCCTCGGGGAGGGCTTCAAACGCGGAATTGAGACCCAATGCCTCCAGCCCAAGGTTGCCGGGCCGAGGGAGGAGGTTCGCATGACCCGCAGGTTCACGCTCGTTGGACTGGGCGCGACCTTGGTCTTTCTGGCCTTGGCGGCGGGGTCGATCGGGACGGCACAGAAAGTCAATACCGTCTGCCCCCCAGACTGGCAATATACCAAGATCCAAGAGGCATTACCGCGGCCTCCGCGGGCGACACCATTCAAGTCAAGGCCGGGACGTATGTAGAAAGCCTGCAGATCATCAAGCGCCTGACGCTGCAGGGCGAAAGCAGGGACAAAGTCATCCTTCAGGGCACCGTCGTCATCTTCAACACTAAGCTTGTCACCATGAGCGGCTTCACCGTCATGTGCGGCCAGGGGGGCCACATCGAGTGCAGCACCACGATCGTGCTCAACCACAACGCCTTCGTCGAGAGAGCCCTTGAGGGCCTGCTCGCACGCAACTCTTCGACCACCGTTCGGGGCAATCTCGTCAGCAAGAACAAGACCCCCGGCAGCTTGCTGATTTTGGGTTCCAAGGCGTTCATCACGGGCAAGACAATCACCAACAACGGCGGAGACGGGATCAACGTGGCCGCTTCTCAGGCCGACATCCGCGACAGCGTCATTCAGGGTAACGTCGGCTGCGGGGGTCCGGGCCGATGCCAACTCCACCATCACCGGCAGCGCCACGCCAGCGAACACCAGCGGCAACAAGGGCGGGAACCTATGCGGGAAGGCCGTTGAGCTCGATACCGAACGTCCTGGGGCACCCATTACCTTAACCGTTTCGCCCACAGACTGGACCAATAAGCCAATCAGCATTGACTGGAGTAACCCTGAAGATTTCATAGGCATCGCCTCGGCCTGGTACAAGCTCGGCACTGAGCTAACTAAACCAGATGACGGCACACGCACCACCAGCAAGCCCATCGTCTTAGCAAGCCCTCCTGAGGGCAGGCAGCCGAGCTTCGTCTGGCTGGAGGACGGCGCTGGAAACAAGAGCGAGAGGAACCGTGCTCATCGGCTCATACTCTACGACAAGACCCCACCCACAGGCTCAATTCTGATCAACGACGGGGCGGAGAGGACCGCCTCGCCAATAGTGACGCTCAAGCTTCAGGCGGAGGACACGGCCGGGGACCAACCTAGGAGCGGCCTGGCGCAGATGTGCTTCTCCCACGATTGTAGGAGCTGGTCGGAGTGGGCAGCCTTTAGCGAGCGGCGCCTTGCCCCTCTGCTCAAATCCTCTCCCGCCAGGGGGGAGGATGCCTCCTACCTCAGCACGGTTGACAGAGAGAGTGCTGTGGTCGGGGCTTGGGAAGCGGTGCGACCGGCGGTACCACTGGTGTAGATCGCCGGCGGGGCTGTGCGCGGCTTAACCTCTTCCAGTCGATGGCTTTTTGGGGGCTGCACTTCTGTATCTGGGTCGCTGCCCAGACCAAGATCGCCTGGCAGGGCCGGCCCCCTGGTGTTGCAGCCGGGCAAAGTCCTCTGGCTGTCGGGGTGAACTACTGCCCAGAGGGCCGCCCCTCCGACGAGGCGGGATAAGCGTGAACCTGCTAGTGACGTGGCAGGAGGCCAAGCGCCGCCAGAAGCAAGCGCGGGAGCCCTGGTGTGTGGCAACGACCTGGAAGAGCCAAGAGCAGGCCGTGGCCTACTACTCTCGAAGGACGCGGATTGACCAGGACTTCAGGGGTTACAGGCAGCGGCTATGCCTGAGGGAGGCAGCGGTCTAGGAAGTGGAGGGGATGGCGCGGTTGGTGGTGGCGCTGGTGCTGGCGACGCTCGTCTGGACCTTACTGGGGTTGTTTCGGCTGCCGGCGGGTTTTGCCAAGCGGTGCTGGGGTGAGGGAGGGGGAGTTAGCTCTGGTTGGCCCTACGGCTGTTGGAGCAAGCTGACCCGCCGAGGCTGAGCTGGGCACTCCAACTGGCAACCAATCTTGAAGGTTTGCGATGGCTCAAAAAATGGGGAGGTCTTGGGTGGGGCACACGCGCTGCTCTCCGTCTGGGTCATGGAGAAGCTGCGGGAGGCAATCTTCTGTCTCGTGCAGTGTGTCGGGTCAGCATGGTAGTTTCCCATCTTGGTCTGCACAACCTGGGAACCCTGGTGCCCCAACCGGCCCCTGAGCCCCACGAAGCCTGCCAATTTAGCCGCCCTGGTCTCCCCACTGCCCATCAACCATTCCCTTCCGTGCGGGCCTGACAGAAGCTAGCGGGCGGATCTCCGGCGCTGCCCCACGGGGATCAAGGCGGACCGAAGGGTAGAACTTTTTCCTTCTGGAGCCGGACCTTCCGTCGAGGTGAGAGGAGGGCCGTGAAGAGGAAAACCCCGCAGGCCACGAGCGCAATGCTCGTCCGCACGGGAAGGTCTGCGCCAAAGGAGAGCGAAAAACCGCGAGCGCAGAGACAGTTCCCAAGGCTGGGGCAAACAGGAGTTGGTGCCTGAACTCCAGGGCGAGCTGAGCGGCCACCGAGGAGGGGAGGAAAAGGAGGGCGTAGACCAGCAGGCCGCCCACAAGCCGTAGGGACCCCACCACCGTGGCCCCGGTCAGAAACAAAGGCGCCCAAAGGATCGGTTTGGCCGGGATCCCCGCCTCCTCGGCAAGTTTCCACTCCACAAGCGCGGCCCACACCTCCCGGCCAAACAGGGCAAGGAAACCCGCTGCTGCTGCCAGTACACCTCCAAGAACAAGAACGTCGCTCGAGCGAACGCCAAGAACGCTTCCCCAAAGGGGGTCAAGGCCGGGAAAGTGAGGTTTTGGTTTGGGCTTAGGGCGATGAACAGAAACCCCAAAGCGAAAGTGAGCGGGAAGAAGATGGCCAGTACCGAATCCGGAGGAAGCTCGGTGAACTCCGCACACGGGCCCCAAGAGCGCGGCAACGGCCAAGACAAAGAGCCAAGCCAGAGGTGGGGGCGGGAGGGCCTGCCAAAAGGCCAGGGCTGTTCCGGCAAAGGCCGCGTGGGCCATGGCGTAGCCCAGGGCGGAGAGCCGCAGGCGCAAAGCCCAAGCGCCGAGGAGGCCCGAGACGGCCCCACAAAGCACGGCGGCCACCAAGCTGGGACAGATCAGCTCCCACACGCTTGAACCTCCGCCCAGATCTCCGCAAGCCCAACTTGGAGAGGCAGGGAACGGACCTGGCCTCCCTGCACAAGAAGGGCCGGGTCGGCTCGGGCGAGAAGTTCCTCCTCGTGGACCAAAGCAAGAATCGCCAGCTCTTCTTTTTTCACGTCCAGGATGGCGTGAGCGAGTTCAGAGCGGGCTTAGGAGTCGAGCGAGGCGAACGGCTCGCCGAGGAAAAGGACCTCGGCCCCTTTGGCCAGGGCCCGGGCTAGGAGGGCCTTCCGCTGCTTGCCCCCGGAAAGGTGGCCCACGGGCCAGTCGGCCCGCTCGGCAAGGCCCAGCCGCTCCAGGGCCGCCAACGCCCGCTTCCGCTCTTCCTGGGGCAGCCTCTGGTAAAACCGGAACCGACCAAACTGGCCCATGAGCACAAGGTCCACGGTCCGGCAGGGGTTTCGGGGGGAAAGAACAGCTCCTGGGGGAGGTAGCCGATCCTGCGGGGCACCGCGGGGCGGTGGTCCCGGACTTCAAGCCCGAAGGCCTGGGCCCAGCCGCGGTAGGGCACAAAACCAAGGAAACAGATCCCGTTGAACCCTGTGGAATCAAGGAGGAGGAGGGCCAAGAGGCCCATGGGGATGCCCACGGCCAAAAAGGGCCCTTTGTGGCCGTGAGGCCGGATCCCCAAGGAGAGGAGTTGGGCCGGGTTCATGTCCGGAGCGATGATTTCCCTGTTCACGGGACCACCGCGGTCGCCCGCGCTTCGACGGCGGCAAACACAAGCTCGGCGTTCACCCGCAGCATGGCCAGCATGCTCACCATGCCGGGGATGGGGCTGGGGAAGTTGGTGAGAACCAGGCGGGTGGCATTGAGGACTTGCGCCAGGCGGCCCCCGAACGAAACCCCGGACTGAAGGTCGTCCAGGACAAGCTGCGCTCCGGCTTCTTTCCCTTTGGCCGCGAGCCTCGCCAGGTCCTTGATGGTGAGGCTCTCCTCAGGGG
>OGCL01000779.1_pt1 | contig 31415 bp, 39 predicted proteins | sample 1570041 | NCBI WGS metagenome assembly OGCL01 (sample SAMN06266162, study PRJEB24511) | hot springs metagenome | isolation source: Hot spring water | place: South Africa: Limpopo | collected 2015-06-22 | reverse complement strand
GAAGACGGCCTGCGCTTCGCGATCCGCGAGGGCGGTCGCACCGTCGGCGCCGGCGTCGTCGCGAAAATCGTCGAGTAACAGGGATCGGTGCGCGGGGCGACGCCTTTCGGGGCGCCGCCCTTTGCAACGTTAACCGCAGGGGTATAGCTCAATTGGCAGAGCGGCGGTCTCCAAAACCGCAGGTTGGGGGTTCGATTCCCTCTGCCCCTGCCACTCCGTACTTCACCCATGGCTGACAAGCTCAAATTTTCGCTGGCTTTGCTGTTACTGGCGGCCGGCGTGGCCGGCTTTTACCTGCTCGCCGAGCAGCCGATGGTGCTGCGCGTGTTGTCCGTGCTGGCCGGTCTGGCTGCGGGGGGGGTCGTCGCCCGCTTCACCGAGCCAGGGCAGCGCTTTCTCGAGTTTGCGCGGGAGTCCGTCCATGAGGCGAGAAAGGTCGTCTGGCCCAGCCGCAAAGAGACGACACAAACGGCAGCTATCGTTTTTGCGTTTGTCGTCGTGATGGCCTTGTTCCTGTTCATCACTGACAAGAGTCTCGAATGGGTGTTGTACGACCTCATTCTCGGCTGGAAGAGATCATGACAAAACGCTGGTATGTGGTGCATGCCTATTCCGGCTTCGAAAAGTCGGTGCAACGGGCGCTGGTCGAGCGCATCGCACGAGCTGGTATGCAGGAAAAATTCGGTCGAATCCTCGTGCCGGTCGAGGAAGTGGTCGAAATGAAGGCGGGACAAAAAAGCGTCACCGAGCGCAAGTTTTTCCCCGGCTATGTGTTGGTCGAAATGGAAATGGACGACGATAGCTGGCACCTGGTGAAAAGTACGCCCAAGGTGACCGGTTTCGTCGGTGGGACGGCCACCAAGCCAACGCCGATTACCGAGAAAGAGGTGCAGAAAATCCTGCAGCAGATGCAGGAAGGCGTCGAAAAGCCCCGACCAAAAGTTCTTTTCGAACCCGGTGAGGTAGTGCGCGTCAAGGAAGGCCCTTTTACTGATTTCAATGGGGTGGTCGAGGAAGTCAATTACGAAAAAAATCGTCTGCGCGTCTCGGTGACCATTTTCGGGCGCCCAACTCCCGTCGAATTGGAATTCGCCCAAGTCGAAAAATCTTGATCACTGATTTTTGCCACGAAAGTCAGCCCGGTGGGTGCGGCGCCGCGAGCTGTTTTTGCCTTGCGACGGCAGACGGCACCGTGGCATGGGGGCTCGCCGACATCATCGTCGGGTGAGCGATCGAGCGAAAATCAAGGCGCGGCCGCTGCCCGATGCGGTCAGGCCCAGGCCGGGGCTGGATATCGGCAAGAGGAGCGCTGGCAGCCTCATTCGGCGCGGTGCGTTATTACTCATACTGAGGAGTCATCATGGCCAAGAAGATTACTGGCTATATCAAGTTGCAGGTTCCGGCGGGCAAAGCGAATCCGTCACCGCCGATCGGCCCAGCGCTCGGTCAGCGCGGTCTGAACATCATGGAATTTTGCAAGTCTTTCAATGCCCAAACCCAGGGTCTTGAACCGGGCCTGCCGATTCCAGTGGTCATCACGGCCTATGCCGACAAGTCGTTCACCTTCGTATTGAAGACGCCGCCAGCGACCGTTCTGATCAAGAAGGCCGCAGGCATACAGAAGGGTTCCGCGAAACCGCATACCGACAAGGTGGGGAAGATCACGCTCACCCAGGCGCAGGAGATCGCCAAAGCCAAGATGAAGGACTTGACGGCAGCCGACCTGGATGCGGCTGTGCGTACCGTTGCCGGTTCGGCGCGCAGCATGGGTATCGTGGTGGAGGGGCTCTGAAATGGCTGGTCATTCGAAGCGTGTGCGCGCACTGCGTGAAAAAATCGATCGCACCAAGTTGTATCCGCTGACCGATGCGCTGAATCTGGTCAAGGAATGCGCAACGGCCAAGTTCGATGAATCGATCGATGTCGCAGTCAATCTCGGTATCGATCCACGCAAGTCGGACCAGTTGGTGCGTGGTTCGGTCGTGCTGCCGGCCGGAACCGGTAAGACGGTGCGTGTGGCCGTATTTGCTCAAGGCGCTAAGGCCGAAGAGGCCCGGGCGGCTGGAGCCGACATCGTCGGTTTCGACGATCTGGCGGCGACGATCAAAGGTGGGCAGATCGATTTCGACGTCTGCATCGCAACACCGGATGCGATGAAGGTGGTCGGTGCGTTGGGCCAAATTCTAGGTCCACGCGGGCTGATGCCGAACCCGAAAGTGGGCACGGTGACCATGGATGTGGCTCAGGCGGTAAAAAACGCCAAGGCAGGTCAGGTGCAGTATCGGACCGACAAGGGTGGCATCGTCCATGCGACGATCGGTAGGGCGTCGTTTTCGAACGAAGCCCTACAACAGAATCTGTTGGCACTGATCGATGCGTTGAACAAGGCGCGTCCAGCGGCGGCCAAGGGGGTGTACTTGCGCCGGATCGCCTTGTCCTCGACGATGGGCGTTGGTGTGCGTATCGATCAGTCCAGTCTGCTGGTGAATACACCAGCATAAACTTTGGGCCGTGGTGTCGTTTCCGGTGCCACGGGTTGTCAAAGACCGCAGGGGTTCCTCCGTGAGGGGGGCTCAAATCGGACGGGGCTGGCTCGCAGCCGAAAGTCAGCTCCACCGGCCCGGCGTAGATGGCGTTACCCGAGTGCGGATGCGGGGCCGCGCAGCGGTCCGGCTTCTGAATGAAGGTCGCCGTGTTTTCCGGAGCGATCCGGTAATTATCAGGAGCTGACCTTGGGTCTCAATCTCGATGAGAAAAAGGCGGTCGTTGCCGAAGTTTCTGCGCAGGTTGCGCAGGCTCAAGCAATCATCGTCGCCGAGTACCGTGGTCTCCAGGTGGGCAACATTACCGCCCTGCGTGCCCAGGCGCGCAAGGAGGGAGTGTACCTGCGTGTGTTGAAGAACACCCTCGTACGTCGTGCCGTCGAAGGCACGCCCTTCGAGGGCTTGAAGGACCAGATGGTTGGTCCGCTGATGTACGGAATCTCGAAAGATCCGGTATCCGCGGCCAAGGTTCTTCATGAGTTCGCCAAGACGAACGACAAACTGATCCTCAAGGGCGGAGCGCTGCCGGGCCATGTCATGGACGCCAATGGCGTCAAGGCGCTGGCATCGATGCCTGGCCGTGAGGAGCTGTTGTCGATGTTGATCGGCACCATGCAGGCACCGATAGCCAAGTTTGTGCGCACCCTCAACGAAATCCCGTCCCGTTTCGTGCGGACACTGGCGGCGGTGCGCGACGCCAAAGAGACTGCTTGATTTTCGCCTTCGACGCGAATTCCCTTTCATTCAGGAGTTATGAATCATGGCTGTTAGCAAACAAGAAATCCTCGACGCCATCGCCGCGATGAGCGTGCTCGAACTGTCCGAACTGATCAAGGACATGGAAGAGAAGTTTGGTGTCTCCGCCGCCGCCGCCGCGGTTGCCGTCGCCGCTCCGGCCGCCGCAGCGGTTGCACCCGCTGCAGAGGAAAAAACCGAATTCACCGTCATGCTGCTCGCTGCGGGCGAAAAGAAAGTAGAAGTGATCAAGGTCGTGCGCGCCGCCACCGGACTGGGCCTCAAGGAGGCGAAAGATCTGGTCGATGGTGCCCCGAAGCCGGTCAAGGAAGCGATTCCAAAGGCCGATGCCGAAGCGCTCAAGAAGCAGCTGGAAGACGCTGGCGCCAAGGTGGAGATCAAGTAATTTCCCGGGCCGCGACGGGCTGGTGCTCCCGATCGGGGGGCGGCCAGCCCGTGCGTTTTCGGGATCAGCAAACAGTGAGTGGCGACCGCGTGCGTACGGGGTCGCCGCTTGCTTTTTCCTGATTCCATCACGTCGGAGCGATCATGGCCTACTCGTATACCGAGAAAAAGCGCATCCGCAAGAGCTTCGCCAAGTATGCGTCTGTGCTCAATGTGCCCTACCTGCTGGCGACTCAGCTCGAGTCCTATACCCAGTTCCTGCAAGCCGAAGTGCCTCCATCGCGGCGCCGCGACCAGGGGTTACAAGCAGCGTTCAGATCGATTTTTCCGATCGTTTCGCATTCGGGCAATGCGCGGCTCGAGTTCGTTGATTACAAGCTCGCCGAACCGGCTTTCGACGTCAAAGAGTGTCAGCAGCGGGGGCTGACCTTTGCCTCTCCGTTGCGCGCGCGTGTCAGGCTGGTGATCATGGATCGTGAATCGGGCGGCGAGAGGGTGAAGGAAGTCAAGGAGCAGGAGGTGTACATGGGCGAGATCCCGCTCATGACACCGAACGGCTCGTTCATTATCAACGGCACCGAACGGGTCATCGTTTCGCAGTTGCATCGCTCGCCGGGGGTGTTCTTCGAGCACGACAGGGGGAAGACGCATAGCTCGGGCAAGCTGCTTTTCTCGGCCCGCATCATTCCCTATCGTGGTTCGTGGCTGGATTTCGAGTTCGACCCGAAGGATTTCCTTTATTTCCGCGTCGACCGGCGGCGCAAGATGCCCGTCACCATTTTGCTCAAGGCCATTGGCATGACGCCGGAGCAGATACTGGCGACATTTTTCGAATTTGATACCTTTCAGCTGGCCGAGAAAAATGCGCACTTTCATCTCGTGCCCGAGCGTTTACGGGGCGAGGTGGCGAAGTTCGATTTCGTCGATGCGAGCGGACGGGTGATCGTGCCGAAGGAGAAACGCATCACTGCTCGCCACATCCGGGATATGGCTGAAGTCGGTATGGATCGAATCGTCGTGCCGGATGACTTCCTCATCGGTCGCATTCTGGCGACGAATCAGGCCGATCCCGAGACCGGCGAGTTTCTGGCCAATGCCAATGACGAAATCACCGATGCCCTGCTGGTCAAATTGCGGAGCGCCGGGATCAAGGACATCAAGACGCTGTACGTCAATGATCTCGATCGCGGTGCCTATCTTTCGCAGACGTTGCGCATCGACGAAACGGCCGATCAGTGGGCAGCGCGCGTGGCGATTTACCGCATGATGCGTCCGGGGGAGCCACCGACCGAAGAAGCGGTGGAGAGTTTGTTTCACGGGCTGTTCTATTCGGAGGAACGCTACGACCTGTCGGTCGTTGGCCGGATGAAATTTAACCGCCGCGTCGGTCGCGCTGCCCTGGATGGGCCCGGGACACTGTCCAATGAAGATATCGTTGATGTCATCCGTATTTTGATCGAGCTGCGCAATGGACGAGGTGATGTTGATGACATCGATCATCTAGGTAATCGGCGCGTGCGTTCCGTGGGAGAACTGGCTGAGAACCAGTTTCGCGCCGGTTTGGTCCGGGTAGAGCGTGCCGTAAAAGAGCGGCTGTCGCAGGCGGAATCGGAGAATCTGATGCCGCATGACCTGATCAACGCCAAGCCGATCAGTGCGGCGATCAAAGAGTTCTTCGGATCGAGTCAGCTTTCGCAATTCATGGATCAAACGAATCCGCTCTCCGAAATCACGCACAAGCGCCGAGTTTCGGCGCTCGGTCCGGGAGGGCTGACGCGCGAGCGCGCGGGATTCGAAGTTCGTGACGTGCATCCAACGCACTATGGTCGAGTCTGTCCGATCGAAACGCCCGAAGGCCCGAACATTGGTCTGATCAATTCGCTGGCGCTGTTCGCGCGTGTCAATGATTATGGTTTCATCGAGACGCCGTACCGCCGTGTAGCCAGTGGCGTCGTGACCGACCAGATCGAGTTCCTGTCGGCAATTGAAGAGGGCAAGTATGTCATTGCCCAGGCCAATGCCCGCATCGTCGATGGGCGACTGGCCGACGCGCTGGTGTCTTGTCGTTTCAAAGGCGAATTCGAGCTCAAGGCGCCGGAAGAGGTTCAGTACATGGACGTTGCTCCGGGGCAGATCGTTTCGGTGGCCGCCTCGCTGATTCCGTTCCTCGAGCATGACGACGCGAACCGAGCACTGATGGGGGCGAACATGCAGCGTCAGGCCGTGCCCTGTCTGCGGCCGGAAAAGCCGCTCGTGGGAACGGGCATCGAACGCACAGTGGCCGTCGATTCGGGGACGGCCGTGCAGGCGCTGCGTGGCGGACAGGTCGACTATGTCGATGCCAATCGGATCGTGATTCGGGTGAATGATGACGAAACGGTCCCCGGCGAGGTCGGTGTCGATATTTACAATCTGACGAAGTACACCCGTTCGAATCAGAACACGAACATCAACCAGCGGCCCGTGGTCCGGGTTGGTGACCGAATCGCCAAAGGCGATGTTGTGGCCGACGGGGCGTCTACCGATCTAGGAGAGCTGGCGCTCGGGCAGAATATGTTAGTAGCATTCATGCCCTGGAACGGCTACAACTTCGAAGACTCGATTCTCATCTCCGAACGCGTGGTGGCCGAGGATCGCTTTACGTCGATCCATATCGAGGAATTGACCGTTGTGGCGCGCGATACCAAGCTCGGACCGGAAGAGATCACGCGCGACATCGCAACGCTCGGAGAGGCCCAGCTTTCGCGTCTGGATGAGTCGGGCATCGTCTACATCGGTGCCGAAGTGGAAGCGGGTGACGTGCTGGTCGGAAAGGTGACGCCAAAGGGCGAAACGCAGTTGACGCCCGAAGAAAAGCTGCTGCGCGCCATTTTTGGCGAAAAGGCCTCCGACGTGAAGGATACCTCGCTGCGTGTTCCTTCCGGTATGTCCGGTACGGTGATCGATGTCCAGGTTTTCACGCGGGAGGGCATTGAGCGCGACAAGCGGGCGCAGTCGATCATCGATGATATGCTGAAGGGCTATCGGCTCGACCTGAATGACCAAATGCGTATCGTCGAAAACGATACCTTCGACCGAATCGGTCGCCTGCTGTTGGATAAAGTGGTCAGCAAGGGGCCGACGCGCGGATCGGTGCGCATCGCCAAAGGGGCGAAGATTACCCAGGCGTATCTGGACGGTCTGGAGCGCTACCACTGGTTCGACATCAGTCTGGCCGATGAGGAGGCGCAGCACCAGTTGGAGAGTTTGCGCGACAGCCTCGATCAGACACGTAAAGCCTTCGATGCTGCTTTCGAGGCCAAGAAAAAGAAGCTGACGCAGGGGGACGAGTTACCGCCAGGCGTACAGAAGATGGTCAAAGTCTATCTGGCTGTGAAGCGCCGGCTTCAGCCGGGCGACAAGATGGCCGGTCGTCACGGCAACAAGGGCGTGGTTTCGCGGATCGTACCGGTCGAAGACATGCCTTATATGGACGATGGTACGCCGGTCGATATCGTGCTCAACCCCCTCGGTGTGCCGTCGCGCATGAATATCGGACAGATTCTCGAGACCCATTTGGGCTGGGCGGCCAAGGGTCTCGGTAACAAGATCGATCAGATGCTGCGCGAACAACGTTCAGTCGCCGAGTTGCGTCAAGTGCTGGATGCGATTTACAACGCCTCGGGCAAAGGTGAAGATTTGTCGACGCTGAGCGACGACGAAGTGCTCGAACTCGCTGGCAACCTACGCCGTGGTGTTCCGTTCGCGACGCCAGTGTTCGATGGCGCGAAGGAAAAGGAGATTCGCGCCATGCTTGATCTGGCTTACCCGGAGGAGGTGGCGCGCGTTTTGCGGTTGACGCCGAGCAAAACGCAATGTGTTCTCTTCGATGGCCGTACCGGTGAAGCTTTCGACCGACCGGTGACCGTTGGCTATATGCATATGCTGAAGCTGCATCATCTGGTCGATGACAAGATGCATGCGCGTTCGACCGGACCTTATTCTCTGGTGACGCAGCAACCACTGGGGGGCAAAGCGCAGTTCGGCGGTCAGCGCTTCGGCGAGATGGAAGTGTGGGCGCTCGAAGCTTATGGCGCATCTTACACATTGCAGGAAATGCTCACTGTCAAATCCGATGACGTTACTGGTCGTACCAAGGTGTATGAGAATATCGTCAAAGGCGAACATCGCATCGACGCTGGTATGCCGGAGTCATTCAATGTGCTCGTGAAGGAAATCCGGTCTTTGGCCATCGATATTGATCTGGAACGTTACTGATTCGGCGCGAAGCGAAGGAGCCACCATGAAAAGCCTGTTTGCCGACCTGTTCAAGCAAACCCTTCCGATCGAGGAAGAGTTCGATGCCATTACCATTGGCTTGGCCTCGCCAGAAAAAATCCGTTCCTGGTCGTACGGCGAGGTCAAGAAGCCGGAGACCATCAACTATCGCACCTTCAAGCCCGAACGCGACGGCCTTTTCTGTGCCAAGATTTTTGGCCCGGTCAAGGATTACGAATGCTTGTGTGGCAAGTACAAGCGTTTGAAACACCGAGGAGTGATTTGCGAGAAGTGCAATGTCGAGGTCACGCAAGCCAAAGTACGTCGTGAGCGCATGGGACATATCGAGCTGGCTTCGCCCGTGGCGCACATCTGGTTTTTGAAAAGTCTGCCGAGCCGTCTCGGCATGGTGCTCGACATGACGCTGCGCGATATCGAGCGCGTGCTTTACTTCGAGGCCTTCGTTGTCGTCGATCCCGGAATGACGCCGCTGAATCGTGCACAACTGCTCACCGAGGACGACTATCTCGCCAAGGTCGAGGAATATGGTGACGAATTCACCGCAGTAATGGGGGCGGAAGGCATTCGCGAGCTGCTGCGTACGCTCGATTTGGCGCGTGAGATCGAGACGTTGCGCAACGAACTCGAGACGACGGGTTCCGAAGCCAAGATCAAGAAGATCGCCAAGCGGTTGAAGGTTCTAGAAGGGTTTCAGTCTTCCGGCATTCGTCCTGAGTGGATGGTGCTCGAGGTACTGCCTGTCCTTCCACCCGATCTGCGGCCGCTGGTGCCGCTCGATGGCGGCCGCTTTGCGACCTCGGATCTGAACGACCTCTATCGTCGAGTCATCAATCGTAACAATCGCCTGAAGCGCTTGCTCGAACTCAAGGCGCCGGACATCATCGTGCGTAACGAAAAGCGTATGCTGCAGGAGGCGGTCGATTCCTTGCTTGACAATGGGCGGCGAGGTAAGGCGATGACTGGTGCAAATAAGCGGCCGCTGAAATCGCTGGCTGACATGATCAAGGGCAAAGGCGGTCGTTTTCGGCAGAATCTGCTTGGAAAGCGCGTCGATTATTCGGGACGCTCGGTCATCGTCGTTGGACCGCAGCTCAAGTTGCATCAGTGTGGTCTGCCTAAAAAAATGGCGCTCGAACTGTTCAAGCCGTTTATTTTCGAGCGTTTGGAAAAGATGGGTATCGCCAGCACGATCAAGGCGGCCAAGAAGGAAGTAGAGAATGAAACACCTGTCGTCTGGGACATCCTCGAGGAGGTCATCCGCGAGCATCCGGTCATGCTCAACCGAGCACCGACTCTGCACCGTCTCGGTATTCAGGCTTTCGAGCCGGTATTGATCGAAGGCAAGGCCATTCAACTGCATCCCTTGGTCTGTACTGCTTTCAATGCTGACTTCGATGGTGATCAAATGGCCGTGCATGTGCCATTGTCGCTCGAAGCCCAGATGGAAGCACGTACCTTGATGCTGGCGTCCAACAATGTGCTTTCTCCCGCGAACGGTAATCCGATCATCGTGCCCTCGCAAGATGTAGTGCTCGGTTTGTATTACGCAACGCGCGAAAATGCTGCTGCGGCCGGTACTGGTATGCGTTTCGCCGATCTAGGCGAACTTCGTCGGGCTTTGGATTCGCGGCAACTTAGTCTTCACGCCCGTGTCGAGGTTCGTCTGCAAGAGTATGAACGCGATGGCGATGGCTGGAAAGAGAAGCTCGTGCGGGTTTCGACGACAGCGGGCCGGGCACTGCTGTCAGAAATCTTGCCCAAGGGCTTGCCGTTCAAGGTGATCGATAAGCCACTGAAAAAGAAAGAAATATCGAAACTGATTGATGAGAGCTTCCGCCGTTGCGGTCTGAAGGAAACCGTTATCTTTGCCGACAATTTGATGCAAGAGGGTTTTCGTCTCGCGACGCAGGGGGGTATTTCGATTGCCATCGATGACATGTTGGTTCCTCCCGAGAAGCAGCGCATCATCGAGGACGCGGAAAACGAGGTTAAAGAAATCGAGCAGCAGTACACCTCGGGTCTGGTTACGGTCGGCGAGCGTTACAACAAGGTGGTGGATATCTGGGGGCGGGCAGGCGACCGTGTAGCTAAAGCGATGATGGATCAGTTGCAGCAGGAGGTGGTGACCACTGCTGAGGGCGAACAGCGTAAGCAGGATTCATTCAACTCGATCTACATGATGGCGGATTCGGGGGCGCGCGGTTCGGCAGCACAAATTCGTCAGCTGGCGGGAATGCGTGGGCTGATGGCGAAGCCTGATGGATCGATCATCGAAACGCCTATCACGACCAATTTCCGAGAAGGTTTGAATGTTCTGCAGTATTTCATCTCGACACATGGCGCGCGCAAGGGGCTCGCAGATACGGCCTTGAAAACCGCAAACTCTGGTTACCTGACGCGTCGTCTGGTCGATGTGACGCAGGACCTCGTCGTGACTGAAGAGGATTGTGGTACGCAGAACGGTTTCTTGATGAAAGCCCTCATCGAAGGCGGCGAAGTGATCGAGCCGCTTCGCGAACGCATTCTGGGTCGTGTGTTGGCAACGGATGTGACGCATCCAGATACGCAGCAAGTGATGTATCCGGCAGGCTATCTGTTGGACGAGGACGCCGTGGATGTCATTGAGGCCTCAGGAATCGATGAGGTGCGTGTACGCACGCCGCTGACCTGCGAGACACGGTACGGTCTTTGCACCAAATGCTATGGGCGCGATTTGGGGCGCGGCGCACTGGTCAATGTTGGTGAGGCGGTTGGAGTCATCGCAGCGCAGTCGATCGGTGAGCCGGGAACGCAGTTGACGATGCGTACTTTCCACGTCGGCGGTGCTGCGTCACGGGCCGCCGTGCAAAGTCAAGTCGAAGCAAAGAGCAGTGGCACCGTGCGGTTTACTGCAGCTGTTCGTTATGTCACCAACCCAAGAGGCGAGAAGGTGATCATTGCCCGCTCGGGTGAGGTAATGATTACCGACGACAATGGACGCGAACGCGAGCGGCACAAGGTTCCGTACGGGGCAACGATGCTGGTCGACGACGGTCAGCAGATCAAAGCCGGGATGGTTATTGCAACCTGGGATCCACATACGCGGCCGATCGTCACCGAATATGGCGGTACGGTGAAATTCGAGCACGTGGAGGAAGGGGTCACGGTGGCCAAGCAAATCGACGAAGTGACCGGTCTATCGACGCTGGTCGTCATCGATCCAAAGCGGGGGGGGAAATCCACCAGCAAGGGCTTGCGTCCGCAGGTGAAACTTCTCGACGCGACGGGGCAGGAAGTAAAAATTCACGGTACCGAAACGTCGGTGGCCATTACTTTTCAGGTGGGGTCCATCATCACGGTCAAAGACGGTCAGGAAGTCGCTGTGGGAGATATTCTTGCCCGCATTCCGCAAGAATCGGCGAAAACCCGGGACATCACCGGTGGTCTTCCGCGCGTCGCCGAGCTCTTTGAGGCGCGTTCGCCCAAGGATGCAGGCATGCTCGCCGACGTCACGGGAACGGTGAGCTTCGGCAAGGATACCAAGGGCAAGCAACGTCTGGTAATCACCGAGCCCGATGGAACCGCGCACGAATATCTCATTCCGAAAGACAAGCACGTCATGGCGCACGATGGTCAAGTCGTCAACAAGGGTGAAGTGATCGTCGATGGTCCAGTTGATCCACACGACATACTGCGTTTGAAGGGTGTTGAGGAACTGGCGCGCTATATCATCGATGAAGTGCAGGATGTTTATCGCCTGCAGGGTGTGAAAATCAACGACAAGCACATCGAGGTCATCGTGCGGCAGATGCTGCGCCGTGTCGTGATCACCGATCCTGGGGACACGCGTTTCATTCGTGAGGAACAGGTGGAGCGCGCCGAGGTATTGGATGAAAATGATCGCGTCAAAGAACTAGGCAAGCGTCCGGCGGAGTACCAGTACCTGCTGCTTGGCATAACCAAGGCATCGCTGTCAACCGACTCGTTCATTTCTGCCGCATCGTTCCAAGAAACGACGAGGGTGTTGACCGAAGCAGCCATCATGGGTAAACGCGATGAGCTGCGCGGCTTGAAGGAGAACGTCATCGTTGGGCGACTGATCCCGGCCGGCACGGGTCTTGCTTACCACCGCAGCCGACGCATGCAGGCTATCGGGGAGGATGTCGCGGGCACGGCGCCGACCGAAGCTGCGCATGAGTCGGTCGTTGCACGCACCGAGGTGGCAGCCGAGGAAGCTTGACATTGGGTCCTGGAGTCACTAAAATCCAACGTCTTTTATTTTCCTCCGACTGCTTGCGCGATCGGAGTGCTTTGATCTACTGGGAAGGAATATGCCTACCATCAATCAGCTTGTACGCAAGGGGCGTCAAGCGCCGCGTTCGAAAAGTAAGGTGCCGGCTCTAGAGGGGTGCCCGGCGCGTCGCGGGGTTTGTACCCGTGTTTATACGACTACGCCGAAAAAACCGAATTCGGCGATGCGGAAGGTTGCCAAGGTGCGGCTTACGAATGGTTATGAGGTGATCTCCTACATTGGAGGAGAGGGTCATAACCTTCAGGAGCACTCGGTAGTCTTGATACGCGGTGGGCGCGTCAAGGATCTGCCGGGTGTGCGCTACCACATCGTGCGCGGCAGTCTCGATACCCAGGGTGTCAAAGATCGTAAGCAGGCGCGTTCGAAGTATGGGGCCAAACGGCCGAAGAAGGCCTGATTCAGAATCCTCGAAAGGTAAGTTATGCCACGTCGCAGAGAAGTTCCGAAGCGCGAAGTGTTGCCTGATCCTAAGTATGGCAACGTCGAAGTCGCGAAATTTGTAAATGTATTAATGATTCAAGGCAAAAAATCGGTGGCCGAACGAATCGTCTATGGTGCATTCGATGTCATCGAATCCAAAAGCGGCAAAGATCCGCTTGAGGTTTTTAACCAGGCCATTGCGAATATAAAGCCGGTTGTTGAGGTGAAAAGTCGCCGGGTTGGTGGTGCCAATTATCAGGTTCCGGTAGAAGTTCGTCCGTCGCGCCGTCTGGCGTTGTCGATGCGTTGGTTACGTGAGGCAGCAAGGAAGCGTTCCGAGAAATCTATGGGGCAGCGCTTGGCTGGCGAGATGCTTGACGCAGCGGAAGGACGGGGTGCTGCAATGAAAAAGCGCGAGGAAGTGCACCGTATGGCGGAGGCGAATAAGGCTTTCTCACACTATCGTTTCTGATTTCTCACATTACAACCACGTTGGGCGGCTTGGCCGCCCTTTTCCATTGGCCGCCCACTTGTCCCTGACGCAGCGGGACCTAGGGCGGATCGACTGAGATAAGGCAGGTAAAAAGTGGCCCGCAAGACACCCATCGAGCGCTACCGCAACATCGGTATTTCGGCACACATCGATGCCGGTAAAACGACAACTACCGAACGTATCCTTTACTACACCGGTGTCAATCACAAAATTGGCGAGGTGCACGATGGCGCCGCAACCATGGACTGGATGGAACAGGAGCAGGAGCGGGGGATTACGATTACGTCTGCTGCTACGACCTGTTTTTGGAAGGGGATGGATATGTCGTTCCCCGAGCACCGCTTCAACATCATCGATACGCCGGGTCACGTGGATTTTACAATCGAAGTCGAGCGGTCCATGCGGGTTCTCGATGGAGCGTGCATGGTATATTGCGCCGTCGGTGGTGTGCAGCCACAGTCGGAGACGGTTTGGCGTCAAGCCAACAAGTACAAGGTTCCCCGCTTAGCTTTCGTAAATAAGATGGACCGCACGGGAGCCAATTTTTTCCGTGTCGTCGAGCAGATGAAAGCGCGGTTGAACGCCAATCCGGTGCCGATCGTTATTCCGATTGGCGTCGAGGAAAAGTTTTTAGGCGTCGTCGATCTAATCAAGATGAAGGCAATCATCTGGGATGAAGCGACTCAGGGAATGAAATTTGATTATCGCGAAATTCCGGCGGAGCTCCGGGAGTCGGCTGAAACATGGCGCGAGCGGATGGTGGAGGCGGCTGCCGAGGCATCCGAGGAGTTGATGAATGAGTATCTTGAGGCAGGGCAGCTTTCCGAGGAAAAGATTCGCCACGGATTGCGGTTGCGCACGATTGCCTGCGAGATACAGCCGATGTTGTGCGGCTCGGCCTTCAAAAACAAAGGCGTGCAGCGCATGCTTGATGCGGTAATCGAATTTCTGCCGTCGCCGGTCGATATTCCTCCAGTTCAGGGCGTCGATGAGGCTGAATGCACTGCATCGCGGCGGGCAGACGATGGGGAAAAGTTTTCGGCGCTAGCATTTAAGTTAATGACTGATCCTTATGTTGGACAATTGACGTTTATTCGAGTGTACTCGGGGGTGTTGGCCGCTGGGGCAACTGTTTATAACCCCGTCAAAAGAAAAAAGGAGCGAATCGGGCGCATTTTACAGATGCATGCAAATAACCGCGATGAGATCAAAGAGGTATTGGCTGGCGATATTGCGGCGTGTGTTGGACTAAAAGAGGTTACGACAGGAGATACGCTGTGTGATCCTGAGGCTCCGATTATACTTGAGCGTATGGTGTTCCCAGAACCAGTGATTCACGTGGCGGTTGAGCCGAAAACGAAAGCCGATCAGGAAAAGATGGGCATTGCACTCAGTCGCCTCGCTCAGGAGGATCCTTCTTTTCGTGTGCGAACCGACGAGGAGTCCGGCCAAACGATCATTTCCGGTATGGGTGAATTGCATCTAGAAATTATCGTCGACCGAATGAAGAGAGAGTTTAACGTAGAAGCCAATGTTGGCGCGCCGCAAGTAGCATATCGCGAAGCAGTGCGCAAAGCAGTCGAGCAAGAAGGAAAATTCGTCAAGCAGTCAGGCGGGCGAGGGCAGTACGGTCACGTCTGGATCAAGCTTGAACCGAACGAGCCAGGTAAAGGATATGAGTTCGTAGACGCCATTAAAGGCGGTGTCGTTCCCCGTGAATATATTCCCGCCGTGGATAAAGGGATTCAAGAAACGCTTCCGAACGGGGTATTGGCGGGGTTCCCGGTGGTTGATGTTAAGGTTACTTTGTTCGATGGTTCGTATCACGACGTCGATTCGAATGAAAATGCCTTCAAGATGGCTGCATCGATGGCGTTTAAAGATGCAATGCGTAAAGCGAACCCCGTGCTGCTTGAGCCGATGATGGCAGTCGAGGTCGAGACCCCAGAAGACTATATGGGCAACGTCATGGGGGATTTGTCCGGTCGGCGCGGCATGGTCCAGGGTATGGAAGATCTGCCGGGTGGTATCAAAGTGATCAAAGCTGAAGTTCCGCTGGCAGAAATGTTTGGTTACGCGACGCAGCTTCGTTCGCTGACACAGGGACGTGCGACCTATTCAATGGAGTTTAAGCACTACTGCGAGGCGCCAAAAAACGTTGCTGAGGCAGTGATCAACAAGAAATAATCCAACTTTTTTGCGAGGGAATTTAATATGGCAAAAGGCAAGTTTGAGCGTACCAAGCCGCACGTGAATGTGGGGACGATTGGTCACGTGGATCATGGGAAGACGACCTTGACGGCGGCGATCACGACGATTTTGGCGGCGAAGTTTGGCGGGGAAGCGAAGAGGTATGACGAGATTGATGCGGCGCCGGAGGAGAAGGCGCGGGGCATCACGATCAACACGGCGCACGTAGAGTATGAGACGGCGAACCGGCATTATGCGCACGTCGATTGTCCGGGGCATGCGGACTACGTGAAGAACATGATCACTGGGGCGGCGCAGATGGATGGGGCGATCCTGGTGGTTTCGGCGGCGGATGGTCCGATGCCGCAGACGCGGGAACACATTTTATTGGCGCGCCAGGTGGGGGTGCCGTACATCGTCGTGTTCATGAACAAGTGCGACATGGTGGACGATGCGGAGCTGCTTGAGCTAGTCGAGATGGAGGTGCGGGAGCTGCTGTCGAAGTATGAGTTTCCGGGGGACGACATACCGATCATCAAGGGGTCGGCGCTGAAGGCGATGGAGGGCGACAAAGGCGAGTTGGGCGAAGGGGCGATCATGAAGCTGGCCGAGGCGCTGGACAGCTACATTCCGACGCCGGAGCGGGCGATTGATCGGCCGTTCCTGATGCCGATCGAAGACGTGTTTTCGATCTCGGGGCGAGGGACGGTGGTGACGGGGCGCGTCGAGCGAGGCGTGGTGAAAGTTGGCGACGAAGTCGAGATTGTTGGGATTCGGCCGACGGTGAAGACGACCTGTACTGGGGTCGAGATGTTCCGCAAGTTGCTGGATCAGGGGCAGGCGGGGGACAACGTAGGCGTGCTGTTGCGTGGGACGAAGCGGGAGGAAGTCGAGCGAGGTCAGGTGCTGGCGAAGCCGGGCTCGATCACGCCGCACACGCACTTTATGGCCGAGGTTTATGTGCTGTCAAAGGACGAGGGTGGGCGTCACACGCCGTTCTTTAACGGCTATCGCCCGCAGTTTTACTTCCGGACGACGGACGTGACGGGGGCGATCGATCTGCCGGCGGGGACGGAGATGGTGATGCCGGGCGACAACGTGCAGATGACGGTGAAGCTGATCGCGCCGATCGCGATGGAAGAGGGGCTGCGCTTCGCGATCCGCGAGGGCGGTCGTACCGTCGGCGCCGGCGTCGTGGCGAAAATCATCGAATAGCTATTGAGTTCTGATCTACGGGATGCGATAATTACAAATTTTTTCTTTTCCCGCTGCGAAAGCGGGCGTCTTTGTTCTTTGAGGTAACCATAATGCAAAGCCAAAAGATTCGCATTCGGCTAAAAGCTTTCGACTATAAGCTGATCGACCAGTCAGCCCTGGAAATAGTCGATACGGCGAAGCGAACGGGAGCCGTAGTGCGTGGACCTGTTCCGCTCCCTACGCGCATTGAGCGATTCAACCTCCTACGTTCGCCCCATGTCAACAAGACGTCTCGTGACCAGTTCGAGATTCGGACACACCTGAGGCTGATGGATATCGTCGATCCAACCGATAAAACGGTGGATGCGCTTATGAAGCTTGATCTACCCGCCGGTGTCGATGTCGAGATCAAGCTGCATTGAACGTAAGATCGATTGAAGCGCCGTAATTCGGCGCCTCGCTACGTAAAAATTGCGATCGATACGGCCAACCGTAGCCGTAGTTAAAGGAGAAGAAAATGAGTATAGGCCTTGTAGCGCGCAAGGTCGGCATGACGCGAATTTTTGCCGATGATGGGTTCGCCATTCCAGTAACGGTGCTGGACGTCGCCAGTAACCGGATTGCGCAGATCAAAAACAAAGATCGGGACGGGTACGGCGCGATTCAGGTTGCATTTGGCACTAGGCGTGCTAAACGGATCACCAAAGCTGAAGCGGGGCACTATGCTGCTGCGGGTATTGAGGCAGCGCAAACGTTGAGAGAATTCAGGGTTAGCGAGGAGCAACTTTCGTCACTGAGTGTGGGGGTATCGCTCGCAGCGACGGTATTCCACGTTGGCCAAAAAGTAGATATTACGGGTAAATCGCAGGGTAAGGGCTTTTCAGGACCGATCAAGCGCCATAATTTTTCCTCCAACCGAGCCTCACACGGAAACTCCGTGTCCCACAACACTCCCGGATCGATTTCGATGGCACAGGACCCGGGGCGAGTGTTTCCAGGAAAGAGGATGGCCGGGCAATATGGTGCCGTGACGCGGACACAACAAAATCTTGAGGTAGTGCGCGTCGACCATGAGCGCCAACTGATACTAATAAAGGGATCGGTGCCAGGGGCGCGGGGGAGTAAAGTTGTCATACGTCCGGCCATAAAAGAAGCGGGGTAAACTATATGGATTTGACAATGATATCTGGGGATGGGGTTGAGGCTGGTACCATCCCAGCTTCCGAAAAGATATTCGGACGCGAATACAACGAAGACTTGGTGCATCAACTTGTGGTCGCATACCAAGCTAACGCTCGTTTTGGAACGCGGAAGCAAAAAAACCGCCGAGAAGTGCGCCACTCGACGGTCAAGCCGTTTCGTCAAAAAGGAACCGGGCGAGCACGGGCGGGGATGCGATCATCCCCGCTGTGGCGGGGAGGGGGGCGAATTTTCCCGAACACGCCTGACGAAAATTTCAGTCAAAAAATCAACCGGAAAATGTATCGCGCGGGAATCGCGACGATTCTGTCTCAATTAGTCAGAAGCCAACGGCTTTTCGTAGTGGAAAATTTTGTAATTGACGCGCCTAAAACAAAGCTAATGGCGGAAAAGATGCGCGAGCTTCAGGTAACGTCGATGTTGCTCATTACTGATGATTTAAATGACAATTTGTACTTGGCAGCCCGCAATCTGCCCAATGTTCAGGTCGTAGAGCCGCGTCAGGCCGATCCGCTCTCCCTTATTCACTACGACCGTGTGCTCCTTACGCGGGGCGCCGTGGCAAAGCTTGAGGAGATGTACGCATGAGTGCGAGTGTTCACGACCCAGAACGCCTGATGCAGATTATTCTTGCTCCAGTAATCACGGAAAAGGCAACTTACGTTGGAGGGCAGAGCAATCAAAAGGTATTTGTTGTCGCGCCAAACGCAACGAAGCCAGAAGTTAAGGCGGCAGTCGAAGATTTATTCAAGGTAAAGGTCAAGTCGGTTCAGATCGCGAATATAAAAGGGAAAAGTAAAAGATTTGGACGAACATTTGGACGGCGTTCTGATCTTCGCAAAGCTTTCGTGCGCTTACAGGCGGGACAGGAAATCAGCTTTACCGAGGGGAGGGTCTGATAATGGCGCTCGTTAAGGTCAAGCCCACGTCGCCAGGCCGTCGTGCAGTCGTGAAAATTGTCACTGACGCGTTGCATAAAGGAGCTCCTTTCCAGGCTCTACTTGAGAAAACGAGTAAAACGGCTGGGCGTAATAATCATGGGCGCATTACGATGCGTCATAAGGGAGGCGGACACAAGAGGCGTTATCGGGTTGTTGACTTTCTTCGTAACAAAGACGGAGTTCCGGCCCGTGTGGAGCGCCTTGAGTATGATCCAAATCGTTCGGCTAACCTTGCGTTGTTGCTGTATGCTGATGGCGAGCGTCGCTACATACTCGCTCCCAAGGGTATCGATAAAGGATCAGTTATTATAAGTGGTTCGGATGTTCCCGTTAAACCGGGAAATGCGAAAGAACTGCGTAACATACCAGTAGGAACGCTTATTCATTGCGTTGAACTGATGCCAGGAAAAGGTGCGCAGCTAGCTCGTTCTGCCGGAGCGTCAGTTCAGCTTTTGGCGCGAGAGGGAAATTACGCCCAGGTGCGGCTTCGCTCAGGCGAAATTCGTCGAATTCATGTTGAGTGTAGAGCTACCATTGGGGAGGTTGGTAACGAAGAGCATAACTTGCGCAAGATTGGAAAGGCCGGTGCCAACCGATGGCGAGGAGTTCGACCGACCGTTCGGGGTGTTGCAATGAACCCAATTGACCATCCCCATGGCGGCGGTGAGGGCAGAACGGGGGAAGCGCGGACTCCAGTTAGCCCATGGGGCACACCAACGAAGGGTTATCGGACGCGTTCGAATAAGCGGACCGACAGGATGATTGTTCAGCGGCGCTATAAGCGCTAATGTCGGAGGTAAGGTTAATCATGGCGCGTTCTATCAAAAAAGGGCCTTTCGTCGATGTTCATTTGATTAAAAAAGTCGAAGCAGCGCGCGCATCGAATGACAAACGCCCCCTCAAAACATGGTCCAGGCGCTCAACGATATTGCCAGACTTTATAGGACTGACGATTGCTGTGCATAATGGAAGACAACATATTCCTGTTTACATTACCGAAAATATGGTTGGGCATAAACTCGGTGAGTTTGCACTGACGCGAACGTTCAAAGGACATACGGCTGGGAAAAAGGCTCAGAAGAGGTGATGCATATTATGGAAACGAAAGCCGTTTTGCATGGCGCCCGACTTTCGCCGCTAAAAGGACGTCTGATTGCTGATCTTGTTCGGGGAAAGCCGGTTGATCATGCGCTCAATATACTTAATTTTAGTCCAAAAAAGGGGGCTAAAATTGTAAAAAAAGTCATAGAGTCAGCAATTGCTAATGCCGAGCATAACGATGGCGCGGACATTGATGAGCTTCGGGTAACGCGTATTTACGTAGAAAAGGGTCATGTGCTCAAACGTTTTACGGCTCGAGCGAAAGGTCGCGGCAACCGGATTAGCAAGCCGACGTGCCACATTTATGTCGCCGTTGGAAGGTAGGTATTGCCATGGGTCAAAAAATACATCCAACTGGGTTTAGGTTATCTGTAACGCGTAACTGGTCTTCGCGCTGGTTTGCATCGAAGGCGAATTATTCCGGTATGCTCCTATCAGATTTGCAAGTTCGGGAGTTTTTGACGAAAAAGCTATCCCACGCATCGGTGAGTCGCATCATAATCGAACGGCCCGCTAAAAATGCACGTGTTACAGTATTTTCCGCTCGGCCTGGTGTGGTTATTGGAAAGAAAGGCGAGGAAATAGAAGCGCTTAAAGGTGAGTTACAGCGGAGAATGGGAGTACCAGTACATGTAAATATCGAAGAGGTTCGAAAGCCGGAAATTGACGCGCAACTGATTGCTGATTCAATAGCGCAGCAACTAGAAAAGCGTATCATGTTTAGGAGGGCGATGAAACGCGCTATGCAGAACGCTATGCGCTTGGGGGCTCAGGGGGTCAAAATTATGAGTTCGGGTCGCCTAAACGGCGCAGAAATTGCCCGGACGGAATGGTATCGTGAAGGTAGAGTGCCGCTACATACCCTTCGCGCTGACATTGATTACGGTGTTGCCGAAGCAAACACGACGTATGGCGTTATTGGTATAAAAGTGTGGGTATTCAAAGGTGAGCTTGTTGGCCGCCAAGAGGTAGTAGCAACTCCAGATGGCCTCGGTGATGAAACCCGTAGGTCTCGGCGGTCTGCACGCGGAGAAGGTAAGGCAGACGGAGAGGGGCGTGGCCGTCGGGAAGCATCGGCTAACGGGATGGATGCTGAGTCTGTTAGCAGAAGCCAGGTTAAGCGAATTCGCAAGGCAGTTTCTACGGTCGACGCGGACGCAGCGAATACTAAGGAGAGCTGATTATGCTACAACCTTCGCGACGAAAGTATCGTAAGGAACATAAGGGGCGAAATACAGGGTTGGCAACACGGGGTGCCAAGGTGAGCTTTGGGGAGTACGGACTCAAGGCGGTCGGGCGCGGTCGGCTTACGTCGCGACAAATTGAAGCTGCACGAAGAGCAATGACGCGTCATATAAAAAGAGGGGGGCGTATTTGGATACGGGTTTTTCCGGACAAGCCCATCTCGAAAAAGCCCGCCGAAGTGCGTATGGGTAATGGAAAAGGAAATCCTGAATTTTGGGTTGCTGAAATTCAGCCGGGCAAAGTTCTATATGAAATGGATGGAGTTAACGAGGCGCTCGCACGTGAGGCATTCCGTTTAGCATCAGCAAAGATTCCTTTTGAAACGACCTTTGTTTGTCGGCATATAGGATAAATCATATGAATGCAAAAGAATTGCGATCTAAAAGTGATTCAGAGCTAGCTCAAATCCTGCTTGAGCTACGCAGAGCTCAGTTTTCGCTACGAATGCAAATCGCGTCTGAGCAGCTGGCGAACAATGGCAAAATATCGAAGCTGCGTAAGGATATAGCGCGTACCAAAACTGTTCAGCGCGAAAGGATGTTTAATAAATGAATGATGATGTTCAATCATTAAACGGAAATGGGCGGCGAACGCTTTATGGCAGGGTCGTGAGTGACAAAATGATAAAGACAGTGACTGTGTTGGTTGAGCGCCGTGTAAAACACCCGGTCATTGGTAAAGTAATGATTCGTTCAAAGAAATACCACGCACATCTGGAAGGTATTATAGCTAACTCGGGCGATATGGTTCAAATAGAAGAGTGCGCTCCGGTCGCGAAAACCAAGGCGTGGCGAGTAGTGAAGATTCTCGAAAAAGCTTCTCAACTATGAGGGGCGAGTGTCGTTCATGGGTTAGGTGTTCTTGATTTGCAGCATGGGTGCGCTATTAACCAGTCAGATTTATTGCTCAAGGTTGGTTGTGCAGTGTACGTTCGCAAAGCTGGTTTAGGATCGTTGGCTGCTAACTTATCGCCGTCGCCCAATGTTTTCGCGGAGTCTGCGCGTTTACTGGGTACAACGCGCCTTCTCAACTTTTTTGGCGTAGTTTATTTCTGGGCATGCGATCGAAATCGAAGCGCCTGAGCACCAAAAATTGTGACGTTCACCTAACCCTTCGATCGTTTTGAATGGGGTAGAAAAAATAGCAGTTGACAAAAAGAAATGTTTTCGATAAAATGCTTAACTTGCCCCAAAACCTTGGAACACTTCAGAACAGGTGCCGGGTACGTGTTACGGCTTACGCTGAAGCGCAGAAGGGGTGAAGTGTAGGGGTGGTGTCGGTGTGGCGAACGGCGTTGGAGAAATCGAATGATTCAAATGCAGACTGTTCTTAACGTTGCAGACAATACCGGTGCGCGTTCAGTGATGTGCATCAAGGTGCTAGGCGGATCAAAACGTCGATACGCCGGCATAGGTGACATCATTAAGGTTAGCGTTAAGGATGCGGCTCCCCGTGGGCGAGTAAAAAAGGGTGAAATTTACAATGCAGTTGTAGTACGAACGGCGCATGGCGTTCGTAGGCCTGATGGCTCAATGATTAGTTTCGATAGTAACTCCGCCGTTTTGCTCAACAACAAACTGGAACCTATTGGCACGCGTATTTTTGGTCCGGTTACTCGAGAGTTGCGTTCTGATCGCTTTATGAAAATTGTGTCGCTTGCGCCGGAAGTGTTGTAACGTAAAGGTAGAAGAAATGAAGAAATTTCGATCGGGCGATATGGTAATTGTTATCGCTGGGAAAGATAAAGGAAAACGTGGAATGGTGCGATCTATCGCAAACGATCGGGTCGTAGTTGAAGGCATTAATCGCGTTAAAAAGCACGTTCGATCAAATCCGATGCGTAATGAGGGGGGTGGTATTGTTGAGCTTGAACTACCGATCCATATCTCCAATGTTGCAATGCTAAATCTGGAGACGGGTAAAGCAGATAGGGTTGGCTTTCGTTACCTAGAGGGTGGAGCAAAAGTTCGATATTACAAATCATCCGGTGAGCTGATTGATCGGCGGAGATAGACCTATGGCTCGGTTGCTTTCTTATTACAGAGATACAGTTGTGCCCGCACTGCGCGAACAGTTCAGTTATAAGTCCATAATGGAAGTGCCAAGGATAACGAAAATAACGCTGAACATGGGTGTTGGGGAGGCAGTAAGTGACAAAAAGGCGATCGAATTTGCTTTGAGCGATATGGCAAAGATTTCCGGACAAAAGCCTGTCGTTACTAAAGCACGTAAAGCTATCGCTGGTTTCAAGATTCGCGAAGGCTATCCCATTGGCTGTATGGTAACTTTACGTGGCTGTCGTATGTACGAGTTCCTTGACCGTTTGGTAAATATCGCTATACCTAGAATTCGTGATTTCCGCGGAATTGGCGGAAAAGGCTTCGATGGGCGAGGAAACTACAACGTTGGAGTAAAAGAGCAGATTATATTTCCGGAAATCGAGTACGATAAAATCGATGCGTTGCGCGGGCTAAATATTTCAATTACTACCACGGCCAAAACAGATGCTGAAGCAAAGGCTCTTCTAAAGGCTTTTAGGTTTCCGTTTAAGGGGTAATGCCTATGGCGAAGCTTTCGCTGATCAATCGTGAAAAAAAACGCGCAGCGCTAATCAATAAGTTTGCTAGCAAGCGCGAGTTACTTCGCAGTGTGATAAACGATGCGTCGCGCAGTGAGGAGGACCGGTTGCGCGCTCGGTTGAAACTGCAGTCGTTGCCGAGGAATTCGAATCCGACGCGTAAGCGTAATAGATGCGCCCTTACCGGGAGGCCGCGTGGTGTTTTCCGGAAGTTTGCATTGGCTCGCTGCAAGCTTCGAGAAGCAGCGATGCGTGGCGAGGTTCCTGGAATGGTTAAGGCCAGTTGGTGAGGGTTTATCGATGAGTATAGCTGACCCTATTGCTGATATGCTGACTCGGATACGTAACGCCCAGTTGGCTGGTCATCAAACTGTGGAAATGCCGTCGTCAAAGATAAAATTAGCCATATCTAAAGTTTTATGCGAGGAAGGGTATATTGTATCGTATCAGGTTCGAAGCGATAGCGGGCATTCGGTGTTGTGCATTGAGTTGAAATACCATTCCGGAATGCCCGTAATTGAGCGTTTGAAACGGGTGTCGAAGCCGGGTTTGCGCGTCTATAGCAGTAAGAATGGTATGCCGAAAGTTTTGAATGGTCTTGGTATTGCTATTGTGTCGACGCCTAAAGGTGTAATGACGGATCGGAACGCAAAAGCGGCTAATGTTGGTGGCGAAGTGATCTGTGTCGTCCATTGACGAGGTTTATATATGTCTAGGGTAGCTAAAATACCGGTCACTGTTCCCGCCGGCGTAAATGTCGAATTAACTGATGAAAAAATCGAGGTCACGGGGCCGTTGGGTTCGCTAAATATGATAGTTCATCCGTCAGTAAAGGTAAGGCGAGATGGAGGCCAGCTATTGGTTGCTGCTAAGGACAGTGCAACAGATGGAAAACGCATGTCTGGAACTGTGCGGGCGAACGTAGCGAATATGATTCACGGTGTATCGATAGGGTTCGAACGCAAACTATATCTAGTTGGAGTTGGGTATAAAGCGCAGGCCCAAGGAGATAAACTAAATCTTGCGTTAGGGTTTTCTCATCCGATCATTCATGTGATGCCGCTCGGCGTGCGGGTTGAGACCCCGACGCAGACTGAAATAATATTGCGTGGAATTGATCGGCAGAAAGTCGGACAGGTTGCCTCTGAAATACGAGCATATCGAGCTCCCGAACCGTACAAAGGTAAGGGGGTTCGCTATGTGGAAGAAATCGTCGTTCTTAAGGAAACGAAGAAAAAATAGAAGGTTATCATGGATAAAAAAGCGTCGCGGTTGCGTAGGGCAGCCAAAACCCGCGCGAGAATTTCGTCTCTCGGTGTTGCTCGTTTGGCTGTTTTTCGCTCCAATTGCCATATTTATGCCCAGTTATTTTCAGCTTGCGGGTCCAAGGTCTTGGCGTCTGCCTCAACGGTTGAGCCTTCCATTCGTTCGCAATTATCGAACGGGGGAAACGTAAAAGCTGCTGAGTTTGTCGGCAAAATTATAGGAGAACGAGCGACAAATCTCGGTATTCGTGAAGTGGCGTTTGATCGGTCCGGATTCAAGTATCACGGAAGGGTTCGAGCACTTGCGGAAGCAGCGCGTCAAGCCGGTCTGAAATTTTAGGCGGAAAGTTATGGCTAAAACAACGAACAAAAAGCAGCTCCAAAGTGAAGATCGGGACGATGGCCTTCGGGAAAAAATGGTCTCCATCAATCGCGTAACCAAAGTCGTCAAAGGCGGTCGGATACTTGGCTTTGCAGCTCTCACCGTAGTTGGTGATGGTGAGGGAGGAATCGGTATCGGAAAAGGTAAGTCTCGTGAGGTACCAATTGCCGTTCAAAAGGCAATGGAAGAGGCTCGAAAGAAAATGGTGAAAATCTCGCTTCGTGTCGGTACGTTGCATCATGCCGTTACTGGTAAGCACGGCGCCACTACCGTTTTGATGTCGCCTGCTTCTGCAGGTACAGGGGTCATTGCCGGCGGGCCAATGCGAGCCGTATTCGAAGTCATGGGCGTGACGGATGTTGTTGCAAAAACAATCGGATCGACAAACCCATACAACGTAGTTCGAGCAACATTGAATGGTTTGCTGTCGATGCGTACTCCGGCCGAGATCGCCGCTAAGCGTGGCAAAACGGTACAAGAAATTATGGGGTAATGCATGGGTGAACAAAAAGTGATTAAGGTTAGTCTAGTTCGTAGCGTGATTGGCACAAGCCGTGACCACAGATCTACGATCAAGGGACTTGGGCTGCGCAGAGTTGGAAGTTCAGCGGTTCTAAATGATACGCCATCAACTCGCGGTATGCTGAAGAAAGTGTCATACTTGGTTTGTGTGGAGCCGTAAAAATGCGCTTGAACGAGATCAGTCCCACGTCGGGAGCGCGTCGTGGTCGGCGTCGCGTTGGCCGCGGTATCGGAAGCGGTTTGGGTAAGACGGCTGGGCGAGGGCACAAAGGCCAAAAATCACGTGCTGGTGGATTTCACAAAGTTGGTTTCGAGGGAGGCCAAATGCCTTTGCAGCGTCGCCTCCCAAAGCGTGGGTTTGTCCAAAATAAACGGCAAGTGACCGTAGAGATAGGTCTCAGTGACTTGGCGCGCATTGGTATGTATGAAATCGACGTAGATGCGTTACGCAATAACAGATTAATTCGCAAAACCGCAAAGGCGGTTAGGGTTATTTTAGCTGGGAAAATCGAAAAAGCTGTTTATTTGAAAGGTATCGAAGCCAGCAAGGGCGCGCGCGCCGCAATAGAGGCGATGGGTGGATCTGTTGACGATAAGTTAGCGCGTTAATATCGTTCTGTTTGAGGCTTAGCGTGTCTTTGCTTTCGGAAGGAAAACAAGTAAGCGTACTGGGAAAAAGCGGGAAATTCGGAGATCTGTGGAGAAGGCTCTGGTTTCTCGTTGGTGCGTTGATCGTGTATAGGATCGGTGCCCATGTGCCAGTTCCCGGTATTGATCCGGTTAGGCTGGCAGAGCTTTTTCAGTCGCAGCAGGGAGGAATTCTTGGTGTATTCAACCTCTTCTCCGGCGGAGCTCTGTCACGATTTACGATATTCGCACTGGGAATAATGCCTTACATTTCGGCGTCCATCATTATGCAGCTGATGACGATAGCAATTCCGGCTCTCGAGCAGCTAAAAAAAGAGGGTGAAGCCGGGCGAAGGAAAATAACCCAGTATACGCGCTATGGGACATTGGTTCTGGCGTTATTTCAAGGCATGGGCATTGCGATTGCTCTTGAATCACAGGCTGGTTTAGTGCTCGAACCGGGGATTATGTTTCGTGTAACGACGGTTACGACCCTGGTAGCTGGAACAATGTTTTTGATGTGGTTAGGTGAGCAGATTACTGAGCGCGGTATCGGTAACGGTATTTCGATCATTATTTTCGCAGGCATTGTTGCCGGACTTCCTTCCGCGTTGGGTGGGCTGTTTGAACTCGTTCGTACCGGGTCAATTCATCCTATCACCGGGCTTTTCATTTGCGTGTTAGTCGTTCTCGTGACTGCATTCGTCGTATTCGTCGAACGTGGGCAGAGAAAAATTCTGGTCAACTATGCTAAGCGACAGGTCGGAAACAGGCTTTACGGCGGTCAGTCATCGCATTTGCCGTTAAAGCTAAACATGTCCGGTGTTATTCCTCCAATTTTTGCTTCGAGCATCATTCTTTTTCCGGCTACGCTAGCTGGCTGGTTCGGCTCGGCGGAGCAAGCTTTGTGGCTGAAAGATATCGCGGCGACGTTAGCACCGGGTCAGCCTATTTACGTGTTGCTGTATGCTGCTGCCATTGTATTTTTCTGTTTTTTCTATACAGCGCTAGTTTTCAATTCGAAGGAAACTGCGGAAAATCTGAAAAAAAGTGGAGCGTTTGTTCCTGGTATCAGGCCAGGGGAACAGACGGCACGCTATATAGACCGCATTCTAATGCGTTTGACTTTGATCGGGGCGTTCTACGTTACGTTGGTTTGTCTTCTTCCTGAATTTCTTATTCTAAAGTGGAACGTGCCTTTTTATTTCGGGGGAACGTCTCTGTTAATCATCGTTGTCGTTACGATGGACTTTATGGCTCAGGTTCAGGCGTATTTGATGTCTCACCAGTATGAAAGTCTGCTCAAGAAAGCTAAGTTCAAGGGCGTTGGCCTTCCAATGCGTTAGATCTGGGGTTAAATGGGTATGGCGAAGGAAGATGTCATTGAAATGCAAGGAGAGGTCGTTGAAAATTTGCCAAATGCTACCTTTCGAGTCAGACTAGAAAATGGACATCATGTTCTCGGGCATATATCTGGGAAGATGAGAATGCACTATATACGTATACTGCCAGGTGATCGCGTCACCTTGCAGCTTACGCCTTACGACCTTACAAAAGGGCGGATTGTGTTCAGAACTAAATGAGAAACGTGGAGATAGAACATGCGTGTGACAGCCTCAGTAAAGTGTATATGTCGCAAATGTAAAATAGTTCGTCGCAAAGGAGTTGTGCGGGTTATATGTGACGATCGGCGGCATAAGCAACGTCAGGGTTGATATCTGCGGTTCGCAGGTAATAGATAAGTTATTATCGATAAACATAAGGTCGATAGGTTACTCGATGGCACGAATAGCAGGAGTTAACATTCCGAATCATCAGCACGCCGAGATAGCGTTGACCGCGATTTACGGTATTGGTAGGTCTCGTGCGCAAAAGATATGTGACGCTGCCGGGGTTCGTCGCTCAGTCAAAATAAAAGAGCTGACCGATGCAGAAATGGAACGGCTTCGTGAAGAGGTTGGTCGGTTTACCGTAGAGGGCGATCTTCGGCGTGAAGTCACGATGAATATAAAGCGCCTAATGGATCTCGGCTGCTATCGTGGAGTTAGACACCGCCGCGGTCTCCCGGTGAGGGGGCAGCGTACCCGAACTAATGCGCGTACCCGTAAAGGGCCACGCAAAGCGATTGCTGGAAAAAAATGATAAGGTGTTAAATGGCCAAGGCACAAATCCGTAAAAAGGTTAAGAAAAGCGTAGCTGAAGGAATTGCGCACGTTCATGCCTCCTTCAATAATACTATCATAACGATCACAGATCGCCAGGGGAATGCGCTGTCGTGGGCGACGTCCGGCGGGGTCGGGTTTAAGGGGTCGCGAAAAAGTACTCCATTTGCCGCTCAGGTCGCTGCGGAAGCCGCTGGCAAAGCTGCACAGGAATGTGGTGTTAGGAATATCGAGGTACGAATCAAGGGGCCGGGACCTGGGCGTGAATCAACCGTTCGCGCCTTGAATTCACTCGGGATGAAAATCACGAGCATAACCGATACTACACCCATTCCGCACAATGGGTGTCGTCCGCCGAAAAGGCGTCGTATATAAGTTAGGGGGATAACGTCGTGGCCCGTAATATCGATGCCAAATGCAGGCAATGCCGTCGCGAAGCAGAAAAATTATTTCTCAAAGGCGAAAAGTGTTTCACGGATAAATGCGCCGTCGAAAGGCGTGCCTATGCGCCTGGACAGCACGGCCAGAAGTCGGGACAAAGGCTTTCGGGATACGGTCAGCAATTGAGGGAAAAGCAAAAAATACGGCGGATTTATGGTGTTTTAGAAAGGCAATTCCGCAAGACGTTTGCTGAGGCTGATCGGCGCCGAGGTCAAACCGGCGAAAATCTTTTGGCGCTGCTAGAGAGTCGGCTCGATTCTGCGGCATATCGTATGGGTTTTGGTTCATCGCGCGCGGAGGCGCGTCAGGTTGTTCGCCATAACGGTGTTTTGGTCAATGGCCGAAAGGTCAATATTCCGTCGTATTTGTTGCGAGTGGGCGACGTTGTACAGCTCACTGAGCGTGCTCGCATACACGGCCGCGTAAAGGCGGCGTTGGAGGCTGCCGCTCAGCGTGGATTCCCTGAATGGGTGGAGGTGGACGTCAAATCGGGCAGGGGCACGTTCAAGGCAATGCCGGCGCGTGATGAACTGCCGCCGTCGCTCAACGAAGGCTTGGTTGTCGAATTGTACTCCCGGTAATCGTTACAGGCGATGCGGAGGCCGTATATCAGTCTTTGCGTCGTTTTAGGGTTTGTTTAGCGTTCTTTGACCCATCTATGCGATTCCGCATCGAAGGGAGTTGCCCAGTGTTTTACTGGAGTATCGTTTGGGTATTGCTTAGGATTACTGATGCAAAGCCTTTCACTTCTGAAACCCCGCATCATTGATGTACAGACACTGTCACCGGTCCACGCCCGTGTGACCATGGAGCCGTTTGAGAGAGGGTTTGGTCATACGTTAGGCAACGCTATGCGGCGAATTTTGCTTTCGTCGATGATCGGGGCGGCCGCTACTGAGGTCACGATTGATGGAGTGTTGCATGAATATTCCACACTCGATGGCGTTCGGGAAGACGTAGTCGACATTGTTCTCAATCTCAAAGGTGTCGTGATAAAGCTTCATCGGGGCGATGAGGCGGTGTTGTCTCTGTCGCGTCAAGGTGCAGGTGTCGTTCGGGCCGGAGACATTGTCGCGACTCACGACGTCGAAATCGTCAATCCCGAGCATCCCATTGCACATTTGGAAGCCAACGGTAAGCTCGATATGCAAATCCGGGTGCAAAAAGGACGCGGTTACGTTCCGGCTAACATTCGTCCGAATGCCAAAGAAAATCGCGGAATTGGGCGTATCCTGATCGACGCTTCGTTTAGTCCAGTTCGTCGTGTCAGTTACCAAGTCGAATCAGCGCGTGTCGAGCAGCGTACCGACCTCGATCGTCTGATCGTTGATATTGAAACTAATGGCGCGCTGGAACCCGAAGAGGCAATACGATCCGCCGCTCGCATGCTCATGGATCAATTGTCCGTTTTTGCGGATCTTGAGGGTACTCCGGTTTCGATCGAGACGCCAAAGGCGACGTCCGTCGACCCGATATTGTTACGTCCTGTCGATGATCTAGAGCTTACGGTACGCTCAGCAAATTGTCTCAAGGCTGAAAATATTTATTATATCGGTGACTTGATCCAGCGCACTGAAAGCGAACTGCTCAAGACCCCAAATCTTGGGCGTAAGTCTCTGAATGAAATAAAAGAAGTTCTCGCGTCGCGTGGGCTGACGCTCGGTATGAAGCTTGAAAATTGGCCCCCTGCGGGCTTAGATAAGATGGTGTAATCGGGCTACGCCTTACGGTCCGTCGTTAGGTGAAAAGCGTCAGCCGTTTATAGAGGCGTTGGGTTGGGATTGAAAGGAATTCATCATGCGTCATCGCAATGGGCTACGTAAGCTCAATCGTACGTCTTCGCATCGTGTGGCTATGTTGCGCAATATGGCCGTTTCGCTGCTTCGTCATGAAACCATTCGAACCACGCTTCCAAAAGCGAAGGAATTGAGACGGGTCGTTGAGCCTTTGATCACACTCGGCAAAAAACCGTCGCTTGCGAATCGGCGTCTTGCCTTCGATCGGCTGAGGGATCGTGAAGTAGTCCTAAAAATTTTTGATGAACTTGGACCGCGTTATGCAAATCGTAACGGGGGGTATTTACGGATTCTCAAAATGGGTTTTCGTGTTGGAGATAATGCGCCCATGGCTTACGTTGAGTTAATGAATCGTGAAGAATCCGCCGAAAATACCAGTGGGGAAGCTTTGTAGTTTTGCGAAGGACATTGCCCAACGTAAATGCCCGTAGGCGCCAAGTGTTCAACTAACGATCATGGTGGTTGCCACTACCCCTGGATGATGAAAATCGGCACTGCCGTGGGAGCGGCCCCCGGATTCGGGTCTGGGGCATGCTTGGCCGCGATTTCAGGGCGCGCAACCGGTTCGACCGCCCAATTGCCGCGCTCGCGCGCGTCCAGCAA
>OGCL01000773.1_pt1 | contig 31458 bp, 35 predicted proteins | sample 1570041 | NCBI WGS metagenome assembly OGCL01 (sample SAMN06266162, study PRJEB24511) | hot springs metagenome | isolation source: Hot spring water | place: South Africa: Limpopo | collected 2015-06-22 | reverse complement strand
AGCGGTGAGGCCCTGGCCGATCAGATTCTGGTTCGAAATCGTGCCTGTTTTGCCTGTCCAATCGGTTGTGGAAGGGTCATCCGGGTGACCGATCCCAAGTATGCTTGTTTTGGAGAGGGGCCTGAATATGAAAGCGATTGGTCGCTTGGAGCTTGTTGCGGGGTGGACAATATTCATGCTATTGGAAAAGCCAATTACCTTTGTGACCTCCTGGGGCTGGATCCAATCTCAGCAGGCGTTACGATTGCCTGTGGGATGGAATTGTTCCAGAGGGGGATCATCTCCACCCAAGAGGTCGGACGGTCCCTCCATTTTGGAGATGCGGATGCCATGGTGGAGATGGTGAAGGCAACGGGTTATCGTGAGGGATTCGGAGATGCCCTGGCTGAGGGTTCTTACCGGCTTGCTGAGAGATTCGGCCATCCCGAGTATTCGATGAGCGTGAAGAAGCAGGAATTCCCGGCCTATGATGGAAGGGGAGCGCAGGGCATGGGGCTTCAGTATGCGACCTCAAACCGGGGAGCCTGCCATGTGAGAGGCTATATGGTGGCTGCGGAAATTATGGGTTCTCCGCAAAAACTCGATCCGTTTGATACAGAGGAGAAGGCCGGGTGGGACAAAGGGTTTCAGGATACCACAGCCGTGGTGGACTCATCAGGGATCTGTCTCTTCAATACCTTTGCTTTTGGTGCTCCAGAGATTCTCGAATACCTCAGGGCTGCCACTGGCATGGAGATGACCCTTGAGGATTTGATGAAAGCCGGCGAGCGAATCTGGAATCTGGAGAGGCTGTTCAATCTCAAAGCAGGTCTGAGTGCGAAAGATGATCGTCTGCCTGACCGGCTGACCAAAGAACCGATGCCCGAAGGTCCGGCAAAAGGGCAGGTGGTGCATCTGGAAAAGATGCTGCCTGAATATTATGAACTGAGAGGGTGGGACAGAGATGGAGTTCCGACCAAAGAGCGATTGAAGGAATTGGGTTTGGAATAGGATTTCTGCTACCTTGAGGAGGGCAGACTTTGTGGTCTGCCCTCCTTTTATGCACACGGAGAGAATATGGCAGGAAAGCGAAAGAAAAAGATTGTCATGATTGGCAACAGCGCAGCCGGCCTCTCAGCCTTAGAGGCTTTCAGAAAACGGGACAGAGATTCAAAGGTCATCATGATTGATAGGGAACCGGTGGTCGCTTATTCCCGAACGATTACCCCCTATTTCATCCTGGGAGGGGTGAAGAAAGAAGAGGACCTTTTTTTACGGACAAGAGATTTTTATAAAGCCTTAAACGTGAAGACGCTTTTCGGGACAGAGGTGCTTGGAGTTGACGTCAAGTTAAGGGAAGTATTATTGGATGATGGTAAGAAAGAAAGGTTCGATTTCTTACTGATCGCCACAGGAAGTTCTCCCATTCGACCTAAGATGAAGGGAATAAAACCTGAGGAGATGGGGGTGCTGAGAAGCCTTGAGGATGCAAGGTATTTAAAAGAGGTGAAGTCAAAGGCAAAGAAGGTCATCTTTTTAGGTGGAGGGTTGGTCTCGGTTCAAACCCTTCAAGCCATGTTTACGCGAAGCGGGCAATATACCCTGGTGGTGAAGTCCGATCAGATCTTTTCTCAAACGATGGACCGAGACGGAGCTGAAATCATCGAAAATCACTTAAAGAAGATGGGGGTCCGGATCATCAAAGGGAGAGAGGTCGTTCGATTAAAGGGGACAAAAGGTTCAAAAATGGCCATCCTCGATAACGGGGAAGAGCTCGAAACCGATTTCATCTTTGCGGGAAAAGGGGTCAGTCCAACTATTGATTTCCTAAGGGGAAGCGGAGTCAAGACTCGCAATGGGGTCCTGGTCAACGACCAAATGGAGACGAATGTCGAGGGCGTCTATGCAGCGGGTGATGTGGCCATGGCTTCGGATTTCTTTTCAGAGGAGAAGGTCAATTATGGGCTATGGCCTTCTGCCGTGGAACAGGGAGAGATCGCTGGAAAGAATATGGCAGGTCATAAAGAGGTCTACCAGGGAAATCTCAGGATGAATGTGACACGGGTTTTTGCCATGCCCGTTGCCTCTATCGGCGAGGTCCGCTCTTCGAGGATTGCGGAAACACTGGTTCGAAAAGATGAAAAGAGGAACATCTATCGCAAGATCTGTCTCGATGAAAAAGGAGTGATCATCGGAGCCATCCTGATCAATCGAGTGGAGGACCTAGGGGTGCTCCATGGACTCATCCGTGAGCGAAAAGAGATCGGTGTTCTCAAAGCGAGTTCTATGTGGAGATCACCGATCAACTATGGTTTTGTGTATAAGAATATATTGCAAGGGAAAATATGAAGAAGGTCCAACCTAAAGGTCGCAAAAGCGGGCACGGGCAGGTCCCGCAACGTGCAGGACTTCAAATGGCTATGGATATAGAATAAACTTAAAAGGAGGAGACATAATGAGAATCAAGGATGTGATGACTAAAAACCCCATTACCGTGAACCCCGACACCTTGGTCCTGGAAGCACAGAAGTTGATGAAGGACAAGGGCATCCAGAGACTGCCTGTCGTAGATAAGGATAGACTGGTAGGGATTGTCACGAAATACGACCTTCTTGAGACTGTTCCCATTAAAGGGACTTCTGTGAATCTCTATAATCTGAATATTGTGCTTTCGCAGATGAAAGTGAAAGATTTGATGAAAAAAAACCCGATTACGGTCACTCCTTATACGCCAGTGGAAGATGCGCTTCGGATTGGACAGGAGAGAAAGATCGGTTCCTTTCCGGTTATTGAGGATGGGAAGCTGGTGGGGATTGCAACCGAATCGGACATTGTGAGGTTTCTCATCCGGACCCTTGGCATTGGCGAAGAGGGATCAAGAATCACGGTGACCGGTTTGGGAGAGAAGTTCGGTGAGCTTGAAAGGATTATTTCCCTGATCAGTCAACATAAGGTGACCATCCTCAGCATGATCCTTCTTCCCAAACGGAAAAGCGGAGAATGGATGATTGCCCTCCGTTTAGACACGAAAAATCCTAAAACGGTCATTCAACAGTTAAAAAAAGAAGGTTTTGATGTGAGCTGGGCAGTTGCCTCGGTTAAGGCAGAATGGTGAGTTCAACCGCATTCTTCATTAGGAGGAGATCGCGATGGATTTGATGGAGGCTATTCCAAAAAGGCGAAGTATTCGGAAATATAAATCTGACCCCGTACCAGAAGAGGTTTTGAGAACCATTTTAGAGGCAGTGAGATGGTCTCCTTCCTGGGCCAATACACAGTGCTGGGAAATCATTGTTGTAAAAGACTCAACAGTCAAATCGGATTTGGCCCTAACCCTACCCAAGACGAATCCGGCACTCTCTTCAATGACAGAAGCCCCTCTGGTTCTTGTGCTTTGTGGAAAGAAGGGTATCTCCGGATTTAAGAAGGGGGAAGCGGCAACCATCAAAGGGGATTGGCTGATGTTCGATACAGGGATGGCCATGCAGACGATCTGCTTGACTGCCCACGCTTTTGGTTTGGGTACTGTTGTGGTTGGGATGTTCGACCATAAAAAGGCAGAAGAGATTCTGGGCACCCCGCCCAATGTAGAAGTGGTAGCTATGACCCCTCTGGGATACCCTGCGACAGAAGGCGTGGCACCGAAGAGGAAAGAGATCACAGAGTTTGTGTTTTATGAAAAGTATCCAGATAGGAAATAAACCCGAAGCACGAAATTCGAAATTCGAAACAAATTCGAATGTCCCAAATACAAAATTCGAAACGATTTTGTTTTGAACATTTAGAAATTTGAATTTTGGATTTGTTTCGGATTTCGATATTTGGATTTCGAATTTATTTATTAAAGTGAGGTTCATCACAGAAAAATGATCCCGGAAGAGATTCTTCGTTCACTTGTGATTCAGACAGATTCAAAACTGGTCTTGGTTGTGATGGATGGAATCGGCGGTTTGCCTGTGAAGGGAAAGACCGAATTGGAGACAGCAAAGATTCCCAACCTCGATCGTCTTGCCTCAAGGTCCACCTGTGGCCTGATTGATCCCATCTCCTGTGGGATCACGCCCGGCAGCGGTCCATCCCATCTGGCTCTGTTCGGATATGATCCGTTTTGCTATGAGATCGGAAGAGGGGTGATGGAGGCTTTGGGAATCGGTCTCACGCTGACCAAAGACGATCTCACGGCCAGGGGCAATTTCGCAACGATTGACGAAAATGGGGTCATCCTTGATCGAAGGGCGGGCAGGATTGCCACAGAGAAGAATGAGGAGATCTGCCAATTCCTTCAGAAGGAGATTGACGAAGTCGAAGGAGTGCGGGTTTCGATCTATCCGGGAAAAGAACACCGGTTCGTCATCGTTTTTCAGGGGGCGGGATTGAGGGATGAGCTTACGGATGCCGATCCTCAGAAGGATGGATTGAAGGCAAAGGGAACAGAGAGCTTGATTCCAGAGGCACGTAGAACCGCGGAGATCGTGAACGCCTATGTGAGAAGGGTGAATGAGGTTCTCAAGCCTTTTCATCCTGCCAATACAGTTCTCCTCAGGGGGTTTTCAAAGGTTCCTGATATTCCTTCCATGTCCGAACGGTTTAAACTAAGACCTGCGGCCATTGCGACCTATCCCATGTATCTGGGACTGGCAAGGCTGGTTGGCATGGAGGTCTTAAAGACAGGGGAGACGCTTCGGGATGAAGTGGAGACTTTAAAAGAGAATTTTAACAGATACGATTTCTTCTATATCCATTTTAAGAGAACGGATTCAGCGGGTGAGGACGGCGATTTCAAAAAGAAGGTGAAGGCCATTGAAGAGATTGATCGGGTTATCCCGTCTATTCTGAAGTTGAACCCGGATGTCGTGGTGGTGACCGGAGATCACTCGACCCCTTCGGTCCTAAAATCGCATAGCTGGCATCCCAATCCCGTTCTTCTCTATTCAAGATATATTCGGCCGGATGGGGTTCGGCGGTTCACAGAACGTCAGTGTCAGAAAGGGGAGTTAGGGAGGTTTCCTGCCCTGGAGATCCTTCCGCTCATGTTAGCCAACGGGTTAAAGTTAAAAAAGTTTGGAGCCTGAGATACATCTTCGATGTGGCAATAACCAATAACCAAATTCCAAAAATCAAATAAGCTCCAATACCCAATTTCCGAATAACCAATGTTGCAGTATTTACATTTGGTCATTATCATTTTGGTTATTATTTGGTTATTGGTGCTTGGATATTGGTGATTAGAGATGAAGTCTTACCGATATCTTTACGGTCCTGTGCCTTCCAGACGATTGGGGAGGTCGCTCGGAATTGACCTCGTTCCCCATAAAATCTGCACCTACGACTGCATCTACTGCCAGATCGGAAAGACAACCCAGAAGACGATCAATCGAAAAGAGTATGTTCCTGTCCAAGAGATTCTTGGAGAGGTCAGGCGTTTCTTAGAAGAGGATCATCCTCCTGTGGATTATCTTTCCCTTGGTGGTTCTGGAGAGCCCACGCTCCATTCTGAAATCGGCAGAATCATCAAAGGCATAAAAGAGATGACCTCGATTCCTCTCACCGTGATCACCAATGGGGCCTTATTATACGAACAGGCTGTGAGAGAGGACCTGCTTATGGCAGACGTTGTTCTTCCGTCTCTGGATGCTGTTTCCCCGGATGGTTTTGAGAAGATCAACCGGCCCTATCCAAGCCTCTCCATAGAGAGGATCATAGACGGTCTGGTGGAATTTAGAAAGATTTTCAAAGGGAAGATATGGCTTGAGATCCTTTTCTGTAAGGGGGTGAATGACAGTCCTGAGGAGCTCGACAAGATGAAGAAAGCGATCGAGAGGATTCAACCCGATCTGATCCATCTCAACACCGTTGTTCGTCCTCCTTCAGAAGAATGGGCAATGGCTTTGAGTCAGAAAGAGATGGAGGAAATCAGAACCTTTTTGGGAGAGAGAGCTTCGATCATTTCAGAATTCGATCGCCATCCCTCCTTTTTGACCGAAAGAGATATAAAGGATGAGATCTTAAAAATTCTGAAACGAAGGCCACTTTCTTTGGCAGATCTCTCCAGAGGGATGGGCCTGTCTGAAAAAGAGCTTCAGAACCATATCGAATCTCTTGTTTCGAATGGGAACATTAAGATGCGTACATTTAAGGGCTTGGCCTTTTATGAGGCTGGAAGGGAGATTGAGCTTCCCTGATCCGGATCCTATCATCCTATGGCAAACATCCGCTTCTCATTTTTTGCAGGTGTCTTCATTCTGTCCTGTTTTGTAGTTGGGGAAGTGGCTTATCCGCAAGAAGGACAAAAGGCGGAGTCTGTCCAGGCCCTTGAGGAGTATGAAAAAGAGAAACTCGCTAAACTAAAACAGAACATCGGCAAACGATATCTAGTCATTCGAACGGTCCGTCCTGTAGAATTTTATAGAAGCCCTGAAGAGGAGGGCAAGAAGTTCATTGTCCAGAAAGAGAAAGAGGGGTTTCTCATCACAGAGGTTGTACAGAACCGGTCAGGAACAATGAATTTTTATCATGTGGTTTTTGACTCAGGCGAGATCGGTTACTTAAGCGCAGACGGGAATTACCTTGGACTTAAGATCCTTGAAAAAAGTATTATTCTTCTCTCCAGAGCCGGTGCAAAGGGAGGAGATTCGGGTGCCATGAGGGGCTCATCTTCAAAAGCCGTGGAACTGGTTAAAAAACATCACATTAGGGTGAACCCGATGAGCGGAGATAGATTATCCGTTGAGTCCAGAATGGTCGAGGCCAGGACGAGGTTCTTCCCCAACCTCAAATGGAGATATGAGGCAAGAGAGATCGGTCATGGCAGGGTGAGGGTGATCCAATTTTCAGAAGGGGAAGGGAGCGGAAATATCCTCCGGACGTGGATTGTTAACAGTTCAACCCAGGCTGTCCAGCCGGAGAACCAGTCAGCACAGAGCCTTTATCAATAAGGGCTGTGCTCAAACTCTTTTTTCTGCCATGAGACCTTAAATTTCGGCGATGGTTTTCTCGATCTTCTTCTGAAGGGCTTCATCAATATTTCCTTTTCTCCACTCTTGGCTGGCCTCGATTTCAGGACGAAAGAGCTCAACCTCCTTTATTCTGCCCTTCTTAGAAAGATAGAAGATATAAGAGAAATCTAACTTTCTCATCCGATCAATGGTGACCTCTGGATCGGTTTCCTGGACGATCTTTTCAATAAGACGTTTTATTTCGCCCTTGTCGTCAAAGATACTTAACCCTTCGTAGCGATCGAATGAAATTAACATCGTTTCTTTTTTCGGACGTCCCTCAGCCATGCCCTGTCCCCGGGAGGGGGCGAGGAGGGTGAAAGAAGATCAGGCCTTGATCACCTCAAATGAAATCTGTCCATCCTCATATTTGAGGGGTCTTACCGAGACATCCATCCCCACCTTTATCTCTTCTAATTTCAATTCCTTGGTCACCCGTGCAAATAATTTCAACCCCCCGCCAAAATCTACCACTCCCATGGTATAGGGCGGGTCAGCCTCGAATCCCAGGGGCGCATAGTGAGCGGTCGTAAACGTCTCCAGTTTTCCTTTTCCAGGCATTTCAAACCAGTCCATATTCTTTGAAAAACATTTGGCACAGTCCGCCCTGGGAGGAAAAAACTTTGCCCCGCAATCTTTACAAACCGTTCCTTCAATCTTTCCTTCTGAAAGAAGATCTACGAACTTTGCCGTCTTGGTGATGGCTGTAAAGCTTTTTCTTCCGAATTTTTCAAAACCCATAGTAACCTCCCTGAGGATGATCAATGTAAAATAAGTATTGATGCATTGGCTATCATCCCCCAGCCTCCTCTTATTATATGTATGAAGGGGAGGCTGGGGGGTAAACGGTTGCATAGAGTTGTTAGTCTCGGCCAAAGATGGTGACATTGCCATAAAGTCCAACGCCGCCGATATTGTGCACGAGGCCGATGTCCGGATTGCCGGGAACTTGCATGGGACCCGCTTCGCCACGGAGCTGTAAGACGATGGTTCGGATCTGAGATCCACCCGTGGCTCCAATGGGGTGACCTTTTGAAAGAAGTCCACCGTCAATATTCACAGGAATTCGTCCCTCTTTATAAGTGGCCTTTTCTCGGATCAACTGTTTCCCTTCGCCCATGGGGGCAAATCCAAGCCCCTCATAGGCCATAATTTCGGCAATGGTAAAACAGTCATGAACTTCGGCTACTTTAACGTCTTTTGCCGTGATTCCAGCCATGTTGTAAGCCTGGGCCGCTGCCGCATAACCCACACTAAGGCCCTTTGTAAAATCGGGTCTGGCGGCCATGTTAACCGCTTCTGAAGCTGTGCCGATTCCTATGACCCAGATTGGTTTTTTGGAAAAAGCCTTTGCCTTTTCAGCATTGGCAAGGATGATACATGAGCTCCCATCTGCATTGGCACAGCAGTCACCCACGCGAAGGGGCCATGCCACCGGCCCTGCCATCTTGGCTTCCGGGTCACCCTGCTTGAAATCTTCTGGTTTCACCGGTTTTCGATAAACGGCCCTGTCATTGATCACGCCATAGGTGGAGGACTTGATACGAATATTCATGAGGTCATCGTGGGTCAACCCATGTTTTGCCATATAAGCCTGTGCATAGAGGGCATAGTAGGCGGGCATCATGGTTCCAAATGGAGCTTCCCACTGGATGTCAGAGCCCCGGCCCATCCTCTCCTGGGATTCTGCGGAAGAGATTTCGGACATCTTCTGAAATCCAAGAACGACCACCACGTCATGAAGGCCAGCCTTGATCATGCTGTAGGCCACTTTAATACCGGTACTGCTCGAAGAACAGACGGTCTCCACATAGAGTGTTGGCTGAGGGATGAGCCCCAGGTATTCTGCAAGGACCCCTGCAGGTGAACGTTGTTTATCATATTCTGGTGCAGAACAGAAGACAGAGGCATCTACCTCTTTCTGGGTGATGCCTGCATCCTTCATGGCCTCTCGGAAGGCATCAAAAGCCAATTCGCGGATCGAGCCTTCATACCCTCGGACAAAGGCGGTCTGCCCAACGCCGATAATTGCCACCTCTTTTTTCATTAAAAAACCCCCTTTCTTTCTTTAGTGAAGATTAAAGATAAATGAGAAGTCATTTTTTTTCAAGTAGATTTTTCTGATACTTTGTGACGGCCCGTTGGTGTTCCTCAAGATGAATAGAGAAATGGTGTGACCTGTCGTTTTTGGAAACGAAGTAGAGATAGGGGACTGAGGCAGGATGGAGGGCCGCCAGAAGCGACTCCTTACCTGGATTGCATATCGGAGTGGGGGGAAGCCCATGATAGAGGTAGGTATTGTAAGGAGTTGGGGTTGATAGATGTTCCTTGGTCAGGTTTCCATTAAAATCCTTGATGCCATAAATAACAGTTGGGTCGCTCTGAAGAGGCATTTTAATCTTCATGCGGTTGTGAAAGACGGCTGAAACAAGCGGTTTTTCTTCTAAGAGGGGGGTTTCCTTTTCGATGATTGAGGCCAGGATCACCGCCTCGTAAGGATGAATCCCAAGATGGGCCGCCCTCTCTGCCAGATCAGAGCTAAAAACCTTCTGAAATTGCTTGACCATGATGCGAATAACCTCTTCAGGATCCGTCTCTTTGATGAAATGATAGGTGTTTGGAAAGAGAAAACCCTCGAGGGTCACACCTCGACGATTTTTTGGGGGATCTTGAGTCTGGTCCGGGAAGAATGGTGAAAGTCCAAGGGAAGTGATAAAGGAAGATGAAGAGGCTTTCTCCAAAAAGACTGGTTTACTGAGAATACCTGAATCTTCGAGGAGTTGTCCGATTTGAGAAAGTGTATAACCCTCTGGAATGGTGATTAGATGCTGTTTGAATTGCCCTTTGACCAGGGTATAGAGGACTTCAAGAGGGAGCATTCGGGTGTGGAGTTCATATTCCCCGGCTTTTATCTCTTTTTTCTTTCCGAGTAGGGTAACCATTCCGGCAAAGAATTCTTTGTTCCGGATGATCCCTTCCTGTTCAAGAAGAGTGGAAATCTTTCTTAAGGGCATCCCCTTTTTGATCGTGACCACTTTATTCAAAGAAGTGATTGAAGGTGGAACGAAGAAGAACCATATTCCCACGATCACGAAAAGGAGGGTTGCCAAAAGACAGGCAACAAGAACCTTACTCCGAGGCCGTACATCTATCATCTCTTCTCCCAGCCTGGTCAAGATATCCTTGGAGGATAATGACAGCAGCGAGTTTATCAACCACCTTCTTTCTCTTTTCCCTTGAAAGGTTGGCCTCGAGTAGGGTTCTGGAGGCCTGGACTGTGGAGAGCCTCTCATCCCATGTTTCAACAGGGAGTGAGGTTTTGACTTTGAACTCCTGAATCCAATCCATAATGGATTGAGCCTGCCTCCCCAAGGATCCATCCATGTTGACCGGAAGGCCAACCACAATCTTTTCTATTCCAAACCGAGAGATGATGGATGAAAGTTCGCTAAAATCATCTCCCTTCGTTCTGCGTTGAATGACTTTTAAGCCCTGGGCTGTCATTCCGAGCTCATCACTGACAGCAATTCCAATTGTTTTTGATCCAACATCCAACCCCATGATGCGCATATCTTTTTATCGCCCATTTGGTTCTTTATTGTCAATAGGTTAGCATCCCCTCGATTGCCGATTGAGAAACTGAAGCCAATTTATTTTTTCTCTCTTAAAAAGGTCATGGATTTTTATATGAAGATCCAGTCCCCTGGCGAAGATAGGTTTTTCAAAAAGGTCGGCTGTAATCTGTAATTTAATGGCAGGTTTTCATTTGGATTTGAATGAAGCCAACCATGAATATTTGAACAACACCGGCACGAAAACTTCATTCCGATGAAGACCTGAATTGAGGAAGCTGGATAAGGTGACTGGATTCCTCCTCAGATTTATCAAAATGGAAAACGAGGCAGAAATGATCAGTAGAAGAACGAAATGAAGTGTCCTATTGCCTTTAAGTCTTCTGGATAGGGAAGAACCCTTTAACGTCAAGACAAGAGTGGTTTAGTATAGGATTTGCTATTTTTACCCCGCTCTAAGAAATCCCTGCTTATCGCCCTGTGAACAGCATAACCTCTAACGGGGTTGATAGCAGGATCAGTTCATGATCTTCTTAACAAATAGGGGAGTTAATGCCCCGTATAAGTTTTGCCGTTAGGAGGTCGAAGCTCTTCTAATGGGGTTTGCTGATTGAAAATAATTTGCTAACTAATAGTTATTTAAGGAAAAGTAAAATTTCCTTGACAATAAATGGTGTGTTTGTTATAAAATGCACAATCTAATCTGGAGGGAGGTTCATTTTATGGATTTTTTACTGTCTGATGAGCAACAAGCAATGCGGGATATGGCAAAAAACTTTGCTGAGAAGAAAATCGCTCCCACCATGGAAGAAGATGAAAAAGAGCACCGTTTTCGTAAAGAGATCGTCAAAGAGATGGCAAACCTGGGGTTCTTTGGGTGTATTGCACCGGAGAAATATGGCGGAAATGAGACCGGGTATCTGGCTGCCTCAATTATGGCAGAAGAGATAGCAAGGATTTCGCCTTCCTGGGGTCTTCCGTTCAACCTTCAGATGAATTCGATTCAATCTGTGCTCCTTAACTTCGGCACTGAAGAACAGTGCGAGAAATATATTCCAAAATTGATCAATGCCGATTTGATGGGCTGCTTTGCCATCACGGAGGCCAATTCGGGATCGGATGTGGCCTCGATGAAGAGCGCTGCCGAAGAGAAAGAGGATTGTTTTATCCTCAATGGGAGCAAGATGTGGATTTCAGGAGTTCCGGTGGCAGATCTTGGAATTGTCTATGCTTATACAGACCGCTCATTAAAGCACCGGGGGATTTCTGCCTTTCTGGTAGATATGCATGCCCCGGGAGTGACCCAGAAGGCGATTGAGACGAAATTAGGACTTCATTGTGCACCCACCGGCGAAATCTACTTTGACAATGTCAAAATACCGAAGGAAAATCTCGTTGGACAGAAGGGTGATGGGTTTAAGATCTGCATGTTCATGCTGGACAATACCAGGCTTTCCTGTGCTTCGAGGGCGGTTGGGGTGGCAAGGGCCTGCAAGGAGCATTCCGTCCGCTATGCCAACGAAAGGGAACAGTTTGGACAACCCATCGCCAATTTCCAGATGATCCAGGAACAGATTGCTGAAATGTTTGTGGAGGAAGAAGCTGCCAGGCTTTTGGTCTACCGGGCAGCGTGGAACAGGGATCGGGGGCAGAGGAATACGATCGAGATCTCAACGGCGAAGTTTTTTGCGGCGGAAGTGGCGGTAAGAGCCGCTAACGCAGCCGTCAAGATTTTCGGTTCCTATGGTTTTTCGAGCGAATATCCTGTAGAAAGATTTTATAGAGATGCAAAGTCTTACCAGATCGTGGAAGGGACGTCCAACATTCAGAAAATGATTATTGCAAGAAACGTGCTGGGTCTTAAATAAGCATTTGCCATATCCATTGCTATATCAGAGGAGGTTGATCTTATGGGAACACCCGTTACCGTACCAATGGTAGGAAAGATTGTTTCAGTTTCCGTTAAAGCAGGGGATCAGGTAAAAGAAGATGATCAGGTCGCTGTCTTAGAGGCGATGAAGATGGAGATGCCAATTGTGGCGCCAATCACCGGTACCATCACAGAGGTTTGTGTCGCTCCGGGGCAGGAGGTCGAGGCCGAAGCCGTCATTGCAGTCATTGGATAAGGGAGGGAATCGAAAACCAGAGTAATGGATGAGGCATTGATAAACCGGGTCTTGATACGACCCATGACCACAGAAGATCTGGGATCAATCGTTGAAATTGATCGTAAAGTCATTGGTAAAGAACGCCCTGATTACTGGAGGACATTGCTTACACAAAAGTCGATCTATCCTCTTTCCTCTCTGGTGGCTGAATATGAAGGGAAGGTCATCGGGTTTGTAGTTGGGGAGGTGAGCGGATGGGAGTTCGGTGTTCCTGATACCACGGGGTGGCTTACCATTATTGGCGTTGATCCAGATTATCAACATAAGGGTGTGGCCAGGAAGTTGAGCCAGGAGTTTGTTAACAATTTGAAGGCCATTGGCGTTAGTGTCATCTATACCTTGGTCAACTGGAACGATTGGGACCTGGTCAAGTTTTTCAGGGAGATGGGTTTTACCCGGGGTGGGGATATGATCAATCTGGAGTTAAAGGTCGAGTAAGAAAAAACATAACAGGATGGAGGGAACGGATGGGAAGGTTGGAAGGAAAAGCGGCTGTTGTTACAGGTGGAGGAAGAGGGATTGGGAGGGCGGTCTGCCTTGCTTTTGCGAAAGAAGGGGCAGACGTGATTGTCAATTATGCCTCACAGGATAAACCTGCCCAGGAAGTGGTGGATCTGGTTGGCCAGATGGGGAGGAAAGCGGTCGCTGTGAAAGGGAATGTCGCTCTCAAAGCAGACGTTGAAAAGATCATCAACACCTGCGTGGATCAATTCGGAAAGATTGACATCCTGGTCAATAACGCAGGCGTCTCAAAACCGAATATGCTTTATAAGATGACCGAAGAGCAATGGAATGAGGTGATTGATATTCAGCTCAAGGGTCCATTCCTGTGCACGCAGGTTGCTTCCAAGTACATGATGGAGAGGAAATACGGAAGGATCATCAATGTTACCTCCTCGGCGGGATTGTGGGGGACCAAAGGGCAGATCAACTACAGTTCGGCAAAAGGAGGAATCGTTGCTCAGACGAAGTCGGCGGCACGGGAATTGGCCGGTCATGGAATCACGGTCAATGTCGTCCAACCAGGGTATGTGAGCACAGAGATGTTTGATAAGGTTAAGTCAGATCCCAAACTGATGGCCATCTATACCGGCAGGATCTTATTGGGTCGATTTGCTGAGCCTGAAGAGGTGGCTCCTACCTTCGTCTTCCTGGCATCCGACGATGCAAGCTACATCACCGGCCAGCTCATCTGCGTGGACGGCGGATTGGGAATGACTTAATCAGGATGAAATTCGAAGCACCAAATACGAATTTCGAAACAATATCGAATGACTCAACTTAAAATTGTTCCAAACATATTCGTTTAGAAAATTTAGATTTAACGATTTGAATTTGTTTCGGATTTCGGTATTCTGGGTTCGGATTTTAATAAAAAGAAGGGGGTGAAGTTTATGGCACAATTACCAGATAAGATTGAAACTTGGCAAATGGTTCAACCCACCACAAAAAATAAAGAGACAGGGGAGGTGGTACCTGGAAAGTTGGCAAAGACTTCCATTCCCGTCCCTGCTTTAGGGCCGGGGGAGGTTCTGGTCAAGGTTGCGGGATGCGGTGTGTGTCATACCGACTTGGGTTATTTTTATGATGGGGTACCGACGGTATCGAAACCACCTTTAACCCTGGGCCATGAGATCAGCGGAACGGTGGTGGCAGGCGATGAGAAGTGGATTGGAAAAGAGGTGATTGTTCCAGCGGTGATGCCCTGCCGACAATGTCTGCTCTGCAAAACAGGTAGAGGCAATCGGTGTCTGGTCCAGAAGATGCCTGGAAATAGTCTTGGGATCTACGGAGGTTTTTCAAGCCATATTCCTGTTCCTTCGATTGATCTCTGTGAGGTGAGAAACCGGGGTAGTATCCCTCTGGAGCAGTTGGCGGTCGTGGCAGATGCAGCCACCACCCCTTATCAGGCAGCCAAGAGGGCAGATCTGCAGCCAGGAGACAATGTGATCATTATTGGTGTCACTGGAGGCGTGGGCGTTTACATGGCTCAGACGGCCAAGGCGCTTGGGGCCAAGACCGTGATCGGCATTGCGAGAAATCCTGAGAAATTGAAGAGGGCATTAAACTACGGGGCCGATTTTGTGATCAGCTCTCAGGACAAGCAGATCAAAGACCTCCGGAATGAGTTTAGAGAGATCTGCAAGAAGAATGGTCTGGAGGCTGGATTTGGATGGAAAATCTTTGAGGTGAGCGGAACCAAGGCGGGACAGGACATGGCCCTTGAGCTCCTCTCTTTCACCGGAAAACTGATTCTGATTGGCTTTGGGATGGCCAAAAATGAGTACAGTATGTCAAGATTGATGGCTTTTGACGCAGACATTCTCGGCACCTGGGGATGCTTGCCCGAATATTATCCGATTGTGCTCGATATGGTCCTTTCAAAAAAGATTGACATTGCGCCCTTTACCGAGACCCGACCCATGAGCCAGATTGCAGCGGTCTTTGACGAGGTTCATAAGGCCGGATCGCCGGAGAAGAGAATCGTTCTCACCCCGGATTTTTAAGTATTCGATGAATTTGCCAGATATGAATTGAAGAACCATAGTCATTATGGCTCGAAGCATGGGGGGACAGAACCCCCATGTACGGTTTTTGAGAAAAGGCCATTGAAGGATCCTAAGGGAAATATCATTCCAGGGCTCTTTAATGCGTGAATCAGGCTCAATAACCCAGCCCAGTACAATTCCTACACAACAGAGATGGTGAAAGGGGTGATCGCTGGGTTTGAAAATGCCTCAACCGACTGCTCGGTGGTCGGCCGTTTTATTTACCGGCATGGGCCCTTATTCGTTCTGTACTGGCGGAAACACCAAAAAGTATTCAGGATATTGCAGCATGAGGCCAGAGGAGTACGGGGCTTACATGGAACTTTTCAACAACATGGTTGACTCCATTCTCATGTGCAAGAAACCTGTGAGCTGCAGGGTGAATGGAATGAGAGTGGCTGGGGGACAGGAGATCGGCACGGCCTGTAACCTAACGGTTGCATCCGACCTTGCTGTGTTAGGACAGACTGGCTCCTGCCATGGATCTGCTCCGATGGGAGGCGCTTCGGACTTCCTTCCCTTTTTCCTTTCGATTGAGGATGCCATGTGGAGTTGCATCAGCTGTGAGATGTGGTCTGCCTATAAGATGTGGCGAAAGGGCCTCATCTCCTGATGCGTTCCGGTTCTTAAGGATGAGAAAGGAAATTGGGTTCGAAATCCTCAGAGACGAAGGTAAGCTCATGAATGAGGCCTTCTTTGAGGTAGTGTTAGGCAAATCCCAGAGCAAATAAGGTTGAATGGATGTAATATACTGCACCCTTTGGGTTTGGAGAACCGCCTCGCCCAAAGGGTGTTCTTTTTAGAGGTTTCATTGTAAATAGCCCTAAACCACGGAGGGTTCAAGGCTGAAGGAGGTGAAACAATGGGCTTCAAACATATTCAAACAGAGTTAAAAGATGGCGTGGCTTTTGTAACTCTGAACCGTGCACCGCTGAACTGGATCAATATCGAGATGATGGGAGAGTTCAACGCCTATATCGAGAGTCTGATGCAGGAAAAGAACCTGAAACTCCTTGTCATTCAGGCAGCCGGTAAGGCATTTTCTGTGGGAGTCGAGGTGGCAGATCATCTTGGAGATCTTGGGCCCAAGATGATTGAAACCTTTCATCGGATGTTTCGGCTCATGGATAAACTGAAAGTTCCGTCCATGGCTGTGGTCAATGGGGCTGCGCTCGGGGGAGGGTGTGAATTGGCACTCTATTGCGATATGGTGATTGCCACGGAGAAGGCCAAATTCGGACAGCCTGAAATCCAGGTGGGCGTCTTTCCGCCGATTGCCGCTCTGATCTTGCCAAGGATGATTGGAAGAAAGAAGGCCATGGAATTGATCCTTTCCGGTGATACGATTAGCAGTGAGGAGGCTCTATCCTTGGGGCTGGTCAATAAGGTCGTTGCTGAGGCTTCACTCTCTGAAGAGGTGAATGGGTTTATTGAGAAGTTTAAGAAATTGAGTGGAATCGTTCTGAAGTTAACTAAAGAGGCAACCCTTGCAGGTCTTAATGACGATACCGACAAAGGGCTCAAGGCAATCGAGAGGATTTATCTTGACGAACTGATGAAAACAGAGGACGCTACCGAAGGCCTCAAGGCTTTTCTTGAAAAGAGAAAACCTGTCTGGAAAAACCAGTAAGGTGGAAAAGATGAGACTCAAGGATAAAAAGGCGATGGTGACGGGAGCGGGGCAGGGAATTGGGAGAAGCATTGCCCTGAAGATGGCCCAGGAAGGGGCGGATGTTGTTGTGGTGGAATGGAATTCGGAGACCGGAATCCAGACCCAAAAAGAGATCGGGGCGATGGGGAGGAGATGTCTCTTTTTTGCAGTGGATGTAGCCCAGAAAAAGCAGGTTGAGGAGATGGTTGCTGATGCCATATCCGGTTTTGGACGAATTGACATTCTGGTCAACAATGCTGGATTTGATCGGCCGGGGAGCCTGCTCAAGACGAAAGAAGAAGATTGGGATGCGGTTCTTGGCGTCCATCTGAAAGGGACCTTAAACTGCATCCAGGCGGTTGTTCCCCAGATGATTGAGAGAAATTATGGAAAGATCATCAACCTTTCATCGGTTTGGGGAAAGCGGGGAGCAGTTTCAGAGATCAGTTACAGTACAGCCAAGGCAGGAATCATTGGATTGACCAAGAGTATTGCGAGAGAGTTGGGCAGATATCAGATCAATGTGAATGCGGTTTTGCCTGGTTTCATCCTGACCCCTACGGTTTCGAAGATGGCTGAAAAGTATCAACAGATGATCATCGAAAATACTCCGATGAAAAGGGCCGGGCAGCCGGAGGAGATTGCCAATGTGGTGGCTTTTTTAGCCTCGGATGAAGCCAGTTTTGTGACCGGAGCCGAAATAGAGGTTTCTGGCGGGTGGAATATGTAGGGAGAGACGGCGGATCAGGAAGTAAAGGAAGAAAAGGTTTTTTCAGACAGATTTGGGAAGATTGAACCCCTCCTAACCTTCCTTTAAGAGGGGGGCAATTGAAACTCCTTCACCAATATGACATCGTATAGGTATGATCCTCTTTACCCACCATACGGGTGAGCCCCATGGTATTCTGGGTGCCCAACTCGCTGCCACCTTCTTTCAGCAAGAGCTTTCCATTCCTTCCATTGTTGTCGGTGTAGAAAGAAACTTCTTAAGAGAAAACCTATTCCGTTTCATAGACGAATATTATGCAAACAGGGAGAGGATCGTTGCGTTTTCTCACCTCTGTGGGAGAAAAGACCTCATCGAATTGATCAGCGAACTAAAACAGAATGGATTTACGACACTTCTCGGGGGGCCACAGGCCCGGCAGGATTATGGGGGTGAACCCGAAGCCGATTCGCATCCTCACCGATTTAAAGGGTTAAGATCCACAGTGGATGTGGCATTTCAAGGACCTGTGGATGGTTTCAAAACAAGTGATTTGGAACAACCCCGGGGAAAACTTATTGAAACCCTCTGGAACAGGAAATTATTCTTGAAGGTCGATTGGTCCAACCTCTATATTTTTTCTGACACCCTAAGAAAACATGAAGTTCGGTTGGGGCAGGTTCTACAGGCGATCGGTTGTCCCTATTCGAGGAAGGCACAGAACGTCCTTCTGCCCCCCCCTGTGGGCCTCAGAGATCGAGGAATTCCAGAAATATCCGTCCAAAGTGAGGGCTGTGTCTTCTGTGATGTTTCAAGGGATAAGGGGTTTCAAGGGAGGGTTGAGGAGGACTGGATGATCGCCCAGATTGAGAGACTTCCTCAGTTTGATGGGAAAAAGATTCCATTCGAACTCATCGACGAATATCCCATTCGCTCTCTTGGTAGGCTGCTTGAGGATGTTGAGAACCAGAAGATCAACCTCTCGCAGATTAATCTGGTCTGCCGGGTTGATGACATCAATAAACACGCCCCTGACCTTTCAGAAATCCTTTTAAAGGCCCAGAGGTTGGACGTGAGGATCATGTTCGCTTCAATCGGCTTTGAATCATTCTCCGACCGATTGCTCCAATATTTCTGCAAAGGGGTTACCTTTGATGAAATCGTAAAATGCGTTGAGACGCTTCGCCATCTAAAAGACAGGTTCGGGGATTATTTACTCTACCGGAGAGATGAGGGAGCGAATCATGGGTTTATCCGGCCTACGCCATGGGATGATGGGGAAACGATGCAGGAGATAGATCGTAATCTATTTCTTTACCGTTTCTATGAAGACATCCTCCCTCACCATAGTACTCCGCTTATTATCCATCATGCCTCTTTTCTCGGAGATTGGATCCGAGCGATTGAGTCAGCCACGGGCATCACCTTTGGCAGGGACGGAACCTGGATCGAGTGGTGGAATGCTTCTTCGTAAACGAACAGGATAGAAAGGAAAAGGTGATTGGAACGGCCTCCTGTTGAGGGGATTGACTACGCTACTTGAAATGATGCCAGACCAACTGAAAACGGGCGATGACGCTGATCAGACGGGGTGCTTCCGAGAGGAAACAGGATTTGGGGTGAGTTCACTATCGTGAACGTTCCTTCTGTTTCAAGGAAAAATATTGCTTGACAAAGAAATAAATTTAGTTTAATAATCAAATTATGTTTGTTTTTTTGAGACGGGCAAGAAGGTTCACTACCATGAACTTTTTGTCTTGGGAAAGAGGATCTTGCCCCTCTTTTTCTATGTCTTTTATAATTCATTTTAAGAAAGGAGGTTGCTATGGCTAACGAGAAAGAAGGGCTTTCAACCGCTGAAAGCCTCAGGAAGACTCGTACTTACGGTCAGGTCAGATGTCATAACCCCAGTTGCATGGGTAGGTTGGTACCTAAGTCTGGTGAGCCCACAGTGAAATGCCCTGTCTGTCATATGGAATGGCGTGTCGCCTGGGTGAAGGATGGATTTCCTCGAATCCGAGGCCCGGTGTGGGATGTGAACAAACGACTGGCCGAACAAGAGTTCGAAAGAAAGATGAAGGAGGTTAAGAAAGATGGCCCTCAATAGGAAGATCGCTTATATAGACCTTACCACAGGCTCAATAGAGATTAAACCCATCCCGATCGAAATGCGAAAGAAGTTCCTGGGCGGGCGAGGACTCGATGCCTACCTGCTCTATAATCATACCAAACAAGGATGTGATCCTCTTGGTCCAGACAATACGTTGATTGTGAGTGGAGGGGTGTTGTGTGCCACGTTAGCCTCGGCCACCTCGCGATGTCATGTCATGGCAAAGTCTCCATTAGGCGGGATGTTGGGAAGTTGTAATATGGGTGGTTTTTTTACTCCGGAGTTGGCCTGGGCAGGTTTCCATCATCTCGTGATCAAAGGAAAAGCAGAAAAGCCGGTTTACCTCTGGATCAAAAATGGAAAGATTGAGATCCGTGATGCCAAAAATATTTGGGGGAAAACGGTTACGGATACTCAATGGGCGATCCGCGAAGAGCTTGGAGATGATGATATTAAGAGTCTGGTCATTGGTCCAGCGGGGGAAAACCTCGTAAGATACGCCAACGTCATGACCGGAATTAAGAACTCAGGGGGAAGGACTGGAATGGGAGCGGTCATGGGCTCAAAAAATTTAAAAGCCATTGCAGCCCGTGGAACCATGGACATTAAGATCGCTTATCCGAAAGAGGCGCTGGAGTATAACAAAAGATTTATTGATCAGATTACAAGCGCCAAAGTGAACCAGACCCAGGGAACTTTGGGGACCCCTTTTATCTGGGGAGCGACAAACTCCTGGGGCGGTGTTAGAACCAGAAACTTTCAGTATAACCAGATGCTCTATTGTGATGAGATTGAGCCCGAATCCATAGATGAGAATTGCACCAAGACGATCGGACCCTACCACATGACGGGCTGTTTTGGCTGCCAGGTCCATTGCCGTGCTAAATATAAAATCCCAACCGGACCTTATGCAGGCGTCTACGACGAAGGACCCGAGTATACCTCTCAGGGAGCTTTCTGTTCAGAACCTGATATTCCAAGCCTGGAAAATCTGCTGGTGGCCAACCACCTGGTGGATCAATGGGGCGTGGATAACCTGGAGATCGGGAGTCTGATCTCGTGGGCAATGGAACTCTATGAATTGGGAATTCTTACTAACAAAGAGACCGATGGCCTCGAGTTAAAGTTTGGCAGCAGCGAGGCCCTCCTGGAGATGATCGAAAGGATCTGCTTTAGAAAGGGTTGGTTGGGCAATGTCCTGGCTGAAGGAGGAATCATTGCTTCTGAGAAGATTGGAAAGAATTCCTTTGACTATCTGATTCAGGTCAAGGGGATGAGCAACCTTCACTCTGATGAGCGGGCTACTCCTGCTCTTGCCCTCAATATTGCCACTTCTTCTCGTGGTTCAGACCACTTGAGAAGCCGTCCAGCCATTGACCTGTACCATTTACCCCAAGAAGTGTTGAGAAAGATTTACAGCAGTCCAGTTCCCTATGATGGGCCATTGAGCTCGGAGCATACCGAATACATTGGCAAGCCTTGGCAGGTCTTCTGGCATGAGAACTGCTACATGGGAGTGGATTCTCTTGGCATCTGTAAATACCACACCACCTTCCTGGGTGCGACCCTTCCAAATTTTGAGGATTGGTCCAGAGTGCTCTACTACAATACGGGGTTGGAAATGACCCCCCGCGAGATCTGGGATGCGGCTGTGCGGGCCAACATGATGGAGCGACTCTTCAACCTCCGTGAAGGGCTGACGAGACATGATCTTAAAAAAGGCGACATGCTCAATCACCGTTACTTTGATGAGCCCTGCCGAAGGGGTGCTCTCGATGTGATTGGAAAAGTGATTGATCGTGAGAAATTTGAGAAGATGATTGATGAATTCTATGAATATAAGGGCCTCGATAAAAACGGCGTTCCGAAACCGGAAACGCTTAAAAAACTTGGCCTCGAAAATGAACCATCCCACTTACTGTAATCATAAACGAATAGAACGAATGGAAACGAATGACACGAATTGTGATTTATTCGTGAAATTCGGTTTCATTCGAGCCATCCGTGACATATGAAAGGAGAGAAGTAAATGGAACCTATGGGTAAAGTGCTTGCCATCAGTCCTGAAAAATGCACCGGCTGCAGGCTTTGCGAACAGGTCTGTTCCGTCTTTCATGATGGCGTTTCCAACCCTGCCCGAAGCCGGATTAAGGTTGTAAAGTGGGAATCTGAGGGACTGTATGTTCCCATGTCCTGCCAGCAGTGTCAGGACGCCCCCTGTATGATCGTCTGCCCTGTGAAGGCCATTTCCCGGGATGAGAATCTGAGCCGGGTGATGGTGAACCACAATATCTGTATTGGCTGCCGTTCCTGTGTGGCGGTCTGTCCCTTTGGAGCGATGGGATTTAATGTGATTGACCGGAAGAATTTTAAGTGCGATCTCTGCGATGGCGATCCTCAGTGCGTGCGCTTCTGCGACATGAAAGCTGTGGATTATGTGGATGCAGACCGGGTGGCTATTGCCAAGAAGAAAGCTGCGGCTGAGAAGATCACTGCGGCCCAGAGACAGGCTTTGGCTTTGGAATCAGAAACACACTAAGGGAAATAACCAAATTCCAAACACCAATAGCCAAATAATAACCAAATACTCAATAACCAATATTCTAAAAATAACTCCTTCTCTCCCCCTCTTAATTTAAGAGGGGGTAGGGGGGCGTTATGGGTTATTGGGATTTTACAAGGAGGGGCTGGTCATACTGGCCCCTTTTTTTAGGTTAGCGATTGTTCCAATGCAGACAAAATGTTGTCAATCTCTTCCCGGCTGATGACGAGTGGAGGAAGGAGTCGGATCACCGTGGGACCCGCCAACAGAACAATAACCCCCTGATCCATCAGTTTTTGAATGTAAGGCCCTGCCTTTTCTTTTAGTTCAATCCCAAGCATGAGGCCTAATCCTCGGACGTCCCTGATTTTGTCGCTCTGAATCGCCCTTAATCCATTTAGAAAGTATTCCCCTAATTCCTTCGCCCTTTCAGGCAGTCGCTCTTGGACGATGATCTCGAGGGAGGTCAGGGCTGCGGCACAGGCAAGGGGGTTTCCTCCAAAAGTGGAGGTATGGCTTTTGACCGGTACGTGAATTGCGTCTGAACAGAGCACCGCTCCCATGGGAATGCCTCCAGCGAGCGACTTGGCCAGACAGAGCATGTGTGGTTCTACGAATTGCTCACAGGCAAAGAGGGTTCCGGTCCTGCCAAAACCTGTCTGCACTTCATCGAGGATGAGAAGAATTCCTTTTTGATCGCAGAGGGTCCGGACCTGCTGAAAATAAGATTTGTCCCCGGGCCGAACTCCGCCTTCACCCTGAACAGGCTCAAGGAGAATGGCGGCTGTTTCTTCGCTGGCTGCCTTCTTCAATTTTTCGAAGTTGTTGAAGGGGACATGCCTGATCCCGGGCATCATGGGAGCAAAAGGCTTCTGATATTCTTCTCCCCAGGTGGCGGCCAGTGCGCCATAAGATTTTCCATGAAAGCCTCTCATGGCAGCGATGATCTCCTTCTTCCCGGTGGTAGCCCGTGCAAACTTAAGGGCGGCTTCAATGGCCTCTGTCCCGGAGTTACAGAAGAAGACCCGTTTCAAACCCGGAGGGCTCAAAGAGATCATCTTCTCAGCGAGTTTCGCGCGGACAGGGTTGTAGAAGATGCCATAGCAGTTTGAGAGCGTGAGATACTGTTCATAGATGGCCCTGGCCACTTCCTCTCTGCCATGGCCGATATTGGAGACCCCGACATTCGAGGCACAGTCAATATATTCCCGCCCCCGGTCATCATAGAGTTTTGCACCCTTGCCCCTGACCAGAACAATGTCCCTTCGGGGATAGACAGGCAGCTCGTATTGCTCTTCAATCTCTTTTGTATTCCATCCGCTCATTCGATGATCGTTCCTATTCCCGAAAGGGCATCTGCCACTGGATGTTCTTTCCTGCCGTCCGCAATGATGACCCGGCTTGCTCCGTGCTCAAAGAGTTTTCTCACAGCCAGCATCTTCCGCTTCATCCTGCCCTCCACCTGCTGCTCACGGCTTTCGAGTTCCGCGGCAGGGATGTGATGGATCAGGCTTGTTTCGTCATTTTTCTCCTGAAGGAATCCCGGGGCTTCAATCAGGTTGATGATGGTGTGGGCACGCAGGGTCTTTTGAAGGATTCGAACCACATCGTCATTTTCTGTATTGATGGCGAAATTCTGTTCATCAATAATAGGAACGGTGAGCACAGGGACATAGCCATGATCAAGCAGCAGATCGAGAAGCCCCTGGTTGATCGTTTCAGGTTTTCCAGAGTAATCCCTGAGGATTTTTAGCTTGCCGTCCTGGTAGACCCGGATCCCCTTATTGCGGATTCCCTGAATACACCTTCCATCCAGACCGCAGAGGCCAACCGCATTGATCCCGTGCTGGTGACAGAGTTCCACAATGCGCTTATTCCTTACGCCAGCATAGGCCATCATCATCTGGTCAATCAGGTTTTCATCTGAATAGACGCTCGAGTAACCCGAGACCGAGGTGACGACCTGTTTGGGTTGTCCCAGTTCTTCAGCCAGTTTGTCTCTTAAGGCATTGGCACCGTGGACGATGATGAACTTTTCTTTGACCTGTGATAGGTCCTGAATGATCCCCTGAAGGTTGATTCCGGCTCCTCCGCCGATTTTGATGATGATCATTTACCATTTCCTCACGGTTTCATTTGGAATGGATTGCCAGCCTTCTTCGGATGAAAAGGCTTCTGAGCAGATGACGAGTTGAGGTTCCTCTTTGTACCTCATGGTGAAGTAGTCCTCATCGCCTGTAAAGAAGGTAGAAAGGTAGATCTCATCTCCCCTGGCCAAAATGATGTTCATTCCCCGGATGGATCTCGTCCGTTGGCGAATCAGACCTCCCCCCTTTTTCAGGGCAGCCAAAGTATCGCCGTCATCGAAACGGCGGATGAAGTTAAAGATCTTTTCTGCACCGATCCGTCCCTGTTCTTTAATCCTGACCCCTCTCAATTCACCATTGAAGATAAAGACTCTTTCTCCGTCAGAGAAGGGCATATTGTTTTCAACGATAATATCCCGGTCTTCAAAGGCACTTCGGGCATGGGCAATGAGAAGGGTGGTTTGGGGGAGATGATGAAAGTCATCCTCCCAGACAGGACAGATATTTTTATAGAGTTGCCATTTTTGATCAACGTCCTTCCAGGCGCATCCCCAGCCGTGTCCCTGATATTCTTTACTGTTTTTGGCGATAAGGGCGAATGGGGTCAGATAATCTGCAGGAGCAAATGGTTGCTCTGATCGAACGGCAAGAAGTCGACACATAAGGTTTCAATTCATATTGGGCCAAATATTCCTGGGTTTTGGGTTATGGCTACGAGGCCCGTTTCGGTTATTGGTAACGGTTACGTGTTAAGAATAAAAGAACGGCAGATGTATCCTTTTATCAACGATACGGGCATCGTGACCGTTGAACGAAATCCATTTCTATCTAAATGGGGTGGAGACCCATGAAATTGAGGCCTGCTGTTTCTTCAAAGCCACACATCACATTCATGGCATGGACCGCCTGTCCAGCAGCCCCTTTCATCAGGTTGTCAATGGCCGAAACGACCACAAGCCTCGTGCCATCCAATTCAAAGCCGATGTCGCAGTAGTTGGTTCCGGCTAAGATCTTCGGTTCAGGAAAGCGGTAGATTCCTTGTTTCTCCTTGACGATACGGATGAAGGGTTCCTGGCCATAGATCTGGCGATAGGCCTTCCAGATCTCTTTCTCTGTAATTCCCGGCTTCACAAAGAGGTGGGCAGTGACCAGAATCCCCCGAACCATCTCAATCGAAGTGGCAGAGAAATGGATAGGATGGCCTAACTCCTGTTCCATCTCGGCAATGTGACGGTGTCCAGTGGGTTTATAAGAGCGGACACAACCGCTTCGTTCCGGGTGATGAGAGGCTTCGCTTATGGTATTTCCTCCCTCTGAAGAGCCACACTTGGCCTCGGCAATCACCGGCATGACCTTATCCACGATATCCAATTTAAATAGGGGCCAAAGAGGCAGGATCGTGGCAGTCGCATTACATCCTGCTCCTGTGATGTAGCGGGCTTTCTTGATCTCCTCCCTGTGGAGTTCTACATTCCCGTAAACGAACTCAGCCAATTTGTCGGGATGGGGATGATCCACCTCATACCATTTGCGATAGGCCGCTACATCCTTGAGCCTGAAATCAGCAGAGAGGTCCACAATCCTTTCGGCTAGGACGTGGAGTTCATTGAATCTCTGCATGAACTGGGTATGGGGAAGGGAGACAAAGAGAAGGTCCACCGGTTCGAGTTCTTTAACCATACAGAAGTTGAGAGATGTTTTTTTACGAAGATTGGGATGAATCCGGGTCACCGGTTTTCCGGCGTTTCGTTCAGAGGTCACCTGGTGAACAATGACCTCCGGATGATCCAGCAGGAGCCTGAGAAGCTCTCCACCTCCATATCCTGAGGCGCCTACGATTGAGACCTTCATCTCTTTCCCACCTCCAGGACGTAGTCCACGACCTTGGCCGGGATATTGACTCCGGTGGTATCAATACTATTTCGGAATTCCATGGTGTAGTTGACCTCGTTAATCGAAAGTCCCTCAGGGGTCTCAAAAACATCAATGGCCACAACCCCTCCGCCCACAGCTCGGGCTGCGCGCACCGAGATTTCATGAAGCTCATCGGTCATTGGGCAGTTGGTAGCTTTTCCTCCCCGGGCGGTATTGGTGATCCAGTGTTCGGAATGGCGGTAGATGGCACAAATGCAGCGATCGCCCACAACGAAACTCCGGATGTCCCTGCCACGTTTATCCACATATTCCTGAATGTAAAAGATGGAGTGGTGGTAACTTCCAAGAATCTCCTTATGTTCGAGAATGGCTTCTGCGGCATCACGATCATTGACTTTTGAGAGAAGCCTTCCCCATGAGCCGGTATTGGGTTTGATGACGCAGGGATAGCCAAGCTCATTCATGGCTGCGAGCGCGGATTCAGGAGTGAAAGCGAGGTAACAGCGAGGCGTTCGAATGCCGGCCTTGATGATGGCCTGGGTGGTGAGAAATTTGCTCCCGCAAGTCTCTGCCACCTGATAGGTATTGACCGTAGGGATACCAAAGTCTTCAAAGACCTTGATGGCATGGATGGCCCTGGAGTGGTTGACGCACCGTTCGATCACCACATCCAGATCATAGGCATTGCGGTGAAGATTGAAGATGATCTCCCTATCATCAATGGTCACCACCTCGACCCCGGGTCGGGTTCGAAATTCGTCCAGGAGAAGTTTCTCCTCTTTTCTGATAATGGAATGGATTAAGCCTACTTTCATCTTCTCAACTCCAACAGGGGGGATAGAGGCCAAGCCGCATCACTTTTCCGGGTGCGTTCGGTCAATCCATTGTTAATTTGGAGTGGGTGGTCTCAAGGTGGGTGTAGCTGAGAAGACCATGCAATGAGAGAAGAATATCATTCCCCCCAATCTTCCTCTTCCTGAGGAGCCTCCTGAACGCTGTCTTTGCCTGTGACTTCCAGTTCGGAACCGCAATCTCCGCAGGTGATGATTTCACCCTTCTCTGTCCCTTCGGCCAGCTTGAACTCCAGTCCACACACAGGACACTCCGCCATGGTCCATCCCTCCCATTAAAGTCATGCCATGATTTATACTATTTTTCCCCCAATGTCAACCGCCGGCGAGCATGATGATGAGATGAATTTCGTCGCCGTCCTTGACGGGTTTGGCCAGCTCATTCGGATGGGCGCTGGTGTGATTGAGATAGATTTCCACGTTGTTGTGCAGTTTATCCTTTTTGGTGAAGAGAGCTTTTTCCATTTTAGGAAACTGGGAGATGAGGTGATTCAGGCATTCTCCAACGGTCCTTCCCTCGACTGCCACCACCTCCTGGCCATTGGTGAAACGGCGATGGGTTAAATGAACATGAACTTTAATTGGCATAAATTCCCTCTCTTTATGAACCTCCGGGGGCATCCCCTCGTTTGCCTGACTCATCGATCTGAACCGGCAAGAGAAGCCCTTACAGAATGATTCCTCCACAGTGATCGCATTCTGGGTTTCGGTTCACTTTGAATTCGGTGAAGATGGCCTCCAGGCCATCATACATGAGCAATCGGTTGGTGAGGAGCTGACCGATTCCGAGAAGATATTTTATCGTTTCCGTAGCCAGAATCGCGCCGATGACGGCGGGAGTGACGCCAATGACCGGAAACTTCTCTTCAGGGATAGGCCCCCGATACAGGCATCTTAAACAGGCGGATTGGCCTGGCAGAATGGTCATGGCCCTTCCTTCGAACCCTCTCACTGCTCCATGAAAGAAAGGGATCTTTTTTTCAATGGCACAGCGGTTCAGGAGATGACGCGTGGGCAGATTGTCCATGGCATCCACGATGGCGTCCACACCTTCCATCAACCGCGATACATTGGCTTCGGTGATTACTTCGTCAATCGGTTCAATCTCCACCAGCCGGTTAAGTTTTCTCAGTTTCATTGAGGCAGAATCGACCTTCTTCGCTCCAATGTCTCCTTCCCAGTGGAGAATCTGGCGGTTGAGATTGCTCAACGAAATCCGGTCACAGTCAATCAACCGAATCCTTCCAATCCCTGCGGCGGTCAGATAAAAGGCAGCAGGAGAACCCAGTCCGCCTGCCCCAGCAATGGCGATCCGTGACTTCTTTAACTTTTCCTGTCCTTCTCGACCGATCTCTTCGATCAGAATCTGCCGATCATACCTTTCATTTTCATCTGGGGTTAGCATGGAATCTTCCACCTTTTAGTCTGCCAGACTCAGAGGGGATCATGGGGACCTACCCCTTTGTATGCTTCAGAAGAAGGTCTGCCAGTTTTGCTGCGGCCTCCCGCTTTTTGGCCAGATGGGCTTCATCTGCATTGACAAAGGAGACCGCTTTGACATTGCAGAAGGCCACACACTGAGGGTCCCCATCGCAGTAGTCACATTTGACCGTCACCCTCTCCTGATGGTCGAAGAAGGGTTGACCGAAGGGGCAGGCGATGATGCAGGTTCGGCATCCGATACAGAGGTTTTTGTCAATCACCACGCGATGGCCATTTTCAGGTTCCCGGTGGCAAGCCTTCGTGGGACAGACTTCGACGCAATAGGCCTCCTCGCAATGGTTGCAGGTCATCGGAAGGTAAAGGCCTACCTGCTCCCACTTGACCACCTTGATCCGGGAACGACTCGGATTGCTTGCTCCGGTATGATAGACAGAACAGACCATTTCGCACTGCCGGCACCCGGTGCATTTTTCCTGATCAACTAAAAGGACCTTCTGCTCCATTTGAATCTCCTCAATTCGTTGGCCTCATTTGATGGCGAATTTCAATAAGACGCTGCATCGGGATCTGGTCTTTGATGCCGGCCCGAAGGACGCCCAGCCTAAGAAAAAATCCACCTGTCAACAGGGAGATCCCTGCGAAGAATAGAAGGGATGGATTCTGATAGGCCTTCGATATCCATTCAAGGACGATTGGAAAGAACAACCCCAGAAGGACAATTCCCTGCCAGAAGATATACCGCAGGTTGCCTGTGAGAAGCAGGCGAACCGAGTCTTTCCCCTGCTCCGAGATCCTGTAGGTATGCGAAAGAAAGAGATAGAGGACAATCCCTTCAATTACCACAAAGAGCTGTTCCCCATACATTAAGAGTTTCAGGGCAGAGCTTTGAAAGGAGATCAGACGGGTTCCGAGAACGGAGAGGATGATGGCCATGGATCCCGTAGAGAGTGCAGAGGTAAGAAAGAGGATAGGAAGGAGTGGAGTATTCCAAAGAGGGACGGATTTGGTGGCTTTGAGCAGGATGCCGGTATAAAGGGCAGTGGCAAAAGCAAAGACCAAAGCGATTCCTTCTAAAATCACCCAGAGGGAGGAATCCAAGCTGGATGGAAAAAGAGATTTAACAAAAAGGACGAGTCCAAGGACGATAAAAACAGAGAGGATTATAAAACCACGGGCGACCCATGAAGTTCGAGGATTGAGGCAGGCATAGAAAAAACGCCATTTGATCCCCAGGTCCAGAATAAGAAAAGGTGCCCCAATGGCGACCATGATTGGACCCCAGAGGATCGGGACTCGTATCAGATTTAATTGAAAACCAAGAAATTCAATCGAAGAGAGGTGTAGAGGATTGAGATCGACTCTCCACCAGTGAAGCAGCATCCCGATGATGAAGGAACCGGCCCCCATTCCAGCCAGGTAGAGATAGATGGCAATGATTATTTTCCATTCTTGCTGTGGTTTTGAAATCTTTCTCAAAGCGCTTGGCGGCAACGATTTCACTTCCATGCTCAGCTCCCCTCTGATGGAAAGTTCTTTATAATGAACAGTCCGATTAAACCTAATCATAGCATATACTCTCATATTGTCAAGATTTATAAGTATTATTTTAAAATTCTATTGACAAAGGAAGAGAAAATCTGGTATTTATAACGTGAAGGTTCAATATGGTGAACGAATGAGAAAGACCACTTATTCCGCCCCATCGGTTCAGAAGGCTTTTAAAATTCTCCAAACCATTGCGGATTCCTCTTCAGGCCTGGGCGTGAGCGAATTAGCCAAACAGTTAAAGATCGGGAAGAGTACGGTCCATGGGATTACCTCCTCTTTGGAGGATTTGGGCGTCTTAGTCCGTGATCCGATTGATAAGCGATATCATATGGGCTACACCCTGCTGGAGTTAGGTCGAAAGGCTTACGGTCGAATCGAATGGAGAGAGATCGCCAGGCCTTTGATGGAACGGTTGATGGAAACTGTTGAGGAGACCGTCTTTTTAGGTATCATGAACGGCGATCATATCACCATTTTGGATGTGGTAGAATCTCACCATGAGATGAAGATCACCTCCCCTCCGGGAAGCCGACTCCCCCTGCTTGCAGGAGCCACCGGGAAAGTCTTTCTGAGCCAGCTCGAAGAGAAAAGGGCAAAGGAGATTGTTCAGAAAATGGGCTTAACCCGATTCACTGTCAAGTCGGTGACAGATCCTAAGGCCTTTCTCAGGCAAGTCGAGGAGACGAAAAAAAAAGGATATGCCCTTGACGACGAGGAATATCTTCTTGGTGTCAGAGCCATTGCCGCTCCCATTCAAGCGGTCTCCCTGCCTCCAGCAGCCATCTGGGTGGTTGGATTCACCTCGAGCCTGAGTGACCCGAAGCTGCACCTGGTCATTGAAGAGATTCAAAAGATGGCACAGGAGATCCGACGTTCCTTTGAAAGTCAGGGGAGAAGGGTTTCTAAGTGAAAGGTTTATGAAAACGAGCGAAGGATTTTGACGATATCGTCCCCGACCTCATCTGTCTTTGAGCGGCCTCCGAGATCCATGGTCCTCACTTGTTTTCCTTCTAAGTTCTTTTTAACCGCCTGATCGAGAAGGTCTCCTGCCTCTTTCTCACCGAGATAATCCAGCATCATCCTGGCCGTCAGGATGGCGGCGATCGGGTTGGCCAATCCCTTTCCGGCAATGTCTGGGGCTGAGCCATGGACCGGATCAAAAAAGCCGGGATAGGTCTTATCCTTTGGATTGAAGCTGGCTCCAGGGGCCAACCCCATTCCTCCTGTGACCGCTGCTGTCAGGTCAGAGAGGATATCAGCAAAGAGGTTGGAGGCCACGACCACATCATATCCCTTAGGATTCCTAACGACATCCATGCAGGCCGCATCAATCAGTTTCGATTCGGTTTGAATATCAGGATAACGGGATGAGACCTCTTTAA
>OGCL01000772.1_pt1 | contig 31520 bp, 27 predicted proteins | sample 1570041 | NCBI WGS metagenome assembly OGCL01 (sample SAMN06266162, study PRJEB24511) | hot springs metagenome | isolation source: Hot spring water | place: South Africa: Limpopo | collected 2015-06-22 | reverse complement strand
GAAAGCGGCGACAGGAACTGGTGCAGCAAGTAGCCGTGCGCCGAGTGCAGCTCGATCAGGTCGAAGCCGACGGCGCGCGCGCGCTCGGCCGCCTGCGCGTAGCGCTCGACCAGACGCCTCAGCTCCGCGAGCGCAAGTTCGCGTGGGGTCGGCCAGTGGTCGTCGAAAGCGAGCGCCGAGGGGGCGACGGTCAGCCACGGCGATTCCCCCGGGCCGAGCGGCCCGCCCCCCGCGAACGGCGGTTGCGCCGAGCCCTTGCGGCCCGCGTGTGCAAGCTGGATCCCGATCGGCGAGCGCGTAATCGAACGGCAAAAGGCGAGCACGCGGGCGAGTGCCTGTGCGTTACGCTCCGAGTACAGGCCGAGGCAGCCGTGCGAAATGCGGCCCTCCCTTTCGACCGCGGTCGCCTCCACGATCACCAGGCCGGCACCGGAACAGGCGAGCGTACCCAGATGCATGAGGTGCCAGTCGGTCGCGCAGCCGTCGTCGGCCGAGTACTGGCACATGGGCGAAACGGCGATGCGGTTTGGCAGCACCACGCCGCCCAACTCGAGCGGCGTAAAAAGCTTTACGGTCACGGCGCCCTCACTTCGATGCCTTCGCGCACAAAAGCGGTGCGCAGCGCGCGCGCAAAAGCCGCGGCGCCGGGCTGGTCGCCGTGCAGGCAGATCGTCTCGGGCGCAAGCGGCACGCGCCGGCCCGACAGGCTCGTCACGTAGCCGTCCCGGACCATGGCGAGCGCCTGCCCGACGGCGCGCTCGGCGTCCTCGATCAGCGCACCCGGGGTGCCGCGCGGGGCAAGCGTGCCGTCGTCCGCGTAGCCGCGGTCGGCGAATCCCTCTTCGACCACGCGCACGCCGAGTTCGCGCGCGCGCGCAGCCATGCGGCTACCGGCAAGGGCATAGAGCAGGACGCCGCCGCCCAGGTCGCGCACGGCGTGCGCGCAGGCCTCCGCAAGCGCCTCGTCGTTTGCCGCCATGTTGTAGAGCGCGCCGTGGCATTTGACGTGATGCAAGCGCGCGCCGGTCGCTCGCGCAAAGGCCTCCAGCGCGCCAGCCTGATACAGCACCAGGTCGTAGACCTCCTGCGGGGAGATTTTCATCGCCCGGCGACCGAAGCCGACAAGATCCGGCAGCGACGGATGCGCCCCGACGGCCACGCCGTGTTCGACGGCCAGTGCGACCGTGCGCCGCATCGTCGCCGGATCCCCGGCGTGAAAGCCGCACGCGATGTTGGCGGAGGTGACAAGCGGCATCACCTGCGCGTCGGCGCCCATCGTCCAGGCGCCGTAACTTTCGCCCACGTCGCAGTTCAGATCGACCGTCCTCATCGCCCGTAGCGGCCTGCAATCGCAGCCGTCAGGCGACGCAACCGCGCCGCGCGTTCGGCCGCGAGCCGGCGCGCCTCCTCCAGCCCGGTGCGCACAAAGCGAAGCCGCTCGCCCGGCGCAAGCTGAGCAAGCCGCGGCAGGTCGGCGCTCGCCACTTCGCCGATGCGCGCATAGCCTCCTGTCGTCTGATGATCCGCCATGAGCAGAATCGGCGCACCGCCGGGCGGCACCTGGACGGTGCCTAAGCACACCGGCTCGGAGTTTAGCTCAGCGGTGCCCGCACGGAGGAGGAGCCGCGGACCGGCGAGGCGATAACCCATACGGTCCGAGTGCGCCGACAGCTCCCACTGCGCCGTATAGAAGGCTTCCTGCGCTTCCTCCTCGAAAAGATCGAGGTGGCGCCCCGGGAGCGCGCGCACGGCGAGCGGTCCGCCCGGCGCCAGGGGCGGCGGCGAGGCCGACCACGCGACCGTGCGCATCCCCTGCGCGCACTCGCGCACGCCACGCAGCCGAGCGAAGCGCTCGCGCGAGAGCGCCTCGCAATCCGGGGCGAGGGGCAGCTCGTCGCCGGCGCGCAGCACGCGGCCCTCGTGGCCGCCGAAGCGCCCGGCGAGGCAGGTGCTGCGGCTTGCGAGCACGGGCGCGACCGCGATCCCCCCGGCCACCGCGAGCACCGCGCGCGCGCCGCGCCGCGCGCGGCCGATGGCGATTCTCGTTTGCGGCGGCACGAGCACCGGCCGGTTGGCCGGAAAGCCGACGAATTCGGCGCCGGCGAGCGCAACGAGCGTCGGCCGTGCGAATTCGATGACCGGCCCGAAGAGCGTGATTTCGACAGCCGCGGCCCCGGCCGCGTTGCCGACAAGCGCATTGGCGATGACGAGCGCGTCGCGGTCCATCGCTCCGCCCACCGGCACGCCGAGGTGAGACCAGCCGCAGCGCCCGGCGTCCTGCACCGTGGCAAGTAGCCCGGGGGCGTGAATGCGCAGGCGGTTCACCGCCATCGGTCGAATTCGGCGCGCGAGATCGGCACCACGCGCACGCGATCGCCGGGCGCGAAGTACGAAGGCGAGTCGCGCGCGGCGTCGAAGAGCCGCACCGGCGTACGGCCGATCACGTTCCAGCCGCCCGGCGTCTCGAAGGGGTAGACGGAGGTCTGCCCGTTCGCGATCGCCACCGACCCCGTCGGCACGCGCAGCCGGGGCACCGGACGCCGCGCGGCCGCATGCAGCTTGCGGTCCAGACCCGAGAGATACGGTTGACCCGGTGCAAAGCCGATCATGACGACGCGGTGTTCGCCCGCCGAGTGCCGCCGGACGACTTCCTCGGGCGCCAGCGCACAAACCTCGGCCACCTCGGCGAGGTCGAGCGCGAACTCCGGCTCGTAGCACACCGGCAGCTCGACTCGGCGCGAAGGGCCGCCGCGCGCCTGTCTCAGCGCTACGGCAAGCAGCGAGGCGGCCTGCGGTTCGGGATCCGGAGGCAGTTCCGGATGCAGCGGATCGAAGTACAGGGCGATCCCGTCGATCGCCGGCACGACGTCACACACCCACGCGGGCGCCCCCAGGCGCAGACGCTCGGCGATCGCAGGCAGCAGTCCAGAGCTCGCTTCGCTGCGGCCGGAAAAATCGGCGTAGAGCGCCGCATCCCCCATCGCTTCGAGTGGCGGCTCGCGCGCACGCACGGCCGAGGCCTAGGCGACCCACTCGGACACCGGCGCGCGCGCCTCCTCGAGCGGCTGACAGACCACGTCGACGAGCGCGGGCCGGCCGTGCGCGAGCGCCGCATCGAGCGCCGGTCCCAGCGCGCGGGCGTCCTCGACGCGCCAACCGCGCACCCCGAAGGCTTCGGCCACCCGCGCATGGTCGGTCGCGCCGAAATCGACGCCGAAATAGCGTCCGCCCCAGCCGTGCTTCTGGCCCGCCTTGATCCAGCCGTAAGTGGCATTGGCCACGACGACGAGAAGGATCGGCGCGCCTAGACGGGCGATCGTCTCGAGTTCGCCCGCGCACATGCCGAAGCTGCCGTCGCCCATCACCGCCACGGTCCTCGCCCTTGGATCGGCGAGATGGCACCGACGGCGGCCGCCATCGCATAGCCGAGCGCGCCGTGCGCGCGGTTCGAGATGATGCGGCGGCCGGTGCGTCGCACCGGGTAGTACGCCGAGAAATAGGGGCATGGCGTGCCGGGGTCAAGGACGAGGATCGCATCCGCATCGAGCCGGCACGCCAGTTCGGCAACGAGCCGTTCCGGCCGGATCGGCTTATCGTCAGAGCGGGCGAGCACCTCGAATTTCGCCCGCTTGGCCGCGCGCGCACGGGCGAGCGCCTCGGTCGCGGGCGGGCGTCTCAGATCTTCGAGCGCGGTACCGAGCGCCGCCAACCCGAGGCGCGCATCGCCGACGAGCGCCACCTCGGTCGGATAGTTCGCTCCGATTACGCGCGCATCGGCGTCCAGGTGTAACACGCTCACACGGCCTGGCGCGGGGTGGCGCCAGCGCTCGGTGGTGACCGAGCCGGCGCGGCAGCCGACGAAGAAAATGACGTCCGCAGCGTCGAGCACCGCGCGCGTCTCGGGGGTACCCCCGTTCGATCCGACCACCCCAAGGGCGAGGGGATGATCGTCGGCGATCGCGCCGCGGCCGCTCACCGAAGTTGCAACCGGCGCCGACAAGCGCTCGGCGAAGGCAACGAGCTCCGCTTCGGCCCCCGAGACGAGGACGCCGCCACCGCAGACGATGACCGGCCGTGCCGCGGCACGCAGCCGGCGGGCGGCCTGCTCGACTGCGCCCGCTGAAGGCGCACTGCGCCGCGAAGGAGCGCGCCCATGCGCCGGATCGGCCCAGAGTTCGGACGCGTCGACCGCGGCTCCCTGGACGTCGTAAGGAAGAACGAGGTGCACCGCGCCAGGGCGCGGCCCGCTCGCCTCGGCAAAAGCACGACGCACGAGGCGGGGAAGATCCTGCGCGCGGTCTATCGCCGCGTTCCACCGCGTGACCGGACGCATGAGCGCGACCTGGTCGAGCTCGGTGAGTGCGTAGCGGCCGCGCGCCGAGACCGCGACGTCGCTGTTCACGCACACGAGCGGAACCGACGACTCGTTCGCCTCGGCCAGCCCCGGCAGGATGTAGGTCGCCCCGCCCCCCGAGGGGCCTTCGCAGACGCCGACCCGTCCGCTCACGCGCGCGTAGCCGTCGGCCATGTACGCCGCGTGCCGCTCGTCGCGCGCAAGCACGTGGCGCAACCCGGCGCCGAGGCGGGCGAGCGCGTCATAGAAGGGAAGGCTCGTATCGCCGCACAGGCCGAAGACGAACTCGACGCCATGCGCCCGCAGCATGTGGACCATGGCCTCGGCGCCGCTTACGGTGGCTGCTGCGCTTCCCGCAGACCTTTGCACGACTTCTTGCGTTGCTCCGTTTGCGCGAACTGGCGCGCGCCGCCGGCTATATTACCCGCGCATGTCGCACGCCCCGCGGCACCTTCCACCGCCGGGCACGCTCGTGCTCGACCACGTTTCGCATTTCGTGCCCGAACTCGACGCGGCGCGGCGCGCGCTCGCCGCGATCGGCTTCCGGCCGAGCGCCCGTTCGCTCCAGCGCACGCCCGACGGCCCCGCCGGCACGGCAAATGTGTGCGCAATGCTACGCGAGGGCTACCTCGAATTCCTCGCGCCAGTCGCCGCCACGCCGAACGCCGAGCACGTGCGTGCCGCGATGGCGCGTCACCGCGGCGTGCACCTCGTCGCCTTCGGCACGCCCTCGGTCGAGGAGGAGCGCCTGCGCCTTGCGCATGCCGGATTCGAACCCCGGCCTGTCATCCGGCTCGCACGCGGCACACCCACCGGCACGGCGTGTATTCTCGTCGTGCGCGTGTCCGAAAAACGGATGCCGGAAGGCCGCATCCAGTACGTCGAGCACGCCACCCCGCAGGTCCTCTGGCGGCCGGAACTCGTCGATCATCCGAATTCGGTCACCGGACTTGCCGCGGTTTTCGTCGTCGCGCGTGACTGCGCGGCGGCGGCCGCGCGCTGGGCGCGTTTTGCGGCGCTCCTGCCGCGCCGGCTGGGGCGCTTCGTCGAACTGCCAACCGGGCGCGGCCAGGTGCTCCTCTCCAGCCGCTCGCGTCTGCGCGCCCTGCTTGGTGCGGCGCCGCCCGCCCCCGCCGTTGCCGGGTACGCGCTTTCCTGCGCAAGGCCGGAGCGCTTTGCGCGCATGCTCGAGCAAAGCGGGTGCGCGGTGCGGGCGCTCGGGCCGTCTGTCTATAGCGCAGCGCTTCCTCCAGCCCTCGGCGGCGCGTGCCTCTTCGGCACAAAGTCCGCGCTACGCTCGCTCTGGGAAGAGGCTTGAGGCACGCCCCCTGCAGCCGCAGCAAGCGATGGCGGAGCATGAACAGCCTGGCCAGTGCGCAGCCGACGAAGAGCCGATGGGCGTTCTTCGCGATGGCGCGGCAGCGCACCTTGGCGAAGCCGAAGATGCGCTTGATGAGACCAAGCGCGTGCTCGGCCCTGGCGCGCACGCGGGAGCGCGCGCGCTTGATGATGCGCTGCCAAGGCGTGAGGTAGTTTTACTTATAGCCGCGGCCGCGCTCTTGCCTGAGATCCCTCGCCGCTCGAGCAAGCGCCTCGATCATCTCAATCCGGCCGGCGTAGGCGCCCTCGCTCCACACCTCGGTCTGCCGACCGTGCAGCCTATTTCCCGGACCCCGATGTCGCGAGCGTCAGCGGCTTCTCATTCATCGTCGCCCTTTGTTCTTGTTCGTTGGGCGCCGGGTGCTGCCGGTCGGATAGGCACAGGGGGGACTCGTGCAGAGAGTCCCTGATTGACGATACGGGTTAAACCTTTTCCTGTTTCGCGGTGCCGAAGAACGGTCCGAGCAGGTCCACGGGCACCGGAAAGACGATCGTCGAGGACTTGTCGCCGGCGACCGAGGTGAGCGTCTGCAGGTAGCGCAGTTGCATCGCCTCGGGCCGCTCGGCGAGCATGCGCGCGGCCTGCAGCAGCTTCTCGGCCGCCTGCAGCTCGCCCTCTGCGTGGATGACCTTGGCGCGGCGCGCACGCTCGGCTTCGGCTTGCTGCGCGATCGCCCGCACCATCGACTCGTTCAGGTCCACGTGCTTGATCTCCACGTTCGAGACCTTGATGCCCCAGGCGTCCGTCTGCGCGTCGAGCAACTGCTGGATGTCCAGATTCAGCTTCTCGCGCTCGGCAAGCATCTCGTCGAGCTCGTGCTTGCCGAGCACCGCGCGCAGCGTCGTCTGCGCGAGCTGGCTCGTCGCCTCCATGTAGTCGGCGACCTGGATCACCGCCTTCTGCGGATCCACCACGCGGAAATAGACCACCGCGTTCACTTTCACCGACACGTTGTCGCGCGAGATGACGTCCTGGCTCGGCACGTCGAAAACGACCGTGCGCAGGTCCACGCGCACCCACTGCTGGATGACGGGGACGACGACGATCAGGCCAGGGCCCTTGACGCGCCAGAAGCGGCCGAGCAGGAAGACGACGCCGCGCTCGTACTCTCGCAGCACCTTGAGCGAGGCCGCGACCAGCGCAACCGCAAGGATCAACACCCCCATCCCGAAGCTCAGCATCTCATCCTCCCTCGCTGGTGTCCGGAACCACCTCGAGCACGAGCCCGTCGAGTGCGCGCACGCGCACCCGCTCGCCCCGGCGCAGCGGGCGCGCACCGCGCACGCGCCAGTTCTCGCCCTGCACCCGCGCCCAGCCCTCCCGCTCGCAGTCCTCGAGCATTTCGCCGGTCGCGCCGACGAGCGCCTCCCGGCCGCTCACCACCGGTCGCCGGCGCGCGCGCGTGATCATGCCGAGCGTGAAAACGAGGAACGCGCCGCTCGCGACCGCCGCACCGGCCACCAGCCCGACCGGGATTTCGAAACCCGGGACGTCCTCGGCGTCGATGAGGATGAGCGAACCGATCACGAAGGCGACCAACCCGCCCACCCCGAGCGCGCCGTAGGTCGGAAGGAAGGCCTCGCCGACCATGAAGGCGATGCCGAGCAGGAGCAAGGCGAGACCCGCATAGTTCACCGGCAGCAGGTGAAAAGCGTAGAGGGCAAGGAGCAGGCAGATCGCACCCACCACGCCCGGCACGACGAGCCCTGGATTCGAGAACTCGAAAAGCAGCCCGTATATGCCGAGCAGGACGAGCAGGTAGGCGATGCTCGGATCGGTGAGCACCGCGAGCACCCGGGTGCGCCAGTCGCGCTCGATCTCGAGCACGGGCGCTTGCGCGGTGGCGAGCCGTCGCTCGGCGCCACCCGCCGTGGCGCTACGCCCGTCGAGTGCGGCAAGCAGCGCCGGCAGGTCCTCCGCGACGAGGTCGATCACCTGGTGGCGCAGCGCCTCCTGCGCCGACAGGCTGACCGCCTCGCGCACCGCCCGTTCGCCCCAGTCGGCGTTGCGGCCGCGCAGCTGCGCGAGGCTGCGGATGTAGGCGGCCGCATCGTGCATCTGCTTGCGCGCAAGCGTCTCGCCGGGCGCTGCGGCGCGCTCCTCCGACTTCTTTCGCTCGGCCTCCGGCGGCGGCGAGGGCGACCCGATCGCCACCGGCGAGGCAGCGCCCAGGTTCGTCGCCGGAGCCATCGCCGCAAAGTGCGCGGCGTACAGGATGAAGGTCCCCGCGCTCGCCGCGCGCGCCCCGGCCGGCGCCACGTGCACCGCAACCGGCACCGGCGAGGCGAGCACCTCCTTGACGATCTCGCGCATCGAGGTGTCCAGCCCGCCTGGGGTGTCGAGGCGCAGCACGAGCAACTGCGCGTTCTCCCTTTTTGCACGCTCGAGTGCCCGGCGCACGAAATCCGCGCTCGCCGGGCCGATCGGCCCGACGAGCGGGGCGACGAGCACGGGGGCGGCGGCCTCGGCCCGCGCCAGTAGCAGCGCCGCACAGAGTGCGAGCAGAAGGGATTTCACGGTGAGCACTCTACCTTGCGCCCCGGCCGCGCGCCTGCAGGGCCTGCGCCCGATGGCCCCGCAGGCGTTCCGCTAAAGGGGTCTGACCCCGAGACGATGGCGAGCATGCGACGGCCCTCGTTCGCAGACGGGCGGCGGCGCGGCTCGCACCGTCCGGTCCCGCGCCGCTTACTATAACGCGCCGTGGAGCCGCGTCACTTCCAGCACTGGCCGCCGGGGCTTGCAAGGACCCTGCCGCCGGCCGACGAAACGCTCCTCGACGCGCTCGAGCGCACCGCGGCCCGCCACGCCGAAAAACCCGCGCTCGTCGAGCCGGGATGCATTCTGTCGTGGGGGAATATCTCGAAACGTGCGGCCGCAGTTGCCGCTGCGCTGCGCGAGCGCTACGCAGTGCAACCGGGCGAGCCCGTACTCCTTTGCGCCCAGAACGGGGCCGACTTCGTCGTTTCCTTCTACGCGATCCTGCGCGCCGGGGCGGTCGTCGTCCCCCTTGCGCCGATGTACCTCGCATCCGAGCTTGCGCATTACCGGGCGGATAGCGGTGCGCGCGTCGCGATCGTCGAGAGCGAGGTGGCGGAGCGTTTTTCCGACATCGGCCTTGCCCACCTGCTCATCCCAGGCCGGACGCCGGTCAGCGAGGCCGACCCCGGTCCCTGCCCGGCCCGACCCGCGGATCTGTGCTTGATGCCGTACACCTCGGGCAGCACGGGAAAGCCCAAAGGGTGCATGCACACGCACCGCACCGTATTGCACAACATCCGGGGCGCAGTGCTCTGGAAAGCGGTGGACGCCCGCTCGGTCGCGCTTGCCACCGCCCCCTTCTTTCACGTGACCGGCCTCGTCCACAGCTTCCTCGCCACCGCCTACGCGGGGGGAACGATCGTCGTGCAGCGCCGCTGGGATCCGGGCGAAGCGGCGCACCTGATCGAGCGCTACCGCTGCACGCACTGGGACAACGTGCCAACCATGGTCGTCGACCTCCTCGCGCAGCCCGAAGCCGAGCGGTGCGACCTCTCGTCGCTCCGCTGCATCTTCGGCGGCGGGCAGGCGATGCCCGAGGCGGTTGCGCGCAGGCTGGAGGAACGGTTGGGGATCCGGTACATCGAAGGTTACGGCCTTACCGAGACGATCTCGCAGACGCACATCAACCCGCCGCAGCGACCGAAACGCCAGTGCCTCGGAATCCCCACCTTCGACACCGAGGCCCTCGTCGTCGATCCCGACACGCTCGCCGTCCTTCCGCCCGGCGCGCAGGGCGAGATTCTCGTGCGCGGCCCGCAGCTTTTCATCGGCTACTGGAAGAAAGAGGAGGACTACGCCCGGGCGTGGGCCGAAGTGGAAGGCAAGCGTTACTTCCGCACCGGCGACCTCGGCAGGATGGACGAGGACGGCTACTTCTACATCTCCGACCGTTTGAAGCGCATGATCAACGCAGCGGGCTACAAGGTCTGGCCGACCGAGGTCGAAGCCGTCATGTACCGGCATCCGGCGATCAAGGAGTGCTGTGTCATCGCGGCGCCCGACGAACGCCGGGGCGAGACGGTCAAGGCGGTGGTGGTGCTCGAGGCGGGCGCCCGGGCACAGGCGAGCGAGATCATCGCGTGGGCGCGCACGCAGATGGCACCCTACAAGGTTCCCCGTAGCATCGAGTTCGTCGCAGCGCTACCGCGCACCGCCTCGGGGAAAATCCAGTGGCGCGCGCTGCAGGAAAAGGAGTACGCCCGCGCCGAGGGTAGAAGCCCGGGGCGCAAGCCGCAAGAGCATAACCCCGACGATATACCCGATTGAATCCGTCGGGATTCGCCCCTATAGTGCGGGCAACTACATTCAGTTCGAGGGCAAAAGATGGCACTGATTCAGGGGTTTCCCTCCGATGGCGTCGTCACCATCAACCGCGTGATCCTCAAAGCCGGCCACACCGTGGAGGACCTCGAAGAGCGCGTCGCGGCGCTCTGCGAGAACGTCAAGACCTACCATTCGGGCACTGGCTTCGTCGGCGGCTTCGTCGCGCTCAATAGCGGTTTGGTCTCGAACGAAGGTTCGACGATCGGTCAGGCCGTGGAAAGCCCGCTCAAGGGGCGCGAAGCGCTGATCGTCACCTTCTGGCGTTCGTTCGAGGACCACGAGCGCTCGCACCGCAGCGAGACCTTCCAACCGCTCTTCCGCAAGGTGCTCGAGCTCTGCGAGAACGGAAACGAGGAAATCGCCTACAGCGTGCTCTGGTCCGGCATGGCATACAGCGCCGAAGAGGCGAAAGCGGCGATCGAGGCCAAGGAGCGCTACGCCAAGGCGGCGTAACGCTCAGTCGCGGAATCCGGGATCGACGGCCTCGGCCGCGCGCCGTAGCGACGCGTACACCATCTCGCAGACGCGCGGCTCCAGGGGACCGGCTTCGCGCCGCGAGCGTTCGATCGCGGCGGGGGCGATGGGATGGATGCGGCCGGCGGCCGCAGCGGCGATCTGCACATCGCATGCGCGCTGTAGCGTCCAGAGCCACATGAACGCTTCGGCAATGGTCGCGCCCCAGGCGAGCAGTCCATGGTTTCGCAGGATCACGGCGCGCTTATCGCCCACGGCGGCGACCAGCCGTGCCCGCTCGCCCTCGTCCACCGTGACGCCCTCGAACTCGTGGTAGGCGACGCGACCGGCGAGCTGCGCGCCGTAGAAGTTGTCGCAGGACAGTCCCTCCTCGAGACTGGCGACGGCCATCCCGTTCGTCGTGTGCGTGTGCATGACGCAGCGCGCCTCGGTGAGCGCGGCGTGGAGCGCGGAGTGGATGACGAAGCCGGCGCGGTTGACGGGATAGGAGGTCGGCCGCGCGGGGTTCCCGTCAATGTCGATCGCGACGAGGTTCGAGGCGGTCACCTCGCGATAACGCAGGCCGAAGGGGTTGATCAGGAAAACTTCGTCCTCGCCCGGAACGCGGTACGAGATGTGGTTGAAGATGAGCTCGGTCCAGCCGAGCAGGTCGAAGATCCGGTAGCAGGCGGCAAGCTCGACGCGCGCCGCGCGCTCGGCCGCGCTCTCGGCGCGCTCGCCGCGCGGCACCCTTTCCATCGTGAGCGGCATGTTCCCTCCGTGCCGCGATCTTACTCCTACAATCGAGGCCGATGCCGATCGCGCTCGCGCACACGCACGTGCACTCGATCCGCCTCGCAGACGGGGCGGAAGCGCTCGTTGCGCGCCTGCTCGACATCGAGGGCAGGACAGGCTTCGGCTTCGCGTTCACCCTCGATGCCAGCCGCGCTCGGCTGATGGCCCTCTCCGACCTCGCAGCAAAGCGCCGCGGCCTGAGCTTCGCCGCGCTCGCCGGCGGTCCCTACCGGCGCACGGTTCCCCTCGTCTGGACGGGAGCCTGGCCAGGCGAGCGCATCGACCCCTTCGAAGCGAGCCCCGAGGCGATCCTTGCCCGGTGCGCGCGCCTAACCGATCCCGGTCTGATCGCCCCGGGCGCGCATGCCTGGGAGCTCGCCTACTGCGCGATGCTCGCCGCCGCGACCCCCGCGCCCAAAGTCGCGGTGCTCGTGCCGCGAAAGCCGCGCCGGGCGCTCGCCGAGGTGCCCGGGCTTCCCGGCCTCGGCATCCCCTGGCGCGACGAACCGGGCTTTGCGCGCACCGGCTGGTAGCCTCTAGCCCCAGACCTCGCGCGCGAGCTCGACCACGAGTTCGAGCTTGCGCCACTGCTCCTCGATCGAGAGGAGGTTGCCGTGGTAGGTGCTTGCGAAGCCGCACTGTGGCGACAGGCACAGGCGTTCGAGCGGCAGCACCTGCGCCGCGAGCTCGATACGGCGTCGCAGCACATCGCGCGACTCGAGCACACCGCTTTTCGTCGTCACCAACCCGAGGACGATCCGCCCTTGCCTCGGCGCGGCCGCAAGCGGCGCAAAATCGCCCGCGCGTTCGCTGTCGAACTCCATGAACCATCCGTCCACGCCGGTCGAGAAGAGCGCCTCGATCACCGGCGCATAGCCGCCCGCGGCGACCCAGCTGCTCTTGAAGTTGCCGCGGCAGGTGTGCAGCGTCACCGTCATTCCGGGCGGCCGCCCGCGCACGACCTCGCGGATCGCCTGCGCGTACAGGCGCGCGAGCTGGTCAGGGTCGTCGCCGCGGCTACGCAGCATGGCGCGGAAACTCTCGTCGCAAAGGTAGGCGAAGCTCGTGTCATCGAGTTGCAGGTAGGTGCACCCGGAGGCGGCGAGATCGCGCAGCTCCGCGCGGTAGGCCTCGACGACGTCGGACCAAAAAGTGTCGAGATCGGGGTACGCGTCGCGGCTGATCCCCGCCCGCCCCGGCCGCATGTGCAGCATGGCCGGCGCCGGAATCGTCTGCTTCGCCACGCCGCGCCGCACCGCCGCATGCAGAAAGCGGAATGCCTCGACGAAGATGGGCTGGTTGCGGCGCACCCTGCCGACGACGCGCAGCATCGGCGGCTGCTCGTCGCTGCCCTTGAAGCCGACCGCGAGCGGCGCGGCGTAGGCCTCGACGCCCTCGAAACCAGTGAGGAAATCAACGTGCCACCAGTCGCGGCGGAACTCCCCGTCTGTGATCGCGCGCAGGCCTATGGCCTCCTGGCGCGCGACCACTTGCCGGATCGCCTCGTCCTGCACCCGCCGCAGCGCCTCGGGGCCGATCTCGCCGCGCCGCAGCCGTTCGCGCGCATCGAGCAGGGCGGGCGGCCGCAGCAGGCTGCCGACCTGGTCGGCGCGAAAGGGCGGTCGCTCCTGCGCCGCGTTTTTCGCCTCCGTGTCCGCCGGGGCTGGATCCATCGTGTGAATCGGCCGATGCTACCATCGGCCGAATTCATGTCGGGAACGAGGAGGTGAAACGTGCTTCGCGTCGTGCTTGCCGTGCTCTCGGTCGCCCTCTTTGCCCTTCCCGCCTCCGCGCAGGAGCAGACCCTGCGCGTGGTGGTCGGATTTCCGCCGGGCGCATCGCTCGATGCCTTCGCGCGGCTACTCGCCGAGAGCATGCGGCCCGCGCTCGGTCAGCCGATCGTGGTCGAGAACCGCACCGGCGCAGGTGGTATCGTGGGCAACGAGTTCGTGAAAAACGCGCCGCCCGATGGTTCGACGTTGCTGCTTGCGCCGCTTGCGACGATGGTCGCGTACCCGCACTCGCACGGTGCGGCGCTGCGCTACGACCCCTTCCGCGACTATGAACCGGTCGCCCATCTTGCCAGCTTCCAGCTCGCGTTCCTCGTCAACGCGGAGCTCGCGGCGCGCAGCGTCTCGGACTATGTCGCGCTCGTGAAGCGCGATCCGCGCGCCGGCGACTACGCCTCGGCCGCCGCGGGCAGCCTGCCTCATTACCTCGGCGTCATGTTCGCGCGCACCGCAGGCCTCGACATGACGCACGTGCCCTACAGGGGCACCGCACCCGCCCTGCAGGCACTCCTCGGCGGCCAGGTCAAGGCGGCGATGTTCACGCTCGCCGATGCCCTCACCGCCGTGCGCAGCGGCAAGGCACGGCTCCTTGCGGTGGCCGGGGCGCAGCGCTCTCCCCTGGCGCCGGAGACGCCGACCTTCCGTGAACTCGGCTACCCGATCGAGGCGAGCGCCTGGTACGCGCTCTACGCGCCGGCGAAGACGCCGCGCGAGGCGATCGAACGGCTCGCGCGCGCCTCGATCGAAGCGGTGCGAGCCGCCGAGCTGCGCGAGCGGCTGGTGCACATGGGGCTCGAGCCGACGGGCCTCGGGCCGCGCGAGCTCGCCGAGATCCACCGCCGTGACTACGAGAAATGGGGGCCGGCGATCCGCGCCTCGGGATTCAAGCCGAGCGACTGACGCAGGCGCCTTGAAAATCCTCTTCGCGGCGCAGGGCGAGGAGCCCGCGCGCTGGTTGCCGCTCCTTGCGCAAAGTTTTCCCGACGGCGAGTTCGTGCTCGCGCCGCAAGCCGACGTCGAAGCGGCCATCGTCACGCGCCCTCCGCTTCCGCCGGCCGGCGCGCTGCCGCGCCTTCGTTTCGTGCAGTCGCTGTGGATGGGCGTCGACCGGCTGCTTGCCGAGGCGACGCTGCCGGCGCACGTACCGCTTGCGCGCTGCCTCGACCCCGGCATGATCGCCGCAATGACCGAGACGGTGCTCGCCTGCGTGCTCGACTGGCACCGCGACCGCCACCGCTACCGGCGTGCACAGGCCGAGGCGCGATGGCAGCCGCTTGCACAGCACCTCGCCGCCGACCGGACCGTCGGCCTGCTCGGCTACGGCGTGCTCGGCCAGGCGGCGGCACGCGCCCTCGCCGGCCTCGGCTTCGAGGTCCTCGCGTGGACACGAAAGCCGTCGGCGAGCGCGGGCGTCGCGTCGAGCGCCGACCTCGAGCACGTCCTTGCCGCAAGCGATATCCTCGTCTGCCTGCTACCGCTCACGCCGGCGACGCGCGGCCTGCTCGACCGGCAGGCTTTTGCGCGCATGAAGAAGGGCGCTGCGCTCGCCAACCTCGCCCGCGGCGAGATCGCAGTCGAGCACGATCTGCTCGCGGCGCTCGACGAAAGGGTGCTCTCGCACGCCTACCTCGACGTCTTCGCCGAGGAACCGTTACCCCCGGCGCACCCCTTCTGGCGGCACCCGGCGGTCACGGTGACGCCGCACGTCGCCGCGCTCACCGACCCGCGCACCGCGGCGCCGTGGGTCGCCGCAAACCTCGCGCGCGTGGCGCGGTGCGAACGGCCACTCGGGCTCGTCGACCGCGCACGCGGGTATTAGGGCGCGCGAGGCGCTCAGTGCTTCTTGGGGTGCCCGCCGTGCATCATCGGCATGGCGCGCTCGTCCGGCGCCGTCTTGATCGAGCGCACCGGCGCCTGGATCTCGACCGTCTCGCGCCGGCCGCCCGACTCGAAGACGAGCACGAGCGGCACCGTCTCGCCCTCATTGAGCTGCCGCTTGAGCTGCATCAGCATGACGTGGTAGCCGCCAGGCCGCAGCTCGACGCTGCGTCCGGCAGGAACCTCGATCGCCCCGACCGCGCGCATTTTCATGATGTCGCCGTCCATCGCCATCTCGTGCAGCTCGACGACACCTGCAACGGGCGAGCGGGCCTCGATCAGCCGCGCGCCCCGGGGTGCCGAGAGCTTCATGAACGCGCCAGTCGCCTGTTGGCGGGCGACGGTCGCCCGCACCCAGGGATCCGTGACTTCGACCTGTGCGCTCGCGGCGCCGGACATCAGGCCCGCGGCGACGACCACTCCAGCAAAAAGCTTTTTCATCGCTCTGTTCCTTTCTTTTCCGAAGACGCAAGGAGCACGCGCACGTCGGCGGCGACCTCGGCGGCGGTCTGCGTATGCCGGTGGGCAAGACGCAGCCGGCCTGCCGTGTCGAAGGCGTAGGTGAGCGCGCTGTGATTGATCGTGTAAGAACTCCCCGTCGGCACCTTCTCGTAGAAGACCTTGAACTCCCTGGCCGCGGCGCGCGTCTCTTCCTCGTCTCCGCGCAGCGCGACGAAGCCGGGATCGAAAGCGCGTACGTACTCGCGCAGCAGCTCCGGCGTGTCGCGCGCCGGGTCGACGGTCACGAACACGACCTGCACGCGCTCACCCTCGGCCCCGAGCAGCCGGCGCACCTCGAGCGCGCGCGCGAGCGCGCTCGGGCATACATCCGGGCACTGGACGAAGCCGAAGAAAAGGAGCACCACCCGGCCGCGGAAATCGGCGATCGTGCGCAACCTGCCCTCCGGGTCGCGCAGCCGCAGCTCCCGGCCCCACTCGACGCCGGTGAGATCGGTGCCGTGAAAGACGGGCTTCTCGGGTGCGCAGGCCCAGAGCACCGCCGCGGCGGCCACGGCCGAAAGCCACCGCACGCAACCTCGCGCCACAGGCGCCATCGCCTTGCCTCCTGCACAAGGGTGTACGGGGTGCCCGGCCGCGAGCGCGGCCGAGCGCTCGCTCGCGTGCGGCCACCGGCCGCACGCGCGCTTCAAGCGGGCGGCGGAGCGCGCGCGAGCGCGCCTGCGCCGAGGCTTTGGCGCCGCGGGGGGGCGGCTGTCTCGCCAAGGGACAGCGACAGCGCCACGGCGGGTGTTTCGCAGCGCAGTGGCCGCGGCACCGCGCAGACGCTCGTGCAGGCCGGACAGTGCGAGCAGTCGCTCGCCCTCGGCGCGTTGCTTTCTGCGCCGGCCGGTGCCGCGCCTGTGACGCAGAGGTCTACGGCGAGGACCGAAGCGGACTGCGGCGTGCGTGCGCCGGCGGCGAGCCAACCGCCCGGCGAGAGCACCGCGCAGAGCAGCCACACGAGGCTGCGCGCGACGCTTTGTTTCATCGCCGACAGCGTAGCACAGCGCCAGGTGCCACCGAGAATGCCGTGCGGAGCCGCAGTCTCGCGCCGATGGCGCGAGGCTCTGCAACACCGCCTCGCGCATAATAGCGGCATGAGCGACTGGGCTTTCCCCGAGGAGTTGCGGCCCGACCCGGCAGCGCTCGCCTACGATCTCGAGGCCGCGCTCGCCGCAGTCGTCGAGCTGCGCGCCGAGGTTCCAGACGACGCATTCACCGCGAGGATTCTCGGCACCGAGCGCGCCGGTAGCGGGGTCGTGATCTCCGAAGACGGGCTCGTCCTCACGATCGGCTACCTGATCACCGAGGCGAGCCGCGTTTGGCTGAGCACTGCGGCGGGCCGCGCAAGCGAAGCGTACGCGCTCGCCTGGGACCAGCCCACCGGATTCGGCCTCGTGCGCGCGCTCGCGCCGCTCGGCGTCGGGTCGGTGCGTCGCGCTTCGGCCGCTGCCTGCCCGATCGGCGGCGAGGTGGTCGTCGCGGCCGCCGGCGGCCGCCGGCATGCGCTTAGCGCGCGCGTGTTCGCGCGGCGCGAATTCGCCGGCTACTGGGAATACGTGCTCGACGAAGCGCTGTTCACCGTTCCCGCGCACCCCCAGTGGGGGGGCGCAGCGGTTTTCGATTCATCCGGCCGGCTGGTCGCGATCGGCTCGCTCCTCGTCGAGGAGAAAACCGAGGGCGAGACGGTGCACGGCAACATGCACGTTCCCGTGGAGCTACTCGAACCGATCCTCGACGACCTCGTCAGGCTCGGCCGCGCGCGGTGTCCCCCGCGCCCCTGGCTTGGAATCTACGCCGCCGAGGTGGCTGGCCAGCTCGTCGTCTCCGGTCTCGCTCCAGGCGGTCCGGCCGAGCGCGCCGGGCTGCGCACGGGGGACGCGCTGGTCGCGGTCGGCGGCGTGCCGGTCCAGGGGCTCGCGAACTTCTTCCGCCGCGTCTGGGCCCTCGGCGCCGCCGGCGTCACGGTTCCGCTCGGCATCGTGCGCGGCCGCGCGCGCACTGAGGTGCAAGTCCAAAGCGCGGATCGCGAAGCGTACCTGCGCCGGCCCGCGCTGCACTGAGCTCGCAAGGCCGCGCTCGCCGCAGCGTTCACGCGACCCGGCGCTCCTCGTGGTGCGAGCTGTTCGTCTCGGCGCCGAGGCGGAAGAAAAAGGTCGCCCCGCGGTCAGGGGCGGCGTCGGCCCAGACCTCGCCGTCGTGGCGCTCGACGATGCGGCGCACGAGCGCAAGGCCCACGCCGTTGCCCTCGAACTCCTCGGCCCCGTGCAGCCGCTGGAACATGCCAAAGAGCTTGCTTGCATAGGCCATGTCGAAGCCGACACCATTGTCGCGCACGTAGTAGACCGGGCCGAGGCCCATGCGGATGGAGCCGATTTCGATACGCGCCTCGGGGCGCCGCGCCGTGTACTTGAGCGCGTTGCCGATCAGGTTCGCGTACACCTGCTTGAGAAGCACCGGATCGGCCCAGCACGGGGGCAACGCGCCGATCTCGAATTTGACCTGGCGCCCCTCGCGCTGCGGTGCGAACTCCTCGATCACTTCGCGCACGATCTGCGCCGGGTCCACGCGCTGGCGGCGCAAAACCTGGCGGGACAGCCGGCCGAACTCGAGCAGCCCGTCGATCAGCGTACCCATGCGCTCGGCGTTTTTCGCGACGCGTCCGAGCAGCCGCAGCGCCTCGGCCGGCATCTCGTCGCGAAAATCTTCCATCACGATGTGCGCAAAGCCCGAGATCGCCCGTAACGGAGCGCGCAGGTCGTGCGACACCGAGTACGAAAAGGCTTCCATCTCCTGGTACGCGGCGGTCAGCTCCGCCGTGCGCGCGGCGACGCGCCGTTCCAGTTCGGCGTTGAGATCGCGCAGCTGGTGCTCCCAGGTCTTGCGCGCGGAGATGTCGCGCGCGACGAAATGCACGCGCACCGTGTCGCCGTCCTCGATCGCGTTTGCCGCCGTCTCGACCTCGAGCGCCGAGCCGTCTTGCCGCGCGAGGCGGCATTCTTTGAACGGCAGCTGCCCGCGCTCGATGGCGAGCCAGTGGAGGCGCGCCTGCTCGTTCTCGCGGTGTTCCGCGGCGACGAGGTCAGGAAGCGGGGTGCCGGCGAGCGCCGCTGCACTGGAGGCGCCGGCCATGCGCGCGAGGGCCTCGTTTGCTTCCTCGATCACCCCGTCGCGCACAATTGCCATGCCGTCCTGGGAAAGTTCGAAAAAGCTGCGGAAGCGGCGCTCGCTCTCGGCCAGGCGGCGTTCGGCATCGACGCGGTCGGTCACGTCGCGGTAAAAAGCGTAGATGCGTCCTCCCTCGACCGGGAGGTAGCTCGCGCTCACCTCGAGGTGGACGAGGCGGCCGTCCTTGCGCCGCCGCTGCACCTGGGCGCGGCCACGCCCATGTCGGCGCAGCTCGGCCATGCGCTCGGCGAACTCGGCGGGCGTCTCGCCCGCGAGGAGGTCGGCGAGCGACAGGCGGCGCAGCTCATCCTCGCTGTAGCCGAGGAGCGCCGCCATGGCGGCGTTCGTCTCGAGGATGCGTCCCTCGGCGTCGGTGAGCAGGAAACCGTCGAGGGAGCCCGCGAGGTAGAGCCGCAGGCTTTCCTCTGCGCGGCGTAGCTCGGTCACGTCCTCGGCGACGAGCATCGCGCCGGTGAAGCGGCCGTCTTCGTCCCCCAAGCGCACCGCGTACTGGGCGACCAGCCGACGCACGCCGTCGAGCCGATCGACCGCGCAGGTCTCCGGCCCGATCCGCGCCTCGCCTGCGCGCAGGCGCTCGAAGCTGGAGTCCGACTCGGACCGCTCGGCGGCGCCCAGCCGCACGCGCCGCCAGGGGACGTCGAGCGCGTGCCGGCCAAGCAGCTGCTCGCGCCGCACGCCGAAGATCCGTTCAGCCGCGGCGTTCACGAGCACGTGGCGGCCCTGCGCGTCGTAGATGAGCAGGGCCTCGGCCATCGTCTCGACGATCCGTAGCAGCCGGTCGTGCTCGGCGCGCAGCGCGCGTCGCGTCTCCTCGAGCTCGGTCACGTCGGTCACCAACCCCACCACGCCCCGCACGCAACCCGCTTCGTCGCGGTCCGGAACGTAGTGGATGCGCAGGTCGCGCTCGGTGCCGTCGGCGCGACGGTGCCGGCGTGCGAACGAGACCGTCTCGCCGGCAAAAGCGCGCTGGAAATACGGCTCGACCGCCCTCCAGATTTCCTCTCCGACAATCTCGCGCACCGGCCGGCCGACCACCGCTTCCGCAGGGACGTCGAAGATCATGCGGTAGGCGGCGTTCACGTACACGTAGTGCAGGTCCCGGCTCACGTACGCGATCATTGCCGGCACGGCGTCGACGACGAGACGCAGCTGCTCGGCCGCGCGCCGCGCCACCGCTTCGAGCCGCCGCTGTTCCGTCGCGTCGCTCGCGACGCCGCGGTAACCGAGAAAGCGGCCCTGCGCGTCGAAACGCGGCTCGCCGCTGACGCGGTAGACGCGCACCACTTCGCCCGCCTCGCCCTCGCGCACGAACTCCACGTCGCGGAAGGCGCTGCGCGCGGCGATCGCCGCGCGCAGCGCGTCTCCCTGCGCGCCGACGCGAAGCGCTTCGGTCCAGCGCTGACCCAGCGCCAAGTGCTCCGCCGCGGCTCCTTCCAGCACGACGATGCGGCCCTCGGTGTCGGTCTCCCAGTACCAGTCCGAGGACAGGCGAACGAGGCTCTCGAGCCGCGCGCGCGCCTCGGCCAGCCTTCCGGCCATGTGCGCGATATCGCCCGAGAGCTCTCCCAACTCGCCGGCCGCAGGCGCCACGGCGTGGGCGAGATCGCCCTGCGCCAGCGCGTGCACGTCGCTCTGCAGCCGACGCACGTCGCGCACGAGCGGGCGACCCAGCACCAGCACCGCGAGGACCGAGGCGAGCAGCATCGCGGCAGCCACGCCGAGGCTCGTGCGCAGCCCCCCGGCGAGCGCGCTCGAGGCGAGCGAGGCGGGCGCGGAGACGTACACCTGCCAGGGGGCGTTGCGCACCGGCGCGGTGGCGACGTAGTGAAGGCCACCGTCCTCGGCCGTGCGCGTAAGCAGCGCCACCGTCCCCTCCCGTGCAGCGCGCCGCTCGGCGGGATCCTCGAGCAGCCGTCCCCGCGACTGCGCGGCGCCCGCCGTGTCTCCGAACAGTTCGCCGCGCTCGGTGGCGACCCGCACCTCGAATTCCTGCCGCAGGCGCCAGACGCGCAGCCATCGATCGAGCTCCTGCAGCGTGAGCACCGCCGAGAGCACGCCCCGCGGCGCGCCCTGCGGGCCGGCGACCGGGGCGGCTGCAGCAAGGATCCATTCTCCGGTGAGCCGGGCGACGACCGGTCGGCCGAAGTGAGGCTGGCCGGTGCGTAACGCCTCTTTGAAGTGTTCCCGGTCGGCGAGGTTCACGCCGGCGGGAACCTCCCCCGCGGTGGAGGCGAGCACGCGCCCGTCCGGCGCTGCAAGCGTGAGCCAGGCGACGACCCCTGGGACGCGCGCGGCGAGCTCAGCCAGCCTTGCGCCCACCTGCTCTGGCCGCTCGAACTCGTCGGCGAGCGCAGCGCCGGCCAGTCCGAGGACGTCCCGGACGCGCGCCGCGTGCTGCTCGAGCCGCTCCGAGATCCGCTCCGCCTGCTCGGCGAGCTCGCGGCGCAGATGCCCGTCGGCCTGCGCGCGCTCGCTATAGAGGACATAGCCCGTGCCGACGACGTAGGGCACGAGCACCGCGGCCGCGATGAGCGCGAGCCGGCCGCGGATGCCGAGACCCTGCCGCCCTCTCTGCCAGGCGTCGCGCCGCATCGCGCCCCTTTCCTCCCCGCCCATGCGGATCATGACCGGTTCCGGCACCGGTGAGTGCAAAAGTTTGCAAGATCGCGACAGGCTGAGCGCCACGAGAGCCCCGCAATCGCGCGGTCGCGCAGCGTGTCGACCACGCCGATCACGAGGATCGCGACGATCACAGTGGCAAGCTCCGTCGCTACGCGCGCAGCACGAGCGCGGGCGGTCGGGCCGCCTCGCCCACGGCGGGGATACGCGCGCGGTGCAGCCGGCTGCCCCGCGGGCGGTGCGCTACGCCCTGGTCAGCGCAGCGAGGCGTTGATGCGCTCGAGCACCTCGACGCCCGGGCAGAGTTCCCGCTCGCCCAGGCTGTTGAGCGGCACCTCGACCGTATTGAGGTGCGCGTGCAGGTCCTCGGCCGCGGGGTCGATGTAGAGTAGGCCGGTCAGGATCTCCCCGCGCGCCGCCGCCCGGGCCACGTGGGCGAGCGCCGAGACGCGGTCGGTCGGGTCGTAGTCGGCGGCGAGCTTGCGCAGCCGCAGCACCGTGTCGTGCTGCGCAATCTCGATCACCTCGCCCTCGCCGTAGTCGACCTCGACAGGCGTCGCCGTCGGCCAGAGATCGAGGCGGTTCACCGCCTCGTTGTGCTCGCGCACGTAGTCGTAGCTCTTGGTCGAGCCCGGATGATTGTTGAACGCGACGCAGGGACTGATCACGTCGATGAAAGCCGCGCCCCGGTGCGCGATCGCGGCCTTCACCAGCGGCACGAGCTGCTTCTTGTCCCCGGAAAAGGACCGCGCGACGAAGCTCGCCCCCATGATGAGTGCGAGCGAAACCGTATCCACCGACGCATCGGTGTTCACGACCCCACGCTTCGACTTCGAGCCGGCGTCGGCGGTGGCCGAGAACTGGCCCTTGGTGAGACCGTACACGCCGTTGTTCTCGAGGATGTAGGTCATGTTGACGCCGCGGCGCATGACGTGCGCGAACTGCCCCAGGCCGATCGAAGCGGAGTCGCCGTCACCCGAGACGCCAAGGTAGATGAGGTCCCGGTTGGCGAGGTTCGCACCCGTGAGCACCGAGGGCATGCGACCGTGCACGGTGTTGAAGCCGTGCGAGTTGCCGAGGAAGTAGTCGGGCGTCTTCGACGAGCAGCCGATGCCCGAGAGTTTCGCGACCCGGTGCGGCTCGATGTCCAATTGCCAGAATGCCTCGATCAGCGCCGCCGAGATCGAGTCGTGGCCGCAGCCGGCGCACAGCGTCGAGACCTTGCCCTCGTAGTCGCGGCGCGTGTAACCGACCCGGTTCTCCTGGAGCGTCGGATGATGGAGCTTGGGTTTGGCGAGGTACGTCATCGCTTCCTCTACTTGGCATAGGAGCGCAGCAGCGCGTTCCAAAGGAGGAACTGGCGCGCGCGCGCAAGGCCCTGCGGCCGCGCGTGCACCGCGCAGTTGCCCTCCCTCGCGCCGCCGTCCCCAGAGAGCGTTGCCCGCCGCCGCGCGGGCACGACCGGGTCGAGACGGCGGTGCGTGCCCACGAGGCAGCGCTCCCGAGCGAGCCCGCCTCCCCGGGGCGCACAGACGGGGTAGCCCTCGGCCCTGCCGAGCGCCGCCTCATGCGGCGCTGCGCGCACCGCCCCTGCAGCAAGGCCAACGAGCACGAGCGCGCCGCCCACCGCCTACGCCGCCTTGTCCTTTGCGACCGCGATCGGCCGCACGTTGAGCGCGCTCACCGCATCCGCGATCGCCTTGGTGATGAAGCGCGCGGTGATGGGCGTTCCATCGTAGTGCAGCACGGGAATGAGGCTCGCTGCGTCGATGCCCGCTTCGTTGACGAGCAGCGTCTTCATCTGCGCGTCGCGGTTCTGCTCGATGACGAACACCTTGTTGTGCGACCGTACGAAATCGCGGACCTCGTCCTGGAACGGAAAGGCGCGCACGCGCAGCGCGTTGACGTAGATGCCCCGCTGCGCGAGCATCTCCAGCGACTCCTCCATCGCCGGGCTGGTCGAGCCGTAGTAGATCGCGCCAAAACGCGCCGGTGCGCGCGCCGGCACCAGCAGCGGTTTCGGCACCAGCGTCTTTGCATGCTCGTGCTTGCGCAGCAGCCGCTGCATGTTGTAGACGTAGTCCGGGCCCGCTTCCGAGTAGACGGCGTAGGGGTTGCGGCTCGTTCCGCGCGTGAAATACGCGCCCCGGGTCGGGTGCGTGCCGGGATAGGTCCGGTACGGGATTCCGTCGCCGTCCACATCCAGGTAGCGCGCGAACTCCTTGCCCGCGTCGAGGTCCGCGCGCGTCATGACCTTGCCACGGTCGTAGCGCCGCCCTTCCTCCCAGGCGAACGGCCGCGTCAGGCGTTGGTTCATGCCGATGTCGAGGTCGCTCATCACGAACACGGGCGTCTGCAGCCGGTCGGCCAGATCGAGCGCGAGCGCCGAGAACTCGAAGCACTCGTAGGGATCTTCCGGGAAGAGCAGCACGTGCTTCGTGTCGCCGTGCGAACAGTACGCGCAGGCAAGCACGTCCGACTGCTGGGTGCGCGTCGGCATTCCGGTGGAAGGTCCGCCGCGCTGGACGTCGATCACGACCGCCGGAATCTCGGCAAAGTACGCCAGGCCCAGGAATTCGGTCATGAGCGAGACGCCGGGACCGGAGGTCGCGGTGAACGCGCGTGCCCCGTTCCAGGCCGCGCCGATCACGATGCCGATCGAGGCGAGCTCGTCCTCGGCTTGCACGATCGCGTAGCGCGCGCGCCCGGTCGCCTTGTCCGTGCGCAGCCGCCGGCACCAGGACTGGAACGCCTCGGCGAGCGAGGACGAGGGCGTGATCGGATACCAGGCGCACACGGTCGCCCCGCCGTAAAGGCAGCCGAGCGCGGCGGCTATGTTGCCGTCGACGAAGATCCGCTCGCCCACGGCATCGGCGCGCTCTACGCGCAGCCCCGTCGCGCCGGGGAGCCGCGCGCGCGCGTAGTCATAGCCGATCTGAAAGGCCTCGACGTTCGGCTTGAGCAGGCGCTCTTTTCCGCGGTACTGCTCGCCGATCAGCTCGGCGACCACCCCCGGCTCAATGTCAAGGAGCGCGGCGAGAACGCCCACGTAAAGGATGTTCTTGAGCAACTGACGTTCGCGCGCGTCGGTCCAGCGCGCGTTACAGATTTCGGTGAGCGGAACGCCGATCGCGTGCACGTCGTCGCGAAACTTGGACTTCGGCAGCGGCCGCGTCGAGTCATAGAGCAGGTAGCCGCCCAGCTCGATCTCGCGCAGGTCTTGGTCCCAGGTCTGCGGATTCATCGCCACCATCAGGTCGACGCCGCCGCGCCGGCCCAGCCAGCCGCGGCCGGAGACGCGCACCTCGTACCAGGTCGGAAGCCCCTGAATGTTGGACGGGAAAATGTTGCGCGGCGACACGGGCACGCCCATGCGCAGGATCGCCTTGGCGAAGAGCTCGTTCGCCGAGGCCGAGCCCGAGCCGTTGACGTTGGCGAACTTGACGACGAAATCGTTGACCGCCTCGATCCGTTTCATGCCGCCCTCCGCACAGGAGAACGACAGAGCGGCCCCGCGTGCGTCACTTCGAGCAGGAACTTGCGCATGTCCCACGCGCCGGTCGGACAGCGCTCTGCGCACAACCCGCAGTGCAGGCACACGTCCTCGTCCTTGACCATGATGCGGCGCGTGCGCAGTGGTCCGCCCACATAGAGCGGCTGCTGCAGGTTTTGCGCCGGAGCGCGCAGCCGCGCGCGCACCTGCGCTTCCTCGCCGTCGTCGGCAAAGGTGATGCAGTCCATCGGGCAGATGTCCACGCACGCGTCGCACTCGATGCAGAGCGACGCGGTGAAGACCGTCTGCACGTCGCAGTTGAGGCAGCGCTGCGCCTCCTTCCACGCCGTGGCCGCGTCGAAGCCCAGTTCCACCTCCTTGCTCACGTCGCGCAGGGTTTCGCGGATATCACGCCACGGCACCTTGTAGCGGGCGTCGCTCGTCACCTCGTTGTCGTAGCTCCACTCGTGGATGCCCATTTTCTGCGACACGAGGCTGACCGCAGGAGCCGGCCGCGCGCGCGGGTCCTCGCCCGAGAGCAGCTTGTCGATCGACACCGCGGCCTCGTGGCCATGCGCGACGGCCCAGATGATGTTCTTCGGGCCGTACGCCGCATCGCCGCCGAAAAACACGTGCGGCAGCGTCGACTGTAGCGTCACCGGATCGAGCACGGGCAGGCCGTGCCGGTCGAAGGCGATTCCGCAGTCGCGTTCGATCCAGGGGAAGGCATTCTCTTGCCCCACTGCAATCAGCACGTCGTCGCAGGGCACGTGCAGCTCGGGCTCACCCACCGGTACGAGCGCGCGCTTGCCCTGCGCATCGTAGACCGCGCGCACCTTCTCGAAGGTGACGCCGGTGAGCCGAGCGCCCTCGTGCGTGAACGCTTTCGGCACCAACCAGTTGAGGATCGGGATGCCCTCGTGCATGGCGTCTTCTTTTTCCCACGGGCTCGCTTTCATCTCGTCGAAGCCCGAGCGCACGATCACCTTGACGTCTTCACCGCCGAGCCGCCGCGCGGTGCGGCAGCAGTCCATCGCCGTGTTGCCGCCGCCGAGCACGACGACTCGCCGCCCGATGCGCTGCGTGTGTCCGAAGGACACCGACGCGAGCCAGTCGATGCCGATGTGGATGTGGGCCGCCGCCTCGCGCCGCCCCGGGATGTCGAGGTCGCGCCCGCGCGGCGCCCCCGTGCCGACGAAAATCGCATCCCACCCCTCGGCGAGGAGCCTCTTCATCGACGCGATGCGCACATCGGCGCGCAATTCGGCACCCAAGGCGAGCACGTAACCCGTTTCTTCGTCGATCACCTCCTCCGGCAGCCGAAAGCGCGGAATCTGCGACCGGATCATCCCTCCCGGCTTCGCCTCGGCGTCGAACACCACCACTTCGTAGCCGAGCGGCGCGAGATCGCGCGCGACCGTGAGCGACGCCGGGCCCGCCCCGATGCAGGCGATGCGCTTGCCGTTACGCCGCCGCGCGGGGGCGGGCATGCGCGCGCGCACTTCGCCTTTGAGATCCGCGGCGACGCGCTTCAAGCGGCAGATCGCGACCGGCTCAGGGCGCGGCAGGTTCTGCTCCTCGACGCGGGCGCGGCGGCAGGCCGGCTCGCAGGGCCGATCGCAGGTACGCCCGAGGATCCCCGGGAACACGTTCGACTTCCAGTTGACCATGTACGCGTCCGCGTACCGGCCCGCGGCGATGAGGCGGATGTACTCGGGCACCGGAGTGTGCGCCGGACACGCCCACTGGCAGTCGACGACCTTGTGGAAGTAGTCCGGATCGCTGATGTCGGTCGGCCTCAAAATTAAAGCTCCGGATTGTCGCTACCTAGCGGGGAAGGCGGGCTCTCCCAACCTGAACGCATCGCATGAAACGCAGTTTACATCGAACAGAGCCGGGCGAAAGCCCGAAATTTCAAACTTTTGCGCTTCGTCGTGTGGAAATAATCCAAGTCGCCTACCGACCCCGCCATAACCCTGCACGCCGTCGGGTCGCCAAGACGGCGCGCGGAGCCGCCATCCCGCGGCTCGAGCATCGGCCGGCACCGCCGCCGGCAGCGTTCCCCGCGGCCTGGCTGCGCCGCTTTGCTGGCAGCGACGGCGAAGGGTAAGCTCGCTTTTACCCGTGCCGAGCGCCCTCGAAAGCCTGCGCAGCCTCTCGGTCCTCGTCGCCGACTCGGGCGATCTCGACGCCATCGGGCGCTTGCAGCCGGAGGAGGCGACCACCAATCCCTCTCTCATCCTCGCTGCCGCACGTGAGCGCCGCTACTGGCCCATCGTCGAGCGCGCTCTCGCCGGCAAAGCCGCCGAGGACGCCGACGAGCTCGTCGAACGGCTTGCGGTGAGCTTCGGTGTGGAGATCCTCGGTCGCATTCGCGGACGGGTATCGACCGAGGTGAGCCCGCGCCACTCTTTCGACGCCGCGCGCACGATGGCACAAGCGCGCCGCATCGTCGCGCGCTACGCCCGGGCCGGTTTCGGACCGGACCGAGTGCTCGTCAAGGTCGCCGCGACCTGGGAGGGAATCCGCGCTGCCGAGCGGCTCGAGCGCGAGGGGATTTGCTGCAACATGACGCTCGTTTTCTCGCTCGTGCAGGCGGTCGCCTGCGCCGAGGCTGGGGTGACGGTCATTTCCCCCTTCGTCGGCCGGATCTGGGACTGGCACTGCCGCGCGCGGGGAGTGAGCGACATTCCGATCGCGGAGGATCCGGGAGTTGCCTCCGTCGTGCGCATTTACGAGTGGTGCAAGCGTCACGGGAGTCCTACCCGCGTCATGGCCGCCAGTTTCCGCAAGGTCGAGCAGGTGCTCGCGCTCGCCGGCTGCGACCTCCTGACCGTTTCGCCGGAACTGCTCGACAAGCTCGCCGCGCTGCCCGGACCGGTGGAGCGCAGGCTCAGCCCACCGCCGCCACAGAGCGGCGTCGCGCTTGCGCCACCGCTTGCGGAACCGGAGTTCCGCTGGCGGCTCAACGAGGATGCGATGGCGAGCGACAAGCTCGCCGAAGGCATCCGGCGCTTCGACGCCGACGCAAGAAAGCTCGCCGAGCTCGCCGCCGAGCTCGCCGCGGCGCGCCGCGCGGCGTGACCGCCCGCTTCGCGCTCGGGGAGCGGCCGACGGGCGCGGTCGCGCGCATCGTCATCGATCGGCCGGCCCGCGCAAACGCCCTTGACCGCGCGACGCTTTCGGCGTTCGCCGCCGCGGTGCGCGAAGTGGAGCTCTCGCCGGCGCGCGCGGTGGTGGTTTCCGGCGCGGGCGAGCGCCTCTTCTGTGGGGGTGCGGACCTCGACGAGCTCGCCGCGCTCGATCCCTCGAGCGCGCGCGAGTTCATCGCCCTCGTGCACGAGGCGTGCGCGGCGCTGCGCGATTGTCCGCTGCCGGTGCTCGCCGAGATCCGCGGCGCCTGCCTCGGGGCGGGCCTGGAACTCGCCTGCGCCTGCGACCTGCGCATCGCCGCCGACAATGCCTGTTTCGGCATGCCGGAGGTGCGCCTTGGCATTCCCTCGGTGATCGAGGCGGCGCTGCTACCGCGGCTTGTCGGCGCCGGCCGCGCGCGCTGGCTCGTGTTCACCGGCGAGCCGATCGACGCGGCGCAGGCGCTCGCCTGGGGGCTCGTCGAGAGGGTGGTCCCCGCCGCATCGCTTGCCACGGCCGTGGACGCCACGCTCGATGCGATCCTCGCCGGCGATGACGCGGCGTTGCGGGCGCAGAAGCGGCTCGCGAAGCTCTGGGAGGAGGCGCCGCTCGACGTGAGCGTGCGCGCGAGCATCGAAGAGTTCGGCCGCGCCTACGAATCCGACCGTCCGGCGACGCGGATCGCCCGTCTGCGCGGCACCCGGCGCTCGGGCGCCGCTTAGCGCCCGGCGTCACCGGGGTAGCCGCAGCCGGTGCGGCGCACGCCGTCGATCTCGACCGTCACACGGTAGGGGAAGACGGCGCGCGCAAGCGGGTCGCGGCAGCGCTCCTCGACCGCGCGCACGCGCAGCACCGACCTCCCCTCGGCGGCCTCGTAGTGCCACTGCCCGCCTTGCCGGTCGAAGGCAGCGGCGGGAAAGCGCATCGGCGACGCTGGCCCCAGGCGCACGCGCGCGCCGTCAGACCTCAGTTCGAGCCACCACGGCGGAGGCCCTCCCGCCGCGCGCAGCCGCACGCCGACCAGATCCTCGGCGCAGCCGGCGCCGCCTGCGACCGCGCGCCGCAGCGCAGCCGCCCGGATGCGCCGCCCTTCGCGCCTCCCCTCGAGCTCGACGAAGATTGGCCGCCCCGGCCGTTCGGCAAGTGCAGCGTATAGCTCGGCGAGGTCGCGCGCATCGGTCGCATCCTCGACGCGCAGCCGCTCGCCCGTGCGGCACGGGCTTAGGTAAAGGCCGTGCGCGTTCGCGACGAAGTTGCCGCGCCACAGCTCGGCCGCGTGGCCGGGGGGCGTGGCGCCGAGCACGGCGCCGATCACGAGCCGCCGCACCACGCGTCCGGCGCGCACGGGAAAGCCTCGATGCGGAGCACGCCCGCAGCCGGGTCGAGCGCCACCACCGCCCCGTCGGGCACGGCCGCGGTGATGTCGGTCTCGAAGCCGGCCATCAGCGTCAGGCCGCCGAAGACCGCACCTTGTACCAGGATCGGGTTGACGGTGTTCAGCACGAGCGCGAGCGGTGCCACGCCGCGCACAGCCATCTCGCGCAGCATCCAGGCGCTCGCGACTCCCCCTTTCGCGGTGTCGAGCACCAGGACGCGGCCGACGCACGAACGGCCGGCCAGTGCGTGGCTCGGCCGAACGAACACGCCGCGCTGGCGGTCGAGGTCGTAGCGCGCGGAAAAGCCATCACGCGCAACGAGCGCGACGCCACGCACCGGGTGCCCCGTCGCCTGGCGCGCGGAAAAGGCGCTTGGGGCGCTCAATCGAGACGCCCCGAAACCGCCGCCTCGACGCAGCGTTCCATCGACGCAAGCATCGGCACGTAGCCGTAGCCGCCCAAGATATTCACAAGCTTCGCACTGTTTGTAGCGAGCCGTTTCCAGCCGTTTGCCTCGGCGATCTCGCGTGCGTAGGACTGGTAGAAACACATGCCCGAGAGCACGTGCCCGCCGGCGCCTTCGATTCGGGCGCTCAGCCCGAGCCGGTCGGCGTCCGCCTTGACCTGGGGGCTTGTCACTGCAAGCAGCGGCCGCGCAAAGCGCCGCCCGTCGCACAGCCGGGCGAGCTCGGCGAGCTCATAGAGGCTGAGCTGCGGCGCCGAGAAGACGACCACGTCCACGGGTCCTGTCGGTCGGTAGGGGGCGAGGAAGCCTTCGACCTCGGCGCGCGTGACGATGCGCGAAAGCTCGAGCCGGTCGGCGCCGCAGTCCTGCGGCCGCACCGCTTCGGGCGTGAGGCCCACCAGGTGAAAAAGGGCGACCGATCCGAAACTCGCCATCGCTGCACCGAAGTGCTTGAGCGCGTCGGCCCCCGGCGGCTCGTCCAAGCCTTCGACCGCGGGCACCGCCCCGTAGTGCCCCGCCCACCGACCGATGAGTGCACCCAGTGCACCCCACTCGTCCAGCCGCGCCGGGCGGAAGGCTATGCGCAGGCGCAACGTCGCCTGTCGCGCGGCGTCGAGGTGGAAGCCATAGCGGGGTGTGCGGCCGGTGAGGGCGGCCGCGATCGCCGAGGGCCCGCCTTCGAAATTCGTGCGCGCCGCGCACACCGAATTGGCGTAGATCGCGACACCGGTGTCGCCGAAGGCGACGTGCTCGCCGCGCACCGGGGCCTGTATCGTCTGGTAATTGATGCAGGTGTCGGTAAGAAGAATGCCAAGGGCACGCAGCGCATCGATCGCCCGCCGCTCGAGGGCGATGCCCACCGCCGGCTGGCGTAAAAGGTCGAGCTTCGCAAAATCAGCCCCCCGCGGATCGGTGATCGTCGGCACGCGCACCCGAGCGCCGCAGCCTGCGAGCTCCTCGAGCCAGCGCACACCCGACTCGCCAAGGCTCTCGCTGTCGGCCATCACGTGCACCTGCGCGATCGGCACGAAGTCCTCCGCCCCGAAGAACTCGCCGACGGCGATCTGATGCTCGATCGCGGCCTGTAGCGCCGGCCCGGCCTCGCCGGCGCGCCAGCCCCGTTCTTCTTCACTCAGGTGCACGAAAGCACACAGCCGAGGGCGTCCCCACGGGGATTCGAACCCCGGTTACCGCCGTGAGAGGGCCTTATCCGGCGTCCCATAAAATCCTAACGACGTTGCCATTTTCCCCTATGAAAGCGCAGGGTGAAGTCTTAAACTTGCTGGGAAAGTGAAGCGGGATGCGTCCTTCGATCTGAACGTTCGAGAGCGTTCGGATTGACAACCAGAAAGAAGGAGCATCCCGATGGCTAGAGTACCGGCGCCCGAGCGGACGCGCAACGAGTCGAAGGGCATGTTTGCAGGAAAGGGCCCGGCCGATCGCAGCCGCCTGGTGCGCCAGGCGGCGCGGCCGATCGTGGAAGGAGCGCTGGAAGCCGAAGCGGCCGATGCGCTCGGACGCGGATACTACGAGCGCGGTTCGAGCGGCCGCGGCTACCGTAACGGTTACCGGCTCGGCAGAGTGAAGACGGCCGAAGGCGAGATCGACGTTGCGGTGCCGCAGGTTGCGGACACCGCGGAGCCGTTTCGCTCGAAGATCCGGGGGGTGATCCGCGGGCGGACCGAGGAGCTCGAGCGCTTGGCCGTGGAGATGTACGCCCGGGGCCTTTCG
>OGCL01000771.1_pt1 | contig 31535 bp, 27 predicted proteins | sample 1570041 | NCBI WGS metagenome assembly OGCL01 (sample SAMN06266162, study PRJEB24511) | hot springs metagenome | isolation source: Hot spring water | place: South Africa: Limpopo | collected 2015-06-22 | reverse complement strand
GGCCGTAGCTCAGTTGGTAGAGTCCTGGATTGTGATTCCAGTCGTCGTGGGTTCGAGTCCCATCGGCCACCCCAAAATTCCCCTACAAACGAGTATCGAGTAGAGCATCCTCGTCGCCCTCTCACAGCGAAGCCTCTTTTCCGCGACCGCGACGAGAAAGAGATGCGCGGCTATCATGATGCGCTGGCCCGGATTTACGCCGAAGCAGCGGGCATTTCGCTCGACGAGCAGGCAATCCAGCGACTGCACGCCCCCTGACCCAAGGGTGACATCGCCTCGGACGGGCGTCAGCAACTGCTCGTATTTCCGCTAGGAAACACTGAAAAAATGGCTGCGCGAGCGCATCGCGGTATTGCGCCTCGGACGTCGACGCCAGCCTTGTCGCATCCCCGGCATTGCCGGGCCGGTTGTCGGCTTTGCCACAAACCGTCTAGGCAATCAAATTACGACGGATCAAGTACTTGATATCTGGCATGCCCCTTGCGTGGACGAGGCTGTCTTCCTACAACCGTCGTCCGTGCCATGCCTCGCATCGTCAAACCCGCCAAGCCCCTTGCCGTCGATCCACTGAAGGTCAGTCAGCCGGTCGGCGCTACGCTCGCCTTCCTCGGTCTGCAGAATTCCATGCCGCTGATGCATGGCGCGCAAGGCTGCACCGCCTTCGCCAAGGTGTTCTTCGTGCGCCACTTTCGCGAGCCGATCCCGCTGCAGACGACGGCGATGGATCCGATCTCCAGCGTCATGGGTGCCGACGAGAACGTCATCGAAGCGCTGACAACCATCGCCGGCAAAAGCAAGCCGCAGATCATCGGCCTGCTGACCACCGGCCTGTCCGAAACCCAGGGCGCCGACATTCACCGTCTGGTCAAGGAGTTCCGCAGCCAGCATCCCGAGCATGCCGACACCGCCGTCGTGGCAGTCAATACGCCGGACATGGTCGGTTGTCTCGAATCCGGCCACGCGCTGGCCGTCGAGGCAATCATCGATGCGCTGGTGCCGCAAAGCCGGCTGGCCGGACGGCGGCCGCGCCAGGTGAACGTCCTCGCCGGTAGCGCGCTTCAGCCCGGCGATATCGAGGCGCTGAAGGATTGGTGCGCCGCCTTCGATCTGCAGCCGGTGGTCGTGCCGGATATCGGCGATGCCCTCGATGGTCACCTGATCGACGCCGAGTTCACGCCGCTGACTTTGGGCGGCACACCGCGCGCCGAGATCGCCGCGCTGGGGGAAGCAGCGGCTACCCTGGTCATCGGTGCGTCGCTCTCGGCCGCCGCCGATTTGCTCGAGGCCCGTACCGGCGTGCCCGATTTCCGTTTCCAGGGCCTGATGGGCCTCGATGCTTGCGATGCCCTGACGCAGACCCTGGCGAAGATCGCCGGCCGGCCGGTGCCAGCCAGCCTGGAGCGCCAGCGTGCGCAGCTGCAGGACGCGATGGTCGACTGCCATTTCATGACCGGTTTCGCCCGCATCGCCGTCGCCAGCGACCCGGACCTGCTCGCCGGTTTCGTCCCCTTCCTGCATGGCATGGGCGCCGAGATCGTCGCCGCGGTGACGCCGATGCGCACGCCGGTGCTCGATGAACTGCCGCTCGAGGAAGTGATCGTCGGTGATCTGCAGGATCTGGCCCAGGCCGCCGGACGACGCGATGCTCAGTTGCTGATCGCCAATTCGCATGCAGCCGCCACCGCCAAACGGCTCGGCGTGCCGCTGCTGCGCGCCGGCTTCCCGCAATACGACTGGGTGGGCGGCTATGCCCGGACCTGGATCGGCTATCGCGGCACGCGCCAAACCCTGTTCGACCTCGCCAACCTGATGCTTTCCCGCCATCATGAGATCCGTCCTTACCGATCCCTCTACTGGCAAGGCAGCGCCCGCGCCCAGGACGTCGCGCCGGCTGACGCTCGTCCACTGCACTGAAGGAGATACCCCGATGGAACCCGCATTGCGCGTGGCGTTTGCCAGCAATGATCGTACGCACGTCAATCAACACTTCGGCTCGGCCGAAGGGCTGTTCATCTACGATGTGAGCAGCACCCGCGCCCAGCTGGTGGCGGTGGGCGAATTTCCGCCGACGGCGATGGATGGCAACGAGGACAAACTCGCGGCAAAGATCGATTTTCTCGCCGGCTGCGCGGCGGTGTTCGTGATGGCCATCGGCGCTTCGGCCATTCGCCAGCTGATGGCGCACGGCGTGCAGCCGATGCGCATCGAGGGCGGCAACCGCATCGAGGACATCCTCGCCGAGGTGCGCGCAGGTCTGCGCGATGGCGGCGTTGGCTGGATCGACAAGGCCTTGAACCGGCGCGCCGATCCTCAACGTCTGCATCGCATGCTCACCGAGGCCTGGGCCGAATGAAAGCGCCATCGCTGAACGTCGCCACGGTCATCGCCTGGCAGGACGGCCAGGCGCGGCTGGCGCTGCCGCGCGACGCCTGCGCCGGCTGCGGCAAGCGCTGCGGCATTGGCCATCTCGCCGCGTCGCGCGCGCCGGCCGAAATGACGCTTCCCGTCGGCGAAAAGCTGACCATTGGCCAGCAGATCGAAGTGCAGTTCGATGATCGGGACCTGCTGCGGGCGGCACTGCTCGGTTATCTGCTGCCGGCGACGCTGCTCGTCCTCGGTGCGATCGCCGGCCACATTCTGCTCGAAGCGCCGCTGAACGATGCCGGAACGGCCCTCGGCGCCTTGGCCGGGCTGACTTTCGGCCTGCGCCTTGCGCGTCGCCTCACCCCCTGCCTGCGCCAGCCACGCCTGATTTTCCCTTTCCGAGCTGGAGATATGCGATGAGCGACACGAGTCCCGACCCGATCATGCAGACTGATTTCATCAAGGAGATGGTGCGCCAGATGCGTGCGCTGGATACCTATGGCGTCCAAAACGGCTGGTCGCCGGAAAAGATGCTCGATCCCTTCGTCCTCTCCAAGGAACGCAAGGCAGCCATTCCGATCATCGGCGATCCGGACGAAGAGACGCTCTCGCGCGTCAAGGCCTTCTACAACGCCATCGCCGTGCTGATCGAGAAGGAATGCGGCCTGATGGCCGTGCCGCTGGTGCATCTGACGCACGAAGGCTTCGGCCGCGTGCTGATCATCGTCGGTAAGCTGGTGGCGCTCGACAAGACGCTGCGCGATGTGCACCGCTTCGGCTTCGAAAGCCTGTCGAAGATGAAGACCGAGGCCGACAAGCTGCTCGCCGTCGCGCTCGAGCGCGTCGGCGCCTACCCCGAAGTCGCCGGCCTGTGACGGAGCGCGCGATGGACGAAGAAGAATTGAAAACGCTGGAAAAGGAAGTCAAGCGCCTCAAACGCCTCGCTTCGGAGCAGGCCTCGATCCTGCACGACTTGATCGAAGATCGCCTGCCGGCCGCCTTCGAGGAACTGCCCGCGATCGCCCAGGCCACCTATGACGCCTGCCGCGCCTGGCACGAAGCCCAGATTCGTTTAACCAACCTGCAAAAAGGATGACATCATGTCCGCTGTAGCCCTAACCCGTGGCGGAACCCCCTGGACGCCACAATATGTCGAAGCCATCAATCCGAAGAGCTGTATCGGCTGCGGCCGCTGCTTCAAGGTCTGCCCGCGCAACGTGCTGGCCCTCGTCGACCGCGGCGAGGACGACGAGATGGACGAAGACGATTGGGACGATGAGGACGCCAAGGCGCTGATGACCGTCAAGGACCTGATGGACTGCATCGGCTGCGGCGCCTGTGGTCGCACCTGTCCGAAGGACTGTTTCACCTTCGTCACGGCTTGAGGCGACGCAATGCCCCGCCCCCGAAAACACGTCTTCGTCTGTGCCCAGTCGCGGCCGCCAGGACACCCGCGCGGTTCCTGCGGCGCCCGCGGATGCCAGGAAGTCGTCGATGAATTCATGTTCCAGTTCCAGCAACGCCAGTGCTTCGACACCGTGGCCGTAACCCCCTGCGGCTGCATCGGCCCCTGCGGTCAGGGCCCGAATGTGCTGGTCTATCCGGAAGGTGTTTTCTATATCGGTGTGCGGCGCGAAGACGTGACCGAAATCTTCGACAGCCACCTGCTCGGCGGCCAGCCGGTCGAACGCCTGCGTGCACCGGCGGATCTGTGGTGACCTCGATCCCGCCGAGCGAAGCGTAGCGCCTGCTGGTGGTGCATAAACAGACCACCAGCGCGCGCACGCGCTTTCTGCGCTTCGCACATGGCATGCTCGCCTTAGCGTGAAAATCACTCGAAAGGCATACGTGGGAGCGGGCTCGCCCGCGACAGCACGTTCGCGGTAGCGAACATTTATTCCCGGCGCAGCCCAACTTGCTGGACGCGAGCGCGGCGGCGGTCGAACGGGCTGCCACCGCGGTCATCGCGGCCCCCGGACCCGGGGGCCGCTCCCACGGCAGTGCCGATGTTCATCTTCCGGGGTGATGGCAACCACCATGATCGTTAGCGTGAAACGACGCATTGGCCGGGTTCGCAGGTGTTCGATCGTCTGGGGTGGGTAGGGTGCAGCGCCGTCGGGGCCATCGGGGTGTGTGAGGGAAACGCTGAATGAATTGCTGCGCGGGCGCTAGGGCGGCGTTGCGCGGTGCTCGCTCCCTTGCCTATCCTATTGATCGGCTGCGGTCGCTGCGCGCCGCGCCCCTTCTGCTTCCCTCCCGCTCGCGGTTTTCTTCAGCGTTTCCTGAGGTGCGATTGCGGGTAAAATCCGCCGCCGCCCGTCCCGGCCTCTGTCCGCGACGATGGATCGCGACGATGCCCATTCCCTCCCCGCTTCCTGCCAGCAGTTTGCGCCGCATCTGTGATGCCGCACGCCTGGGTTTCACGACGACGGCAGAGTGGTCGGCCACGGCCGAACTGGCGGGTCAGTCGCGGGCCGCCGAGGCCATCGATCTGGCGGTGAGTATCGACCGGCCGGGGTACAACCTGTATCTGGTCGGCACACCGGGCAGTGGCCGGCACGCGCTGCTGCGGCAGCGGCTCGAGGCGCATGCAGCAACCCAGCCGGTGCCGGACGACTGGTGTTGCGTCCATAACTTCGACGATGGCGAGCGGCCACGCCTGCTGCGTTTGCCGCCTGGTCGTGGCGGGGCGTTGAAACGCGATATGCAGCAGTTCGCAGCCGAGATCGGCCCGGCCATCGCAGCGGCTTTCGACAGCGACGAGTATCGTGGCCGGCTCGAAGCCATCCAGGAAGAAACGCGTCAGCGCGAGGAAGCGGCCGTGCGCGCCATCGGCCACGATTCGCTGGCCGTCGATGTGGCCTTGCTGCACACGCCGCAGGGTTTCATCTTTGCGCCGGTCAGGAACGGCGAGACGCTCGATGCCGAGGAATTCGGCCGCTTGCCGGAAGACGAACGTGCCCGCTGTGCCGCCTCGATCAAGGAGTTCAGTGAGCGGCTGGAGAAACAATTACAGCAGTTTCCGCGCTGGCGGCGCGAAATGCAGGCCCGCATCCGCGACTGGAGTCGCTACACGCTGCAACTGGCGGTCGGCCATCTGATCGAGGAATTGAAGGAGCGGTGGCGGGAGCAGGCCAACGTGGTCGAATTCCTCGACCAGGCCTTTGCCGACATCGTCGAGATCGGTGGCGCACTGCGCGAGCAGGAGCGCGGCGAGGGCGAAGGCGAAATGTCGGGCAGCATTTCGGTCGGCCGCTATCAGATCAACCTGCTGGTCGATCATGCTGCCTCGCGCCACGCGCCGGTGATCAGCGAGGATCACCCCAGCCACGCCAACCTGTTCGGTCGCATCGATCACATCACGCATATGGGCATGGCGGTGACCAATTTCTCGCTCGTGCGCCCCGGCGCCTTGCACCGTGCCAACGGTGGCTGGCTGATCCTCGATGCGGCGCGCCTGCTGGCCGAACCCTTCTGCTGGCCGAGCCTGAAGCGTGCGCTGCGCAATGGCGAGCTGCGGATCGACTCGCCGGCACAGCTCTTCGGCTTCGGGGGTGGTCCGATGCTCGAGCCGCAGCCGATGCCGCTGAAGGTCAAGGTGGCGCTGATTGGCGACCTTGAACTGCTCGAACTGCTCAAGGATTTCGACGATGAGTTCGATGCCCATTTCAAGGTCATCGCCGATCTGTCGCCCAGCGTCGAGCGCAACGAGGCGATGGAGCTCGCCCATGCCCGCCTGCTCGCCAGTCTGATCGGCCGCGAGGGGTTGCGGCCTTTCGCTGCACCGGCCATCGCCCGCCTGATCGAGGAGGCGGCGCGTCTGGCCGACGATGCCGGCCGGCTCAGCACCCGCAGCCGACCGCTGCTCGACCTGATGCGTGAGGCCGACCATTTGTGCGCGCGGGCAGGGCGGGAGGTCGTGACGCTCGACGACGTAAAGTCAGCCCTGTCGGCACGGCGTCGGCGCCACGACCGCATTGAGGAACGCCTGCGCGAGGAGACGCTGCATGGTACCTTGCAGGTAGCGACCGGCGGCGCCGAGACCGGGCAGGTGAATGGCCTGGCGGTGACCGAGATCGCTGGCGCCACCTTCGGTCATCCGGTGCGCATCACCGCCACGGTGCGCATCGGCGAGGGCGATGTCGTCGACATCGAGCGCGAAGCCGAACTCGGTGGCGCGCTGCACACCAAGGGGGTGATGATCCTGGCCTCCTTTCTCGCCGCCCGCTACGCCCGCCGCCTGCCGCTGTCGCTTTCGGCATCGCTGGTTTTCGAGCAGTCCTATGGACCGGTGGAGGGCGATTCCGCTTCGCTCGCCGAGCTGTGTGCGCTGCTTTCGGCGCTCGCCGGTCGGCCGATCCGGCAGTCGCTGGCCGTTACCGGTTCGGTCAGCCAGCATGGCCGCGTTCAGGCCATCGGCGGCGTCAACGAGAAGATCGAGGGGTTTTTCGACCTGTGCGCGGCGCGCGGCCTGAGCGGCGAACAAGGCGTACTCATTCCGGAGAGCAACGTGCGCCATCTGATGCTGCGCGAGGATGTCGTTGCCGCCTGCGCCGAGGGGCGCTTCGCAATCTATCCGGTGACCGATGTCGATGCCGCCATCGAACTGCTCACCGGCGTTCCGGCGGGCGTGCCGGATGCGCAGGGTGTCGTGCCGGAAGGCAGCATCAACTGGCTGGTGGCGACCGAACTGGCGCAGATGAGCGAATTGCGCGAAACCGGTTCCCGCCACGGCCGATCACGCGCCGGCGCGAAAGCACGTTGATACCGCAACTGCCGCCGGCCGGTCACGGCGCCGTGGTCACCGGTGAGTGCCCGTCACGCACAGGGGTGCATTGCCAGCGATTACGGCCGGCGCGTTTGGCTTCGTAGAGCGCCGTGTCGGCGGCCCCGCGCACGCAGTACGGTTAGGAGTTCACCGAGGAGCGGAAACATCTGCGCCAATGAATCAGCCGCGCCGGCCGGAAACCGGCCAGTGCCACGCGCGGCAGCGGCGATCAGCGTCGGGATCATCACCAGACCGACCCAGAAGATGAGCTGATTGCCGAGACGGTATTGGCCGATCGAGGACAGGCCGATCATCAGTGCCGCACCAACGAGGATGAGGCCGATGGCGCGGTCACACCAGGGCGCCCGGCGGGCGGTGTCGAGGAAGTGGCGCGTCTACAGGCTGACGTAGTGCGCCGCCGGTACCAGCACATCCGACGGCGACGAACAGCAGCAACGGCACAAGGCACTACATGGACAGTCAGCGGCCAAGGGCGCGCAGGAATTCGTCGCGCGCCTGCGCTGACGCGGCGAAAACGCCGGCATAGGCTTGGGTGATGACGCGCTCGTCGCCACGCCGGTCCTCGCCAAGCAGCAGGCAAAGCTGTTCGGCCTCGATCAGGCAGGCGGCACCCCGTGCCTGACCATGACGCATCAACGCGTCGACGATGTCGCGCGTCATCCATTCCTGGTAAGTGAAGCGGTGGCCGATGGCATCGACGAGGCGAGCGATGCGGCCGAAGCCATGCAGCCGGCCGCCGGGCAGATAGGCGACGTGGGCCAAGCCACGGAAGGGCACCAGATGGTGCGGGCAGATACCATGCACGGCAATGCCACGCACGAGCACCATGTCCTGACGCGGATCGGCAAAGCCTTCGCCGAGCACTTCACCGGGGTCGAGTTCATAGCCGCCGAGCAGGCGCTTTTGCCACAGCTCGCGCACACGTTCTGCGGTGCGGCCGGTGTGCACGCCTTCGGTGCTGACGCCACAGGCGTGCAATAGGTCGATGATAGCCTGTTCGAAGGCGACGGGATCGAAGGGACGCAGGCGGGGAATGCCGGGCGGACCGTCCGATAGGCCGTGAGCAGGGGACGTACAGGATTCCATGGGGGCAAGCGTATCACCTTCCGCCAGCGCGAGCTGCGATAATGCCCGCGATTTTCAACCGGATTCGCGACGCATGCCCATCCAGTGGTTTCCCGGTCACATGGCCTCCGCTCGGCGCAAGGCGCTCGAGGCGCTGGCGCAGACCGATGTGGTCGTCGAACTGGTCGACGCGCGTCTGCCCGAGGCCAGCCGCAATCCGATGATCGAGACGCTGCGTCTCAGTCGCAACCGGCCCTGTCTGCGCGTGCTGAACAAGGCCGATCTGGCCGATGCGGAGGTGACGGCGCAGTGGCTGGCGCACTATGCGGCGCAGCCGGGGGTGCGCGCACTGGCACTCAGTTGCCGCAACGCCGGCGATGTGGCGCGCATTCCAGCCGCCGCGCAGCAGTTGGCGCCGCATCGCAACGACACCATCAAACCCTTGCGCCTGATGGTGATGGGCATTCCGAACGTCGGCAAGTCTACGTTGATCAACGCGCTGCTCAGGCGGCGCGCGGCGGCAGTCGGCGACGAACCGGCGATCACGAAGCAGGTAGCGCGCTATGATCTGTCGCCGCGTCTCGTGCTGCTCGATACGCCTGGCCTGATGTGGCCGAAGATCGAACACGATGCCGATGGCTACATGCTCGCCGCCAGCCATGCCATCGGTCGCAACGCCGTCGCCGAGGAGGAGGTGGCGGTCTTTCTCGGGCAGGTGTTGCTGGAACGCTATGCCGACCGGCTCGCTGCGCGCTATATGATCGAGGTATCTGGGCTCGATGGTGTCGGTTTGATCGAGGCCATCGCGCGTCGGCGCGGCTGCATGCGCAAAGGGTTGGGGCCGGACCTCGAGAAAGCCGCCCTCATCCTGCTGCAGGACTACCGCGAGGGGCGACTGGGCAAAGTCAGCCTCGAGAGCCCGGCGTCACGGCAGGAGATGCTGGCCAAGGCGGCAGCCATCGCGCCGGTCGGCGAGGAGGAAGAGGCGCAGCGGCCGGATCAATCTTGACCGACCTTGCGGGGATGGCAGGAGCATCGCCCGATGCCCGCCGGATGACGATTCATGTGCCTGCAATCGACGATCGGTTAAATTGTCGTTTCAGTTACAAGGAGGAGGCGATGGCAGAGGCGATCTTTCACGCGCTGGTGTTCAATCTGCATCAGCCAGCCGGCAATCTCGAGCATCTGCTCGAAACCGAACCTTGGCAGACTCAGCAGATACTCGAAGCGATCGATCGCATTCCCCGTTCGCTCTGGGGGTGGGAAGACGTCGGCCGCGTGCATCTGGCGCTTTCCGGCACGCTGCTCGAAACTCTCGCCGACCCGCGCTTCCAGCAGCGGGTCTATGGCCTGGTCGACTGCGGCTCATTGCTGTGGTACCTGCAAAATCAGGCCATCATCCACATCCTCGGGAGTGGCTACTATCATCCGGTTTTGCCGCTCATCCCGCCCGCCGACCGGGAGGAGCATCTGCTGCGCTGGCGCGGTATTGCACGCCATCTCTTCTGGCGCGAGGAATTCCCCGGCTTCTGGCCGCCCGAGATGGGTTTCTGCATGGAGTTGATCCCGCTGCTCAAGCGTATGGGCTACCGCTATGTGCTGGTCGACAGCCTGCATGTCGATGCGGTGACGCCGATGAGCTGGCAGGAACTGCGTTACCGGCCACACATCGCCCGCTGGGGCGGAGACGAGATCGTCGTCGTGGTGCGCGATCGTGAGCTGTCCGATGCCCAGCTTTCTGGCATGGACACGACGTGGTTTGTCAATGAAGTGCATGAGCGTACGAAGTGGTGCGATTTCCCGCCGCTGGTCACCACGGCGACCGACGGCGACAACGGCGGCTGGTTCCGCAACTTTTCTGCCTCGGCCAATTTCTGGGGCAGCTATCTGCCGCTGCTCGAACAGGCGCGCGCCGGCGGCGCGATCAGGCCGACCTTCATCGAGGACTACCTCGAGCGGTTCGGCGCCCATGGTGAAGTGAATGTTCGTTCCGGCGCATGGAATACCGGTTGGCACGATGGCTGTGGCTACACGCAATGGACCGGTTCGCAGATGCAGCGTGACGCCTTGGCGCGGGTGGCCGAGATCAGCCGCTCGGTGCACGGCGCCCGTTGGCGTGCCGGTGAGGCACATTGCGACGATAGCGAATTGCACTGGTGGCTGGAGCAGGCGATGTGGCATTTGCTGCGGGCCGAAACGAGCTGCAACTTCTTCTGGGGTGAGGATTGGGTTTCGCGGGCGCATGGCGACCTCGACGCCAGCCTGGCGGCGCTCGAACACGCCCGCCGGCGGCTGCCATGAATTGCTCCGGCTGCGTCAGAAGCCGTCTGGCGATCGGTTTCGGCGTCCAGCGTGACGCTACCAGCCCGGCGCGGTTCGATGAGTGCCCACCCCGAAAAACTCGCTGCGCTCGTTCTGTCCCGCGAGGGGCAAGCCGCCCCATTCGCGGCAGCAGACATTCTTTCCCGGCGCCGCCCTTCGCTTTCTTGAGAGCGATTCGGCGTCTGCCGAATGATGCAGGATGATTTCGGGAGAGAGAGCCAATGTATATCGTGATGCTGGCATCCGAATGCGCACCGGTGGCCAAAGTGGGTGGCTTGGGCGATGTCGTCTTCGGCCTGAGCCGCGAGATCGAGATCCGCGGCAATGCCGTCGAGATCATCCTGCCCAAGTATGACTGCATGCGCTATGACCAGATCTGGGGGCTGCAGATCAGTTATCAGGATCTGTGGGTGCCCTGGTTCAACTACTTCGTCCACTGTACGGTCTGGTTCGGTTTCGTCCATGGTCGCAAGTGCTTTTTCATCGAGCCGCATTCACCGGAGAATTTCTTCAACCGCGGTGCCTATTACGGCTTTCCGGACGAGCATTTACGCTTCGCTTTCTTCACCAAAGCGGCGCTGGAATTCATGTTCAAGACCGGTAAGCGGCCGGATGTCATCCATACCCATGACTGGCAGACGGCATTGGCGCCGGTGCTGCTCTACGAGATCTACGCTGCCCACGGCATGGGCAACTGCCGTGTCTGCCACACCATCCATAACTTCAAGCATCAGGGGATTGCCGGCGAGAACGTGCTGTGGCTGACCGGACTCGGCCGGCCGCCGTACTATTTCGACAGGCAGCGCCTGGGTGATGATTTCAATCCGACGGCGATCAATTACATGAAAGGCGCCATCGTCTATTCCAATTTCGTCACTACCGTTTCGCCGCGTCATGCCTGGGAGGCGCGTCACACCGAATGGGGTTATGGCCTTGGACACACGCTGTATGTGTATCAGAACAAATTCCGCGGCATCTTGAATGGCCTAGACTACGACATGTGGAATCCGATGAGCGATCCGGCCATTCCGTCGCATTACGATGCCGAAACCTTCGACAAAAAGCGGGAAAACAAGCGCGCACTGCGCGAGCGGTTATGGTTGCGGCAGGCCGACGAAAAGCCGCTCATCGCCTATGTCGGCCGTCTGGACATGCAAAAGGGCGTCGGTCTGATCCGCCACGCCATTTTCCGCGCTTTGCACAAGGGGGCGCAATTCGTGCTGCTCGGCTCGAGCCCGGAGCTAGGCATCAATGCCGATTTTTGGCGTCTGAAACACGAATTGAACGACAACCCGGACTGCCATCTCGAGATCGGTTACGACGAGGATCTGGCGCACCAGATCTATGCCGGGGCCGACATGCTAGTCGTGCCCAGCCTGTTCGAGCCCTGCGGACTGACGCAGATGATCGCGTTGCGCTACGGCACGGTGCCCATCGTGCGCTGGGTCGGCGGCCTGGCCGACACGGTTTTCGATCGTGATTACGCCGACTGTCCCGTCGAGCGGCGCAATGGCTACGTCTTTCATCAGTCCGACCATCTGGCCATCGAGTCGGCGATGGATCGGGCTATCGCGCTGTGGTACGTAGAACCGGAGGAGTTCGTCGCCCTGGCCCGTAACGGCATGGCCTGCGATTATTCCTGGAACCGGCCGGGCGCCGAATATCAGGAACTTTACGACTACATTCGGCACAAGTGATGCCACCCTTGCTGGAGAGATTCATGTTCGATCTACCGGAAATCATCGACGGCCTGCCGAATATCTGCGGTGAAGAAGAGCGGATCGCCACGGCGCTGGCTGCCGCACGCACGCAGCCCGTCTTTCTGCCCGAGAGCGGCATCGACTTCGGCCACATCAAAAGCGGCTTTGCCTGCGCGCTGCACATGCACCAGCCGCTCATTCCGGCCGGCGGCGACGATCTGCGCACGGCGGCCATCATCTCGAACCTCAAGCACATGATGAACCACCAGGGGGTGGGCGACAATCACAATGCTCCGGTGTTCGCCTGGTGTTATCGCCGCATGGGCGAATTCATCCCGCAGCTCGTCGACGAGGGCAAAGCGCCGCGCATCATGCTCGAATACTCGGGTACCCTGCTGTGGGGCTTGCGCCAGATGGGCGAACACGAGACGCTGAACAAGCTGCGCCTGATCACCCAGGAGCCGATGTACCGGCGCGGCGTCGAATGGCTGGGCGCACCCTGGGGGCATGCCGTGGCGCCGTCGACGCCGGTGCAGGATTTCCGCTTGCACGTGCGTGCGTGGCAACATCACTTCGCCGCGCTTTTCGGTTTGGAAGCTCTGGGCCGCGTGCGCGGCTTCTCGCCGTCCGAGATGGCCTTGCCCAACCACCCCGATGTCGCCTACGAATTCGTCAGGACATTGGTCGACTGCGGCTATCAGTGGGTGCTGGTGCAGGAGCATACCGTCGAGGAGCCGGATTCCGGCCATTCACCGCATCGACCGCATTTGCCGCACCGTCTGGTGTGCTCCAATTCGCGCGGAGAGAGCGCCAGCATCATCGCCATCGTCAAGACCCAGGGTTCAGACACCAAGCTGGTGGCACAAATGCAACCGGCCTATGAGGCTCGCAGCCTGGGCCGGCAGGAACTCGCCGGCCGGCAGGTGCCGCCGCTGGTGACCCAGATCGCCGATGGCGAAAATGGCGGTGTGATGATGAACGAGTTTCCCCCCAAGTATCTCGAAGTGATGCGCGAGGCGAGCGGCTCAGACGTGCCGGCGCTCAACGTCACCGAGTATCTCGAACACCTGTTCGCGCTCGGCATCGGCGAGCAGGATTTGCCGGTCATCCAGCCGATCTTCCAGCGCCAGATTTGGCAGCGCATGCGGCCGGGTGAGGGTCCGGAGCGGCTGGCGGCGGTGATCGATGAGTTGCGCCGCTCGGATCATCGTTTCCACATGGAAGGCGGCAGCTGGACCAACAACCTGTCCTGGGTGCGTGGTTACGAGAACGTACTCAAACCGATGGAGGCAGTGAGCGCCAAGTTCCAGCAGCGGGTGCTCGCGCGCGGCATAGCCAGCAGCGAAGGACGTTATCGCAATGCTCTCTTTCATCTGCTAACGGCCGAGACGAGCTGCTATCGCTATTGGGGAGAAGGGCTATGGGCCGACTACGGACGCGAGATCTGCCGACGCGCCGATGAGATACTGACATACGATTTCGCCTGATGCGGAGAAAGAAATGACCGATAACGATATGGCAAGGATTGTGCAGGCGCGGCATCATGACCCGTTCGCCGTGCTGGGCCGCCATGAGAAGGGTGGCCGTTGCGTTGTCCGCGTTTTCCTGCCTCACGCTACTGAGGCGAGCATCGTCGATGGCAATCTGCCTCTGCGCCGTGTCGAGGGGACTGACTTTTTCGAGTGGCATGGCGATGGCCGGCAATTGCCGACGCATTACCGCATATCCTGGCGCGATGCCTCGCATTATGAGCAGGTGTTGCACGATCCCTATACTTTCCTACCGCAGATTCCCGATTTCGACCTGCACCTGTTCTCCGAAGGCCGTCATCGCCATGCCTTCCGTTTCCTGGGCGCCAACGCGCACGAAGTGGATGGCATCGCCGGCACGCTGTTCGCGGTCTGGGCGCCCAATGCCGAGCGCGTCAGTGTCGTCGGTGATTTCAACCGCTGGGATGGCCGCTGTCATCCGATGCGCGTGCGCGGCGGCTCCGGTGTCTGGGAATTGTTCATTCCGGAGCTGGGGGCCAATCATCTCTACAAGTTCGAAATCCGCAACCGCGACAGCGGTCAGATCCTGCTCAAGGCCGATCCTTACGGCCAGCGCCATGAATTGCGCCCGCGCACCGGTTCATTGACCAGCGCACGCAATGGTTACCGCTGGGGTGACGATGAGTGGATGCAGCGTCGCCGGCAGGCCGACTGGCAGCACACGCCGATGTCGGTCTATGAAGTGCATGTCGGCTCCTGGCAGCGCGGTGCCGAAGGCGAGTTCCTCGGCTACCGCGAGCTGGCGCACCGTCTGGCCGATTACGTCCTCGACATGGGGTTTACGCACATCGAACTGATGCCGATCACCGAGCATCCCTTCGATCTCTCCTGGGGTTATCAGACCACCGGTTATTTCGCACCCACGAGTCGCTTTGGCGATCCGGACGATTTCCGTTATTTCGTCGATTATTGCCACCGCCGCGGCATCGGCGTGCTGCTCGACTGGGTGCCGGCCCATTTCCCCAAGGATACCCACGGCCTGGCGCGTTTCGACGGTACACCGCTTTACGAGCATGCCGATCCGCGCCTGGGCGAACACATGGATTGGGCGACGTTGATCTTCAACTTCGGCCGCAACGAAGTGAAGAGCTTCCTTCTCTCGAGCGCGATCTACTGGCTGGAAGAGATGCACGTCGACGGTCTGCGCGTCGATGCGGTGGCCTCGATGCTCTATCTCGATTACTCGCGCAAGGAAGGCGAGTGGATTCCGAACCAGTACGGCGGTCGCGAGAACCTGATGGCCATCGACTTTTTGCGCGAGCTGAACATCGCCGTGCATGAGCAATGCCCCGGCATCCTGATGATTGCCGAGGAATCGACGTCCTGGCCGATGGTCAGCCGGCCGACCTATCTCGGCGGTCTTGGCTTCGACCTGAAGTGGAACATGGGCTGGATGAACGACACGCTGCGCTATATGGCATACGATCCCATCTACCGCCAGTATCACCACGACCTTTTGACGTTCAGCATGCTCTACGCCTTCACCGAAAACTTCATGCTGCCTTTTTCGCACGACGAAGTGGTACATGGCAAAGGCTCGATGCTGACCAAGATGCCCGGCGACGAATGGCAGAAACACGCCAACCTACGCGCGCTCTACGTCTATCAATTCGCCCATCCGGGCAAGAAGCTGCTGTTCATGGGGACCGAATTCGGCCAGGGCAACGAATGGAACAGCACACAGGCGCTCGACTGGTGGGTGCTGCAGTATCCTTTCCATCAGGGCATGCAGCGCCTGGTCCGTGACCTGAATCGCCTGTATCGCGAAAGCCCGGCGCTGTATCGCCATGAATTCGACTGGCAGGGTTTCGAATGGATCGACTGCAGCGATTCGCGCCAGTCGGTGATCAGCTTTCTGCGCAAGGGCAAAGCGGGCGAGCTGATGGTGGTGATCCTCAATCTGACCCCGGTGGTGCGTCACGATTACCGCATCGGCGTGCCCCTTGCCGGCCTTTACCGCGAGGTGATGAACTCCGACTCCGAATACTACGGTGGCAGCAATGTCGGCAACGGCATGGACCCGCTGGAGGCGGAAGAGAAGGAATGGATGAGCCGCCCCTACTCGCTGGCCCTGACACTGCCGCCGCTGGCTGGTGTCATGCTGCGTTGGGAGGGCGTAGCAGCCGAGTAGAGCGGAGAACTTCGCGTCGGCGCCGTGCTGGCGGGGCTGACTTTCAGCGCGCCATCGTCCGGCCGTCGTTCTTGCCCGTCCTCGTTCGTCTGTCTTATGATCCGTCGCTTCATGCGCACAGACGCCCGGGAAGGGGAGGCAACGAAATGCAGTGTTGGTGGCCTGTTCCGCCTGGCGGCGGCGGCCGTTCATAGTCCTGGAGGGAGATCGTCATGACCAAGTTCGTCTACGCTTTCGAGGAAGGAGACGGTAAGAACAAAATGCTGCTCGGTGGCAAGGGTGCCAATCTGTGCGAGATGACACAGATCGGCCTCAACGTGCCCCCGGGCTTCACCATCACCACCGAGGCCTGTCTCGCCTATCTTGAGCGCAACGAACTGCCCAAGGGCCTGATGGACGAGGTGTTGCAGAACATGAAGGCCCTGGAGGCGAAGACCGGCAAGCAGTTCGGCGGTGTCGACAATCCGCTGCTCGTCTCGGTGCGTTCTGGGTCGGCGATGTCGATGCCGGGCATGATGGACACCATCCTCAATCTCGGTCTGAACAAGACCGCATTGCAGGGTCTGATCAAGCTGACCGACAATCCGCGCTTCGGCTACGACGCCTGGCGGCGCTTCATCCAGCTCTTCGGCAAGATTGCCCTCGGCATCGACGATCATCATTTCGACGAGGCGATGAACGCGATGAAGCGCCGCGTCGGCGCCACCCAGGACATCGACCTGAAAGCCGAGCACCTGGCGGAACTGGCCGACCAATTCACCCGCATCGTCGAGGAACATACCGGTCAGCCCTTTCCCGAGGATCCCTACAAGCAGCTCGAAATCGCCATCGGCGCGGTGTTCCGCTCCTGGAATGGCAAGCGTGCCGTCGACTACCGCAAACAGTTCAAGATCACCAAGGAAATGGCCAACGGCACGGCGGTGAATGTCTGCACGATGGTGTTCGGCAACATGGGGAATGACTCGGGCACCGGCGTCGGCTTCACACGCAACCCGGCCACGGGCGAGAACGTGATCTATGGCGAGTATCTCGTCAATGCTCAGGGCGAGGACGTCGTCGCTGGTATCCGCACGCCGAAGCCGATCGCCGAGATGGAACGCGACATGCCGGAAATCTACCGGCAGTTGATGGAACTGCGTAACCGGCTGGAATCGCACTACAAGGAAGTGCAGGATTTCGAATTCACCATCGAGCGCGGCAGGCTCTACTGTCTGCAGACGCGCAATGGCAAGATGAACGCTCAGGCGATGGTGCGCACCTCGGTCGAGATGTTCAAGGAAGGTTTGATCAGCAAGGAAAGGGCCTTGCTGCGCGTCGATCCGGCGATGCTCGAACAACTGCTGGTGCCCCAGCTTTCGCCGAACTTCAAAGGCAAGCCGCTGGCCACGGGCCTGCCGGCATCTCCGGGCGCTGCCTCGGGCAAGATCGTCTTCGATGCCGACACGGCCGAGGCGCGTGGCCTGAAGGGCGAAAAAATCATCCTGGTGCGCGTCGAGACCAAGCCGGAAGACATCCACGGCTTCTTCCAGGCCCAGGGCATCCTCACCGCCCGCGGCGGCAAGACCTCGCACGCCGCGGTCGTCGCCCGCGGCATGGGCAAGCCCTGCGTCTCGGGCTGCGAGGCGATCCACATCGACGACGTGCGCAAATGCGCGACCATCGGCGACACGACGCTGCACGAGGGCGACGTAATCACCATCGACGGCGGCAACGGCAATGTCTATGCCGGTGAGGTTCCGACCGTGCGCGCCGAGTTCACCGAGGACATGTCTACCCTGCTGAAGTGGGCTGACCAGGTGGCGCGCCTGAAAGTGATGGCCAACGCCGATACGCCGGAAGATGCGCTGCGCGCGCGCGAATACGGCGCCATGGGCATCGGCCTGTGCCGCACCGAGCGCATGTTCAACGCCACCGATCGTCTGCCCATCGTGCAGGAAATGATCCTCGCCGAGACCTCCGAGGATCGCCAGGCCGCCATCGACCGTCTGCTGCCGATCCAGCGTACCGACTTCAAGGCCATCTTCAAGGCCATGAAGGGGCTGCCGGTGACCGTCCGGCTGATGGATCCGCCGTTGCACGAATTCCTGCCCACCGCCGCCCAGCTCGAGCTGGAAATCGCTCATCTGCATCACCTGCGTGATGCGATCAAGTCGCTCGAAGAGCTGCCCGAGACGCTCAAACTGCTCAGCCCTAAACTGCACCAGCAGTACGCCGATGGCCTGAACAAGCTCTCGGGCAGCCTGGAAGATTTTAAGGACAGCCACCTCGAAGAGGACATCATCTTCAAGAAGGAAAAAACGCTCAAGAAGGTGCGCGCCCTGTCCGAAGTGAATCCGATGCTCGGTCATCGTGGCGTGCGTCTGGGCATCACCTATCCCGAGCTGTATTCGATGCAGATCCAGGCCATCCTGGAAGCCGCAGCGCTGTGTGCCAAGGAAGGCATCGAGGTTTATCCGGAGATCATGGTGCCGCAGGTCGCCACGGTCGAGGAACTGCACCGCATCCATGAAAACGTCAAGCGCATCCACAAGGTGGTCGAGCTGACGCATGGCATCAACGTCAATTACAAATTCGGCAGCATGCTCGAAGTGGTGCGCGCCTGCCTGCGCGCCGGCCGCATGGCCGAGATGGCGCAGTTCTTCAGCTTTGGCACCAACGATCTGACGCAGGCCACCTTTTCGTTCTCGCGCGAGGATGCCGAAAACAAGTTTTTGCCGGGCTACATCGAATCCGGCATCCTGCAGGACAACCCCTTCGAAGTGCTCGACCAGAAGGGCGTTGGTGAGCTGATGAAGCTGGCGGTCAAGCTCGGTCGCGAGACCAATCCGGAACTGAAGGTCGGTATCTGCGGCGAACACGGTGGTCATCCCGGCTCGATCCACTTCTGCCACAGCATTGGCCTGACCTATGTTTCCTGTTCCGGCCCGCGCGTGCCGATCGCCCGGCTGGCGGCGGCACAGGCGGCGCTGGTGGACGCAGGGGGCAAGGTGACCACCACCGCGTGAGCGAAGATGAAGCGTACATGACCGCCGCGCTGGCGCTGGCGCGCCAGGCGGCGGTGCTCGACGAAGTACCGGTTGGCGCCGTCGTCGTGCGCGATGGTGAAATCCTTGGCGAGGGCTGCAATCAGCCGGTTCGCCGCCACGATCCGACGGCCCATGCCGAAATCGTGGCGCTGCGCGCCGCTGCCGAGCGGGTTGGCAATTACCGCCTGCCCGGCTGCACGCTCTATGTGACACTCGAGCCCTGCCTGATGTGCGCCGGCGCGATCATGCACGCGCGCATCGCGCGCATCGTCTTCGGCGCCCGCGATCCCAAGACTGGCGCCGCCGGCAGCGTGCTCGACGTCTTTGCCGAGACGCGCCTCAATCATCATGCCGAAGTCGTTGGTGGCGTGCTGGCCGAAGACTGTGGCCGTCTGTTGTCGGCTTTCTTCGCTGCCCGTCGCCGGCGCACGCTGCCGACCTGAAAACCAGCGATGCGTTTGCTGATCAGCCTCGAGGAACAGACGCTGGAGTTGCTCGACGATGCCGGTCGTGGTCTGGCCGTCTATCCGGTATCGACGGCGCGCAATGGGGCAGGGGAGCTGCGCGGCAGCGGCTGCACGCCGCGCGGCCGCCATATCGTGCGCGCCAGGATCGGCGCTGGGTTGCCGATCAATACCGTCTTCGTCGCCCGGCGGCCGACCGGTGAGATCTGGTCGCCGGAACTGGCGGCAGCCTGTCCCGGGCGCGACTGGATCCTGACACGCATCCTGTGGCTTTCCGGTTGCGAGCCGGGCTTCAATCGCCTGGGTGAGGTCGACACCATGCGCCGCTATATCTACATTCACGGCACGCCGGACGATCAGCCGCTTGGTCAGCCGGCTTCGCACGGCTGTGTGCGCCTGCGCAGCGCCGACATCCTCGAACTGTTCGAGCGCGTGCCCTGTTACACGCCGGTCGACATCGTTGCCAGTCGGGGCGTGTGACGCCAATCGCCGTGCTGACGGGGCTGACTTTTGCTTCGATCAGGGAAACGCTGAATGGATTGCTGCACGGGTGCTAGGGCGGCGTTGCGCGGTGCTCGCTCGCCTATCCACATGATCGGCTGCGGTCGCTGTGTACCGCGCGCCCAGCTCTATCCCGCTCGCGGCTTTCTTCAGCGTTTCCTAGGGATCGATGGTATAGGGCAGGTCTTTCAGCGTCAGGCGCGGGCCGTCCGGAGCGCCGAGATGAACTTCGCCAACCCGGCCGTTTTGCGACGGCACGACGAACAGGCAGTCATACCCCCCTTCGGGCGCCGCAGCGGCAAGCACGACGTTGCCGCAATGTTGTGGTCCGTCCTCCGGGGTGAATAATGCGGCACCGGCCCTCAATGCCACCTCGGCGTGCCCGCGGTGCATGCGCCGCTTGACCTTGCCGAGATACTGGGCGCGGGCGACGATTTCCTGGCCGGGATAACAGCCTTTGGTGAAGCTGACGCCGCCGACGGCGGGCAGTTCCATATTCACCATCTGCGGTACGAACAGCTCCTGCGTCGCCGCCGAAACGCGCGGCTGCCCGCTGACGATCTCCAGCCAGCGCCAAGCCGCCGGACCAACCGGGCGGGCACGTGCGGCCAACCGAAGCCAGAGGTCGCCGGCCGCATCGGCATCGAGGGCGAGCACGAAGCGCCGGGCATCGAGGCGCACGACGCGTCCGCCAGCGAAGGGAATGGCCTGCAACGGGAAGGGGGTCGAGGCCCCCAGTTCGGCAAGGATGGCTTCGGCCTGCGGACCATGCACGCCGAAAAGACGCACCTCTTCGCTGGCGTCGCGCAGCTCGACCTTGCTGCGCAGCACATACTGGGTCAGCTTCTTCAGTACGGCGGGCAACAGATCGCTGGAAAGCAGCGCCGCCACTTCGCCCGCGCTCGGCCATAGATGCATGGTGGCCAACAGGCGGCCTTTGGCCGTGCAAAAGCCGGCAAAGCGCACGCCATCGGGCGGCAGCGTCTTGACATCGTTGGTCAGCAGATTGTGCAGGAAGGGAATCGCCTCCTCACCGGCAACAAGGATCAGGCCAAGTTCGGTCAGTGGCGCACAGACCGTCGCGTCGCGCGCAGCAAGCAATTCGCCGACCTCATCGCCGAAATCTCCTTCGGTGGCACGCCAACCATGCCGGATCAATACGTCGTTCAGGGAAAGCGACATCCGAGTCTCCTGCGCCGAAATCGAAAAGGGACTTATTATAGTGCCTCGCCTGGATACCCGAGCCGATGAGATTCATTAAGACACTGTTTCTATTGTTTTTTATCGCGCTGCTGGCTGGCGCGGGTGTTTTGGCAGCCTTTGCCTGGTCGCCGCTGAGCTTGCGTACACCGGTGGTCGATTTCAGCATCCGTGCCGGATCCGGCCTGCGCAGCGCAGCGCGCCAGATGAGTGAAGCCGGTCTGGGTTTCGCGCCCTGGCAGTTCGAGTTGCTCGCCCGTTTGCTCGGTCAGGAGGCCAAAATCAAGGCCGGCAGTTACGAGGCGCGCAGCGGGCTGACGCCACTCGCTTTGCTCGACAAGCTGACCCGCGGCGACGTGACGCAAACCGAGGTGGTGTTCATCGAAGGCTGGACTTTCCGCCAGATACGCGCCGCGCTCGATGCCCATCCGGAATTGCGCCATGACAGCGCTGGGCTGAGCGAGCGCGAAATCCTCACCCGTCTGGGGGCGCAGGAAACCAGTGGCGAGGGCTTGTTTTTTCCCGATACCTATCTGGCAGCCAAGGGTTCCTCCGATCTCGATGTTCTGCGCCGCAGCTACCGGTTGATGAGCGCCCGTCTGAACGACGAATGGCAGAAGCGGGCGCCAGGTCTGCCTTTGGCCACACCGTATGAGGCGCTGATTCTTGCTTCGATCGTCGAAAAGGAAACTGGCCTTGCTGCCGATCGGCCAAAAATCGCCAGCGTGTTCATCAATCGCCTACGCCTCGGCATGCGCCTGCAAAGCGATCCGACGGTGATCTATGGCCTGGGCGAACGCTTCGATGGCAATCTGCGCAAAGCCGATCTGCTCGCCGACACGCCTTACAACAGCTATACGCGCGCCGGCTTACCGCCGACGCCGATCGCCGCGCCGTCGCTGGCCTCGATCCAGGCCGTATTGGCCCCGCCACAGACGCCGTATTTGTATTTCGTCGCCCGCGGCGATGGCAGCAGCGTCTTTTCCCGTTCGCTCGACGAACACAATCGTGCCGTCGATCGTTATCAAAGGAGGCACGGCGGCTGATGTCAGGAAAATTCATCACCCTCGAAGGTGTCGATGGCGCTGGCAAAAGCACGTATCTGGCCGCGCTGGTCGACACGCTGCGTCGCCGCGGGGTGGCGGTGGTACAGACCCGCGAACCCGGCGGCACGGCGCTGGGCGAGCAACTGCGCACTTTGCTGCTCGGCGAGGCGATGCACGCCGAAACCGAGGCGCTGTTGATGTTCGCCGCCCGCTGCGAACACATCCATGAGGTCATCGCTCCGGCTTTGGCGCGTGGCGACTGGGTAGTAAGCGACCGATTCACCGATGCCAGCTTCGCCTATCAAGGCGGCGGCCGGGGATTGGCCTTCGAGCGGCTCGCCGTTCTCGAGAGCTGGGTACAGCAGGGACTGCAACCGGATCTGACGCTGCTTTTCGATTTGCCAGTCGCCATCGCCCAGCAACGCATTGCCGGCATGCAACGCGATCTCGACCGCTTCGAGCGCGAACGGCTCGATTTCTTCGTTCGCGTGCGCGAGGCCTATCTGGCGCGCGCCGCCGCCCAGCCGGCGCGCGTGCGCGTCATCGACGCCAGCCGCAGCCCGGATCTGGTTAATAAAGAAGTTGAACAAATCATTACAATAATCTGATTATAAAAAGTTTAGACCCATTCGATCGATTCGATCATTATTGATCTTTCACGTTAAAAACAGGCGATAAGTGACTGTTACCACGTGTTTACCCTGGCATGAGCCGCAATGGCGAGCGCTGTGGGGCGGTGATGCCCGCCTGGCGCATGCCCTGTTGCTGCGCGGTCCGGCTGGAATCGGCAAGGAAGCCTTTGCCCACGCGCTGGCGCAGCGTCTGCTCTGTGAGCAGCCTCCAGCCGATGCGGCAGCCTTCGCTTGCGGCCGCTGTCCGGCCTGTGTGTGGTTCGCCGCCGGCACCCATCCTGATTTGAAGCGGGTCGTCCCGGAGGCGGACCTGGAAGAAGAGGAGGCGGTAGAAGGCGCAACCGAGAGCGGGCGATCGCGCAGCACGCAGATCCGCATCCAGCAGATTCGCGAACTGGAAGACTTCGTTTTCATCGGCAGTCATCGCGGCCAGGCGCGGATCGTCTTGCTGCGTCCGGCGGAAGCGATGAACCAGGCGGCGGCCAATGCACTTCTAAAAATGCTTGAAGAACCACCTGCAAATGTTTATTTTATAATAGTGTCAGACCGATGGCGCCGCCTATTGCCCACCGTGCGCAGCCGTTGCCGGCAACTGGCTTTCGGTCGGCCGGCCACAGCACAGGCGCAGCACTGGTTGCAGGCAAAGCAAGTCGACGCGCGCTGGCTGGCCCTCAGCGGCGGCGCACCGCTCACCGCGCTCGCCGAGCACGAGCGTGGACGCGCGCCACAATTGGCGCAGTTGATCGCTGACCTGAGCCAGACGCCTGCCGACATCCTGGCCCAGGCCGCCTATTGGGAAAGCGCGCTGAAAAAGGAGGGCGGCTGGACGATGGAACAATTCGTCACCGTGCTGCAACGCTGGCTGTTCGATCTCATCGCCGTACAGCGTACCGGCAGAACGCGCTATTTTCCCGACCAGCGCGAGGCCCTCTTGCGGCTGGCGCGAGTCGCCGCGGCCGAGCATCTGATCGGTTGCTACAATGATTTGCTACGCTGGCGTGCACTTGCCAGCCACTCGCTCAATGCCCGCTTGTTCCTGGAAGAGCTGTTGAGCGCTTATCAACGGGCGCTGCGGGGGCCAGCTGTGGCAGCCTGATCGATGTCGATGAACTCCCCTGCTGCTCACGAGAACACGGCCAAACCGGCGACGCCGGCGCGCCCCAGCGTGCTGTCGCTGAACATCAATTCCAAGACCGCCCTGTATGCCGCATACATGCCTTTCCTGGAGCGGGGAGGGCTGTTCATTCCAACGACGCGCAATTACGCGCTGGGCGACGAAATTTTCGTGCTGCTGACGCTGATGGAAGAATCGACCAAACTGCCCATCGCTGGCACCGTCGTCTGGGTGACGCCGCTCGATGCGCAGGGCAACAAGACGCAAGGCATCGGTGTGCATTTCGGCGACGACGAAACCGGAAGGGCGGCGAAAAAGAAGATCGAGGACGTCCTCGCCGGTCATCTGGCTTCCAACCGTCCGACACACACACTCTGACCGCCATCCGGGTCAACGCCGCAACGCATCGCCCCTTTTCGTTCCACGCCCACAGACTGCCATGCTCGTCGACTCGCATTGCCATCTCGATTTTCCCGATCTGATCGATCAGTTGCCGCATCTGATGCAGCGCATGGAAAAAGCCAGCGTTGGCTGGGCACTGGTGGCCGGTGTCAGTATCGAGCGTTTTCCGGCGATGCTCGACTGTGTGCGGCGTTATGCCAATCTTTTCGCCGCGGTCGGTCTGCATCCAGACCGGCCGGTCGACGACGAGCCGGAGGTCGCAACGCTCGTCGCGCTGGCCGACGACGAACGCGTCGTCGCCATCGGCGAGACTGGTCTCGATTATTACCGTGCCGAAGGCGATCTAACATGGCAACGGGCGCGTTTCCGCACCCACATCGCCGCAGCCCGCCGGGCGGGCCTGCCGCTCATCATCCACTCGCGTGCGGCCGCCGAGGACACGATGCGCCTGCTGCACGAGGAAGGCGGACGGGAAGCCGGCGGTGTGTTTCACTGTTTCACCGAAGACAAAGCCGTGGCGCGGCAGGCACTCGATCTCGGCTTTTACATCTCTTTTTCCGGCATCGTCACCTTCCGCAACGCCCAGGCGCTGAAAGAAGTGGCGCGCTTCGTGCCCCTCGACCGGCTGCTGGTCGAGACCGATGCGCCCTATCTGGCGCCCGTGCCGCATCGCGGCAAGACCAATGAGCCAGCCTATGTGCGGCATGTCGCCGAGGAAATCGCCTCATTGCGCCAGCAGCCATTCGAAGCCGTGGCCGAAACGAGCACGGCCAACTTCTTCCGCCTTTTCCCGCGCGCCGAGCAATGGCGCGTGCGCCAGGCGAACGTTCAGGCAAGGGTCTGAAACCGCACTCGACCGAGCCGACGGTCTTTTCTTCCAAGGAGGTCCCGCCATGCAATTGCGTCTTTTCCTTGCCGCGCTGACCACCGGAACGATACTGCTCGCCGTGCCGGCACATGGCGGCGTCTACGAAGACATCCTTGCGGCGGCCGAAAACGGCCGCAACGGCGAAGTCATCGAACTGTTGCGGCGTGGTCTGGACATCAATACCAGCGATGTGCAGGGCAATACCTTGCTGATGATCGCTGCCCGCAGCGGCAATCTCGATCTGGTCGATTTCCTGATCCGGAATCGCGCCAACAAATCAAAGAAGAACAAGCACGGCGATACGGCGCTGATGCTGGCGGTGCTCCGGGGTCATGAAGAAGTGGCGCGCCGGCTGATCGAAACCGGTGCCGAACTGGCCCACGACGGCTGGGCGCCGCTGCATTACGCCGCCTTCAGCGGTCATCGGGAACTGACGCAGTTGCTGCTCGACCACAAGGCGCCACTGGATGCGCGCGCACCGAACGGCCAGACGGCATTGATGTTGGCCATCGCCAACGGCCATGTCGCGGTCGCCCGTCTGCTCATCGAGGCCGGTGCCAATCCAGCACTCACGGATGCCGATGGCCGCGATGCACTGACGCTGGCGCGCGCCAAGGGTGAGCGGGCGATCGTCCAACTGCTGGAAAGCCGCCGCTGAACGCCGGGCGCGATACCGATCGGTCAGGACGCTTCTGCGACGCGGCACGAAAGTCAGCCCGGTCGGCACGGCGTCCGCCGATCGGCGCGATACGGAGCCGGGCAGCGGTGCAACCGTGTTGTAACGCTGCCCGGCGACAATCGGTGCCTTCCAACAACCCCTCTGTAATGGAGAATGCCATGCGTTCGATGCTCATCCTTGCCGTTCTGCCTTTCACCCTGTTGGTCGGCTGCGCTGATACCGCCACTAAGCCTGCCGAAGCGCCGAAGACTGCCGAAACCAAGCCCGCCGAAGCCGCCAAGCCGCAATGCTGGTCGAGCGATCACAACAAGTTCTTCGACGTCGGTGCGAAAACCGAGATTTCCGGCGTCAAGGTCGAGTGCAAGGCCACCGCCAGCGGCAAGAACGCTCAGTGGACGGGCGCTAAATAAAAACACCCTCCCCCTTGGTCCCCCCCTCGCGGGGGGAAGACTTCGTGATCGCTGCGCTCACTGGTTACGAGTCGTTTCGTCGTGGGGGGGCGGTGCCCATGCGCCCTCGGCGCGTGCCGCCCGCACTTGGGACGGCCCGGCACGCGGGCTGCGCCGGCGGCGCTTCGCTGCTGGCCGCGTCAGCGTCGCGCCATCGTTGCCTTTTCGCCGGAAAGTTTGGCGAACAATTCCCGGATTGCCGCCACGCGCGTCTGCAGCGTGGCGGTTTCCTTTTTCCAGCTCAGCTTGTCCTGACCGGCCAGCCGTATGTTCCGGTCGCCTTGGAGCAGGCGAACGATGTTCATCGGGTCGATCGGCGGCTGCTCGATCAGTTGCACGCTGATGCCGTGTGGCCCGGCATCGAGTTTGCGCACGCCCAGCGGCTTGCCGAGCAGACGCAGGCGGTGGGTCTCGATCAGCGTCTGGCCTTGCGGCGGCAGTTCGCCGAAGCGGTCGATCAGTTCCTCGCGCAGCGACGTCAGTTCGTCGAGCGTTTCACAGTTGGCCAGTCGTTTGTAGAGCGTTAGCCGCTCATGCACGTCCGGACAGTAATCGTTCGGCAGCAGCGCCGGCAGGCCAAGGTCGATCTCGGCCACCACCGCCAGTGGCGCGGTCAGGTCGGGAATCTCGCGTCCTTCCTTCAGAGCCTTGACGGCCGTGTTCAGCATGCTGACGTAGAGGGCGAAACCGACCTGCTGCATTTCGCCGCTCTGGTTTTCTCCCAGTACCTCGCCGGCACCGCGAATCTCCAGATCGTGCATGGCGAGAAAAAAACCCGAGCCGAGTTCCTCCATCGCCTGAATCGCTTCCAACCGGCGCTGCGCCTGCGCCGTCGGCTTGGCTTCGGCATCGGTAAGCAGATAGGCATAGGCCTGATGGTGCGAGCGGCCGACACGACCGCGCAACTGATGCAATTGGGCCAGACCGAAACGGTCGGCGCGATTGATGATGATGGTGTTGGCGTGCGGATTGTCGATGCCGGTTTCGATGATCGTCGAGCACAGCAGCACGTTGTGCTTCTGCTGCGTGAATTCGCGCATGACGCGCTCGAGCTCACGCTCGGGCATCTGGCCGTGACCGACGATGATGCGTGCTTCCGGCAGCAGCTTTTCCAGCCGCGTCCGCATGTTCTCGATCGTTTCGACCTCGTTGTGCAGGAAATAGACCTGACCGCCGCGCTTGAACTCGCGCAGCGCCGCTTCACGCACGAGACCATCGGCCCAGCGGGAGACGAAGGTCTTGATGGCCAGCCGTCGCTGTGGTGGCGTGGCGATGACCGAAAAATCGCGCAGGCCTTCGAGCGCGAGACCGAGGGTGCGCGGAATGGGTGTCGCGGTCAGGGTCAGCACATCGACCTCGGTCCGCAGCGCCTTGAGCGTCTCCTTTTGGCGCACGCCGAAGCGGTGCTCCTCGTCGATGATCACCAAGCCGAGTCGGGCAAAGCGCACGTCCTTCTGCAGCAGACGGTGAGTACCTATGACGATGTCCACCGAACCCCGTTCGATACCGCGCAGCGCCTCGGCCTGTTCCTTCGCATTGCGAAAGCGCGACAATTCGGCGATGTGTACCGGACCGAGTTGCTCGATGAGCGCGAAGCGGTCGGTGAAATTGCGGAAATGCTGTTCACACAGCAGTGTCGTCGGGCAGAGCACGGCCACCTGCTTGCCGTCCATCACCGCGATAAAGGCGGCGCGCAAGGCGACCTCGGTCTTGCCGAAGCCGACATCGCCGCAGACCAGGCGGTCCATCGGCCGGCCTGAACGCATGTCCTCGATGACCGCATCGATGGCCGCACGCTGATCCGGCGTTTCCTCGAAACCGAAACCGGTGGCGAAGGCCTCGAGGGCATGCTCTTCGATGTCAAACCGGTGGCCCTGGCGGGCGGTGCGCTGGGCATAGAGATGCAACAACTCGGCGGCGGTATCGCGCACCTGCATCGCCGCCTTCCTCTTCGCTTTTTCCCATTGGCCGGAACCGAGGCGGTGCAGCTCGACCGCCTCCGGATCGGCGCCGCTGTAACGGCTGATGACATGCAGGTGGGCGGCCGGCACATAGAGCGTCGCCCCATCGGCATACTCGAGATGCAGGAACTCGGCCTCGCCACTGCCGACGTTCAGATGCACGAGTCCCTGATAACGGCCAATGCCATGTGCCTCATGCACCACCGGATCGCCCACCTTGAGCTCGGAAAGATCGCGCAGCCAATTTTCGAGATTGGTGCGCCGCCCCTCGCGCTTGCTGCCGCGCGGCCGGGCGGTGGCGACATAAAGCTCGTTTTCGGTGACCAGTGCCAAAGACGCGTCGGGCAGCAGGAACCCCCCCGAAAGCGGTGCGGCAGTGAGCATCAGCGGTGCTTCGCTAGCGACGAAAGCGGTGAAATCAGCGCAAGGCATCGCCTGCACGCCATGTCCGGCAAGGAATTCGGCCAGAGTTTCGCGTCGGCCCGGCGATTCAGCGATCAGCAGCACGCGGCCCGAAAAACTGGCCAGAAAGTTCTTCAACAGCGCGAGCGGATCGCTCGCGCTGCGATCGACGGCCAGCGACGGCAGGTGATACGCCGTGCCCGCCGGACTGACTTTCAGCGCCAGACGGGGCAGGGCGCTGGCGCGGAGAAAAAATTCTTCGTCGCGCAGATACAGTTCGCCTGGCGGCAGGATGGGGCGGGTCTTGTCGCCGGCGAGCAAGCCGTAGCGGCTCTTCAGTTCCTGCCAGAAAGCGGCCAGCGCCGCGGCGACGTCGCCATGCAGCACCATCGTCGTTCCGGCCGGCAGATAATCGAACAACGTCGCGGTTTCATCGAAAAAGAGCGGCAGGTAGTACTCGATGCCCGCCGGCAGAATGCCCTGCGAGACTTCCTTGTAAAGCGCGCAGCGCGAGGCATCGCCCTCGAAAGCCTCGCGGAAACGACGGCGGAAAACATTTCGCCCAGCTTCGCCGACGGGAAACTCGCGTGCCGGCAACAGGTGGATCTCCGCCACCGGATAAAGACTGCGCTGAGTATCGACGTCGAAACAGCGAATCGATTCGACATCGTCGTCGAACAGCTCGATGCGATAAGGCAGCGCGGCCCCCATCGGAAACAGGTCGATGAGACCGCCGCGGTAGGCCACTTCACCGGCGGCGACGACTTGTGTCACCGTCTGATAACCGGCCCGTTGCATCTGCTCGCGCAGCGTCTCGATGACCAGGCGGTCGCGCTTCTTGAGCAGAAAGCTGTGGCCGATCAGAAAGGACGGCGGCGCCATGCGCATCAGCGCCGTCGTCGCAGCGGTAACCAGCACATCGCATTCGCCGCGCGTCAGCGCATTCAGAGCAGCAAGCCGCTCCGAAATCAGATCCTGATGCGGTGAAAAACCATCGTACGGCAGCGTTTCCCAGTCCGGAAACAGGCGCACGCGCAACTGTGGTGCGAACCAGGGAAGCTCGTCGACCAGGCGCTGGGCTTCGAGCGGACTCGCCGCCACGACAAACAGCAAACCATCGCGTCCAGCGAGTTCGGCCAGCGCCAACGTATCGGCGCCGGCGGGCAAAATGGGCAGGACTTCCAGCTTGCCGGCAGCCCGGGAGCGACGATCGGCAACAGTGGGCGGAAACAACAGGGACATGGGTAACAACAGGGGCATGAGAATGACCGGCTGCAAAAGGGGGCGAATTATAGGCTGCCGTACCACGGCGCATCCGGCGGCTGGAACCGGCAAAATTCCCTTGCCACTGAAACGGCCAGTACGTCCGATAATCTGTATTATGTAAAATTATGCTCACGGTGCCTGGAAAGTGATCCCTCGGCATCAGCCGCTTTCGGCGCACCACCGGGCCGCCTTGCTGTGTCTTTCGTTACAATCGTTCGAAGTCGGCTGCATTCCTTGCGTTTCTTTCCTGCCGACCCGTTACGGAAACGCTGAAGAAAGCCGCGAGCGGGAGGAAGCAGGCGGCGCGCAGCGACCGCAGCCGATCAAGTAAATCGGCGAGGAAGCGCGCACCGCGCAACGCCGCCCTAGTGTCCGCGCAGCAATTCATTCAGCTATTCGTTACGGCGCGCAGCCGATATTCGGGTAACCCCTTTGAAACAAGGAAGCCTCATGCGCCAAGCGCCGGTCCCGCTCACTTTGGCCGCAGAAATCGAACGCAATGTCGCTGCCGCACTGCTCGAGGACATCGGCAGCGGCGATCTGACTGCATTGCTGGCGCCTGCCGGCCATCGGGCGACCGGCAACGTCGTTTGTCGTGAGCAGGCCATCCTTTGCGGTACGGCCTGGTTCGATGCCACCTTCCATCGCATCGATCCGCAGGCACGCATACGCTGGCGCGCCCACGATGGCGACGACATCGAAGCGGGCCAGACGCTTTGTTCGATCCAAGCCGATACGCGCTCCTTACTGACTGCCGAACGCACGGCGCTCAATTTCCTGCAATTGCTGTCCGGTACCGCCACCCTCACCCGTCGTTACGTCGATGCAGTCGCTGGCACGCGGGCCCGGATCGTCGATACACGCAAGACGCTTCCCGGTTTGCGGCAAGCGCAGAAGTACGCCGTACGCTGTGGCGGGGGCACCAACCACCGCATGGGGCTGTACGATGGCGTCTTGATCAAGGAAAACCACATCCTGGCGGCTGGCGGCGTGACGCAGGCACTGGAGCGCGCGCGGCGCATCGCCTGCGGCGCCGCATTCATCGAGATCGAAGTCGAAACCCTCGAGCAACTCGCCGAGGCGCTCGATGCCGGAGCGACGCTGATCCTGCTCGACAACATGAGCCTCGACACCATGCGCCAGGCCGTCGGGCTGACCGCCGGACGGGCCGAACTGGAAGCCTCGGGCGGGGTGCGTCTCGAAACGGTGCGCGCCATCGCCGAAACCGGCATCGACCGCATTTCGATCGGCAGCCTGACCAAGGACGTGCGCGCCATCGACCTGTCGCTGCGTCACGTCGAACAGTGACGAGGATCGTGTTGAGGAAAAACCGGGGAAAGCCGCGAGCGGAATGCAGCGCCCGCTTGCGGCGCGCAGCGACCGTCGTCGATCCGACGAGCAAGAGAACGCCGCACCCTGCCGCGCTGCGCCAGCTCGGTCATTCATAGAACCTCCGCAAGGAAACCCGCGATTTCAATCGCGGGAGGAATTGCAGGTGCGCGAAGCGTACCATGTGGTGTAAACTGTGGCGCATGGTTGATGTCGTCACGAACCGCAATTGCGTCTATCAAACAGCCTACCATGTGATCTGGTGTCCGAAGTAT